>Ga0209871_1000224_pt1 | contig 16268 bp, 11 predicted proteins | sample OrgsoiDNA2013045_FD_185795 | JGI IMG/M metagenome (GOLD analysis project Ga0209871, IMG submission 185795) | Permafrost soil microbial communities from the Arctic, to analyse light accelerated degradation of dissolved organic matter (DOM) -... | ecosystem: Environmental > Terrestrial > Soil >... | reverse complement strand
GACGGCGGCCGGCAAGACGGCCGGGTCCGCCACGGCAGCGGAGCCGGTAGCCGACCACGCATCCGGGCCGAAGACGGCGGCCGGCAAGACGCCCGGGTCGGCCAAGGCAGCTGCCCGGCCCGCCGAGAAGTCGGCCGCGGGCTGGGTCGCCTTTGTCGGCGCCGGACCCGGCGACGAGGGCTTGCTGACCGTCCGCGCCGCGCAGCTCCTGGCCCAGGCTGACCTGGTGGTCGCCGGGCCGGAGATCGGCGATCGGCTCGCGCACCTCATCAGCGCCGCGGCCACCGTGACCGACTCCGACGCCCTTCAGCAGGATCCGCGGCTGCTGGCCAAGGCGGCTAAGGCCGGCCAGCTGGCAGTCAGGCTTTTCGGCGGCGACCCGTTCATGTTCTGCAGTGCGGCCGCCGAGGCTGCGGTATGCGCCAAGGCCAGGGTGCCGTTCGAGATCGTGCCGGGGGTGTCCGCGGCGACGGCGATACCTGCCTACGCGGGAATCCCGCTGACCTCGGACTCCAGCGGCGACGTCCGCATCGTGCACGCGGCCGAGGTCAGCCGGATAACTGCGGGCCCCGGGACGCTGGTGATCCTCGGGGCCGAGACCGGCCCCGCCGATCTCGGCAAGATGCTCGTGGGGGCAGGCTGGGCGGATAGCACGCCCTTCGCCATCACCTGGAACGGCACCACGACCGATCAGCACACCGTGCTGTGCACCCTGGGATCGGTGACCGCGGACCTCAAGGCCGCCGGGGTGAGCCTGCTCACCGCGCACGGACCCGCGACGGCCGTTGTCGGTGACTGTGTCACCGCCCAGCGCGCGCTCTCCTGGTTCGAGACCAAGCCGCTGTTCGGCTGGCGGGTGCTCGTGCCCCGGACAAAACAGCAGGCGGAAGAGATCTCCGACCTGCTGCGGGCACGGGGCGCGGTGCCCGAGCAGGTGCCGACCATCGCTGTCGAGCCGCCCCGGACGCCGCAGCAGATGGAGCGCGCCGTCAAGGGGCTGGTGACCGGGCGGTATCAGTGGATCGCCTTCACGTCGGTCAACGCCGTCCGCGCGGTGCGGGAGAAGTTCGAGGAGTACGGCCTGGACGCGCGGGCGTTCGCTGGCGTCAAGGTCGCCGCCGTCGGGGAGCAGACCGCCGCGGCGCTGCGCGACTTCGGCATCATGCCCGATCTCGTCCCCGACTCCGAGCAGTCGGCCGAGGGCCTGGCGGACGCCTGGCCTGCCTACGATGACGTGCTCGACCCGATCAACCGCGTACTGCTGCCGCGGGCGGACATCGCGACCGAGAGCCTGGTGGCCAGGCTCACCGACCTCGGCTGGGAGGCGGAGGACGTGACTGCCTACCGCACGGTCCGGGCGGCGCCGCCGCCCGCGCCCATCCGGGAGGCCATCAAGGGCGGCGGCTTCGATGCGGTGCTTTTCACGTCCTCGTCCACGGTCAGGAACCTGATCGGCATTGCCGGGAAGCCGCATGCGGTAACGGTGATCGCCGTCATCGGCCCGCAGACGGCGAAGACGGCCGCGGAGTTCGGGCTGCGGGTGGACGTGATGGCTCCCAAGCCGTCGGTCAGCGCGCTGGTCGAGGCCCTGGCCGAGTACGGGGCTGGTGTCCGGGATGCCGCGGCCGAGGCCGGGGAGCCGGTGCGCAGGCCCAGCGAGCGCCGCCGCGGCGCCCGCCGCCGGATCAGATAACCCACCAGACCAGGCAAGCCGCCGGACTGGGTAAGCCGCCGGTAAGGCCGGGCCATGATCGTGGTTGATTTTTCCGGTCTATCGGGCAAAATCAACCACGATCATGAAACGCGAGCCCGCCGGCAGGGCCGAACCCGCGAAGCAGGCGGGCCCGAACGCAGGAGGGAGCCGTCATGACTACCGGATTCCCGGTCGCCCGTCCGCGCAGGCTGCGCCGGACCGCCGCGATGCGGCGCCTGGTCGCCAGGTCCGCCGTGCGGCCGGCCGATCTCGTGCTGCCGCTCTTCGTCAAGGAGGGGATCAGCGAGCCGCGGCCGGTCGCCTCGATGCCCGGAGTGGTCCAGCACACCAGGGACAGCCTCCGCAAGGCGGCGAGCGAGGCTGTCGAGGCCGGGGTCGGCGGACTCATCCTCTTCGGCATCCCGGCGGTGAAGGATGCGCGGGGGTCCGCGGCCGACGACCCGGCCGGGATCGTCCAGCTGGCGCTGCGCGACCTGGCCGCGGAGGTGGGCGAGCAGACCGTGCTCATGGCCGACCTGTGCATGGACGAGTACACCGATCACGGCCACTGCGGCATGCTGACGGCAGCCGGCGAGGTGGACAATGACGCGACGCTGGAGCGTTATGCCTCCATCGCGGCTGCCCAGGCGGCGGCAGGTGCCCAGGTGGTCGCGCCCAGCGGGATGATGGACGGTCAGGTGGCCGCGATCAGGGCAGCCCTGGATTCGGGCGGACGGGCCGACGTGGCGATCTGCGCCTACTCGGCCAAGTACGCGTCGGCCTTCTACGGTCCGTTCCGTGATGCCGCGGAATGCGCGCCGCAGTTCGGCGACCGCGCGTCCTACCAGCAGGACCCGGGCAGTGCCGCCGAGGCGCTGCGGGAGGTCCTGCTCGACGTCGATGAGGGCGCGGACATCGTCATGGTGAAGCCGGCCCTGGCTTATCTGGACATCATCAGCGCGGTAGCGCAATCCGTGCAGGTGCCGGTCGCCGCCTACCAGGTCAGCGGCGAGTACGCGATGGTCGAGGCAGCCGCGGCCAACGGCTGGCTGGACCGCGACCGGGTGATCATGGAGACCCTGACCGCGATCCGCCGGGCGGGCGCCGACGTTATCCTCACCTACTGGGCGACCGAGGCGGCGCGCCGGCTGGCCTGAGGCTCGCGCCCTTGGCGGTGGCTACGGCCCGTCTGGCTTCGCCGAGTTCGCTGGCCTGGTCAGACGGGACGCGGCGGGTGACGGGGTATCCGATGGTAGGAAATAGACGGCTTTTCCTTGCCGTGCGGGGTCGCACGGACCGGTAATCTTGCCAACTGCTGGCGCCTGACCGACGTCCCCTGCCGTCGGCGGCTGGCGGGTGCCTGGGAGGCCGGCGTGCTCAGAGGTTCCGGGACTGCGGTGTTTGCCGCCGCGGCACCTGCTCACGCCAGCGGTGCCTGCACTCAGGCCGGCGACAGCACGCCAGGGCCCACGACGGCACCGTGCCGGTCGCCGAGGAGGCACTGGCATGCCGACCCCCCGAGCCTGGTCCGGCCGGCCCGGGCCGCTGGCTGCTGCGGGTTACGGTGACCGGCGCGGAGGCCGGCGGCGTGAGCCGCCGAGGGGGCTCGGACGGCGCTGTGATCGGCCGTGAGGCCGAGTGCAGCGTGATCCGCGACGCGCTCGGCGGCGGTCAGGCAGACGCGGTGGGCGTGCTGCTGGAAGGCTCGGCGGGCGCTGGGAAGACCACCCTGTGGCGATGGGGAATGGCGCAGGCGGGCGGGCTCGGGATGACGGTGCTGGCCGCCACCGGCGCGGAGCTTGAGGTGTCGGCGTCGTTCGCCGCGCTGACTGACCTGCTTGCTCCAGTCGGGGACGACATCGTCGGCGCGCTGCCCGCTCCGCAGTCTGATGCGCTGGCTGTGGCGCTGCTGCGCAGCCGCGGCTCGGCCGCGACCGAAACCCGGGCGGTCGGAATGGCCACGCTGGGCGTCTTCCGGGCGCTGGCCGGCCAGGCGCCGGTCGTGGTCGCCGTGGATGACGTGCAGTGGATCGATGAGGACTCCGCTGCCGTCCTGGCGTTCGCGCTGCGCCGCGCGGATCCCGGCCTGGTGCGGGTGCTGCTGGCGCGCCGGCTCCCCGGCGGAGCGCGGCTGCCCTCGGCCAGGGCAGGCGCGGCCGGCCGGCCGCGGTCACGCGGGGGCACCGGCCGGGCGGTGGCGGCGCTGTCAGCGCCGAGCAACGTGCTCCGGCTGCCGGTCACCGGCTTGCCCCTGGGCGCGCTCCAGGAGATGACGGCGCGCAGCCTGGGACGCTCGCTGCCGCGACCCCTGCTGCAGCGCATCCACGAGACGACCGGCGGGAACCCGCTGTTCGCGCTGGAACTGGCGGAAGCGGCCAGCGACGCCGGTCCCGCCGCCGGGGACCCGCTGCCGGTCCGGGCCGAGCTGAAGGACCTGCTGCTGGGCAGGATCGACCGGCTGTCGCCGGCCGCCAGGGATCTGGTGCTGGTCGCGGCGGCGGCCAGGCGCCCGACACTGTCCCTCGCGGAGCGAGCACTGGGCAGCTGCGATGAGTCCGTCAGCGAGGCGGTCCGGCGCGGCGTCATCGAGGTCGGCGTGGAGGCCATCGGGTTCGTGCACCCGCTGTACGGATCGGCGGTCTACGCGATGGCAGGCGCCCCGCGGCGGCGCCGGGTGCACCGCCTGCTCGCCGGGGTTGTCGATGACGCCGGGGAGCGGGCCAGGCATCTGGCGCTGGCGGCGCCCGGCCCGGATGAGGACGTCGCAGCGGAGGTGGAAGGGGCAGGTATCCAGGCCCGGACGCGGGGCGCCAGGGCCGAGGCTGCCGACCTGCTCGAACTGGCCGGATCGCTGACTCCATCCGACCGGCTCGGCGACTGGGGCCGGCGGCTCACGCAGGCGGCTCTGTGCCACCACGAGGCCGGCTCGGGAACCGTGGCGCGCAAGCTGCTCGGCGAGGTGGTAGCCCGGCTTCCTGCCGGGCGGGCGCGAGCCGAGGCCCTGCTGGCCGTGACCGAGGCAGAGCCGGGCTCGGTAGCCCGCGGGCTCGAGCTCCTCGCCCAGGCGATGGCCGAGGCCGGCGATGACGCGGATCTGCGGGCCCGCCTGCAGCTCGCGCGGCTGGAGCATGACTGGGCGGCCAACATGGCCGGCAGCGTCGGCACCGCCGACGCGGCCGTTGGCCTGGCGCGGCAAAGCGGTGATATCGCGCTGCAGGTGCGCGCCATCGCGATGGCCGGTATCACCCACGTCGTGGCCGGGCATCCCGACGGCCTGGAAATGCTGCGCCAGGCCGAGGCCATGCAGCCGCCCGACGCGGACATCCCGCCCTGGTACCGTCCCGAGCACTGGCTCGGAACGGCGCTGCTCTGGGCCGACGAACTCGATCAGGCGCGGTCCTTGCTGGTCGGCGAGTATCAGCGAGCGGAGCTGTCGGGCAATGACTACGACCGGTGCGGCCTGGCCCTGCGTCTTGCCCTGCTGGAATGCCGGGCCGGTCAGCTGGCATCGGCTCGCGACTATGCCCAGACAGGAGCATCGCTGGCCATCGAGCATGGCGGTGATCAAGCCAAGGCGCTGGCCGACATGGCGCTCGCGATGATCGAGGCCGTCGAAGGACGCACCGGCCGCGCCAGGGAACTGCTGGCCAGCGCGCTGGCTACCGCTAGGCGGCTCGGCGACCGGACCTCAGAGTGGCGCGCTCGGGCTTTCCTCGGCTTTGCCGAGCTCTCGGATGGTGACCCGGCCGCGGCGGATGCCCAGATGGGCGACCTGCACGCGGAGCTGACCGCGGCCGGAGTCGGAGAACCAGGAGAATCACCGTTCGTCGCCGATGAGATCGAGGCACTCATCCTGCTCGGCCGCCTGGACGAGGCCGACGAGCTGTGCGGCTGGCTGGAATCTCGCGGCGCGGAACTGAACAGGCCCCGCCTGCTGGCCGCGGGCGCACGCTGTCGTGCGCAGCTCGCCGCTGCCGGTGGCGCCCTCGATCAGGCGCAGCACGCCGCTGGCCTGGCCGCCGAGCACGCGGCCGGGCTGCCGGTGCCCCTGGAGCGAGGTCGCACGCTGCTGGTCCTGGGACAGATTGAGCGCCGGCTCAAGCGCAAGGGCGCCGCCCGCGCCGCCCTGGGGCAGGCTAAAGGCATCTTCGATGCGCTGCCCGCGCCGCTCTGGGCCCAGCGGGCGCAGGCCGAGCTTGAGCGGATCGGTGGCCGGCCTCCCGCCAGCGCCAGCCAGCTGACCACCACCGAAGGCCGGATCGCCGAGCTGGTTGTCGCCGGGATGTCCAACGCCGAGGTAGCACGGGCGCTGTTCATCAGCGTGCACACTGTCGAGGCCAATCTCACCCGCGTCTACGCCAAGCTCGGCGTGCGATCGCGGGCCCAGCTCACCGCCCAGCTCGGCCGTGACCCTACCAGGCGGCGGCCGGAGCGCTAACGCGGCGGCGGCGCGGGCGCGAGCGCGGTGCCGCCGGGGCGCGAGCGCGGTGCTGCCGGGGCGCGAGCGCGGTGCTGCCGGGGTGCCCATGCGGCGGCCGCTGGAGCGTTAATCATGGGGTTTTCCGCGATTCGCCATCGCTCGCCGGTTTCTAGGCTGATGACTGTTCCGCTGATTCAGACCGAATCGCCGTCGCTCGGCACAGGGGCCCGAACGGGCAGCTGGATCGCCGGGCGCTGGGTACACGCCCGGCGCCCGGCGCTCAGTGACCGGACTACTCAGTGACCGGACTACTCGGCGAGCGCACCAGCTGCCCGACGCTTGAGGACCCGGGTATCTGGCCGGTGGTGGAGTTGCCCGCTTCGTGTAGAGCCGGGCGGATGCGCCTGCGGGCACTCCGGCACTGCAATCGGGCCGCCATAGCTCTGTACTCCCGACAAAGTCACTTTGCAATCTCCGTTTCGCAACAAGCAGGTCTCGCTCTGAGAGCCGGAGCCGGGTTCTCGGGGTTGGCAGGCATTATCAAGGGGTAGCGAACGCGGGCCGGGCGGGAGTGGAGCCAATGGTTGAGACGGTGCTGCGCTCAAGGCGCCGCAAGGCCGTAGAGCGAAGGGCCGTGGAGCGGATGGCGGTCGCTGCCGCGCGCTACGCCGCGATGGGCTGGCCGGTGTGCGTCGGCGCCTATCCACCGGGCCGGCTGCAGCGGCCCGGCGAGACGGTCCGCGCCTGCTCCTGCGACCGTGTCGGCTGCCCGGCCCCCGGAGCGCACCCGATCTCGCCGGCCTGGCAGATTCAGGCCACCGCCGACCCGGTGGTCGTAGAGCACAGGTGGCTGGCGAGGCCCGAGGCGAACGTCGTCCTGGTCACTGGCCGGGTATTTGACGTGCTAGACGTGCCGGCCTCCGCCGGAATGGCGGCACTCGCAGCGATGGAACGGTCCGGAGTTCGGCCCGGCCCGGTAGCGGTAAGCGCCGGAGACCGGGCCCTTTTCTTTGTGCTCAGCCGGGCGGCTCACCTCGATGACGACGAGTTGTGGTCCTGTCACCTGGACTGCGAGCCTGAGACGGTGGGCCAGGTCACCGGGCTGCGCTGGCACTGCAGGGACAGCTACGTACTCGCCCCGCCGTCGCGCTTCGGCGGCGGCGTCACGTCCCGATGGGTCCGCGAGCCAGCAGACGAGCCGCTGCCCGACGGCCTGCGGCTGCTGGAGTTCCTGGCGGACGCCTGCGAGGAGACGGCCTGATGGGCGAGCCCCAGTCGCCGGCCGAACTGTTTGCCCGCGCGTCGGCGGTGCTGCCCGGCGGCGTCAACTCTCCCGTCCGGGCATTTGGCGCGGTGGGCGGCACCCCCGTCTTCATGGCGTCCGGCAGCGGTGCCTACCTCACGGACACCGACGGCAACTCCTACGTCGACCTGGTGTGCTCATGGGGCCCGATGATCCTCGGGCATGCGCACCCCGACGTGACCGGCGCGATTGTCGATGCGGTCGGCAGGGGCACCTCGTTTGGGACTGTGACGGTTGGTGAAGTTGACCTAGCGGAAGAGCTGATAGCGCGCGCGCCCGTGCAGAAGGTGCGGCTGGTCAATTCCGGGACCGAGGCCACCATGTCGGCCCTGCGGCTGGCGCGCGGCTTCACCGGGCGGCGCCTGGTGGTCAAGTTCGCGGGCTGCTACCACGGCCACGTCGACGCGCTGCTGGCCGCCGCCGGCTCCGGGGTCGCCACCTTCGGGCTGCCCGATTCCCCGGGAGTGACCGGGGCGGTGACCAGCGACACGCTCGTGCTGCCGTACAACGACACCGAAGCAGTGCGGCAGGCCTTCGCCGAGAACGGCGGCGAGATCGCCTGCGTGATCACCGAGGCGTGCCCGGCGAACATGGGGGTGGTGCCTCCCGCGGCCGGCTTTAACGAACTGCTCGGGGCGCTATGCGGCGAGTACGGCGCGCTGCTGATTATGGACGAGGTGCTCACCGGGTTCCGGGTCACCCGCTCCGGCTGGTACGGGCGCGAGGGAGTGGCCGGCGACCTGATGACCTTCGGCAAGGTCATGGGCGGCGGGCTGCCGGCCGCGGCATTCGGCGGCCGGGCCGAGATCATGGACAGGCTGGCCCCGTCCGGGCCCGTCTACCAGGCGGGCACGCTGTCCGGCAATCCGCTGGCCACCGCGGCCGGGCTGGCCACGCTGCGGGCGTGCACGCCCGAGGTGTACGCGCGGGTCGATGAGGCCGCCGCTGCCGTGGCCAAGCTCGCCGCCGGGGCCCTGACTGCGCAGGGAGTGCCGTTCCGGCTGCAGGAGGCCGGCAGCCTCTTCTCGTTCTTCCTGGGTGTCGATGGCCCGGTGCGCGACTTCGGCGAGGCACGCGGCCAGTCCAGCGCCGCCTACGCTGCCTTCTTCCACGCAATGCTGGCTGGCGGAATCTACCTGCCGCCATCGGGGTACGAGGCATGGTTTCTGTCCGCGGCGCATGATGACGCGGCGATAGACCGGATTGCCGGCGCGCTGCCCGCCGCGGCGCGCGCGGCCGCCGCGGCGCTGGGCTGACCCGGCCAGGCTCCTCATGTCACGGTTACGTAGCCGGCCTGGTAAACGGGCTGACGCCCGGTCAGGATGTGCATAGAAAACGGGGCGCCGTGTCCGGATAAACCGCGTGAGGAGCCACCATGGCGATGCGCAATGTCATAAGTACCCTGAATCAAGACGGCACGGAGGTCATGGGCCCCGGGATCTTGATGTATCACTATCCAGGAGCCGACATCATGAATGGCAGCCTGCTGACGGTGGAAGGCAATCACTTCTGCGTGCTGAAATCGCGCGGGGCGATCCTCAATGTCTACGAGACCGGCCAGTACCAGGTGGAGACTCCGCAGCGGCCGTTAATCGGGAGCCTTCAGCAGGCCTTCTACGGCGGCCAGTCACCCTGGCAGTACGAGGCGCTGTTCGTGGCCAGGGCCAAGAGCGTGGCCAAGGCGCAGGGCGTCGCCCTGTCGAGCGAGCTGGCCGAGCTGGTCTATGACGTGGATTACTACGTGCACGTCGACACCAAGGAGGACGCGGTCAAGCTGGTGACGCACATGCCCTATCAGGGGCATGTCCTGACCGCGGCGGCGCTGAATGCCTACGCGGGTCCGGTCGTCGAGCAGGCCGTCAACCAGCTGGTCCAGGTCACCCCGCTGGAGCGGGTCAACGAGAAGATCCACGAGATCACCGAGCTGGTCCGCGGCCACCTGCAGGACTTCCTGTCCGTCTACGGGATCACGCTCAACGACGTCAAGGTGCTGATGAGGCCGAGCGACGAGCGAATGCGCGAGCTGATCTCGCTGCGCGCGTTCGGCCTGTCGGAGATGGACGCGGTGCGTTACTACGTCGCCCTGAAGATGGCCGAGCGCGGCCTGGTCTCCGCGCCGAACATGGCCGTCGGCGAGCCGTTCCACATCGGCGTCACGCAGATCCAGTCGAACCCGCTCGGGTCGTTGACGGGGCCGCCCGACCTGAACAGCCCGCTTGGCGGCGCGCACGCGGCGCACCAGGCGCCGGGGACCTGACGCCCGATGGCTGACAGCTTCACGGACAAGGTACGCGGCCTGCTCGCGTCCGACATCTACAGCGAGAAGGGCCGGCTGCGCTCGGACGACCAGCTCGTCCGCGAGCGGGTCGGCCGCGGCCTGGGCGAGGGAGCTGCGCGGATCCGTGATCTGATCAGCGGCTGGAGGGCGGATCGCGTTCCGCCCTCCAGCCGTGAGCAGCCGTTCCCGCCCGCCGAGGTGATGGAGCCGATCCGGCGGGCCGAGCGTCTGGTACGCGCGATCGAGGACTGCTCGTCCGCGGTCCGCGGGCTGCCGCTGCTGCCCCAGGACAGGATCTGGGCCCGCGTCCGCAGCGTGGGCCTGGAGGAGCTGATGCAGTTCGACTGGACACTCGTCGGGGAGTCAGATGCGCTCGCCCGTGACCTGATGGGGGTCGTGGCGCTCGACGAGATCGACGTGGCGGCCCACGAGGCGCGGCTGCGGACGATCCGCGAGGTCATCGGCGACCGTCAGCGTTACATCGAGATCACCTGAGGGCGCCGGCGCTGGTCGGGTGATCTCGAGCCAGGCCAGCGGGCCGGGGAGGCTAGGCCGGCTAGCGGGCCGGGCCAGTGGGTCAGGCTAGCTGGCCGGGCTAGCTGGCCGGCCCCGCGGGCCGGGCTCGCGGGCCGGGACGCCAGGCGTGCGAGTAGCCGGGCGCCGTGGCTCAGCCGATCGCGACCGCGACTATTCCGGCCACGATGGCCGCAGCGGCGGCGAGCCTGCGCGGCAGGCTGCCCTCGCCGAGTAGCTTCCTGCCGAGCACCACGCCGAACAGGACACTGACCTCACGGGCTGGCGCGACCGCGCTCACTGCCGTGAAGCTGAGCGCGGCCAGCACCAGGATGTAGGCGAGCGGTGCCAGCGCCGCGGCGCCCAGAACCTGCGGCCGGAACGACCCCCACACGCGCGACAGCCGCTGCCTGTCGCGTAGCACCAGCGGCGCGAATGCCATCAGCATGGCCGGGAAGGCCGCGTAGCCCTGCAGCAGCGGCGGGGTCCTCAGGGTCGTGACGGCATGCTTATCCCACAGCGTGTAGGACGCGATGAACACGCCGGTGACGACCGCGAAGGCCGTCGCCTTCAGCGCGGAAGCCGGCGGTGCGTGGGCCGGCGCTGCGGACGCCGGTGGTGCGTGGGCCGGTGGTGCGTGGGCCGGTGGTGCGTGGGCCGGTGGTGCGTGGGCCGGCGGTGCGTGGGCCGGCCGCGCGGCTGGCGGGCCGGACGGCTGCTGCCGAGAGTTCCTGGCGGGCAGGCCGATCGCCGCGATGCCGGCGACGATGCAGCCGATCCCGGCGATGCCGACCGGGCCGGGACGCTCGCCGAGCAGCAGGATGCCGGCCAGAGCCGCGAGCAGCGCCCCGGTGCCGCGCCCGATCGGGTACACCAGCGACAGGTCACCGAGCCGGTAGCCGCTTTGCAGGAAGAGGAAGTAGGCCGCCTCCAGCACCCCGGTCCCGGCCATGAACAGCCAGTTCACCGCAGTCAGGTGCGGTCGCTGGACCAGCACCGTGGCCAGGACCACCGGCGCGTACAGGGCAGTCGCGCAGGCGCCGACCAGCCAGATGAAATACACCGCGCCGGTTGTCGACGCCTGCTTGCTGAACAGGTTCCAGCTGGCGTGCGCGAGAGCGGCAACGAGGATGAGGGCAATGGCGGTAGGGCTCACGTGACAGCTCCTGCCTGATCGGCCCCTTCCGGCCAGCACGGTAGCCGGCGGCGCTAGCCTCATCGCCCTCATCGCCCGCATCGCCTGGCCGTGGCCCGGGCGCGGGCCGGTAGGCTGGCCAGGCCATGACTGCAGATCCGCCTCCCGCTGACACGACCATCGTCCACCTGGTGCGCCACGGCAAGGTCGAGAATCCGCGCGGTATCATCTACGGGCGGATACCCGGATATCACCTGTCGGCAGAAGGCCGCGTCATGGCCAAGGCGGCCGCGGACTTCCTGGCGGCCAGGGACATCACCGTCCTGCGATCCTCGCCACTGGAGCGAGCGCTGGAGACGGCAGAGCCGATAGCGGCGCAGTTTGGCCTCGAGACGGGCATTGATGACCGGCTGATCGAGCCATGGAATCACTTCGAGGGGCTGAGCTTCGGGGTAGGCGATGGCTCACTGCGCATGCCGCGTCACTGGATGTACCTGCGCAACCCCTTCCGGCCCTCGTGGGGCGAGCCGTACAAGGACGTCGCCGCTCGGATTCTCGCAGCTGTCGCTGACGCGATGCGGGCCGCTCGCGGCCATGAGGCGGTCTGCGTCAGTCATCAGCTGCCGATCTGGGTCACCCGCAGGTCCGCCGAGGGCGTCCGGCTGTGGCACGATCCGCGCCGCCGCCAGTGCGCCCTGGGCAGCGTGACGAGTCTTACCTACCGCGGCGACGTGCTGGCCGCAGTGACCTACGCTGAGCCCTCCCCTGAGCCTCCCGGCAACGGCCGGCAGGTGTCCGGCGCCTGACCAGGCGCACGCGGGCGCGCCCGGAAAGGCCGCCCCGCCGTCGGCCGCCGGCGCCGCGTCCGGCACAATGGGCCCCGGATACTACCGCCTGTAGGAGATCATACTGTGCCCCGCCCGCCGTGCTCCGCGCGCCAAGCGGCCGCCGCGGCCCCTGCCGTCCAGGCAAGCCGGGCGCGCCGCAAGTGCCGGGTGCGCCGTGCCGCCGCCGGCGCCCTCGCCGCCGCCACGGTGCTCACCCTGGCCGCGTGCGACGGCGGCGCCATAGCCCAGAGCACCCCGGCGAGCAGCGGGCAGAGCTTCGTGTCGGGCAGCTACAGCACCACGTTCTTCAGGGCCGGCTCGCGCCCGGCGGCTCCGGCCGTCACCGCGAAGACGCTGACCGGCCAGAAGCTCAGCCTCGCCGCCTATCGCGGTGACGTGGTCGTGGTCAATTTCTGGGGCTCATGGTGCGGCCCGTGCCGCCAGGAGGCGCCAGCGCTCGGCACGCTCGCGCGACAGCTCCGGCCCAAGGACGTGCGCTTTCTCGGCGTGGACATCAGGGACAACCCGGCGGGCGCCGAGGCGTTCATGCGCACGTTCAGGATCAGCTACCCGAGTCTCAGCGATCCCGCCGACGAGATCGCGCTCGCGTTCCGCGGTACGGTGCCCCCGACGGGAATCCCGACCACCCTGCTGATCGACCGCAGCGGGCATATCGCCGCCCGGATCGTCGGCGGGGCGTCCTACGCGGGCCTGAAGGCACTGATCACCCGAGTAGATGCACAAGACTCATGACCCGAAACGGCTGGCGGGTGGTGACCCGATGACCGGACTGCGAGTCCCGGCCGGGGCTGAGCGCGAGGACTCGTCCGCGCCCGATGACAGGGCGCGGGAGCCTGGTGCTGCTCCTGCCCGGTCACCGGCGCCGGGAACCAGGCTGGGCCTGACCGGCTGGCTGCGGTGGTCCTGGCGCCAGCTGACCTCCATGCGCACCGCGCTGGTACTGCTCTTCCTGCTCGCCGTGGCCAGCGTGCCGGGCTCGGTCCTGCCACAGGAGGGAATCGATCCCGCGGCGGTCACCCAGTACTACGCGGCGCATCCCGCGCTGGCACCCATCCTGGCGAAGTTCTCGCTGTTCAGCGTGTTCGCGGCGCCGTGGTTCGCGGCGATCTACCTGCTGCTGTTCCTGTCCCTGGCCGGATGCGTGCTGCCTCGCACGTTCCGCCTGGTCGGATCGGCCCGGCAGCTGCCGCCGCGCGCGCCGCGGAATCTCTCCCGGCTCCCGCTGGCGACGAGCTACCAGACCGCACTTGCGCCTGATGCGGCGGTCGAGTCGGCCAGGCAGCTGCTGTCCGGCAAGCGGTTCCGGCTGCTGGCCGGCGACGGCTGGGTGGCCGCGGAGAAGGGCTACCTGCGGGAAGTCGGCAACCTGCTGTTCCACATCGCGCTGCTCGCGCTCCTTGGGTCGGTCGGGCTGGGCGGCATCTTCGGGTACAAGGCCAACCGGCTGCTGGTCGTCGGCCAGCAGTTCGCCAACACGCCCACGGCGCTGGACGTCTTCCGGCCGGGCCGGCTGGTCTCGCCGGCCGACCTGCAGCCGTTCTCCATCGCGCTGCAGAATTTCAGCGCCAAGTACGTCACCTCCGGCAAGCTGCTGGGGCAGCCGTCCTCGTTCGACGCATCCCTGCGCTACGACGCCGGGCCCGGCGAGCCGATGCGCAGCTACAGCCTGCAGGTCAATCATCCGCTGCGCGTCGACAGCGTGCGGATCTACCTGATCGGGCACGGGTACGCCCCGACCTTCAGGATCACCGACGGCAGCGGGCACGTCTTCAACGAGACGGTGCCGTTCATCCCGGTGGAGCAGACCGGTCTGACCTCCCAGGGCGTGATCAAGATCCCGGACGCGAGCCCGGATCAGCTGGGCTTCGCCGGCGTGTTCCTGCCGACCGCGGTCGACCAGAACGGACGGCTGACGTCGGTATTCCCGCAGACCCTCAACCCGGTCGTCAGCCTGATCGCCTACACCGGCAACCTCGGCATGAACGGCGGCCAGCCGCAGTCGGTCTACCAGCTCGACACCACGCACCTGCGCCGGCTGCCGATCGCGCCCATGCCGCTGTCCCCCGGTAAGTCAATGAAGCTGCCGGACGGAGCCGGAACGCTGACCTTCACCGGCTACCGGCAGTGGATCAGCCTGGCGATTACCTATGATCCCGGCCAGCTGCCGGCCCTGATCTCCGGCTTCCTGGCGCTAGCGGGCCTGATCCTGTCCTTCATGGTCAGGCGCCGCCGGGTGTTCGTGCGCGCCTGCGCCGCGCCGGACGGCACGACCGTCGTGGACGTCGGCGGGCTGGCGCGATCTGATGCCGCGGGCGGCTTCGAGACCGAGTTCGCCGCCCTGGCCGAGCAGATCAGGCAAGCCCAGGACGGCAGCGCCCGCACGGTCGAAGTCCCGCCGGAGCCGGATTCCCGTCGGGGGTCGGATCCCCGGACGCAGACGATCGGCTCGGCGCTCGCTGCCGGGAACCCGGCCGTCAACGGCAGCAGTTCTCCCGCCGACGGCCACGACTCTGCCGCCGACGGCCACCACTCTGCCGTTGGCAGCCACCACTCTCCCGCCGCAGGCCACCACGGGCCTCCCGGAAGCCGCGATCCTGAAAACCACGTTCCATCCGCCGGAAACCACGATCCATCCCTCGCGGACGTAGAGGGGGAGTGAGGCTCCAGTGCACGTCAACATCGGCCTGGCCGACACCAGCAACGGCTGCCTGCTTGCGGCGGTCCTCCTGTATGCGCTCGGCATGCTGGCCTATGCCTGCGACTTTGCCTTCGCCAAACAGCGGCTTATCCCGGCGTCCGCGTCCGCCGGGGAACCCGCGCTGGTTGGGGCCGGCGTTGGGTTCGGCTCTGCCGCGGTTGCACTAGGCAGTCGGCCGGACGCGGGCGTCGGCAACGCCAGGCCCGCGGCCGGGCCGCCGTCAGCGCAGGGACCATGGCCGTCAGGCTTCTGGCTGCGCACGGCCTTCAGCCTGACGTGCGTCGGACTGCTTGCCCACGTCATCGCGATCCTCACCCGCGGCCTCGCCGAGCACCGCGTTCCGTGGGGCAACATGTACGAGTTCATCTCGGCGATCTGCTGCATGGCCGTGATCGTGCTCGTCGCCGCCGCTCTCCGGTTCCACGCGTACTACATCGGGCTCTTTGTTCTCATTCCTGTTGTCTTCGCGCTCGCGCTGGACGTGACGGTCGTCTATACCTCGGCCGGGCCGCTCGTGCCCGCACTGCAGTCTTACTGGATCGCTATCCACGTGACGGCGATGATCGTATCCAGCGGCCTGTATATCGTCGGCGCGGTCGTGACGGTGATGTACCTGGTCTCCGACCGGTCGCGGCGGCGAACCGCGGCTGGCCTGCCGTCCAGGACCAGCGGGATCGTCCTGCATCTGCCCAGTCCGCTGGTGCTGGACCGGCTGTCCTATCGCAGCATCCTCTTTGCGTTCCCGGTCTGGACGTTCGGCGTCATGGCCGGAGCGATCTGGGCAAACTCGGCCTGGGGCAGGTACTGGGGCTGGGACCCGAAGGAGACGTGGTCATTCATCACCTGGGTGGTGTATGCCTGCTTTCTGCACGCACGCGCGACAGCGGGCTGGCGGGGACGGCGCGCCGCCTACTTCCACCTGGCCGGGTTCGTCTGCCTGATGTTCAACCTGGTCGGCGTCAACTTGTTCATCACGGGGCTGCACTCCTACGCGGGCCTGGGCTGACCTGGGCAGTGGTGGCACCTTTGCGCCGATGATGGGCTGCTGGCCGATGCGAGCAGCTATGGAGCGCTGAGCTCAGCGAGGGCCACAAATCCCGTACTTTCCTTGATCACGGAAGATTCCGACGTGCCAGGACCCGACGGATCTTCCGTGATCAAGGATGCAGAGGGCCGGGACCGGGCATCGGCTGAGATGAGCTGCGCCCTGGCTCTGGCCGGGCTCCGCGCGTGTCCTGGCTCTGGCCGGGCTCCGCGCGTGTCCTGGCTCTGGCCGGGCTCCGCGTGTCCTGGCTCTGGCCGGGCTCCGCGGTGTCCTGGCTCTGGCCGGGGCTCAGCGGTCCTCGCGCGCCTCGCGGATCCTGCGCCCGAGTTCCAGGA
>Ga0209871_1000223_pt1 | contig 16366 bp, 16 predicted proteins | sample OrgsoiDNA2013045_FD_185795 | JGI IMG/M metagenome (GOLD analysis project Ga0209871, IMG submission 185795) | Permafrost soil microbial communities from the Arctic, to analyse light accelerated degradation of dissolved organic matter (DOM) -... | ecosystem: Environmental > Terrestrial > Soil >... | reverse complement strand
CGAAGCGTGTCGAAGATCGAGTCGAAGGCATCGGCGCCAAAATCGTAGACCCGCTCGAGCGTCGCCGGCGCCGCCAGCAGGCTGAGGTGGTCGGTGCATTTCGACAGCAGGCGGTCAATGAACGCGGTATCGACCCGATCGGGCGAGAATACCGCATCCGCGATCCCTTGCGGCGGATCCTGATTGTAGTCGAGGCCGGCGGTGCCGAACGCGAGGTCGAGATCGGCGACAACCGAGTCCAGCGAAAGATCGCGCGCGATCGCCCAGGCAACGTTATGCGCGATCGTGGATGCGCCGACGCCGCCTTTGGCGCCGACGATTGCGATGATCCGCCCGACCGCCTTCGCCTCCGGCGCCGAGAACAGATTGCAAACCGAACGCACGACGTCCAGCGCGTTGACCGGCGCTATCACATAGTCGCTGACGCCGCGGCGCACCAGTTCGCGATAAAGCCCGACATCGTTGACACGCCCGATCACGACGACACGGGTTCCGGAATCGCATACGGTCGCGAGGTGATCGAGACCGGTCAGGATGTCGGTGCGGCCCTCGGTTTCCAGGATGATCACGTTCGGCGTGGGCGCGGTGCGGTAGGCCTCGATAGCGGCTGCCATGCCGCCCATCTGAATCTTGAGATGGGCCTTGCCAAGCCGGCGGTCTTCCCCCGCCGATTGCACGGCGGCTGCGGTTTCCACCGTCTCGCAAAAGGCTTGCACGGACACACGCGGCGCAGGCGCGATGTGATCGTCCGCGACGGGCGCTGTGGCGCCCGGCTGCTGTTCGGAATTTTGACGCGCGTAGCTGATCATTTGCCTGTATCGCTCAGTTTGGCCCGCTCGGCCTCGGGATAGGTGGTCGTGGTCGTGGAACCCTTGCGATACTTCTCGAATGCTTCCGTGCGTCGCGTCGTATACGCAGGCGTCTCCGACCGCGGCTGCACGAGGTCCGACGGATTGTCGACCATCGCCGCCATGTTGCGCTGATAGGCGCAGCCGTAATTGTAGTAATCCTTGTTGTCGAAATAGCTCTTGTTCCTGATCGAGGGTCCGAGATCCTCCGGCCACAGGCCGCACGGGCCCGCGACCGCCGACATTTTCGGGTAATTCAGCCGGATCGTTGCCATCTGGCGCGGGTCATCCGGACGATAGTGGCGGACGACAATCCCGCGCGGCGGCACGCCGCTTGCGGCCAGCAGCGCCCGAACCTCCCGGAACGAATCCGCGGCCACCCGCGCGTTCGCCGTGTCGACCGGCACGTCGGCGCTGATCGCACCGGTGCCTTCGTGGAGCCAGGTCTGCGCCAGCCCCATCACGTCGGCGCGCTGCGAAGCGGAAAGACCACCACGCGCATGACCGACGAAAATGACGACCGACCGGTCGGCCTCCTGAATAGCGATCGGATGACGCTGGCGATAATCGTCAGGGACGCTCGCAGTCAGCACCTCGTCGGTGTGCGTGCAAGCTCCCAGCACGACGGCGAGACCAACAAGCGCTCCGGCCATGCGGAAGGCGCGATTGCGGTCGACGGGTATTTTGGCTGTCATCGTTCTGGTCCTCGTCCCGTCTCAATCCGTGATAAAGCCGTAGGTGCCGCGATAATTCCGTGCCGGCTCGACGCGGCCCGGAGTTCCGTAGATGCGATTGATGGTGCCTATGAGATCGGCTTGCGGATCCGTCGCATTGGCGAAGCCATCATCCGGACGCGACAGATCCTTCTGCGCAACCGCCCGGACGATGTAGGGCGTCACGAGCACCATCAGCTCGGTCTGGTTGTTGACGAAATCGCGGCTGCGGAACAGCGCCCCGAGAACCGGCACTTGCGCCAGGCCGGGCAGGCCGTTGATCGCGAGTTTGGTTTGTTCCTGGATCAGGCCGGCCATCGCCATCGCGCCGCCCGACGGGATTTCCAGCGTGGTCTCGGCGCGCCGGGTCCTGATCGAGGGGATCGTCAGCGCATTGCCGGCCGCCTGCACCAGCGTAAAGGAATTTTCATTCGATAACTCCGACACCTCGGTCATCACGCGCAGGCTGATCCGGCCTTCGGTCATCACCACCGGGGTAAAGTTGAGGGAAATGCCGAACTTCTTGAAGCTGATCTGGGTTTGACAAAGATGCGTGGTGGGATCGCAGGAATAACCTGCCGGCACCGGAAACTCGCCGCCGGCAATGAAAGTCGCCGACTCGCCGGAAATCGCCGTCAGGTTGGGTTCGGCCAGCGTGCGGATGACACCGGCGCTTTCCATGGCGCGTATGGTGGCCTGCACCGAGGGCACAGGAACACCGGCGCGCATCGCCGAACCAAAAGCCCCTGCCGCCGCATTGCCGGTAAGGCTATGACCGAGTGCCGTGAAGGGATTGCTACTGTCGAACGTGACGGCGGTGGTGCCGTAGTTCATGGTGGCGGTGAGGTCGATGCCCATTTGTTTGATGATCGAACGCGCGACCTCGGCGACGGTGACCTTCAGCATGACCTGGTCGCGGCCACGAACCACGATGGAGTTGACGACCCTGTCGTTGCCGCCCACCAGCCGGGCGGCAAGTTCGCCGGCCTGTTGCGCTTCGATCGGACTCGCCGCCGAGCCGGACAGCACCACGCCGTCGCCGACGCCTTCGATCTGAATCTCGGCGTTCGGCAGCGACTGCTTCAGCGCGGCGCGTACGCCGTTGAGATCGCGCTTGACCGCGATGTCGTAGGCCGCGATCTGCTGGCCTGCCGAGTCGAAAAACACGATGTTGGTCTGGCCGACCGCCGCGCCGATGATGTAGGCGCGCTGCGCGGAACGCACGACGGCGTTGGCAATCTTCGGATCGGCGACCAGCACATCCTTGATGTCACGCGGCAAATCGATCACGATGGATTTGCCGATGCCGAGCGCGAGAAAGCGCGCGTTCAACTGACCGTCGGAAGCAACCGGCGCCGCGACGCGATAGTCGCTCGCCACGACCGGCGTCAGCGCCGGATTGAGTGTCAGCGCGGTGACGGCCGAAAACGACAGGGCGCGGATCAACACAGTCCGCATCGCCAGCTGATTTCCCCTGCACTTCATATCGGACGTCCTTCTTATCACTTCTGTACCGTTGTCGGGCTGGAGACGCCGTAGCGGACCACGTTGATATTGTCGCTCTGCCTGGGATCGGTGGATTTGGTCTCGACCACGTTGAGATCGGCGATGCTGCGCAGCGCCAGTGCCAGCGTGCCGGTCTGGCGCGCGCGGGCGAGCGTTTCCGCCTGCTCGGGCTTCAATTCAAGCGTAACGGTCTTGCCGACGACGGCATTCTGGCCATCTTTTTCCTTCGGAGCCTGGTCGATCGCGAGCACGCGAACATTGGTCAGGATAATTTCCGAGACGACGATATCCGCTGAAGCCGATTTGTCCGGGTTCTTGTCGCGCTTCGAAAGAATCACATCGACCCGGTCGTTGGGCAGGATGAAGCCGCCGGCGCCGGTTTCTGGCGAGATTTCAGTCGAAATGGCGCGCATGCCGGTGGGCAGGATCGCTGCCATGAAGCCCGACCCGTTGGCCTTGACGAGTTTCGGTTCGCGGATCGGCTCGCCTGCGATAAACGGCGCGCGCGCGATCGAGCCCGTGACTTCCTTGGTGGCGTCAGGCCGTTCGCTGCGGCGAATGAAACTGTTGCTTGCACTCGCCGCCGGCCAGGTCTGCCACACCAGGTCGTCGGGCACGACCGACTGACCGAGGCCAATGTCGGACTTCGCCACCAGAACGTCCACCGTCTGCAGTTGCGCAACCGGCTCGGCCGGGGGCTTGCTGTCGGACCCGCTCGCAAGATATGCGGCAATGCCGCCGGCACCGACGGCGATGCTCAGGACGACAATGCGTGCCTTGTTCATACGCTTCACTTTCCACATTACGCCGCGACGCTTCCGTCGCCATGACGGGAGTTGAGCAGTTATTCGTCAAAGCATGGTTAATGATGCGTATCTAAATCGCCTTAACGGCGAGTTACTTGAGGACGCAGTCAGCGAACGGCGAACTGGGTCAGATCGACCGCGTTGATCCATTCCGTCTCCGGATAGATCATCAGTGCGCCGATCGCGAGCGCGATGCCGTAGGGAATTCCGCTGTCCTTGGCGTGGAGCTTGAGCAGCCAGTCCTGGCCGGCGAACGAATAGGGCAGCGGCCATTGCCGGAACTGAAGCAGCAGCAGCGTCAAGGCGCCGCCGAACAGCGAGGCATAGAGCAGATAATTCAGCAGATGGCCGAAGCCGAACCACAGCGCCGCGGCTGCCGCGACCTTGGCATCGCCGCCGCCGATCCAGCCCATCGCAAAGCAGGCAAAGGCCACCACCAGGACGGCGGCGCCGGCGCCGATATGCGAGAGGATGTCGTAAAGTCCCATGCCGCTGAGGATAGCGAGAACCAGAAAGCCGGCCGCCAGCGCCAGCGATACCCGGTTCGAAATCGTCATGGTGAAAAGATCGCTCGCCGCTGCGAACGCCATCAGGGCGGGAAACAGCAGCAGTCGGGCGATATCGAGCATCATGGGTTTAAGCAGCCGGTGCAAACGCGAGGTCGGAGCATCGCCCGAGTCTAGCCGCGAGAGATGAACAATCGGGAAACGGTCGGGTCGATTCTATCGGAGTTTTTGATGGTTATCGGACCGTGGCCGTTGTCGCGCGCGCCACTGGTTGCGCCTCAGGCCGTATCGACCATTCACCGATCAGCCGTGCGGCGGCGATAGCCAGCACGGAAAGGCCGACCCCGGCGATGACGTCGACAAAATAATGCCCCCCGACCAGAGGAGTTGCCAGCAGCATGGAGACGTTGGCGATCAGTGCCAAAGGCCGCAGCCACCATACGCACCATAGCCCCCATAGCGCGAGCACCGCGGCCGCGGCGTGGAAGCTCGGAAAGGTGATGATTCCGCCAAGCGTTGAGGTTTCGAGGATGCGCAATGAGCCATCACGTATCCGTGGCAGCTCCTGGAGTTGGACAAGATAGCCACTGGGCTTGAATTTCAAGAGATCCGGCATGATACCGTATTCGTGGTAGGTGCCGACCGCTGGCAATAGCGTGGAGACCACCGCGGTCACGATGACGGCCAACATGCACGCAAGGGTAAATTGTTGCAGGCGCCGGTAATGCCCGGTCATCCCGAGAATAATCGGAACGCCGAACATCGGCCATGTGATCATGGCGTAGCCGAGATACATATACGGAATGAGCGAAGGCCGGTCATTGACGAAGTTGAGATAGCTCGGCCAGTCAAGACCCAGCATCCGATCGAAATAGGCCAGATTTGCATCCTGCATGGGGAGATTGGCGGCGGCCGCAATATAGGTCAGCGGAGTCGCGAGCAGAAACAATAATCCCAGCTGCGTGATTGAACCCAGGGCAAAAGGTAGCCTCGCGCTCCAATTGTGGGAGACGGCGAGAGGCGCCGCGGCAGTACACAAAGCCGCGGTGCCAACAACCTTCAGCAGCGCGGTTTCTACCCTTAGCGAGAATTCGGAGAGGGCCAGGCACAAAGCCAGCAACAGCACCATCCCGCCAAGCGGTATCCAATTGCAGAGATAAAGCTGCCAAGCCTTTCTGGCTTCACAATCCAACATACGCTGTCCGTGTTTTTCGCAACGTGACGGACAAAAGTTAATGCGGACAAAAGGTAGCTGGTTACTCCTCGTTCAAGTTGGTCGCTAAGATTTGCAACTTGTCACGTCGCTCGCATCGCGCCGGATTTGAATGCCCGCCACCATGCCAGCCGTGATTCACGACATCTGGAGATTGATCGCGCCGAACGCGCCGGCAACAGGCTGTTAGCGCCGGGTTAACGATCCACGGGGCGGCCCTGCGATGGTCGGCATCGCAATCGCTGCGGCCCGCATATTTGGCCCGAGCGCGACAAATAAATATCGAGAGATTACCAGACCGTTGCAATCCGCAAGGCGAGCACGACCACCGCCAGCGCCAGCGCCATGCAGACCACTTCCAGGGGCGCGGTGTCCCGGCTGCCGGCCGAGAGCGACGCTTTTCTTGCCGCGACAGAGGCGGCCTCGGGTTTACGCATGTTTACACCATCACCGTCCGGCACAGACAACAAAGGCCCCGGGGATCAGCCCGAGGCCTTTGCCGCTTGCCCGTAACAGTCGCTTATTTCAGCGAGCTGTTGATCGAGGTGAACTTGCCGTTCAGGTTGCTGCCGAGGCCGTTGACCACAGCGATAATCGCGAGCGAAATGCCGGCGGCAATCAGGCCGTATTCGATGGCGGTGGCACCGGACTCGTCCTTCACAAAACGCGAAACCAGATTCTTCATGAGTAACTCCATATGTACACGTGGCTGATCGAACTAAAGTTTGGTCTCGCCGGCGTTCTCAGCACCGTGACCATGTGTCACCCTAGGATCGGAGAATTGCGGCGCAGTTAATTCGACTACGTAAACTTCGATCAAAATGGCTGTTGTTGAGCAGAGTAAATTTGGAATTAAACGATCCGTACAAATGCGATGTTGTTCTGGCTCCCTGCTAATACGGTGAGCGGCGACGGCATCCGCCGCGGCTTCATGGCTCCTTAAACTTGGGCAGGTAACCCTTGAGGCTACCTGATCAGATGAGGCGGACATGTCCAATCTACCCCTCGAAGTTGTTGAGATGCTCGGCCAGACGATTACCAAGGTGGTGCCGATCACGATCGCGGTGGCTGTGGTATTCTCGGTGCTCACACATTTCTGGGCCTGCAATCCCGGAACGCCCTGGTGGCGCAAGCGTGAACTCGTCACCGACATCTGCTACTGGTTCTTCGTCCCGGTGTTCGCGCGTGTATTGCGGATCGGGCTCCTGGTGCTCGGCGCCGGCGTGATCTTCAAAATCCATGACGCCGACGCGCTGATTGCCTTTTACGACAACGGGCACGGCCCGCTGTCCCAGTTGCCGCTGTGGCTGCAGGCGGTGCTGTTCCTGGTGCTGTCGGACTTCATGCTGTATTGGCTGCACCGCATGTTTCACGGCGGCGGTTTCTGGAAATATCACGCGATCCACCATTCGTCCGAAGATCTGGACTGGATTTCGGCGGCGCGCTTCCACCCGGTAAACCTGTTCGTGGGAACAATCGCGGTCGACGTCATTTTGTTGATGGCCGGTATCTCGCCGAACATCATGCTCTGGGTCGGGCCTTTCACCACCTTCCATTCGGCATTCGTTCACGCCAATCTGAACTGGACGCTGGGCCCGTTCAAATACCTGCTTGCCACGCCGGTCTTTCACCGTTGGCATCACACCTCGCTCGAACAGGGCGGCAATACCAACTTTGCCGGGACGTTTCCGATCTGGGATATCGTTTTCGGAACCTTCCGGATGCCGGCAAATGAGCTGCCCGGTCACTATGGCGTGGACGATCAGCAGTTTCCCGCCGAGATTGGCGGGCAGCTCGCCTATCCGTTCCGGCATTAAAAGCATGATCCGGTCCTATGTCACCGGATCACGATCTCATGTGGCAGGCGGAGTTTCTCGGTTCCGTTTGCACTTCGTTCACTAATTGTCGTCAGATTTGGCCATGTCGGGCGCCGGTTCTGCTGCGTATCGCTCTAGCCGGCTTGTCAATGCCCCGGGGTATAGTATGTCGCTCAGCATCCTGCGTACTCGCGTACGCGCGTCTTTCGGATTCCGCGCGCTAGCGATTGGAATTCTTTTGTGTCCGGTGGCGGCGTCCGCCGAGTTTCCGGTTGACGCCATCGCGGTCAATGTCGATCAGGCCAAGCTCGTCAGGCTCCCAGGCCGCGTCGCTACCATTGTCGTCGGAAACCCGCTGATCGCGGACGTAACCCTGCAGAACGGCGGGGTCGTCGTGGTGACCGGCAAGGGCTATGGCGCGACCAATTTCATTGCCATGGACCGCAGCGGCGAGGTGCTGGTGGATCGCGTCATCCAGGTCGAAGGCCCCACCGACCAGGTGGTCACGGTCTATCGCGGCGTCGAACGCGAATCCTATAGCTGCATGCCGATTTGCCAGCGGCGGGTGACGCTCGGCGACGGCGATACCTACTTCAAGTCGGCGATCGACCAGGCCGGTTCTCTCAGCGGTCAGGCCGCGGGCATCGGCGCTGCGGCAGCCAGATCGGCGAACTAGAGCCTTTTCGGTTTTGATTTGAATCAGAACCGCGCAAGGCCCGCTCCGAAAAATGGTTAACATCCGGTTGACCGAACGGGCCACTCTGCTCCGATCTGGCGAAACACTTCCACAATCACTTTCGGGTAATTCTTGCGGGCGGATGATTGCTGCCGCCTGGGGATTTCTCGATGCCGTCGTCTGCCGTTGCAACAATCTCTGTCAGAAGCGCGATACGCCGGTTTCGACGCAACCGTCGTGGTTCGGCGGCCGTCGAATTCGCCTTGGTCGCACCGGTGTTCTTTGCGCTGCTGTTCGCGATTATCGAGACGGGGTTGATGTTTTTCGCAGGTCAGGTCCTGGAGACGGGAACGCAGGACAGCGCGCGGCTGATGTATACGCATCAGGCCTACGACACCGGCATGGACGAAACGGCGTTCAAGACCGATCTCTGCAGCCGCATTTCAACGCTGTTCAACTGCACGGGTAATCTCGCGAGTCTGACCGTGGACGTGCAGTACTATGCCCCCGGCGCCGCGATCAATCTCGCCGATCCGATCGTCAACAGCAGCCTCTCCTGCACCTTCACATATCAGGTTCCGCCGCCCGGCAGCGCGAACACCGTGGTCGTCCGCGTGTTCTATAAATGGCAGCTCTACGTGACCGGGCTTGGCTTCAACGTTGCGAATCTCACCGGCAGCCAACGGCTGCTCGCCGCAACGGTTGCCTTTCATGTGGAACCTTGAGGCGATGAAGATGTCTCCGACAAAGAAGATATCGCTCCGCGCGCGAGGTTTGGTGAATGATTGCCGCGGCATCGCGGCGATCGAGTTTGCGCTGATTGTTCCGATCATGCTGGTAATGTTTTTCGGAGTGGTCGAGTTTTCATCGGGCGTCGCGGTGAATCGCAAGGTTACGCAGGCGTCGCGAACGCTGTCCGATCTCGTTTCGCAATCGACGAACGTACTGGATACCGACCTCACCAATGCCGGTCAGGCAGCCAAGGCGATCATGACGCCCTATCCGCCAGCGCCGCTGAAATCATCGATTACGGAATTGTACATCGATCCCGCGACAAAGGTGGCAAGGGTTCAGTGGAGCAGGACGCTGTCGATCGACAGCTCGGGCAATGTCACGTTCGGGACGGCTGCGCATCATCAGTCGGACGTGGTGACAATACCCACGGATCTGCAGGTTGGCGGCACCTACGTGATCTGGAGCGAGACCAGCTACCTCTATGTGCCTACCGTCGGCTATGTGATGGCGAAGGCCGGCGTCACGTTGCACGATTTTACCTATACGCGTCCGCGTCAGTCCCTCTGCGTCACCTATCCCGCGCCGGGGCTTTGCCCGACGTTTTAAAGTCTGGACCTGGAGCTGCGAGAGATTTTCGGCCGGCGCCATTCCGGCGCAACAACAATAAAAAGGCCGCGCGGTCCAGCGCGGCCTTTAACCTTATTTCAAACCGAATTTCCCAAGCGGAGGGCCTAAAGAAATCCCTAGCCAGCGGCGCGCAGATTGTCCGCCGAAGACTTGCCAGAGCGGCGATCGGCCACGATCTCGTAGCTGATCTTCTGGCCTTCACGCAGTGTACCAAGTCCGGCGCGCTCTACGGCGCTGATGTGCACGAACACGTCGTTGCCACCGTCATCCGGTTGAATAAAGCCGAAGCCCTTGGTCGCGTTAAACCACTTCACGGTTCCCATGCTCACGGGGGTAGTCCCTTCTCAAGATAGATATAGTAGAAGCCTGCTTTCGACAGGCTGGTGAGATCGAATTTTTGGAAGGGTCGTCAGCGTCTAAACCGGCTGTACCGGTGGATAGCTAATGTCGTCCGGCCGAAAATCGATTAATACATATTATGCGAAGGCAGCCCCCAAAACAATCCTGACGTGCGCGCTTTTTTTAATTGCAGCGGTTTCGTGGCAGCGCGCCGTCACCGCGCACCGAGGTGATCTCGTCATGCGCGATTTCGCGGCAGCTAGCGGGGCGTTTACCTGCGCCGGAATTGGCCGCGCGGCGGTGCACCACGCGGGCCTCCGCCGCCCGGCCGCTCGTCCTTGTGACGGAAGATGAGCCGGCCCTTCTCCAGATCATACGGCGACATCTCGATCGTCACCCGATCGCCGGCCAGCGTCTTGATCCGGTTCTTCTTCATCTTGCCGGCGGTGTAGGCGACGATCTCGTGTCCGGCATCGAGCTGCACGCGGTAGCGGGCATCGGGGAGGATTTCGGTCACCAGTCCTTCGAACTGGATCAGCTCTTCTTTAGCCATGGTTATCTCCAGATCGATCGGCTAGCGCTGCGGTCGTTGGGTGCGGTTGGGTCGGGTATTCGGGCGGCTTTCGCGATGCAAAAAGGCAACCCCCTGCATCCCTTCAGCCTTGCCGCCACCTTGCGACGACGGGCGCGACGGCTCCTGCCGGGTGGCTGGCGGAACGTTATTGTTACCACTTGGACGGCGGTGACGGCGAGGCCCTTTTGAACCGGGGGCTGCGTCATTGCCCCGCGCCGCGTGCACGCGCGGTCCGGATCGTGCACCGCGATGCTGCGCCGGCGCCGGCGCCGGGTCGCGATGACCAGGCGTGCGGCGGTCTTCCCGGGGCAAGGTGATGCGGATCAGCTTTTCGATATCGCGCAGGAAGGCCATTTCCTCTCCCGCGCACAGCGAGATGGCGACGCCGTCGGCGCCGGCGCGCGCGGTGCGGCCGATGCGATGGACATAGGTTTCGGGCACGTTGGGAAGATCGAAATTCACCACATGGCTGATGCCGTCGACGTCGATGCCGCGGGCGGCGATGTCGGTGGCGACCAGCGTGCGGATCTCGCCGGTGCGGAATGCCGCCAGTACCCGCTCGCGGTGGTTCTGCGACTTGTTGCCGTGAATGGCGTCCGCCGTGATGCCGGCCCTGGCGAGGCCTTTCACCACCTTGTCGGCGCCATGCTTGGTCCGGGTGAAGATCAGCGCGCGACTGACCTGCTCCTGCTTCATGAGCTGCGCCAGCACGGCCGGCTTGGCCGAGTGATCGACCTGAATGATGCGCTGGGTAATGCGCTCGACCGTCGAGGCTACCGGGGTTACGGCCACCCGCGCCGGATCGCGCAGCATCGCTTCGGCGAGCTCGGCGATATCCTTGGGCATCGTCGCCGAGAAGAACAGCGTCTGCCGCTTGACCGGCAATTTGGCGACGATTTTCCGGATGTCGTTGATGAAGCCCATGTCCAGCATGCGGTCGGCCTCGTCAAGCACGAGAAACTCGACCTGTCCGAGCTTCAGCCCGTTGCTTTGCACGAGGTCGAGCAGGCGGCCCGGGGTGGCCACCATGACTTCGACGCCCTGCATGATCGAGCGGACTTGACGTCCCATCGGGACGCCGCCGATGGCCAGCGCCGAAGTCAGGCGCATGTGACGGCCATAGGCATTGAAGCTATCGAGAATCTGTCCCGACAATTCGCGGGTCGGGCTGAGCACCAGCACGCGGCAGGCCTTGGGCTGCGGCTTGATGCGGTTCTCAAGGATGCGATGCAGGATCGGCAGCGCGAAGGCGGCGGTCTTGCCGGTGCCGGTCTGGGCAATGCCGACGACATCACGGCCGGTCAGGGCGATGGGAATGGTTTGAGCCTGGATGGGCGTGGGCGTGAGATAATTCTCTTCCTTGAGGGCACGCGAGATGGGATCGGCGAGGCCGAAATCCTGAAAGGAGGTCAAAAGGTGGGTTCTTTCCATTATGAATGGCAGGCGCCCGGCGGTAATCGCTGGGAGCGCGCGAGGGTGTCTAGAGACACCCGCGTGTTTGGGGCGTCGGTTTTGGTTAGCTGAAGGGGCAAGCCAGAAACCGTTGGACGGGATCAGAACACGCGGCTCGCAGTGACCCGGTGATTCCCTGGGTCGTACCGTTGATATGGAACACGAACGCGGCGGTTTCAAGGTGAATCGTGAATCGATACCTTCGCGAGGTTAAGACGGACGCGAATACGGTGTCGTTTACAGCCAAGTCCGACACTGGCTTGCGCTGCGACGCAAAAAATACCTGCCGAAGTTTTAGACAATTCGTCGAATTTGCTTACAAAATATACAATTTGCCGATGAAGCATACATTTTTTTAGCTCAAATACTAGGCAGAAATGCCGTCATTCCAGCCCGCCGAGCGAAAATTATTCAATGAAAACCTTGGCTTAAATCATCTGAGCACCGTGGCATGGTTCTTGCGATTCCGTTAATGCAGGCGGCCGTGGGGCCGTTTCGCAGCGTTTAAACGCCTGCGCCAGGGAGATGACACCTCATGCTTACTCATTTGACTCACGATATAGCGGCGCCATTGAGCCGCCGCCGCTGGCTGGCAGCGACCGCCGGGCTCGTTTTGGGCTTGGCCACATTGACGACCGCACGAGCGGCAGATGACACCATCAAGGTTGGCGTTCTTCACTCGCTCTCCGGCACCATGGCCATCAGCGAAACCACGCTGAAGGACACCGTCCTGTTCATGATCGATGAGCAGAACAAGAAGGGCGGCGTTCTCGGCAAGAAACTCGAGGCCGTGGTCGTCGACCCCGCGTCGAACTGGCCGCTGTTTGCGGAAAAAGCCCGTGAGCTCATCACCAAGGACAAGGTTTCGGTGGTGTTCGGCTGCTGGACCTCGGTGTCGCGCAAATCCGTGCTGCCGGTGTTCAAGGAGCTGAATTCGATCCTGTTCTATCCCGTGCAGTACGAAGGCGAGGAGAGCGAGCGCAACGTGTTCTACACGGGGGCCGCGCCGAACCAGCAGGCGATCCCCGCGGTCGACTACCTCATGAAGGATGAAAAGGTGAAGCGCTGGGTGCTGGCCGGCACCGACTACGTTTATCCGCGCACCACCAACAAGATCCTCGAAGCCTACTTGAAGTCGAAAGGCGTCAAGCAGGAAGACATCATGATCAACTACACCCCGTTCGGTCATAGCGACTGGCAGACCATCGTCGCCGACATCAAGAAGTTCGGCTCGGCCGGCAAGAAGACCGCGGTGGTCTCGACCATCAACGGCGACGCCAACGTCCCGTTCTACAAGGAGCTCGGCAACCAGGGCATCAAGGCAACCGATATTCCGGTTGTCGCGTTCTCGGTCGGCGAAGAAGAACTCGCCGGCATCGACACCAAGCCGTTGCTCGGCCACCTCGCCGCCTGGAACTACTTCGAGTCGATCAAGACTCCGGCGAACGAGAAGTTCATCAAGGAATGGCAGGCCTACACCAAGAACCCGAAGCGGACCACCAACGATCCGATGGAAGCCACCTATATCGGCTTCAACATGTGGGTGAAGGCGGTCGAAAAGGCCAAGTCGCTCGATGCTGACAAGGTGATCGACGCGCTTCCGGGCACCAAGACGCCGAATCTGACCGGCGGCGTGTCCGAGCTGCTGCCGAACCACCACATCACCAAGCCGGTGTTCATTGGCGAAATCAAAGCCAATGGTCAGTTCGACGTGGTGTTCAAGACGCCCGGCCTCGTCGCCGGTGACGCGTGGTCGAAGGAGCTGCCGGATTCCAAGGACCTGATCGGCGATTGGGTCGGCAAGAAGTGCGGCAACTACAACACCAAGACCAACAAGTGCGGTGGTCAGGGCTCCTGAGTAACGCTTGAGAGCGTTTTCAAGCGAAAGCCACCCCGGACTTGATCCGGGGTGGAGACCGGTTCGCGTCAAGAAAACGCGTCAACTTGAGAATCTGGAGCCTCGTTTCGATTCTATCGAAACGGAAAAGGCTCTAGAGTTCAACAAACCAAGGAAGGCGGCGATACCCGCCGCCTTCCTTCTGCCGCTGCCGGGGTCGTCCAGTGCTTGCCAGAATAATCAGAAACGTCCGTGCGCTCCCATTCGCAGTACTGCTCATCGTCGCGACCGCCCTGCCGGTCATGGCCGGGCCGTTCGAAGACGCGGTCGGCAAATTCGCCAATGACGAGTTTTCAGATACCGAAGAAGCCGTAGGCGCGATCGCGACCAGCGGCAATCCGCTGGCCTATCGCATCATCAGCGCGCTCCAGGACGGCCGCTTGATGGCCGATTCCGACTCCAAGAAAGTCTATGTCGCCGAGCCCGACGGCAAGAGCATCGATGCCGCGACCGGCGCGCCGGTTGACAGCGTTCCCGACAGCGCCGCCGCCGTGCGCCTCAACAACCGCCTGCGCCGCACCGTCGAGGCCGCACTCGGTGGCTTGACGCTGCTGTCGCCGGACCCTGCCAGGCGCGTCCAGGCCGCGCAGTCGGTGTTCAAGACCCACGACGAGACCATGCTGCCGGTGATCGACGGCGCGCTGCAGAAGGAAACCAACAAGGCCGCGAAGCTGGCCTTTACCGAAGCACGGGCGGCGATCCTGCTGTTCAAGGAAGACGCCACCGATGCCGAAAAGCTTGAAGCCATCGCCACCATCAAGGCGCGTGGCGACCAGGAAGCGCTGGCTTTGCTGACCGGGTTGACCGGCGATCAGCCGCCGGCGATCGCGCGCGCCGCGGCCAATGCGACATCGGCCATCCAGGGCAATCTCGCGCTGTGGTCCATGGTGCAGAACGCCTGGTACGGACTGTCGCTGGGGTCGGTTCTGCTGCTTGCCGCCATCGGTCTGGCCATCACCTTCGGGGTGATGGGCGTCATCAACATGGCCCATGGCGAGATGGTGATGATCGGGGCCTATGTCACCTTCGTGGTGCAGCAGACCATCCGCACCAGCTTTCCCGGGCTGTTCGACTATTCGCTGCTGATCGCCGTGCCATTGGCCTTCATCGTGGCCGGCGCGATCGGGATCCTGATCGAGCGCAGCATCATCCGCTTTCTATACGGCCGCCCGCTGGAGACCCTGCTGGCGACCTGGGGCCTGTCGCTGGTCCTGCAACAGGCCGTGCGCACCATGTTCGGTCCCACCAACCAGGAGGTCGGCAACCCCTCCTGGATGAGCGGCGCGTTCGAGATCGGCCAGATCACGATCACCTATAACCGGCTGTGGATTCTTTGCTTCACGCTGGCGGTGTTCGTCATCCTGCTGGCGATGCTGCGCTATACCAGCCTCGGACTTGAGATGCGCGCGGTGACGCAAAACCGCAGGATGGCGGCCTCGATGGGCATCGCGACCTCGCGGGTCGACGCGCTGACATTCGGCCTCGGCTCGGGCATCGCCGGGATCGCCGGCGTGGCGCTGTCGCAGATCGACAACGTCAGTCCCAATCTCGGCCAGAGCTACATCATCGATTCCTTCATGGTGGTGGTGTTCGGCGGGGTCGGTAATCTCTGGGGCACGCTGGTCGGCGCGTTCACGCTCGGCATCGCCAACAAGTTTCTGGAACCGGTCGCGGGCGCCGTGCTCGGCAAGATCGCGATCCTGGTGCTCATCATCCTGTTCATCCAGAAACGTCCGCGCGGCCTGTTCGCGCTCAAGGGGCGGGCGGTGGAAGCATGATGCCGATTTCGAACGTTGCGGCGGCGTTTCTTTACCTCTCCCCGTGGGGGAGAGGTCGCGCCGAAGGCGCGGGTGAGGGGGCGCTTGCTCAAGCAACTGGCGTCGTAACCCCCTCACCCCAACCCTCTCCCCCACGGGGAGAGGGGGCGGACAACCGAGCCGTGTGGCAGGGACAACAACAATGATGCCGCACGTGCTCACGCGCTCGCTGGACCGCAGCGCGACGGTGTTCCTGATCGTGGTGGCGGTCGCGGGCGCGCTGATCCCGCTGTCGAACCTGCTGTTGCCGCAAGGCTCCCTGTTCCAGGTGCCGACCTATCTGATGGCGCTGTTCGGAAAATATGTCTGCTACGCCATTCTGGCGCTCGCGATCGATTTGATCTGGGGTTATTGCGGCATTCTCTCGCTCGGCCATGGCGCGTTCTTCGCGCTCGGCGGCTACGCGATGGGGATGTATCTGATGCGCCAGATCGGCAGCCGCGGCGTCTACGGCAATCCGGTGTTGCCGGATTTCATGGTGTTCCTGAACTATCCAAAATTGCCGTGGTACTGGAACGGTTTTGATATGTTCTGGTTCGCGGCGCTGATGGTCATTTTGGTCCCGGGGCTGTTGGCGTTCTGCTTCGGCTGGCTGGCGTTTCGCTCGCGCGTCACCGGCGTTTATCTCTCGATCATCACCCAGGCGATGACCTATGCCTTGTTGCTGGCATTCTTCCGCAACGATTTCGGCTTCGGCGGCAACAATGGCCTGACCGATTTCAAGGACATTCTGGGCTTCAATGTGCAGGCCGAGGGCACCCGCGCCGCGCTGTTCGTGCTGAGTTGTCTGGCGCTGATCGTTGCATTCCTGATCTGCCGCGCGGTGGTGACCTCGAAACT
>Ga0209871_1000221_pt1 | contig 16396 bp, 13 predicted proteins | sample OrgsoiDNA2013045_FD_185795 | JGI IMG/M metagenome (GOLD analysis project Ga0209871, IMG submission 185795) | Permafrost soil microbial communities from the Arctic, to analyse light accelerated degradation of dissolved organic matter (DOM) -... | ecosystem: Environmental > Terrestrial > Soil >... | reverse complement strand
GCCCCAGCGCAACCTGCTCCGCCAGCTCACCTGGAGCCTGCCCTCCGGACAGCGGGTCGTCCAGGCGATGGGCGCCAGCCCGCTCACCCCCGCCGACCTAGCCGACATCGCCAGCGTCCACCGGCCCTTCGGCCGCAGCACCCCGCTGTGGTACTACATCCTCGCCGAGGCCAAAGCCGCCGCCGGCGGCCTCAACCTCGGCCCCGTCGGCGGCCAGATCGTCACCGAGACCCTCATCGGCCTGCTGCGCGCCGACCCCGCCAGCTACCTCAACGCCTACCCCCGCTTCCGGCCCTTCCTCGGCACCGACCTCGCCCTCGGACCAGCCCCCGACACCAGCATCACCGGCAACCGCACCTACACCAGGGCCCACTTCCTGCACTACGCCGGCGTCGTCACCCCCGGCACCTACCGCTGATCACGTAGCTGATCCGGCACGGCGGCTGGGTGGCGGCGTGATCGGGGCACGGCGATCCCAGCCCGGCGTCAGCCGAGCCGGCCGCCGTGCCCGGCCCAGTACGGCGCCCGCAGCACCCTCTTCAGGACCTTGCCCGAGCCGGTTCTGGGCAGCTCATCGGTGAACGTCACTGACCTCGGCGCCTTGTAGCCTGCCAGGTGATCTCTGCTGAAGGACATGACGTCCTGCGCCGACAACGATGCGCCGGGCAGGCGCACGATGCTCGCATGGACCGCCTCGCCCCATTCCGGTGAAGGAATCCCGAAGACAGCGGCCTCATAGATGGCCGGGTGCTGCTCCAGCACGGCCTCGATCTCGGCGGGATAGACGTTGACCCCACCAGAGATGATCATGTCGGTCTTGCGGTCGCAGATATAGATGTAGCCCTCATCGTCGCGGTAGGCGATGTCCCCGACCGTGTGGAAGTCGCCGCGCCGCGCCGAGTCGTAGCTCTCCTTCTGCTTGTAGTACTCGTCGAAGACCACCGTCGCCCGCACGTAGAGCTCGCCCGGATGGCCGGGCCCGGTGCCCGTCACCTCGCCGCCCGCATCGTCGAGCAGGCGGATCTCCACTCCGGGCGCCGGCTTGCCGCACGAGCCTGGCTTGCGCAGCTGGTCCGGTGGCTCCAGGACGCAGTTCACTCCGAGCTCGGTCGACCCGTACACCTCCCATAGCGAGTCACCGGGAAAGTCGGCCAGGTACTGCCGCTTCAGCGCGAAGCTCCAGGGCGCGGCATTGGCGATCATCCGCTTCATGGATGACCTGTCGTATCGCGCCTTCACCCCGGCCGGCAGGCTGCACACCATCCGGATGGGCGCAGGCGCGGCGAACGTGGAGGTGACCCGGTAGGTGTGCACCAGGCGCAGCCAGTCCTCCGGGTCGAATTTCCGCTGCACCACGATCGTCTGTCCCAGGGCCAGGGCGCCGGCCATGAAGCCGCCAGGGCCGCTGTGGTACAGCGGGCCGGAGGTGAGATAGATGTCGTCCGGCACGTAGCCGATCAGAGCGAGGAGGGCCGCGACCGAGCTGTCGCCCGGACGGCCGCGCCGCACCGCGCCCTTGGGCTTGCCCGTGGTCCCCGAGGTGTAGATCATGGTCCCCGCAGCGCTATCGCCGGTATCCGCCTCGGGCGGCGGGTCCGCGGGCGCTTTCGCCACGAACTCGTCGCCGAGCATCCCGGCGGGCGGCGGGCCGCCGAATACGATGACGTGCCGCAGCTTGTCAAGACGGTCCCGCAGAGTGGCGAACATCGGCGCGTGCTCCGCGTCCACATACGCGATCGAGGCATCCGAGTGGTTGATGACATGCAGCGCCTCCGGCGGGGTCAGCCGGTAGTTGAGCGGGACGGCGACCGCGCCGATCTTCCTTGTGGCGCTGATGATGGCCACCACGTGCACGGAGTTCGGGCCGCACCAGATGACCTTCTCGCCCGGCATGACCTCCAGCGATGCCAGCGCGTTGGCCAGGCGGTTCGCCTGCGCCTCGAGCTCGGCATACGTCCAGCGCACCAGATTGCCGCTGCCCCTGTCGTCCACGACGGCTTGCTTACCCGGCTGGCTCTGCGCGTAGATGGTCAGCAAGTCTGGCATTCGCACCTCTCCCTCATAGCGCTGCGGCGAGCAGCCTTCAATCCTGGTGCCAGTAGACGATCGTCGCGTCGTCGCGGGCCTTGCTCCGGGGCCAGCGGGTGCAGTCCGGGTCGCTGTCCTCGCCTGCGCGGACCTGGCGGATCAGCTCGGCCGGGCCGCGGTCACGGATGACCTGGAGGGCCGCGGGCCAGGTCAGCAGGCCGTACCGGTCGATGATGCGGGTAGCGCCATCGCTGAGCAGGGCGATGCCCCGCAGGCCCCGGCGAGGGAAGGTTCCCGTGCTTGCCCAGAGGGCGGCATCTACCGTGGCTCGGGCAGCGCGATGGGTGTCGGTGATGACGATCGGCGGCCGGCCGTCGCCGGGGTCGGCGACGATGCTGGAATCGGACAGGGCGAGATAGTCAATGCCGTCCGAAGTAGCGCGGACAGCGGTGACGGTGGCGGCCGGGGTCGCCGGGCTCGCCAGGTCGCAGGTGTTCTCATGCCGGAGGCGGACATCGCCGATCGCGTCCGCCAGCGCCTGCGCGAGCGCGACGCGGGGCTCGGCGGTGATCGCCGCCAGCAGCGTGATGCCGAGCGTGCGAGCGTACCAGGCGACGCCGTGGGCGCATCCGGTGTCGGCGCCGCGCGGGGAGGTCGCGCCGTCCAGGAGAACCGCAGCGCCGGGCGCGACAGCGGCGAAGTCCTCGTTGGGCCAGGACCGGGCGCCGGCGTCGCTGGCCAGCATGACCCGCATCCGCCGCCTCTCAGTCCTGGCCAGGCCGGACCGGCGGGCTGAGCAACTCGGTCCTCACCGTCCCCACAGTACTGACCGGTCTCTGGTCGAGGCGCGCGCCGGCTTATTCCGGGGCGTGAAGTAGGGTGCACTCCGTAGCTGCAGTGTCGCGTCCCTCCGTTCTCTTCCCTCTTCCCTCCGTCGGTCAGGCAGGTCGATGCCCAGGCCCAGGACAACCACCGTGCGGGATCTCCGCAAGGGCAACCGGTCCCGCGCGTTGTGGCCGGTCTTCCTGCACGGCCCGCTGACGCGGCAGGAGGTCGGGACCCTGGCGGGCCTGAGTGCCGCGACGATCAGCAACCTCATGGCCGCCCTGGCCGCCGAGGGTGTCGTCGTTGAGGTGGGGCTCGAGGACTCGAACGGAGGCCGGCCACGCGGGCTGCTGCAGGTCAACCCGGATTACGGCTACGTCATCGGCGTGGATGTGGGGGAGACCGCCTTCCTGGTGGAGCTGTTCGACTTCGGCCTGCACCTGCGCGCGCGGCACACCTCGGTGACGGATATGACCGTGCTGGATCCCGACGACGCGGTCAGCCGCATCGTCAAGGGCATCGAGTCAGTGATCGCCGAGTCGGGTGTGGACAGGCGCGCCGTCCTCGGTGTCGGCGTCGCGGTGCCCGGCCTGGTGGAGCATGGCGAGGATGCCGTCGTCTATGGCCAGAGCGTCGGCTGGCATGCCGTCCCGCTGGAGGCCATGCTGCGGAGCCGGACCGGACTGCCGATCCTGGTGGACAACGGCGCGAAGACGCTAGGGCAGGCGGAAAGATGGTTCGGCGCGGCCCGCGGCACCGATAATGCGGTCATCGTGCTGCTCGGGATCGGCGTGGGGACCTGCATCATCAGTAACGGCGAGGTCTACCGGGGGGCAACGAGCAGCGCGGGGGAGTGGGGTCATACCACGGTGGTCGTGGGCGGCCGGACCTGCCGATGCGGGGCCGAGGGCTGCCTGGAGGCCTACGTCGGCGCCGGGGCGATCGCGGCCAGGTACGAGCAGCTCAAGCGCCGCCGCGTCGCGACCAGCCCTGGCGAGCTGGAAGGGCGGATCGCCGCGATCATCGACGCGGCCGGCCGAGACCGCGCCGCCGCCCGGGTGCTCGATGAGACCGTGACCTACCTCGGCACCGGGATCGCCGACCTGGTCAACCTCTTTAATCCTGAGCGCGTGGTCGTGGGCGGCTGGCTCGGCAACGCACTGAGCGACGAGCTACTGCCGAGGATCCGCGCGGCCGCGGGACGGCAGGCACTGCGGCTGCCGTTCAGCCGGGTCCAGATCGTCAAGGCCGATCTGGGCCAGGACGCCGTCGCGCTCGGCGGCGCGACCCTGCCGATTGCCCGGCTGCTGACGGCTGGAGCGGTGGCCGATGACCACGCCGGCCGCCGCCGCATCCGGTCCGCCGTGTCACCGGGCTGACCGCGGTCCGGGCTCCCGGTACGTCCGGCTATCCAGCAGGCTGACGCTTGACGCTCTTTGCCTAACCCTTAACATAAGTAATGAACTAAGCAGACTGAAGGAGTAGCCGGCCGTGTCCAGTCGCTTCCCACCGGGCTTTCTCTTCGGCGCAGCGACCGCCGCATATCAGATCGAGGGCGCCTCTGATGAAGACGGCCGCGGGCCCTCGATGTGGGACACGTTCTGCCGGGTCCCCGGCGCGGTCACCCACGGTGATACGGGCGCCATCGCGTGTGAGCACTATCACCGGGCTGATGCCGACCTTGATCTCATCGCCGACCTGGGCCTGACCGCCTACCGGTTCTCGATCGCGTGGCCGCGCATCATCCCCGACGGCACGGGGATGGTGAACCAGAAGGGCCTTGACTTCTACCGAAGGCTGGTCGATGGCCTGCGCGCGCGGGGCGTCGAGCCGATGGCGACGCTGTACCACTGGGATCTCCCGCAGCCGCTGCAGGATGCCGGCGGGTGGGTCAACCGCGATACCGTGGATCGCTTCGGTGACTACGCAGAGGTCGTGCTCGACTGCCTCGGCGACGCCGTTCCGCTCTGGGCGACGATCAACGAGCCGTTCTGCTCGGCCATGGTCGGCCATCTTGAGGGCAGGCATGCGCCCGGGATTGCCGACCTGGGCTCGGCGCTGGCCTCGGCGCATCACCTCCTGCTCGCGCACGGCCGGGCAGTAGAGGTCATCCGGCGCAGCGCTCCCGGAGCGCGCGCCGGCATCGCCCAGCTGCTGTCAGACATCAGCCCTGCATCGGAGTCTCTGGCTGACTCCGAAGCCGCCCGCCGGCGGGACGGGTACGAGAACCGCTGGTTCCTCGATCCGGTCCTGCGCGGGACCTATCCCGCGGACATGCTCGACTGGTACGGGCGGCAGGTGCCGGTCGATTTCATCCGCGACGGCGACCTGCAGCTGGTGGCGGCGCCGACGGACTTTCTCGGCATCAACTACTACGAGACAAAGACGGTGGCCGCCGATGCCGGGGAGCGCTACCACCGGGCCAGGGTCCTGCCCGCCGCCGGCGGCCTGGCGCCTGGCGGCCTGGCGCCCGGCGGCCTGGCGCCTGGCGGCCTGACGGCCGGCGGCCTGGATGCGCGGCCGGTCGGCCTCGGCCGCATCCTGCGCCGCGTCCGCGACTACACCGGCCTTCCGCTGTACATCACCGAGAGCGGCGCCGCCTTCCACGATTACGTCGATCCGCAGGGCGATGTGGATGATCTCGAACGGGTGTCGTACCTGCACGACCACTTCAGCGAAACGCTGAGCGCGATTCAGGCCGGGGTGGACGTGCGCGGCTACTTCGTCTGGTCGTTGCTGGACAATTTCGAATGGGCCGACGGATACAGCCGCAGGTTCGGCCTCGTCTTCGTGGACTTCGGCACGCAGGCTCGCATTCCGAAGGCGAGCGCCCGCTGGTATCAGCGGCTCATCGCCGCCCACAAATCTGCCGGATAGCCACCGAACGCGCTCCTGGCGCAGGCCGCACACCCACCGTCAGCCTGCGGTACAGGTCCCGCCGCGCCAGTCCCGAGATCGATACAGTTCCGGGTGACCAGTCCATCCCCTGCGCTCATCGCCAGGACACCGAGAGCTCGTCGAGGAGTTCTTTCAGCGCCCGGGCGGCGCGGCGGAATCCTGCGGGCCCGCTGAAGCCGCCGTAGCGCCCCGTCGCGGCCAGGTGCGGCTCAAGGGAGACGTAGCCCTCGAAGTTCGAGTCCCGCAGCGCGGTCAGCGTCTCGCGCACCTGGCCATCGCCCTGGCCGGCCGGAACCACCTCGCCCGTGGCGGCCAGCGCGTCCTTGACCTGGAGGTAGGCAAGATACGGCCGGATCAGCCCGTACGCCTCGGTGTGCGGACGGACGCCGCACTGCACGAAGTTCGCCGCGTCGAAGGTCGCCCGCAAGGCCGGCGAGCCGACCGCGGCGATCATGTCGGCGCACCGCTCGGGCCGATCACCGTAGATCTCCTTCTCGTTCTCGTGCGCCAGGACCAGCCCGCGCTCCTGCGCTATCTGCGTGAGGGCAGACATGCGGTCGATGACCTGATGGCGGTGCCGCTCCGGCGGCTCGCCCGCGGGGACGAAGAAGGAGAAGACGCGGACGATCTGCGTGCCGAGCTGGCAGGCGATGTCCGCGACGCGGCGCATCCGCTCCAGCTCCGGTTCGAGCGGGGCCGCCAGATCGATCTTGCCGATCGGCGAGCCGATCGCCGACACCCGCACCCCGGCGTCGGCCAGCGCCCGGCGAAAGGTCACGATCGCCCTGTCGTCAAGGACGGCGACGTTGGTCGACCACACGCTGCGCAGCTCGAGGTGCGCGATGGACTCGGCGGCAAGCGTTGCGAGCTGCTCGCCGAGCTCGGGCGAGATCTCGTCGGCGAACCCGCTAAGGACGAAGGTCATCGCGAGACCGCGGGGTCGTGTTCGTCGCCGGCCGCCGTCGGGTTGTGTTCGTCGCCGGCTGCCGTCGGGTCGTGTTCGTCGCCGGCCGCCGCGGGCAGGACGACGGCGCGACCTTCGCTCGCCGACTCATAGACGGCGCAGACAACTTCGAGCGCCGCCCGCCCGTTCTCGCCGGTTACCGAAGGCCTGCGGCCGTCGTCGATGGCCGCGAGCAGGTCGGCGATCTGCGCAGCGTGGCTGGCGGCGTCCATTGCCTGCGGGACCGCCGCCCCGCCGGGCGGAGCGGCGCTGGTCGCGGCCCGGCTGCCGCGCTGCCCGGACTCGGGACCCTCGGCCCGCAGCGATCGGCAGACGATCTCGCCGTCCTCGACTACCACCGTGCCGCCCGTTCCGCTGATCTCGAGACGCTGGGCAAAGCCGGGGAAGACGGCTGTGCTGACGACGATCGTCCCGACGGCGCCGGAGCGGAATCGCAATACGGCGAGCGCGACGTCCTCCGCCTCCATCTGGTGGTCCCGAGTCGCGCACACGGCCGATACCTCGGCGACCGGCCCCATGCACCAGCGGAGCAGGTCGACGTAGTGGATGCCCTGGTTCATCAGGGACCCGCCGTCGAGCGCCCAGCTGCCGCGCCATGCCGCGCTGTCGTAATAGGCCTGGCTGCGGTACCACTTCGTGCTGGCCTCGCCGAGCACCAGGCGGCCCAGGCTTCGGTCGCTGAGCAGGCGGCGCAGCTCGACCAGTCCCGGATCGAAACGGTGCTGCGAGATCACCGTCATGACGACGCCGGCCGCGCGCGCCGCATCGATCAGCCGGTCAGCCGCTGCGAGGGTGACGTCGATCGGCTTCTCCACGACCAGGTGCTTGCCGGCCGCGGCCACCTGCACGCCCACCTGCGCATGCAGGCCGCTCGGCACGCACACCGACACGACGTCGACGTCCTCCCGGCCGAGCAGCGCGCCGAGGCTGGGCTCCGCCGCGCAGCCATGCCTCTGCGCGAGGGCCCTAGCGCGTTCGGGCACCACGTCGGTGACCGCCATCAGGCGAGCACCGGGTAGCGCGCCGATGGCCGCGGCGTGTATCGAGGCGATCACCCCGGTGCCGACGATCCCGAACCCGTGCGGCCGGGCGCCGCCGTCGAGCCCGGTCACATTCCTGTCGCTCACCGGCCGCCTCCTATAGTTCCTGCACCTATAGTTCCTGCACCTATAGTTTCCTGCACCTATAGTTCCTGCACTTGCAGCTCCTAGAGCTCCCGCATCCACTCCTCCAGCATGGTGCGGTGCTGGGGGAGCGCCACCTCGGGCTCCTCGATCTCAGGGTGCCAGCGTTTCTCCCACTCGACCGAGATCCAGCCCTGGTAGCCGCCCGCGGCGAGCAGCCCGAGCATCTCCCGCACCGGCACCTCTCCCTGGCCGAGGAGCACGAGCTGCCAGCCGTCCGCTCGCGCCGCAGCCCGCCGGGCGTCCTTGACCTGCGCGAGCAGGACACGCCGGCCGATGTGCTGGTAGACCTCGGCGGGACGCTCGCCCACGCGGTGCGGGTGATGGCTGTCCCATACCGCGCCGACCGATGGGGCCTCGACCATCGCCAGCAGCTCGGCCACCACCGAGGAGGCCGAGAAGGCGTCGTGGGTCTCGACGCCGACGGCGACGCCAAGTCGCTCGGCGAGCGGGACGGCGGCCTCGAGCACCTGCGCTGCCGCCTCGAGTCCGCTCCGGCGGCCCGGTCCGCCATCGGGAAGCGCGCCGCCGAAAACGCGCACCAGCGGTGACTCCCAGTCGCTGGCGAGCTCCATGAACCGGCGCAGCTCGGGGCCCGGGTCCTCGTCCGTGAGGCGGATCGAGCTGTCGACGGCCACAATCGGCAGGCCGGCAGCGGCGACCGTCCGCCGCACCCCGGCGCGCGCCGCCGCGGGCATCGACCCGTCGATCAGCTCGCCGTCGACGAGCCGCAGCTCGACGCCGGCGTAGCCCCAGGAACGCCCGAGCGACGCGGCCGTGGCCAGGGTGGCGTCCGGGAATGCCAGGGTGCTGAACGCCGTGCGGAGCGCGCCTATGACCCATCGCCTCCTCGCTGCTGACGCGGTCCTGCCCAGGGTGCTGACACGGGCTGGCAGGAGGCCCGCCCCCAGGGGGGATGGGGGGCGGGCCCGCATGGCGCCCGGGGCGTCAGCTCCGGGGACTCAGGTGCAAGATGACGACCTCATCGGTGCCGGTGCCGGGGCCGTTGTTGGTTCCCGACGGCTGCCCGGTCTCATAGGAATTCTGCTGTGTCGGCCAGCCGACGAAGTGCTGCGAGTTGTACTCGAACCACTCCGAGGCCGTCTCCACCGGGATGACCGGCAGGTTGGCGGCGACGTACTTCTCGATGGGCACGAGATCGGCCGCCTGCTCCGTCACGGTCGAGGCGCCGGCCAGCTTGGCGAGCTCGGCATTGAGCGCGGGGTCCTTCAGCCGCTCGAAGTCGCCCGTCGCTGAGCTGCCCGTAGCGAGTGCGCTGTCCAGCCAGCCCTCATACATGTTGTACGGCGTGATGCCGCCGTTGGACCAGTGCTCGGTCACCTGGAAGTCGCCGTCGGCCACGTCAGCGTTCCATGCGCTGACCGACAGGCCCTGGAACGTCGCGTCGATGCCGGCCGCCTTCAGCTCCTGGGCGGCGATCGAGTCGACCTCAGCCATGTCGGTGTACGCCGACGGGCTGATGATGGTGAGCGAGACGACCTTGCCGCCCTTCTCGAAGAAGCCGTTGCTGCCCATGGTGAAGCCGGCCTTCTTCAGCACCTGCTTGGCCGCAGCGGCGTTGTCGGTCGGCGAGACGGTCATCGACTGCACCGGCCCGCTCCAGGCGGCGAAGGTCGGCAGCGTCAGGCCGGTCGAATTGAGGACCGGGTTCTCCAGGCCGGACTCCCCCTCCGAGCCGAGCAGCTTGCGGTTCACCGCCAGACTGATCGCCTGCCGGACCGCCAGCTGGTTGGTCGGCCACTTCGTCAGGTTCGGCTCGAGGCTCTCGTCACCGCCCGCGGCTTCCCAGAAGTGGTGGAAGGCGGGGGCCTTGTCGACGAACTCCTTCTGCAGGCCGGGGATGTAGTTCCCGGTCCAGTCGATCTGGCCGGAGAACAGCGCCGACAGCGCTCCGGTGTTCGAGGTGTAGACCGGGAAGAAGACCTTCGCGACCTTGACCTTCGAGGGCTGCCAGTAGTTCGGGTTCTTCTTCAGCGTGAAGCCCTGCGGCGTGAAGCTGCCCAGCATGTAGGGTCCCGTGCCGACCGGATTGGCATCCGCGAAGGTCGCCGGGTTGCCGGCCGTGCCCCAGATCGCCTTCGGCAGGATAGCCGTGCCGGCGATCTCCTCGAGATTGGTGTACTGCGGCGTCGGGAAGTTCACCGTGACGGTATTACCCGATGTGCTCACGCTCGAGATGTTCAGGCCGTCCAGGTTGATCGACGCGTTCGCCTTGAGCAGGTTGTAAGTGAAGGCCACGTCGGCCGGCGTCATCGGCGTGCCGTTGTTCCATTTCACGCCCTGGCGGATCGTGAAGGTGATGCTCTTGCCGCCGGCCGACCACTTGTAGGACGTCGCCAGCCAGGGGTAGTACTTCGGCGGCGCAGCGATGTCGAACTGGATCAGCGGCTCGTAGATCAGCCCGGTGGCGCCCATTCCCTGCGGCGCCGCTGTCGAGACGAACGGGTTGAAGTCCTGGGTGATGGTGCTCTCTGGCGAGCTCTCCATGACCAGTGTCTGCGACGGGCTGGTGTGCGACGAGCCCGGCTGCGACGAGTTTGTGCCTGACGAGCAGGCGGCGAGTCCGGTCGCGACGATGCCAGCCGCCGCAACGGTAATGAGCCTTCTGCGGCTCAGCAGTCTCCTTGTCATCTCCGTCTTCCTGTCCTCGAAGGGTCTCCTAGCCCCCCTGGTGCCTGCAGCCCCCTGGTGCCTCCGGTAGTCAGCTCGTCATGTCCCCACCCCCTTGCCGCCCGGCAAGAACCTCGGGAGCGGCGACGTCGAGGCGCCAGCAGGCGGCTGCTCGCACGGCGGAGACGCGCTCCAGCGCGGGATCGTCCCGGCGGCAGCGGTCGTCGGCGAGCGGGCATCTCGGGCTGAACGGGCATCCGATCGGCGCCGTGCTGGCCTGCGCGGGCTGGCGTGTGTTCCGCTGCGCACCGCCGCGCAGCGTGCTCCCGAGGTTGTCGGGATCAGGCGCCGAGGCGACCAGCAGCTGGGTGTAGGGATGTGCCGGGTACTGCGTGAGCTCCTCGGCCGGGCCCCGCTCGACGATCTGCCCGGCGTACATGACCAGGACCTCGTCGGCGAAGTAACGGGCCGAGGCGATGTCGTGGGTGATGTAGAGCAGGGCGAGCCGGAAGCGCCGCCGCAGGTCATCGAGCAGGCTCAGCATCTCGAGCCGGATCGAGACGTCCAGCATCGATACCGGCTCGTCGGCCAGGAGCACGCTCGGGCGGGCGGCGAGCGCACGGGCGAAGGAGACTCGCTGGCGCTGACCGCCGGAGAGCTCGTACGGATACTTGGCGAGGAACTGCTCGGCAGGGGTGAGCTGCACCTGCTCCATCAGCGCGGCGACCTCCCTGGCCACCTCGTCCTTCGAGAGCTTGCCCTGATGCAGTCGCACCGGGCGCTGGAGGTGATAGCGCACGGTGTGCACCGGGTTCAGCGAGGCGAACGGATCCTGGAAGACGAGCTGGACCTCGCTCTTGTGCCGCCGGAAGGCCTGGCGGGTCGAGAGGTCGAGCGGCTGGCCGTCGAGGCGGATGGAGCCGGAGGTGAGCCGCTCCTGTCCGGCGAGCAGTCTGGCGACCGTCGACTTGCCCGATCCGCTCTCGCCGACGAGGGCCACGACCGCGCCGCGGTAGAGATTGAAGGAGACCTCGCGCACCGCGAGGATCCTCTGGCCGCGGGGCAGCCGGAAGTCCTTGCTGATCCCGATCGCCTCCATGGCCAGCGGCCCGCGCTCAGCGGCCACCGACGTTACTTCGCGGCGCAGCGGCTCATCACCGGTACTCGCGCGGCTCACGGGGTCAGCTCCTCGCGGCCTGGCCCGCCCTCCGCCGCGCCTGCGAAGCTCACCCCGGCGTCGGGCGCAGGCGCTTGTGCCAGCAGGGACGGCCGGGTGCTCCCGGTCCGCGGCCCGGCCGCTGGCCCCGGCCGGACCGGCGTCTCGGGCAGCACGAAGGGGCATGCCGTCACGTGCTCGGGGTCCGGGGACGAGGCGACCGGCGCCAGGCGCATGTCGACGCTCGTGCAGGCATCCCGGCCGTAGGCGCAGCGCGGGAGGAAGGCGCAGCCGGGGGGCGGGCTGCGCAGGTCGGGTGGCGAGCCCGGGATGCCCGCCAGGTCGCGGCGGGGACCGCGCAGTGAGGGGAACGAGTTGAGCAGGCCCCTGGTGTAGGGGTGCGCGGGCGCGTGCTGGATCTCGCTCGCCGTACCGATCTCCACGAGCTGCCCGGCGTACATGACCGCGATCCGGTCAGCGAGCTCGAGGAGCAGGGAGAGATCGTGGGTGATGAACAAGATCGAGAACGCGAGGCGCTCCTTCAGCTCCACGATCTGGGCCAGGATGTCGCGCTGCACCACGACGTCGAGCGCGGTGGTCGGCTCGTCCATGATGACGATCTCCGGATCGGTCGCCATGGCCATGGCGATCATGACCCGCTGGCGCATGCCGCCGGAGAGCTCGTGCGGATAGCTGCGCAGGCGCGAGCGCGGGATGCCGACGAGGTCGAGCAGCGAGGCGACCTTCTCCCGTGCCTCGTTCCTGGAGACCCGCAGGTGCGCATGGATGACGTCGGTCAGCTGGTCGCGGACATTGAGAACCGGGTTGAGCGCGTTCATCGCGCTCTGGAAGACGATGGCGATCTCCCGCCAGCGCAGGCGTTTCAGCTCGTCGGGCCGCATCCGCAGGATCTCGGCCGGCTCGGCCATCCGCCGTCCCTGGTACCGGACGCTGCCGCTGGTGATGAGCGCGGGCGCCCGGAGCAGGCGGCAGGTGCTGTAGGCGAGGGTGGACTTGCCCGAGCCGCTCTCGCCGGCGAGGCCGACGACCTCGCCAGCCTGCAGCTCGAGGTTCACCTGGTCCACCGCCCGCACGTCGCCCGCCGGGGTGCGGTAGACGACCGAGAGGTCGCGGATCGCCAGCACAGGCGGCCCGGATCTGGAAGCCGGGCCGCCGCCGCGAACGGCGCTGCCGCCGCGGGTGGCGCTGCCGCTGCGGGTGGCGCTGCCGCCGCGAACGGCGCCGTCGCCGCGAACGGCACTCACCGCTGCTCACCGCCTGGCGCCGGGACGCTCGCCCGGCGGCCGGGCTGTCTCCCTGGCCGTCTCCGGCCCTGCTCGCCCTCGTCGAGCAGGGCGCTGCGGGAGAACGAGTGCAGGAATCCAGCGAGGAGGCCGCGACGCGGCGGGGGGATTGCATCGAGCACCGGGGTGGGGTCAGTCGGGCGCAGCCGGCGCCCGCCGATCCGGCTGGCGCTGCTCGCGTCGCGCAGCCGCGGGTTGCCGAGCTCGTCGATTCCGGTGTTCAGCAGGACCAGGGCAGTGCCCATGAGCGCCACGGCGAGGCCCGGCGGCGCGAACCACCACCATGCTCCGAGTTGCAGGGCTTGCTGGCTCTGGGCCCAGTAAAGGATGGTGCCGAGACTCCAGCTGGAGAGGTTGGCGAGGCCGATGAAGGCGAGGGCTACCGAGGCACCGATCGCGTACAGCACCGTGTTCACGAAGTTCGCCGCGATCAGGCTCACCTCGTTCGGGACGATCTCAAAGGCCAGGATCCGCCACGTGGTCTCGCCGGTCTCGCGGGCCGCGGCCACGAAGTCGCGGTTGCGGATGGCCAGGGTCTGCGCGCGGATCACCCTCGCCCCCCAGGGCCAGCCGAGCACGCTGAGCACCAGCACGGTCGCGGTCTGGCCCTTCTGCGGCAGGTAGCCGAGCAGGAGTATGAGCAGGGGCAGCGCCGGGATCACCAGAAACACGTTGGAGACCAGCGACAGCAGGTCGTCCCACACGCCCCCGAGGAAGGCCGCCGACACTCCGACGATGACCGACAGCGCCGTCGCCACGACGCCCACGATGAGCGCCAGCTCAAGAGTCAGGCGAATCCCGGCGAGGAGCTGCGATAGCACGTCCTGGCCGCTCTGCGTGGTCCCGAGCAGGTGCGCCGCGTCGGGCGCGTGCAGCGAGAGGCCAGGCGAGGGGTTTTGGTAGGAGGGATCGAAGGGCGTCACCATCGGCCCGATGATGGCGGCGAGGACGAAGATGCCGAGAAGGACGGCACCCACCTTTGCCTTTGCCGGCAGGCGCCGCCAGCGGCCGACGCGCTGGCGTTCTCCCGGCAGGACGGGGGCGTCGGCGCTGATCGGCAGTAAAACGGTCATCAGGCTGCCTCTCGAGCTCGTACGCGAGGGTCGAAGAGGACGATGACGAGGTCAACGATCAGGTTGGCGAGCAGGACGGCAAAGGTGATCACGAGGAAGATCGCCTGCATCAGCGGGAAGTCGTTCGAGGTAACCGCGTTGAGCAGCAGCAGGCCGATGCCCGGGTAGGAGAAGACGATCTCCATGATGATGGCTCCGGACACCACGAAGCCCAGCGCGAGGCCGAATCCCTGCAGCTGAGGCAGGAGCGCGTTGCGGGCCGCATAGGTGTACACGACCCTGCGGCTCGACAGTCCCTTTGCCTGCGCCGCGAGCACGTAGTCCTCGCCGATCGTGGTGATCATCACGTTGCGCATCTGCAGCATCCAGCCCGCTAGCGACGTGATGACGATGGTGAAGGCGGGGAGCAGCGAGTGGTAGATGGCGCTGCCGGCGAACGTTAAGTTCCAGCCTGGTATCAGTCCTCCGGTGTACCCCTGACCGAGAGGGAAGAGGTGGAGGTTGACGGCGAGCAGGTCAACCAGGACCAGCGCGAGGAAGAAGTACGGGATCGCCTGGAGGAACATGAGCCCCGGCAGCGCCCGGTCCAGCCGGCCTCCGTGCCGCCAGCCGGCCACGATGCCGAGCGCGGTACCCGCGAAGAAGGCGATGACCGTCGCCGTCCCCACCAGGGTGAGCGTCCAGGGGATCGTCTCGCCGAGCAGCGTTGACACCTTAGCCGGGTACTCGACGACGTCGGTGCCGAAGTTGAAGTGGAAGACGTCGTCGAGATACGTCACGTACTGGTGCCACAGCGAGCCGGGATGGCTGACGCCGAGCATGGCCTGGAGCGCCTTGAAGGCCGCGGGCTGCAGGTTGGGGAACTTCGACATGATGTCCTGGACGGCGTTTCCCGGCATAGCGCGCGGGATGAAGAAGTTGGCGGTGAGCGCCACCCATGCCGCGATGAAGTAGAAGCCCAGCCGGCGCCCGAGGAATGCCATCAGGAACCCTCCTGCGGTCTGCCTGCCTGCGGCGCTGGCGCAGGAGCGGCCGGGCTCGGGCCAGCCGGGCACCCGCAGCTCTCCCGCACGATGAGCTCGGTCGGCAGCAGCTCGACCCGCGGCGGCAGCGAGGGGTCGGCTATCCGCTCCAGCAGGCGGGAGCAAGCGCGCTCTCCGAGCAGCCGCATGGGCTGGCGCACCGTCGTCAGCGACGGCGCCAGCAGGGTACCGGTGTAGATGTCATCGAAGCCGACCACGGCGACCTCGCCGGGTACCCGCACGCCGCCGGCCACGAGCTCACGCATGACGCCTATCGCCATCTGGTCGTTGCCGCAGACGACGGCGTCGGGCAGCTCGCGGCGCGGCCGGGCGAGGATCTCCCGTGCCGCGTCCCGGCCGCTGATCGCGGAGAAGCGGCCATCGAACGATCCCGCCAGCGTCGCATCGGGGTGCTCGGCGAGCACTTCCTCGAAGGCGCTCTGCCGAACCCGCGCGTCCGGAGCGTCCGACGGGCCGGCCACATAAAACAGCCGCGTCCTGCCGTGCTGCTCGACGAGATGGCAGACGAGCGCCTTGGTCCCGGCGCGGTTGTCCGCGTCGACGACGTCGACGTGCGACTCGTCCGGTGAGCCGGCCACCAGCGCGATCGGCAGGCGGGCCGAAAGGCGCGCCAGCTGCTGCGAGCCAACGATGCCCTCGGCGATCAGCAGGCCGTCGACCTTGCCCGACATCGACTGCAGCCGCTTATACGCCGATTCGCCGGCCTGCAGGAACGAGATCAGCAGCGACCACCCGATCTCGCCGAGCGGCGCCTCGACGCCACGCAGCACCTCCTCGACGAACAGCAGGCTGGTCTGCTCGATGTCCGACTCGGGACTGCGGTTCGCGACGGCGGCCAGCCCGACTACCTCTTTGCGCTGCCGGGACAGGCTCTGCGCCGCGCCGTCGGGGACGTAGCCGAGCGCCTCGATGACCTCGAGCACTCGCTGGCGGGTAGATGCGCGGACCCGATCGTGGCCGTGCACGACCCGCGACACCGTGGCCGTGGAGACGCCAGCGACCCGCGCCACGTCGTAGAGCGTGGATGTCGACGCCAGCCCAAGCCCGGCCATCCGACCTTCTTCCGTTGGATCTCAGCAGCACTCCAACGCGCGCGCACCCTGGCCGCCGCGGGCTCTGCAGCATCACCTGACGGCCGTGTCTAACCGCTTACATGTCACCGCTTACACTAAATTTCGCAACCGGAGGCGTCAAGGGGCCTTCCGGGCATTCTTGGACGGCCTGAACATCTCGAGCGTGAGCACATCGGGTAATACCGTCACGGTGAACTTCCCGACGCCGCAGTACACC
>Ga0209871_1000219_pt1 | contig 16530 bp, 12 predicted proteins | sample OrgsoiDNA2013045_FD_185795 | JGI IMG/M metagenome (GOLD analysis project Ga0209871, IMG submission 185795) | Permafrost soil microbial communities from the Arctic, to analyse light accelerated degradation of dissolved organic matter (DOM) -... | ecosystem: Environmental > Terrestrial > Soil >... | reverse complement strand
GTGCCCGCCCGGGTAGCCAGCGGCGGCGCGGACGGCCATTCGCCCCCGCCGGCCCTGCAGCGCGGCGAGCCGAGCGCCTGGATGGTCGTGCCGGTCGCGGCAGGAGCGCTTGCGCTGCTGGTGCTGGGCGTGCATCCGCCGGCTGAGCTGACGGGCCTGCTGGCGCGCGCGGTGCACCAGCTGAGCGGGGCCGCGTGATGCCCGCCGCGGCCGGCGCCGCAGTGGCGGCTGACGTCCCCGCGATGTGGGCCAAGCTGACCAGCGAGGTAGCCGCCGGGGCGAGGTTCGCCGGCCTGTTCGCGACCGCCCGCTCCGATCACCTGCTGCTGTCGGCGCACCTGGCGCGACCCGCCGGGATCGCGATAGTGGAGACGGCGCTGCCTCCGGCAGCAGCCAGCTATCCCGCCCTGACCCCCCGCCTGGGCGCGGCGTTCTGGTACGAGCGCGAGATCCGGGACCTGTTCGGCATCGTGCCCGCCGGGCATCCGCGGCTCGAGCCGCTGATCCTGCCGCTGGAGGGCGCGCAGTCGCCCCGGCCGCGGCCGGGAGCACCCGGCGGCCCCGCGGTGGCTGAGCCAGATCCGCGGGCGCTGCCCCAGCATGTCATCGGCCCCGGCATGTTCACGATCCCGCACGGCCCGGTGCGCTCGGGGGTGATGGAGTCGGTCGAGTATCTCGTCGAGACGCCGGGGGAGGACATCCCGCACCTGAATATGCGCGTGTTCTACAAGCACCGCGGCATCGAGAAGCGCTTCGAGGGAATGACGCCAGCCGACGGCGTGCTGCTGGCCGAGCGCACCGAGGGAACCGCGTCGGTCGCGCATGCCCTGGCGTACTGTCATGCGCTCGAGCGGATGGCCGGAGTCGAGGTGCCGTGGGCCGCCGCCCTGGTCCGGGTGCTGCACGCCGAGCTGGAACGGGTGGCCTGCCATCTCGATGTGGCCGTCCGGCTGGCCGACGCGGCCGGCCTCGCCGTCGCCACGGCACGGTTTGGCTGGCACAAGGAGGAGGTACTGCGGCTGGTGAGCCAGCTATGCGGCAGCCGGTTCGGCCGCGGGGTGGTCATTGCGGGCGGCGTCAGCGCGCTGCCGCTGATGAGCACGGCCGACCTGCTGGCCGCGGCCGGCCGGCTGGACGCCAGGGTCACGGCGGACGTTCGGGCGCTGATGGGCACCGCCTCGTTTCTCGACCGGTTGCGCCGCACTGGCCCGCTGCCGCCCGGCCGGGCCGCAGAGCACGGCGCGCTCGGCCCGGTGGGGAAGGCGTCGGGGTTCGCCGACGATGCCCGGCTGGCCAGGCCGTATGACGCCTACCCGCGGCTCGGGCTGCGGCCCGCTGGCCCGCATGACGAGGGCGATGCGCTGGCCCGGCTGCGGGTCCGATGGGATGAGGTCGGGCAGTCCCTCCACCTGCTGCGCCAGGCGGCCGACGAGCTGAGCGAGGCGGCCGCGGGACCGCTGCGCGCGCCGTGCCACCCGCACGACGGGCGGTCCGTCGGCTGGGCCGAGGCGCCGCAGGGCGAGGTCCTGTATGACGTCAGGATCGAGGGCGGCCGTCTGACCCGCTGCCGTGCGCGCTCGGCGTCCTTTCACAACCTGGTCCTGATGCACGAGGTATTCGCGGGCGACATCCTGACCGACTTCCCGTTCATCGAGGCGAGCTTCGGCCTTTCGGTCGCTGGGGTGGCTGGCTAGATGACGTACCGATACCAAACGCAGGTGAGGTAGCAGATGTGGGTACTTGCAGGCCTGCGGCACGGGGTGCTGACCACGCGCTGGCCGGCCAGGCCGGACCAGTACGCGCAGGCGTCACGCGGCCCTGCCGTCGTGACTACCGCGCGGCCGCCTGATGCCGACCAGCTGGCCAGCCTGTGCCCGACCGGCGCCATCGGCGTGACCGGCGGCGCGCTCAGCCTGGACCAGGGCCGCTGCGTGCAGTGCGGCCGGTGCGTGAGTGCCCGGCCTGAGGTGTTCGCCTGGTCGGCCGGCCCGGCCGGGGCGGCCCTGGCGCGTCCGGGCCTGATCGCGGGAGATCTTCCGGAGAACCCGGAGAACCTGGCCGCGCTCAGCGAACGGCTGCGCGCCAGGACCAGGGCCTTGCGCCGCTCGGTGCACCTGCGGCACGTCGACGCCGGCTCGGACGGCACGGAGGAATGGGAGATCCTGGCTCTGCTCAACCCGGTCTACGACGTGCACCGGCTCGGGATCTTCTTCACCGCCAGTCCGCGGCACGCCGACGTGCTGCTGGTCACTGGCTCCGGCGCCCGCGGGATGACCGAGCCGCTGCGCCGTACCTACGAGGCAATGCCGCATCCGAAAGTCGTGATAGCAGTCGGCACCGACGCGGTCAGCGGCGGGCTGGTCAGCCCGTCCTATGCGACAACGGCGGGCGTGGCCGCCACCGTTCCGGTGGACGTGTGGCTGCCCGGCTCGCCGCCGAGCCCGTTTGCCATCCTGCATGCCCTGCTGCTCGCGCTGGGCCGCCTGCCCGGTGGCGCCGGGGCGCAGCGATGAGCGCCTACTCAGTGGTCTTCGGCGCGGGCCTGTGGCTGCTGGCGGTCGCCGCGGTCGCTGACCTGGCGCTAGGGACGCGCCGGCCGCGGCTGGTGCAGGTGCCGTACCTGCTCGGGGCAGCAGCCTGCGCCTGCATCGTGGTCGCGGGGGCGGGCGCGCTGGCAGGCCGCAGCGCGCGGCTGTGGGCAGGCGGCGTTCTCGGCCAGGGCACCGCCGGGCCCGCCGCCGACCAGCTGTCCGGGCTGTTCCTGGTGATCGCCTTCGGCGCCGCGGCCGGGGTATCACTCGCGTTCGCGAGCTGGGCAGGGCAGGGCAGGCCGGGGCGCCGCGGGCTGGGCGCGAGCTACGCGCTGGCCCTGGCGGCAGTCGCCGTCATCCTGACGGCCAGGGATGCCTTCACGCTGCTGTTCGCCTGGGAAGGGCTGACCCTGGCGTTCTACCTGCTGGCCGGCTTCGAGCGAGGCCGGCCCGGCCGGCCGGCCGCCGCCCTGGTCACCCTGGCGTTCGGCAGGCTCAGCGGTGCCGCCCTGCTGATCGGCCTGCTGCTGCTGGCCGGCCGGTCGGGGTCGCTGTCGGTGGCCACGTTCGCGCACGTGCCGCCCGGCGGCGTGCGGACCACGGCGCAGGCGCTCCTGCTGCTCGGCTTCGCGGTGAAAGTGGGCCTGGTGCCGTTCCAGATCTGGCTGCCGCGCGGGTATGCGGCCGCCCCGGGCCCGGCCAGGGCGATCATGGCGGGAGTGGCCGTCAACGTCGGCTTCTACGGCCTGTGGCGGACGCTGGCGCTGCTCGGCCCACCGCCCTCCTGGCTGACCGGAGCGCTGCTGGTCATGGCCGGCCTGACCGCCGTGCTCGGGATCGCGCATGCGGCCGTGCAGCCGCAACTGCAGCGGGTGATCGCCTACTCCAGCGTGGAGAACACCGGCCTGATCCTGGCCGGGTTCGGCGTAGCCCTGGTCGGGGCGGCCTCGGCGGACCGCCTGCTGGTCGCCGTCGGGCTGCTGGCGGCCACCCTGCAGGTGATCGCGCACACCGCGGCCAAGTCGCTGCTGTTCACCGCCAGCGCCCAGATCGAGTCGGCGACCGGCACGGCCGATCTCGACGACCTGCGCGGGACCGTGCGGCGGCTGCCCTGGAGCGGCACCGGGCTGGCGATCGGCGGGCTGACCCTCGCGGGCCTGCCGCCGACCGCCGGGTTCGTCTCCGAGTGGTTCCTCCTGGAGGCGCTGATGCAGCAGTTCCGGGTGCCAGGGCTGGCAGACCGGCTGGTGCTCGCGCTGGCCGGCGCCGCGGTCGCCCTGACCGCCGGATTCGCCGGGGTGACCTTCGTCCGGCTGCTCGGCCTGATCGTGCTCGGCACGCCGCAGCCGCGCGGTAGTGCCGTGCGGCTGCGTGACTACGGGCTGGCCGGGCGGGCCGGGATCGTGCTGCTGAGCGGGGGCTGCCTGGTGACCGCGATGCTGACCCCGCTGGAGATCAGGGTCATCGCGGCCGGGCTCTCGCCGGACGTGCCGGCTGCGGCGACCGCCGCGGCGCTGAAATCCCCGTGGGTCCTGCAGCCGGTTTTCGCCGGGTTCTCGATCCTTTCGCCATCCTGGCTCTGGATCGTGATGCCTGCCCTGTTCCTGGTCGTGGCCGTGCTGGCGTGGGCGGCGTCGGGCAGCAGGATGCTGCGGGTCCGCCGGGTGCCGCCATGGCAGTCAGCGACGGCCGGCGTCGAGGGCCGCGACAGCTACACGGCCTTCGGCTTCGCCAACCCGACCCGCCGGGTGCTCGCGGCCGTGCTGCACACCAGGGCCGAGGTCCGGCGGATCGAGACGCGCGCACCGGTGGCCGCACCGAGCCCGGCCAGCCTGGCCGCACCGAGCCAGGCCAGCCTGGCCAGCTTTCCGGCCGGCGCGGGTGCCGCAGATACGGCCGGGCCTGGAGCGGGAGTCCCGCATGTCGGCTTCAGCTCGGACGTCGTCGAGGTGTTCGAGGAATACCTGTACCGGCCTGTCCTGCGGCCGCTGGCGGCGCTCGGCCGGGCGGCCAGGCGCTTGCAGTCCGGCCGCCTGGACGCCTATCTCGGCTACATGCTGATCGCGCTCGTCGCGATGCTCGCCGTAGTGAGCGCGCTGAGCTGAGCCGCGGCGCATTCATCGGCACCAGGCGCAGATGCCTGCACGAAGTCCGGACCTTGTGACCCGCCCTTACGCCGCCGAGCACGGCTTCGTGCTCGGCAGGCACGGCGACGGCGGTGCCGCGCGGCAGCGCCTCGGCCGGGTGGCTGAGGCTGCGGTCCAGGCCAGGGCAGTTCCCGTGCTGCTGCTCAGCGCACCGTGAGCCGCGGCAGCCGGCCTGGCGGCCAAGACCCACGCGATGCAGCTCGACCTGATCGCCGCGCGCGCGCACCTCGTGCCCGGCGGCTGGCGCGATGCCGTCTACCTGCTGGCACTGGCCCGGGTTCGGCTTCAAGGCGGGCCTGGTGCCGCTGCACGTCTGGCTGCCCGAGGCCCATCCGGTAGCGCCCGCGGATGGCTCGGCATCGCCGACCTGGCACCTATGCAACCTGGTCAGTCAGGAGCCCGCGGCTGGCGGCCAGTCGGTGGTGTATCCGCTTGCCGGGACAGCCGCCGTCGCGGCCGGGCTCGCCGTCGGAAACCCGCCGGGCCTGGCTCTTGCTGACCGCTGGCCGGTCTGGCCAGCAACGGCGCGGTGACGCTGGTTCCGCTGAGCTGGCGTCCAAGCTGAGGCAGGCACTAACGGGCAGCAGCCCGAGCATGGCCGTCCTTCGCGCGCGAATTCAGTGCGGACCGATGAGGATGGCCCGCGCCTCGCGTGCCGCATAGCAGACCAGCACGTACCCGGCAGCCGGGTCGGCCCACCACCAGCCGAGCACGGTGTTAAGGATCAGCCCGGCCAGCACGGCGGCGGCCAGGACGCCGTCGATCAGAGTGACCCGGCCCTCGGTGACCAGGACGGGGTTGCCCAGAGCCATCCCGGTCCGGGTCTTCCCGCAGGCCAGCGTGAACATCACTGCCGTGGTCAGCGCCGTCCACGCGATCCCGGCGGGGCTGTGCCGGGCGCGGAACCCGCTGGCGATCACCCATGTCGATTGCACCGCCAGGTACAGCGCGAGCAACGTGAATGCGAACGCGATCAGCCGCAGCGCCGTCCGGCGCCGGTTCTGTTCGGCAGAGCGTAGTTCCCAGATCACCACGGCCGAGGCGCCGATCTCGATCAGCGAGTCCAGCCCGAATCCCGCCAGTGCCACCGATCGCGCCGCGAGCGCCGCAACGGCCAGCACGGCCACCCCGATCACGTTCCACGACAGCGTGGCGAACTCCAGCCGCAGGCCACGCCGCACCAGCCTGCCGCGAGCGGCATCCGCGCTGTCCGAGGTCACGGCAGCCAGTCTGGCAGCCGCCCGATTGCGGCATCCTGTCCTCATGACGAGAATTCATCCCCGGCGGCTGATACTCCTGCGGCACGCCAAGTCGGCCTGGCCACAGGTGCCCGACCATGAGCGGCCCCTGGCCAAGCGCGGCCAGCGGGACGCGCCCGGCGCCGGCCGCTGGCTGCGCAAGGCTGACTACCTGCCCGACCTCGTCGTCTGCTCGACGGCGGTGCGCGCTCGCGAGACCTGGCAGCTGGCCGCCGCTGAGCTGGATCCAGCCCCGCCGGTCCGGCTCGAGCCGCGGGTCTACGGGGCCAGCGCCAATGAGCTCCTGGACCTCGTCCGGGAGACCGCGGACGAGGCGGAATCCCTGCTGGTGGTGGGGCACGAGCCGACCATGCGGGACCTCACCCTGCTGCTGGCCGGAGCCGTGGCCGACGGCAGCTCTCCCGGCACGCTGGAGCGGGTCAGGCTGAAGTTTCCCACTGCGGCGATCGTGGCGCTGGCGTTCACCGGCAGCTGGCCTGATCTGGGCCCAGACGGCGCTGAGCTAACGGACTTCGTGGTGCCAGCCGACTATCGCGCATGACTGCTGGCCGCGGCCTGGGCTGCCGGGGCGGCCAGGCTCAGCCCAGCCGCCCGGCCAGGGCCCGGACCCGGCTGTCCTCCCAGCTCGGCGCGCACGGCGACCTCGTAGAGCGCCACATGGTCACGGCCGAAGCCTGTGTCGCTGGCGTCGCCCTCATCACCGAGCTGCCGGGCCATGTCCCGGGCGAGGCTGAGCTGCGCCTCGGCGGCCGCCCGGTCACCGGTGCGCGCAGCGATCAGGGACCGGCGCAAGGTCAGGGCACCCCGGAGCGAGATGGCCCCGGGCCTGCCGTCGGCGGCCAGGTGCGCTAAGGCAGCCGCGGCCTTCCTGGCTGTCTCGTCGGCATGGGGATAGCGGCCCACTTCCATCAGGATGCACACCAGCAGATAGGCGCTGGATGCGGCGAGCAGCAGGTCTCCCGCTCGCTGCGCCGCGGTCAGGGCGCGGCTGACCGCGGTCTTGGCGCTCTCGTGCTCGCCGAGCTTGGCCAGTGCCGCCGAGCACGCCTGATAGCTAGTTGCCATCAGCTCGTACAGCGCCCGGCGCTGCTGCTGATCAGGAGCGGTGCGAACGGCTGCCTCCAGCTCCGGCACCAGATCGCTGAGCACGTCAGCCAGGTCACCATAGCGGCGGACGCCGGTCAGTGCCCTGCCATATCTGCCTTCGCGCTCAAGACGGCCACCGTCGGCGGGGGGCTGTCACCCCGCCCAGTGCAGTGCCGGGATCCGCCCGAGAGCACCGTTCGCAGGGCGCTGGCCGGGTCCGGGCGGCGGGCGCCGACAGGCGGAAAGCTGGCGGTCTGCGCGGGCAACGGGCCGTCCAGCGCGCTGGTGACAGCGTCAAGAACCGGCGCGGGGTCGACCTCTGCGATGCCCCGCTCGACCTGAGACATCCACGACACCGGGCGATCGAGCATGCGCGCTAGCTCCGGCTGCGAGAGGCCATGACGGCGGCGCGCGTCGGCAATCTGCCGGCCGAGGGCCAGCCGCTGATCCATCGCGCTCCTCGTCACGGGGGAGTTATGGGTTGATTCATCTTGCGAAACGAGAATTGCATAGCTCATTGGCCTGCGCAAGCGTTCCGGCAAAGGCGCCTGAACACGACCAAATACCGGCCGCCGCGGCCCCTGATCACTGCGGAGTGACATTGGTGATCGGCAGGTCAGGCGGCTGGTTTGCTCGCATTGGCACCAAATCGGGAGCTGGGCCGTTGTGGTGAGCGGCGCAACATCTGCTAGCGGCGCCACATCAGCGCTTGGCCCGAGCCGGACGATGTACCTCGGCTGCCGTCAGGCGCCCAGGGAGCAGCGCGCTCTGGGTTCCAGAGCGATATCAACCTGAGTTCAGGGACCCATTTCCGATCGCGCCCAGGCGCGGTGTTGACGCGGGCCGCGATGATTTCGACCCGGTTCCGGCGTCGCTTCGAGTCCAGCCACGCCAGCCGCACGCCCGCCAGAATGCGGCCCGCCCGATGGTCATGAAGGCGCGATTAGCAGCATTGTTAACACGGCCGGCGGCATCAGGGCCGCCCAGCCGGGACCTGATCTCGCGATGTCACGGCCCAGCCGGGCCGTCCGCGTCCTCACCTGGAGCGCCGGGACGGGAATCGCTAGCTCGATCTTGATCATGATCGGGGCGTCGCTGCTCCGCTCGAGCTGGATGACCCCGCCGGTCGTTCTGCCGGCCTTCGGGCCGCCCTGGGCACTGCAATCCGTGCACGTGCCGCCCAGCATGGTGATCATCGCGCTCTGGCTAGCGGCACTGCTTGGCGGGGGCGGCGTGCTCGCGGGCCTGACGGCAGTGCGCCGCGGAGCGCGCATCAGCGCACGGGCCCTGGTCGTGACGGCGCTGATGGCGGTGGCAGTGCTGGTGGCGATGCCGCCCGCCGGATCTACTGACGCGCTTGACTACGCGGCATACGGCGAGATTGTCATGCTAGGCCACAGCCCGTACGTTATGACCCCTTACCAGCTGCGGCTAGATCATGGAGCGTCCAGCCGGTCCGTGCCGCTGGAGTGGGATCAGCATGTGACACTCTACGGGCCGCTCGCGACGGTGGAGCAGTTCGTGGCCGCGAAGCTCGGCGGCTCCGCCGCGGCCAGGATCGTCTTCTGGCTGAAGCTGTGGAACGCGATCGCCTTCGGCACCGTCGCGCTTGTCGCTGACCGGCTGCTGCGCCGCGACCCGGCTGCCCGGCTGCGGGCGCACTTGCTCTGGACAATCAATCCGCTGCTGCTCTGGGGGCTGATCGCGGCCGGGCACCTCGACGTGCTCGCCGCCGCCGCCGGGTTGCTTGGGCTGCTGGTGCTCACCCGCTGGCCGAACGGCGCCGGACCGGCGCAGGGCGAACTGCCGGCCGCTGCGGGGCTCAGGCTGGGCGAGCCGGTGGCCGCTGCGGGGCTCAGGCTGGGCGAACTGCCGGCCATTGCGGGGCCAGGGCTGGGCGAGCTGCCGGCCGCTGCGAGGCCCCGGCTGGGCGAGCTGCCGGCCAGAGCGGACCCGCTGCGCGCTATGGCCGCTGGCATCCTGGTCGGGATCGCGGCCGACATCAAGATTTCCTATGTGCTGTTTGCCCTGGGCCTGGCCTGGGCCCTGCGGCGGTCGCCCGCCGCGCTGCTGGCGGCCGCGGGGGGCGCCCTCGCGGTGCTGCTGCCTACCTACGCGTGGTTCGGGCCGCCCGCGGTCAAGGCGGTGCTCTCCCGCAGCAGCAATACCACCGCGGACAACTTCTACCAGCTCTTCTCCGCGCCGGACGGATACGTGCCGCAGCACCTCGTGCTGGTGGCCGCTGCCGTGGTCGCCTGCCTTGCCGCCCTGATGCTCTGGCGGCTGCCGACCAGGGTCCTGGCGCCGCCAGCCATCCAGCCAGCGCTTGCGCTGAGCGTCGCCTGGCTGTTCGTCTGGCCATATCAGCTGCCCTGGTACGACGCGATGATCATCTGCTTGCTGGTGCTCTATCCCGCCTCACGGCTCGACTGGCTGGTGCTGGCGCGGCTGACCGCGGGCACCATCGCCATGATGCCGGGGAGTTCGTCGCCACTGCCTAGCCGCCTGCTGGGCGAGCTCGCCTTCAAAAGTCAGGTGCGCATAGCGCCGGTCGTCTTGCTCGCCGCGACGGTGGGCCTGGTCGCGCTCTGCGTGTCCCGGCGCTGGGGCGACCGCACGGAGTGCAGCGCGATCACCAGCAGCGCCGCGAACAGCACGAGACCGGTCAGGATGTAGAGGTTGCCGGTGGCAAGCTCAAATCCATGCCAGTGGTACTCGGGATACCAGGGGCGGTCACCGAGCTGATAGTAGGTACCCGGATTGGTGTTGGGCGGTGCCCAGATGATCCCGAGAGAGAAGCCGCCCAGATCCTGGGGCGCCCCCCAGAGGCTGCCCGGCCACGCGCCGAACAGGGCAGCGATCGCCGCCGCAGCGCCCAGGTAAGCCCACCGGGGCGCGCCCCTGGCCCGGTGCGCGTAACCGGCGAGGACCGTGATCGCCGGGACAACCCATACCCAGTGATGATCCCAGCTGATCGGCGAGACGAGCAGGCCGGTCAGCGCGCAGGTCAACAGGCCCGCCATCGGGTGCCCGGCGCGGTCGAGGACCACCGCGCACGCCAGCCCGAGCACCACAGCCAACGCGGCCGCCGCCAGCCAGGCTGGCTGCGCCGCTGCAGCGCTGCCAGCGAGCCGGGTGATGATTGCCCGCAGCGACTGGTTGCCCTCCCAGCCGACGAAGCCGGTCCGGCTGCCCCGGGCGAAGACGCCGCCGAGCCACCATTGCCGCGAGTCGGCAGGCATCACGGCGAACCCCAGCGCCACCGTCGCCGCGAAAGTCGCGGCGCTCACTGCCGCCTGGCGGAACCTGCGGGTCAGCACCAGGTACGGAATGAAGATCAGCGGCACCAGCTTGATCCCGGCGGCGATCCCGATGCCGGCCCCTTTCCACCAGCGCCGGTCCGGCTGGCACATATCCCACAGGACCAGCGCCATCAGAACTAGCTCGATCTGGCCGAGGAAAAGGGTGCGCTGCACCGGCTCGGTCCAGAACACCGCGGCCGCGACGAGGAGGGTCGCGCCGAACCTGGCGGTCCCGGCGCGGTAGCGCAGGCCGCCGAACGTGACCCAGATCGCCGTGCCGAGCGCCAGGACGTTCACGGCAATCGATAGCGTGAGCAGCACGGTTAGCGCCGGCACGGTCATGGCCGTGAAGACCAGCGCGGCGAACGGCGTGTAGGTGAACTTCAGGTGCAGGTATCCGGGCCAGTCGTAAAGCGGCGAGCTGCGCCGGGGGTCGTACCAGGGAGTCACGTGCGCCGCGATGAGCCCGCCGTAACGGTAAACCCGCAGATCTACTGGCTCCATCCAGTCGGGCATCGGATGGCCGAGGATGCGGGCGACGTACATCGCCATTGCGACCGCGAACGCGGCCAGCCCGGCGGCTAGCAGCAGCGCTGACTGCCGCGACCGTATCTGCGCTCGCACCCCCGGAACACTAGCCGCGCGTCACGGCAGACCTGGCGTGCATGTCCCGCGATTACGACATCTTGGGCATGAAATTAACCGCACGCGGTATTCCGCCCGCGTGGGTCAGGATCGGCCCTGATCACCGAGGTCGGCGACAATGTCGCCGATGCCGCGGATCGCGCCGTGCCTGCGGCGGATCACGTCGGCGATCAGAGCGGTCCAGCCAGTCTGGTGGGAGGCGCCGAGCCCGGCGCCGTTGTCGCCGTGGAAGTACTCGTTGAAGACCAGGTTGTCCTTCCAGGCCGGATCGAGCTGCAGCAGGTCGGCGCCGCCGAAGCAGGGGCGTCGGCCGTCCGGGCCGGGGGTGAAGAGCGAGATGAGCCGGTCCTGCAGGTCCCTGGCGACCAGGTCAAGCGTGAGCTGCTGGCCCGAGCCGGTGGGGTACTCGATGGTCGTGGTGTCCCCGAAGAATTGGTAGTAACGCTCCATGACGCTGATCACCAGGTAGTTCAGCGGGAACCAGACCGGTCCGCGCCAGTTGGAGTTGCCGCCGAACATCGGCGTGGTCGACTCGGCGGGCTCGTAGTCGATGGTCGCGGTGAACCCCTCGACGACGATCTCGTACGGGTGATCGCGGTGACAGGCCGACAGCGCGCGCAGGCCGTGCGGCGAGAGGAACTCGGTCTCGTCGAAGAGCCTGGCCAGCATCCGCCGCAGCTGGTCCGGCCCGGCCACGCTCAGCAGCAGCCGCTGGTCGCCTGGCTGACCGCGCAGCATGCCGCTAGCCGCCAGCTTCGCCGGATCCCGCAGGTCCTGATCTGCGAGGAAGTCAGCGAACTGCTTGCCGACCACCAGTGACCGCTCCAGCATGTGCTGGTCCACCACGCCAAACGCCAGGGCCGGGATGATCCCCACCATCGAGGCGACCTTGACTGGCACGGCTCCTCCGTCGGGAGTGACGAGCCGGTCATAGTAGAGCCCGGCGGTCTCGTCCCACAGCCCCTGGCCGTCGAGAGCGTCGCGGATGGCGGCGAAATGCTCGAGGAACTTGAGTACCAGATCGAATCCCGGCCGCTGGCCGGTCCGGTGCAGGATGACGGCGATGGAGGCCATCGACATCGCGTAGAAGCCCATCCAGCCGGTGGCGTCGGATTGCTCCAGGATGCCGCCGACCGGCAGGTGCGAGCGATCCAGCGGGCCGATGTTGTCCAGGCCGAGGAAGCCGCCCTCGAACAGGTTGTTGCCGCCCTGGTCCTCCCGGTTGACCCACCAGGTGAAGTTGACCAGCAGCTTGTCGAAGATCCGGCTGAGGAAGTCGATGTCGCGGCCGCCGTCGACCGCGAACACCTCGAGCGCGGCCCAGGCCTGGACCGGCGGGTTCACGTCGCCGAAGTCCCACTCGTAGGCGGGCAGCGCGCCGTTGGGGTGCTGGAACCACTCCCGGCACAGCAGGATCAGCTGGTACTTGGCGAACGCCGGGTCCACGTGCGCCAGCGTCACGCAGTGGAATGCCAGGTCCCAGGCCGCGAACCAGGGATACTCCCACTTGTCTGGCATCGACATGATGTCGAAGGCATCGAAGCTGCGCCACCGGCAGTTGCGGCCGCTGGCGCGCTGCGGTGGGGGCGGCGGCTGCGCCGGGTCGCCGTCCAGCCAGCGCGCGACGTCGTAGCTGTACAGCTGCTTGCTCCAGAGCATCCCGGCGAAGGCCTGCCGCATCACCATCGCCTCGTCGGCGCTGGCCGCCGCGGGCGTGAGCTCGGCGTAGAACTCGTCGGCCTCGGCCTTGCGCAGGGCGACCACCCGGTCGTAATCGCTGCCCAGGGCGGCGCCGGGCTCGGGGGCTGCGGGCTGGGGGGCCGTGCCGGGCCGGGGGGCCGTGCCGGGCTCAGCGGCGGCGGGCTGGGAGGCCGTGCCGGGCTCGGGGGGTGTGCTGGGCTCAGCGGCGGCGGGCTGGGAGGCCGTGCCGGGCCCGGGGGGTGTGCCGCGCGGGCGTAGCCGCAGCCGCAGCTGCGCGGTTGCGCCGGGAGTGACCGTGACCTGGTACCAGAAGGAGCACTTGGTGCCCCGCTGCTGCGGGTTCACGGTGGCCGCGCCGCTGACCACGTGGTCGTTGATGCCGTCCTTGGGATACGGCGTACCCGACGGCGAGCCGAAGAGCAGCTCGCTGTTGGTCTCGTTCTCGCAGAACAGCAGCCGCGGCGCGGTGCCGTCCGGCGCGGCGCCCGCGAGCAGTTCCAGGCTGCCGAGGAACGGATGCTCGATGGCGGCCGCGGCGGCGGGAGAGCCGGCTGCGGGAGAGCCGGCTGCGGGAGAGCCGGCTGCGGGAGAGCCGGCCGGGGGAGCGGAGTCCGCCGCGGCGATCTGCGGCCGGGCGGCGTTCTCCTCCCAGGACCAGGTGTTGCGGAACCACGCGGTCGGCAGCACGTGCAGTGTCGCGGCGTCCGGCCCCGCATTAGTGACCTGGACGGTCATGGTGATGTCACCCGGATCGGCCTTGGCGTAGTGGACCTCGACGATCCAGTAACGGCCGTCGTCGAATACCCCGGTGTCGAGCAATTCGTACTCAGGCTGGAGTCGGGAGCGTGAGCCGTTCTGTGTGATGAGGTCTTCGTAGGGGAACGAGGCCTGCGGATAGTGGTACCGCCACCGGTTCCAGGCGTGGCTGGGCAGCGCATCCAGGTACCACCAGTGCTCCTTGACGTCCTCGCCGTGATTTCCCTGCGCGCCGGTCAGGCCGAAGGCGCGCTCCTTCAGGAACTCGTCGCGGCCGTTCCACAGCGCCAGGGAAAGGCACAGCCGCTGCTCCACGTCGCAGAAACCGGCCAGGCCGTCCTCGCCCCACCGGTAGGCGCGGGAGCGGGCGTGCTCGAACGGCAGGTAGCTCCACGCCTCGCCGTCAGCGCTATAGTCCTCGCGCACCGTCCCCCACTGGCGCTCGCTGACATACGGGCCCCATTGATACCAGTCGCCTGCCTGGCGCAGGCCGTCCTCGAGCCGCCCGAAGCCGGCCACTCGCTCGCGCTCAGCGCTCATCGTCATCCCCCATCGGTCCGGGCCGCAACGGGCGACAACTATAGGGGAGCGGCGGGGACGATTCTCAGTCATAGTGACTGAGAATCGTCCCCGCCGCTCCGGAGGGCTGTCCCATGCCGGGCTCGAACGACCTGGCGGTCATCAGCAGTGCCGCCAACCCGCTGATCAAGCGCATGCGCCTGCTGGCCGACCGCAAGCACCGCCGCCGTGAGGGCGCCTTCGTGGTGCAGGGAGCCCAGCCCGTCTGGCAGGCGGTGGAGGCCGGTGCTGACATCGAGGCGCTGATTGTCGCGCCTGACCTGCTCAGCCGGGCGGTCACGGCGGCGATGGTGGCGCAGCAGGAGGACCGCGGCATCCGGGTCGTGCGGATCAGCAGCGCGCTGTTCGGCAGGCTCGCCGACCGGGACGGCCCGTCCGGGCTCGCCGCCATCGTCAGGGCCCGCACCGCCGCCCTGGATGACCTGACGGTGCCGCCGCGGTCGCTGTTCGTCGCGCTGCATGAGGTCGGCAATCCGGGCAACCTGGGGACGATCATCCGCACCGCCGACGCGGCGGGGGCGGCCGGCGTCGTGCTGATCGGCCAGACCACCGACCCGTTCGACCCGGCGGCGGTTAAGGCCACCATGGGCGCGCTGTTCAGCGTCCCGGTCGCGCATGTGCCGGCGGCGGATGAGTTCTTCGCCTGGACGGCCGGGCATGGCATCACCGTCGCGGCGGCCACGGCCGGCGCCGCGGGCACATTCTGGGACAGCGAGCTGCCGGTGCCGCTGGCCATCTTGCTGGGCAGCGAGGGAGCGGGCCTGCCTGCCAGCATCCTGGCCCGAGGTGACCTGCAGGTACGCATTCCCATGGTCGGCACGGCGGAGTCGCTCAATCTCGCCGTGGCCGCCGGGATCCTGATGTACGAGGCACGGCGGAAGTCCGGGCCGGCTGAGTGAGCGGGCCGGCCGGCGGCCGGGCGTACGGGCACTAGGCCGGCACTACGCACCAGACCGGCATTTGCGCACGAGACCGGACGTCAGGGAAGCTGGAGCTCGACAGCAGCAGCCGCCGCGCGGCGGCAAGGAAAGCGCGGCAAGAAAAGCGCGGCAAGAAAAGCGGCGGCAAGGAAAGGCGGCGTGATGAGCGGGCTGAAGGCTGAGGTAGAGCCGGCTGAGGTCGGGCTCGACCCGGAACGGCTCGCGCGCATCGACCGGCATTTCACCCGGTACGTCGACAACGGGAAGCTGCCGGGCTGGCTGCTGACCATCGGCAGGAACGGCCGCCTGGCGCACGTGTCCACCTGCGGCGCGCGGGACATGGAGGCCAGGCTCCCGGTCGAGACCGACACGCTGTGGCGGATCTACTCGATGAGCAAGCCCATCACCTCGGTCGCAGCGATGATCCTCTACGAGGAAGGCGCGTTCGAGCTGACCGATCCGGTCAGCGCCTTCATCCCGTCCTTCGCCGACGTCCGCGTCTTTACCGGCGGCTCTGACCTCAAGCTGGTCACCATCCCGGCCACCGAGCCCATGCGAATCTGGCACCTGCTGACCCACACCTCCGGCCTCACCTACGGCTTCCACCGCTCGCATCCGGTGGACGCCCGTTACCGTTCGGCCGGATTCGAGTGGGGCTACCCGCCAGGGCTGGACCTGGCCGCCTGCTGCGACGCCTGGGCGGGAATGCCGCTGCTGTTCCAGCCGGGCGCCGAGTGGAACTACTCGGTATCAACGGATGTGCTCGGCCGCGTGATCGAGGTGGCCTCCGGCCAGGGCCTCGATGAGTTCCTGGCCAGAGCGGTCTTCGGCCCGCTCAGCATGACCGATACCGCATTCTGCGTCGGCGAGCAGGACAGGGGACGGCTCGCTTCCCTGTACACGCCGGGCCAGGGCGGGCAGGCGGCGAGGCTCGACGCGATGGGGAAGGTCTCGCACGGCAGGCCCGAGCTCCTCAGCGGGGGCGGCGGCCTGGTCTCCACCGCCGCCGACTATCACCGGTTCACCCAGATGCTCCTGCACCGGCCCGACAGCCCTGCGGGGGAGCTGGACGGAACCCGGCTGCTAGGCCCGCGCACCGTCGCCTACATGACCCGCAACCACCTGCCGGGCGGGGCCGATCTGGAGACATTCGGGCGGCCCCTGTTCGCGGAGACGCCGTTCCGCGGGATTGGCTTCGGCCTGGGCTTCGCCGTCGTCCTGGACCCCGCGGCGGGCAAGACGCTCACCTCGGCGGGCGAGTACGCCTGGGGCGGCGCCGCGAGCACCGCGTTCCTGGTGGATCCGGCCGAGGGGCTGACCGTCTCCTTCTTCACCCAGCTGCTGCCCTCCAGCGCCTATCCGATCCGCTCGCAGCTACGCCAGCTCGTCTACCAGGCACTGACGGACTGAGGCCGTTTGGCCCCGTTACCGCCCGCCGTCTGCCCGCCGTTACCGCCCGCCGCCCGCCGTTACCGCCCGCCGCCCGCCGTCTGCCCGCCGTCTGCCGGCCGTTTGCAGGCCGCCGCGGGTCAGGCTGCGGGGCCGCCTGACCCGCTGTGAGCGGCTTCCTTGCGGACCGAGTGCACGCGGTGGGTGACCGCGGC
>Ga0209871_1000218_pt1 | contig 16537 bp, 15 predicted proteins | sample OrgsoiDNA2013045_FD_185795 | JGI IMG/M metagenome (GOLD analysis project Ga0209871, IMG submission 185795) | Permafrost soil microbial communities from the Arctic, to analyse light accelerated degradation of dissolved organic matter (DOM) -... | ecosystem: Environmental > Terrestrial > Soil >... | reverse complement strand
TATGGCTGGGACGGCGCGGGCGTGCCGGGCGGGCGTCCCAACGCAGAGCCCGGCGCGGGGAGCGCCGGACCCGGCGCCGCATAGCGGCGCCGCCTTGATGAAATACGGCTGAATTCGGCAACCGAACCGGCGAGTGACCCAGTGTGACAGACCGACATGGCCGTAGGCAGTCCTTCGTGCCTCACCTGTGGGCTCTGACCTGGGTTGTAAAGCGCACGGAAGGTCAGTTCGCGCTGCTGAACAGCCGATCCATTACCTCGGCACCGGTAGTAATTACTGGCCGCAGCTGGTGCCGGTAGACCGTCTCGGTGACGTTGGTTGAGCTATGGCCTACCAGGCGGCTGATCTCCTCGATCGCCATCCCGTTATCCGAGAGCAGTGACACGAACGTGTGCCGCATGTCGCGCGGTGCCCAGCCGTCGCCGATCTGCGCTTTCCGGCAGACCGCTCGCAGTGACCGGCGCACATCCGAGGCATCGAGCGGCGTGCCGACCGCTGTTGTAAACACCAGGTCGTTGTCCTGCCACAGGATGCCCGCCACCAGCCGCGCGTCGGCCTGACGCTGTAGCTGCACACGGAGCGCCTCGACGGCCATCCGCGGCAGCTGGAGCGTTCTCCTGGACCTCTTGGTCTTGGTATCGCCGTGGGCGCGGACAGACCGCCAGACAGCGACATGCGGCGGCACCGGCGGCTCGGCGTCGGGGTCTCCGTCCAGGTCGACGTGATCCCACTTCAGTGCCCTGGCCTCCTCGGTGCGGACCCCGACCAGCAGCGACAGCACGATGTATGCGTACAGCGCAGAATCCCGCGCAGCCGCGATCAGCGCGACGGCCTGCTGCAGGGTCAGCGACCTCGACGGCCGGCCGTCATCCTGCCCGGTCGGCGTGTCGATCAGCGTGGCGACGTTCCGACGAACCTTGTCGTCGGCCTCCGCGTGCCGGATCGCTCTGGTCAGTGTGGCATGCGTGATGGCCAGTGTTCGCGTCGATCGAGTTGCCCCCAGCTTCGTCAGCGCCGACCGGACGTCGGCGGCCGCGAGGGCGCGCAGCGGGATCGCCCCGATGATCTCGCTGAGAGGTCCCAGTACCTCGCGGTAGGTGCTGACCGTCTTCGCCGACCGGCCAGGGAGCCCATCGTGCAGCCAGTCCTGGATGGTCCTCTGGACGGTGTAGTCAGCCTGGGTGACCACGCCCTCGTCCAGGTCGCCATGCAGTTCGGCGAGCTTGGCCCTTACCTCGGTCTTGTTCCGGCCGTTGACCCTCTTACGGATGCGGTTGCCCTCCGCGTCGAACCCGAGCGAGACGGCGCCGCGCCAGCGGCCTTGACAGTACCTATGGTTTTCTTGGTCGCGGCAGTCTCCGATGTGCTCGAAGTAGATCGCGTCCTCGCCGTGTCCCTTGCGCTTGGCCACGCGCAGAGCGCTACCACTTTGGCTCCCTCTATGGCTTCTCTGATGATCTTGGTAGAGCCCAACATGGCCTCTGACCTGGTGGAGCTAAGCGGGCTCGAACCGCTGACCCCCTGCTTGCAAAGCAGGTGCTCTTCCAGCTGAGCTATAGCCCCATAGTCGTGCGTGCCACCGCTCCAAGGTTACCCGTGCGTCCCGCCTGTCCCGGCGGCCTTCGGCTGAGTGGCTCCAGCCCCGGCCAGCAGGTCGGGCAGATCGGCGATGCTGGCCAGCAGGTGATGAGCGCCAGCGCCGCGCAGCCGTTCTGCGGTGTGGGTGCCGGTCAGGACCCCGGCGACGACCCCTGCTCCGGCCCGCAGTCCGCAGAGCACTCCGTTCTAGGTACCGTCAGCTACCGCGGTCTCCCGGACGTCGCCGACTCAGAGCCGGAGCATGGCGCAGAGCACCAGGTCTGGCGACGGACAGCCTCGAGGCACGTCGTCGGGGCACAGCGCAGCCTCAACCCGGTCCCACCAGCCGAGGGCATCTAGCACCAGGCCGAGAACGCGGCGGGAGAAGCCGGTGATGAGGCAGATCCGCATGCCGGTACCGGTGAGCTTGTCGATCACCTGCTCCGCCCCCGGCACCGGGACCACGCCGGTCCGGTTGAGGGCAGCCGCGTAGGAGCGGTCGAAGGCAAGCTCTGCCGCCTGCGCCCTGGCCTGATTGTCGGGGAACAGGCCCTGCAGGATATCAATTGTCGGCCGACCCCGCGCTCGGTGCACCTGCGCCATGCACCGGGCGTAAGCGGCCGTGCCCGTCACGACTCCCTGCGTGGCGATGGCCTCCGCGAACGCCCGCTCCACCATGCCGTCGTCGGCAACCGCGGCACCGATCAGCCCGCAGCAAACTAGGGAAATCGGCGGCCTGTCATTCATCTGCTCGCCTCCGCACGCGGCTCGCCGCTACGGGGGCGGGCTAGTCGTCGGCTGTGGTCGCCTCGGTCCACAAGTCGAGCTCCGCCCGGTCAGCCTGGACCTTCTTCCAGACGGCCAGGACGCCGAGCCCCGCAACGGCTAGCAAGAGCAACTTCTTCACTGTGTACAACCTCCGCCTCAGCCAGCCATGGAGAACGGCCGGATAACAAACGACCACGCTCCCTGGAATTCCAGAAGCTTATCAAGGCGCGCTGTCAGCGCTGCCGGTCTACGCGGCCCTCGTCCCAGACCGGCTCCGGCGCCTCGTAGACATCGCCGTCCGACCCGAAGACCAGGAACCGGTCGAAGGACCTGGCGAACCACCGGTCATGCGTCACCGCGAGCACCGTGCCCGAGTAAAGTTCCAGGCCCTCCTGCAGGGCCTCGGCGCTGGCCAGGTCGAGGTTGTCCGTTGGCTCATCGAGCAGCAGCAGTGTCGATCCGGCCAGCTCAAGCAGCAGAATCTGGAGTCTCGCCTGCTGGCCTCCGGACAAGCTGCGAAACGGCTGGCGGGCGCTGGGCGAGAGCTCATACCGGGCCAGCGCCGCCATAGCCTCATTGATCAGCAGCGCATGCTCGGTCATCAGCGTCTCCAGCGGGGTCCGCCCGTGCAGGTCCTCGCGCGCGTGCGTCTGGGCGAAGATGCCCGGCATGACTCTGGCCCCGAGCCGGGCAATGCCCTCGTGCCGCACCTGCTCACCGGCCAGCAGGCGCAGGAAATGCGATTTGCCTGAGCCGTTGGAGCCGAGGACGGCGATCCGCTCGCCGTACCAGACTTCCAGGTCGAAGGGCCGCATGAGGCCGCTGAGCTCAAGGTTCTCGCAGATCACCGCGCGCTTGCCGGTACGCCCGCCGCGCAGCCGCATCCGCACATTCTGCTCCCTGGGCGCCAGTTCGGGAGGGCCCTCGTCCTCGAATTTGCGCAGCCTGGTCTCCGCCGCGTGCAGTCGCGAGGCCATGGAATCGTTGTAGGACGCCTTCAGCCGGTACATCCGGACTAGCTGCTTCAGCTTCTCGTGTTCCTCATCCCAGCGCCGGCGCAGCTCATCGAGGCGCTCGTTCCGGTCGCGCCGTGCCTGGGCGTAGCTGGCGAACCCGCCACCATGTGTCCAGACATTCCTGTCCTCCACGGTGATGATGCGCTCGGCGGTAGTCGCCAGCAGTTCCCGGTCGTGGCTGACCAGCAGGACAGTCTTCGGCGTGCTGGCCAGCTGCTGCTCCAGCCAGAGCTTGGCGGGAACGTCCAGGTAGTTGTCGGGCTCGTCGAGCAGGAGGACCTCCTCCTTGCCCCGCAGCAGCGACTCCAGCACGAGCCGTTTCTGCTCACCGCCCGACAAGGTGCGCACCTCGCGCCACTGACACCGCTCGAATCCGACGCCGAGGGCAGCGGAGCAGCAAGCGTCAAAGTGCACCTCGGCGTCATAGCCCCCCGCATCACCCCACTCTGCCAGCGCTGCCGCATAACGCAGCTGGGTGGGCTCGTCGTCTCGCTCCATCATCGCCAGTTCGGCGGCCTCGAGCCGCGCCGCGGCTTCCTGCACCCGGCGGGACGTGATCGACAGCAGCAGGTCCCGCACGGTGGACTCGTCCCTGATCCCCCCGATGAACTGGCGCATGACGCCGAGCCCGCCGCTGCTCGACACCGATCCTGACTGCGCCTCGAGGTCTCCTGCGATCAGGGCCATCAGCGTGGTCTTGCCCGCCCCGTTGGGGCCTACCAGGGCGGCAGTGGCACCCTCGCCGACCCGGAACGAGACGTCGTCCAGCAGCACCCGGCCATCAGGCAGGGCGTGGCGCAGATGTGCCGCCTCGACGTGGCCCACTAAACCCCCATTCCGCTGACCGGCCGACATGGCTGAGAATAGCTGGATGGACCCCCAGGGCTTCAACGAGTTTTCCCGGCTGCGCGCCTCCGACGCCGACCGTGACAGCGCAGCGTCGGTGATCAACAACGCCATGGCCGAGGGCATGCTGACGGCGGAAGAGCATTCTGAGCGGCTGGATGCGATCTACTCGGCCAAGACGCGCGCCGACATCGCGCCCCTGCTGGACGACCTGCCCGGCCACGCCGCCGCTGCTGTCCCCGCGAGCGCCAGGGGAGCACTCACGCCAGCCAAGCCGGGCAGCCGGATCGTCGCCATCTTCGGCGGCGCCAGCCGCAAGGGCAGCTGGCATGCCGAGCCGGTCATCGAGGTGCTGACGGTGGTCGGCGGTGCTGAGCTGGATTTCCGCAACGCTGTCCTGCCGGGCAAGGAAGTCACGATCAAGGCGATCTGCGTCCTTGGCGGCCTGGATATCACCGTCCCGCCGGAGATGCGGGTCATCAATTCCTGCGTCGCGATCCTGGGCGGCACCGACATGACCGGTGACAGCGCCGAGTCCCTGCGGCCGGACGCCCCGGTCCTGCACATCACCGGCACCTGCGTCCTGGGCGGCATCGACGTCAAGCGCAAGGCCCGCAAACAGGACAAGGGCAAAGGAAAGGGCTGGGCGCTCGAGCGGTGATCCAGGCGCTTGAGGCCGCCCGCTAGCGCACTCACTTGCCCTCGCCTGGCGCAGCCAGCGCCTGCTGGACGATCTCCAGCGGATGCCGGGCGGCTCGTCCGGTTCCGTGCGCTATCTGCTGCCGGCAGGAGACACCTGTCGCCGCGACGATCGTGTCCGGCGCCTCGGCCCGGATCGCGGGGAAGAGCCTGAGCTCGCCGATGGTCATGGACAGTTCATAGTGCTCCGCCTCGAAGCCGAACGAGCCGGCCATGCCGCAGCATCCGGCGTCCACTTCGGTGACATCGGCACCGGGGATACTGCGCAGCAGGGCCACGGTGGCGGCGGTCCCGGCCAGGGCCTTCTGGTGGCAGTGGCCGTGAAAGAGGATCCGCTGACCACTGACCGGACCCTGCTTCGGCAGGATAAGCCTGCCGTCGGCGATTGCCTGCAGGAGCAGCTCCTCCGGCAGCCGGGTCGCCGCGGCTACGGCACGGGCGCGCTGGTCGCCGGGCAGCATCGCGGAGTACTCATCGCGCAGGGTCAGCAGGCACGACGGCTCTACCCCGACGATCGGCACGCCGCGGGCTGCCTCGTCGCCGAGGCGTGCCACCATGCCGGCCGCCATCCGCCGGGCCTGGTCGACCAGCCCCTTGGAAAGGCTGGCCCGGCCGCAGCAGCCCGCGTCCTCCAGCCGGACGTGCCACCCGGCCAGCTCCAGCAGCTCGATGGCGGCCCTGCCCGCGGAGGGCTCGGTGAAGGTGGTGAAGGAGTCGGCGAGGAAGATCAGCTCACCCTGGGACGCTGATGCCGCCGGCCCTGGCCGCCGCCGGAACCAGCCGCGCAGGTCCTGGCGCTGGTACCGCGGGAGCGGTCGCGCGGCGGTGACGCCCAGCCGGCGTTCCGCCATGCGCCGGCCGGGGCGCCATCGGCTGGCGAGATTGGACAGCGGGTATGTGGCGGAGCCGATGCGGTTCAGCATGCGGATCGATCCGAATACGCGCGAGCGGACGGGGACGCCGTGCTGATCCTGGTAGGCGGCGAGCGCTTCCGATTTCAGCGCCGCCATATCGACCCCGAGCGGGCATTCGCTCTTGCATGCCTTGCACTCAAGGCAGAGGTCCAGGATGTCGTGCAGCCGCTCGTCGCCCAGGGCGGCGCGCGGGTCGGGCATGGAGAGCGCCTTCACCAGGGCGTTCGCGCGGCCCCTGGTCGAGTGCTCCTCTTCGCGAGTGGCCATGTACGACGGGCACATGACCCCTGTCGATGTCTTGCGGCACAGACCGATGTTCATGCAGCGGTCGGCGGCGCCGCGCATTCCGCCGGGAGCCTCGAAATGCAGCCGCGTCGGCAGCGGCGCCCGGGCCGGCAGTGCCACGTCGCGCAGGTTCTGCGTCATGGCGGGCGCGTCCACGATCTTCCCCGGGTTCATCCGGTTATCCGGGTCGAAGAGCCGCTTGGTTTCCTGCATGGCCGTGTACAGCGCGTCGCCGAAAACGCGGCGGTTGAACTCGCTGCGGGCTAGTCCGTCGCCGTGCTCGCTCGAGTTGACCCCGCCGTACTCCAGCACCAGGTTGCGCACCTCCTGCGCGACCGCGCGCATCAGCTCCGGCTGCCCGGGCGCGGTGAGGTCGACGAATGGCCGGATGTGCAGGCACCCGACGGAGCAGTGGCCGTAGAAGCCGGCCGTCAGGCCGTGGGCGTCCAGGATCTCCCGGAAACGCCGGGCGTAGGACGCGAGCTTGGCAGGCTCGACGGCGGTGTCCTCGACAAAGGCCAGCGGCCTGCGCGTGCCGGAGCTTGCCGCCATCAGCAGGCCGAGGCCGGCCTGGCGGACCTTCAGCAGCGCCGCCTGCTCCGCCCCGTGAACGGCGTGCAGCGTGTGGTAGCCGTGGCCGTGTGCTCGCCAGAGTTCGTCCAGGCGGTCGAGTCCGGCCACCGCCTCGGCCAGTGTCTCGCCGAAGAACGTCACGTACAGGAGGGCATCGGGATCGCCGTTCAGAATCGACCCGAGCGCCTGGTACTCGATCTTCTGGCGGGACAGCTCAAGGATGGTGCGATCGAGTAGCTCAACCGCGGCGGGCTGGCAGGCGAGCGCGTCCTGCGTTGCCTCAATGGCCGCCTGAGTGGAGGTGAAGTGACCCACGGCAATGACCCGGTGCCGCGGCAGGGGCACGAGCTGAACGGTCGCCTCGACGACGGTCACCAGCGTGCCCTCGGAGCCCACCACGAACTTCGCCAGGTCGAGCCCGCCGGACCCGGCCAGCCGGTCGAGCCGGTAGCCGCCGGATTGCCGCCAGAACCGGGGAAAGCCGGTGGCAATGGCCGCCTGGTGACGTTCGGCCAGCCGCGGCAGTTCCCGGCAGATCACCCCGTCAAGCGCTGGCGAGGTGGCCCGGCTGACCAGCTCACGGTCGGTCATCAGGCCGAAGCGGGACCGGCTCGCGTCCGACAGCACCACCTCCAGAGCGAGCACGTGGTCGATCGTCATGCCGTAGCGCACCGACTGGCTGCCTGCTGAGTTATTGCCGATCATCCCGCCGAGCGTCGCCCGGTTGCTGGTGGAGGTGTCCGGGCCGAACATGAGCCCGTGCGGGGCGGCGGCCAGATTCAGCTGTTCCTGGACCACGCCGGGCTGCAGCCGCGCCGTGCGCTGCTCAGCGTCGATCTCGATGATCCTGCTCATGTGCCGGGACAGGTCCATCACGATCGCGTGCCCGACCGTCTGGCCGGCCAGGCTGGTGCCTGCGCCCCTCGGCAGCACCGGAACACCGAACTCGGCGGCAGTGGACACGACAGCGGCGACATCGTCGGCGTCGCGCGGGCAGACCACCCCGATCGGCTCGATCGCGTACATGCTCGCATCGCGGGAGAACAGGTGCCTGCTGTAGGCGTCGAACAGGACCTCGCCGCCGATGACGCGGCGCAGCGCTTCCGCCAGTTCCCTTCGCTCACCCGGATGGGCCGCCTCGCCGTCCGGGGGCGGGCCGGAGCCAACGGCCGGGTCGCTGATGGCGCGCACCTCCCTCCGCTCGCAAGCCGGCGCCGATGACCTCCAGCGTCACGAGGTACCGAAGGCGTGCCGGTCCATGCGGCCGCGACAAGATAGTAGTGGACAGGCGAGAGGGCGGATAAATGGCGTACCAGAGCGGCAGGCATTTCCTCCAGATCCCCGGGCCGACGAACGTCCCTGAACGGGTGCTGCGGGCTATCGCCGCGCCCACGATCGATCACCGTGGCCCTCAGTTCGCCGGACTGGCACGGCAGGTGCTCGCGAGTCTCGGGCGGGTGTGCGGCACCGCCAGGCCGGTCGCGCTGTATCCCTCGTCAGGTACCGGCGCATGGGAGGCCGCGCTCGTCAACACGCTGTCCCCCGGAGACCGCATACTCGCCTTCGACACCGGTTACTTTGCCGCCCTCTGGTCCCGGATGGCCGGCCAGCTGGGCCTGGATGTCGACCTCATGCCCGGCGACTGGCGCCGGGGCGTCGATCCGGACCAGATCCACGAGAGACTGTCAGCAGACCCCGGTCACCAGATCAAGGCAGTCACGATCGTTCAGAACGAGACCTCCACCGGGACCGCGAGCCAGATCCCGCTGATCCGGGCGGCCATCGACAGCGCCCGCCATCCCGCGCTGATGATCGTCGACATGATCTCCTCGCTCGGGTCGGTCGACTACCGGCACGACGAGTGGGGTGTCGACGTCACTGTCTGGTGCTCGCAGAAAGGCATGATGCTGCCGCCGGGCCTTGGCCTCAACGCAGTCAGCGAGAAGGCGCTCAGGGCATCACACGAGGCCCGCCTGCCACGCAGTTACTGGGAGTGGCAGCCGGTGCTGGCCGCCGCCGAGACCGGCCTGTTCCCCTACACTCCCGCGACCAACCTGCTCTTCGGCCTTCGCGAGGCACTCGCCATGTTCGACGAAGAAGGCCTGCCTGCCGTCTTCTCGCGACATGCCCGGCACGCAGAAGCTACCCGGCGCGCGGTCCGCGGGTGGGAGCTGGACATCGTCTGCCAGAACCCGGAGGAGTACTCCAGCACGCTCACAGCCGTGATCCTCCCCCACGGGCACGACGCGGACCGGCTGCGCCAGCTGATACTCGATCGTTACAACATGTCGCTCGGCGCGGGGCTTGGCCTGCTAGCCGGGCGGGTCTTCCGCATCGGCCACCTCGGGGATCTCAGCGACCTCTCGCTGGCCGGCGCGCTGTGCGGCGTGGAGATGGGGCTCGCTCAGGCGGGAGTGCCGATCACCCGCGACGGCGTCCGCGCTGCGCTTGACTACCTCGGGTCCCCCGCCTGAACGGCATGTCCATCCGGGCCCGGCGGCCGCACGATCCCGCGGACGAGGCCGCGGCTCATCAGCTCGGCCGGGGTCAGCCGCAACCGGGCGGCCACCTGCGGTACGTCGCTGACGGGCAGCTTGAGTATCGAGGCGGCCAGCTCCGGGGCGGTCACCGCCAGGTAGCCGTCTCGCGCGATCCACAGGTCGGTCGGCGACGCCAGCGCGAGGGCCCCGCCTGACACGCCCTCGCCGATGACGACCGAGGTAATCGGGACCGGGCAGGACGCGACCGCGACCAGCATCTCGGCAATTGCGGTGCCGACCCCGGCGGCCTCGTCGCCTGGCGCTGCCGCCGCGCCCGGAGTGTCAATGAGCGTGAGGACTGGCCGGCTGAAGCGCGTGGCCAGCGAGAGCAGCCGGGCCGCGGTCCGAAATCCTGCCGGAGTCGTCCGCTGGCCGGTCTGCGCGACGTAGGCGATCGTAGCGCCGTCGCGGCGGCCGAAGCCGCAGCGCAGGCCGGCATCGACCCCGCCGCAGCGGTCGCCGCGGATCTCGAAGGCATGCTCGAAGTAGTCCGCCAGCCATCGGTCCGCGCGGGCCCGTCGACGACTCCGCGCGCCGTTCACCTGGCCCCAGCCATCTCCGCGGCCCTGGCCGCCCTCGCCCTGGCCGCCGCCGCCCTGGCCGCCCTCGCCCTCGCCGCCCTGGCCGCCGCCGCCCTCGCCGCCCTCGCCGCCCTGGCCGCCGCCGCCCTCACCGGCCGGCAGCCCGGGCAGCAGCGCACGGTCCAGGTCACCACGCGATCGTGGCGACAGGAGCCGGACAATCGAGGCGACCTCGCCGCGGACCTCGCTCACCGGCGACAGCACGTCGACGAAACCGCGGGCCCACTGGCCGTCGGCTAGGAATTCCGCCGACTCGGGGTCCGCGCCTTCAGGGCGGGTCCGCGAGCCCGAGAAGCTCACCCGCGCGCCCCGCACGCCGATGAGCACGTCGGCGCCCGCGATCAGGGACGACCAGACGCCGCCCGTTGTCGGGTCACTGGCCACCGCGATATGCGGGATACCCGCTTGGCGTGTTCGCGCGATCGCCGCCGCGACGACCTGCATCTGCACCAGCGCGCTGGTGCCTTCCTGGACTCTCGAACCGCCCGATGCTGCCACGCAGACGACAGGGAGGCGCTCCGCCCTCGCCACCGAGAAGGCCATAGCGATCCTGGCGCCCTCCGCGACTCCGATGGAGCCGCCCAGGAACGAGAACTCGAAGCCGACCACCACGCAGGGCTCCCCGGCGACCGTGCCCACTCCCGTCGTCACGGCATGCTCGGCGCCGGCCGCCTTCCTGGCCCGGCGGAGCTGTTCTGGATAACCGGGCCAGTCACTGGGGTTGCCTGCCTCGATCTCCGCGCCGAACCGCTGCAGGCTGCCGGGGTCGAGAATCGCTTGGTAGAGCGCACCCGGCCGCTCGCCGGCTACGGCCGCGGAGTCAGCTGCCATCGGCCCGTTCGGTGCCGAGCAGGGCCTGGCGTAGCTCACCCGTGTGCTCCGCCAGCGAAGGCGGCGGCAGTCCGGGAGCGAGTTCGTTGCCGGACGAGGGCATGGATACTCCTCTCGCATCCTTCCTGGTCGGCTGGCCGCCCCGCAGCCCGCCACGCCAGCGGCCGCCACGCCAGCGGCCGCCACGCCAGTAGGCCCGCCGCCCCCCGAAGCAGCGCGGCGGGCCTACTGCCAGGCAGGTGACTATGGCGTCGCCTTGGCGAGCGCCGCCGACGACATCACGACCACCTGCTGCTCAATGCCCGCGGGGCTGGCCCGGAACGCTCCGTAGGGACCGAACGTGTTGTTGAAGGTGTTGTAGTCGAGGCTTCCGCTCGCGCCCTCATAGTTGATCTTCGTACCGGCCTTCAGGAGTTTCAGGCACGACGAGTAGGTGGAGCACGCCGTCCCTGGCGGGTTCGTCACCTTCGTCATGTCATGCGCGACCGTGGTTCCGTTCGTGGATTTCGCATAGTCATCCGCCAGCGCGAGCGAGATAACCGAGTCGTAGGCATAGTTGGCATTGGCGAGCGGACCAGCGCTCACCTGGCTCGGGTTGAGCTTGTTGAACACCTGAAGGAATGCGCTGCTGGCCTGTCCGGTGACTGACGTCCCGTACACCGAGATCAGCACCGAATGGGCGGTCTGCAGTCCGATCGCCTTGAGGTAGTCGCTGCCGCTGGTGACATCCGTGCCGACCCAGGGGATCGACTGCGCCCCGAGCTGCTTGAACTCCCGGAACAGGACAGCGGCGGTAGGCGGGTCCTCCTGCGTGAAGATCACCTGCGGGCGGGCGCCGATGGCCTGCCGGACCTGGCTGAGGTACGACGTCTGGTCCGGGGTCACGATGATGGTCTTGAGTATCGTGCCGCCGAGCTTTGTGAACGTGTCGTGGACTGGCTTGAGGAACGTCTGGGCGGCGGGGTCGGAGTAGAACAGCATGACGGCCCGCTTGAAGCCCTTCTGGTGCGCGTACAGGGCCATGGCGACGCCCAGCTGAGAGTCGGACGGGCTGTCACGGAAGAAGTACGGATCGGTCTGGTGGTCGCGGGCCGTGTCGCCGCCCTGAAACTCATCGACGATCTTGTTGGAGTCCAGGATCGGCTCCACGCCGTTGATCTCCTGGGTCTCCGGCCCGATGACCCCGCTCACGTTCTTGGTCAGCATCTGATTCACCGCGGTGACGCCATCAGCGACGTCGCAGCTGGTGTCTCCCGTCACCAGCTGCACCTTGCGGCCGAGCACGCCGCCTGCCGAGTTGATCTCACTCTGGGCGACCTTGGCCCCCTGGGCCATCGCCTGCCCGAGGCTCGCGAGCCGGCCGGTGAAGCAGGACAGGACGCCATAGGTGACCGGGCCCGACGAACTGCTGCCTCCGCCTGATCCGCCGCCCGAGGACGCGCAGGCGGTCAGCAGGACGGCTGCCGCGCAGGTGCCGATTGACCTGCCGATCGTGGGATGTTTCATGCTGGTTCTCCTTTATCCAGTGCGAGCCGTTATCCAGTGCGAGCCGTCCGGTGGTGCCCGCTGAACTCCTGCTGCGTCCCGGCCCTTAGGCTCGCGTTGGTCAACTCATGCGGCCGACGTAGAGCTCCACGACGCTTTCGTCGTGCAGCAGCTCCTGCGCAGGACCGTCCAGCCTGTTGCGCCCGAGCACGAGGATGTAGCCCCAGTGCGCATGGCGTAGCGTCCGCCGGGTGTTCTGCTCCACGACGCAGATCCCGACGCCAGTTGCGGCGATCTTCTCGATCTGCTCCCAGAGCGCTCCCTGGAGCAGGGGGGACAGCCCGGCGCTCGGCTCGTCGAGCAGCATCACGCCGGGCTCGAGCATGAGCGCCCTGGCCATGGCGAGCATGCTGCGCTGACCCCCGCTGAGCATCCCCGCCCGGCGGCGCAGCGAGGCGCCGAGGTCGGGGAAGAGCTCGCACAGCTCGTGGATGCGCTCACCCACGCCACGGCGGCGGGTGTACGCGCCCATTTCCAGGTTCTCCCGCACGGTCAGGTCGGGGAAGATATTGGAGACCTGGGGGACATAGCCCAGGCCGGCCCTGACGAGCTTCTCGGGCGGGATGTTGGTCGTCTTCTTGCCCAGGACGTACACCTCGCCGCGCGATGCTTTCAGCACGCCGCTCATCGCCTTGAGCAGCGTGGACTTGCCGGCGCCGTTCGGCCCGACGATTGCGGTGATCCTCCTGGCGTAGACGGTCACCGAGACGTCCTCGATGATCGGCGGCCCGCCATAGCCGGCCGTCACCCCTTCGGCCCGCAGCACGACCTCAGGCGCCGGCTCATTCACGGCTCTGGTCCATCCCGAGATAGGCGTCGACCACCCTGGGGTTGTCGCGCAGGCCGGAGAACGGTCCCTGCGCGATGACCTCGCCCAGATCCATCACCACCACCTGATCGCAGGTCTTCTCGATAAACGGGAGATTGTGCTCGACGACGATCACGGTGCGGCCCTCCTGCGCGAAAGCCTGCACGGCCTCGCCGATCCGCGCGCCGAGCACGGGATTAACTCCGCCCATCGGCTCGTCGAGGATGACCAGGCGGGGCTCGGCCGCAGCGATGCGCGCGAATTCGAGCAGCCGTTTCTGCCCGCCGCTCAGCCGCACCGCAAGCTCGTTCTTCAGCTCGGCCAGCTGGAAGCGCTGCAGGATGGCCCGGACCTCGGCCCGGTCCTTCTCCTCCTCGCGGCGGATCCGGCGGGCCCTGGTCATGGAGCGCCAGAGGGACTCGCTGGCGAACCGGCGCCGCGCCAGCAGGACGTTGTCCATAACGGTCAGGTTTCGCCATTCGCGCGGTGTCTGGAATGTTCGGATCAGCCCACGGCGGGAGATAACGTCAGGACGTTTCCCGACCAGCTGCTCGCCCGCGAACCGGATGCTGCCGGAGTCTGGCTGCCCGAAGCCGGACACGAGATCGACCACCGTGCTCTTGCCTGCCCCATTCGGCCCGATCAGGCCGATGACCTGGCCCTCGGACACCGAGAACGTGCATTCCCGCACGGCATGGACGCCGCCGAAGGATTTCGTCAGGCTCTCGATTTCGAGCAGCGCCGGGCTCACTGCGTGCCCCCGTCCTTCGCCGCGGGCCCGGCGGGCGCGCTGGCCGCGGGCCCGGCGGGCGCGCTGGCCGCGGATGCGGCGGCACGCGCCCGCAGCCGCCCCGGCCGCCCTCCCGGCGCTTGCTCCCGATCTACCCCTGGCCGCTCCCTGAAGATCCCTTCAGGCCTGAACCTGAGCATCAGGATGATCAGGAGCCCGATCAGGATCTGGCGCATCGCCGGGCCGAACTCGGGCCGCGATGCGGGTGACGGCAGGAACCGGGTGAGCTCGACGAAGCCGGTGTAGACGACGAACACGCCGACGATGACCCCGCGAGGATTGCCGCGGCCGCCGACCAGGATCGCCGCATAGATCACCAGGAGCTCCTGCGGTGTCCAGGCAGACGGGTTGAATGCGCTGATGAAGATCGCGAAGAGGCCGCCGGTCAAGCCGGCCAGCGCGGCCCCGAAGAGGTAGGCGCGGTATTTCGCCGAGAACACCGTGCGCCCGTACGCGGCGGCGGCGCGCTCGTCCTCGCGCACTGCCCGCAGCATCCGGCCGAACGGGCTCCTCGACAGCCGCTGCACCAGCAGATAGGCCAGGAAGAGGATGAGCAGGACGACCACGAGCAAGACGATGCGGTAACCGTTGTAGGTAAGGTGCAGCGCCGCCTGCCCGGGGTTGATCAGCCCGTAGACGCCGTTGAAGCCGTCGAACAGCGGGGTGTAGGTCTGGACGATGAGATACAGCGCGCTCACGGCGCCGAGGGTTGTCACGGCGAAATAGATGTCACGCAGGTTCCGCAGCGCGATAGCCCCGATCACGGCCGCGAGGGCCACGACGGCGACATCGGCCAGCACTATCGCGACCAGAACGGGCAGATGCCAGCCGATGATGTACTCGACCGGCGGGGTCGGCCTGCCGATCGCCAGCACGAAGGTCATGTAGCTGCCGAGGGCGAGGTACCCGTAGAACGCCAGGTCGAAGTCGCCGCACCAGCCCCAGACCATGTCGAGGCCGAGGGCGAGGATGGCGAAGATGCCGGCCTCGGTGATGACGCTGACCCAGTACATCAGGCCCGCACCGCCGCGGTGCTGCTGCGGACGAAGAAGCCGTTCGGCCGCAGCAGCATGAGAACGACAAGGAGCAGGAAGGCGAACACAAGCTCATACGACGAGTTCGTGTAGGTGCCGGCGATCTGGATGACAAGCCCGACGATCAGCGCGCCGCCGAAGGTCGCATAGGGCCGGCCGATGCCTCCCGCGACGGTTGCCGTGATGGTAAGCAGCAGGAAGCTGAAGCCTAGCGTCGGGCTGAAGGTTCCGATCGTGTCCGCCAGCACGAAACCTGCGAAGCCAGAGATAGCCCCGGCCAGCGCCCAGGTCTGCATGACGATCCGCCGGGCGGGGATCCCGCTCACCTGAGCGAGCGCCCGGTCCTGCGAGACCGCCCGCACGGCCTTGCCGAAACGCGTCCGCTGCAGCAGCAGGTAGATGAGGCCGGCGACAGCCAGCGCCGAGAGGATCACCTCGATGTCGGAAGTCGTCCACAGGAACGGCCCGACATGGTGCAGGCCGCCTTGGGCGAACGTGTAAGAGACGCTCGCCGCTCCGTAAACGATCACGAGCAGGTTCTGCAGGATGAGGGACGCTCCGAGCGTCGCGATGAAGACCGTGATGCTGGCGCGGCCCCGGAACTGCTCGATCAGAGCGGCGTTCAGGACCAGCCCGGCGACCAGGCCGGCGGCCGCGGCGATCAGCGCAGCCGCGGCCACGTTCTGGTGGAAGAACGTCTGCCCGGTGTAGGCAGCGTAGGCGCCGATAGTCAGGAATTCACCGTGCGCGAAGTTGGCCACCCGGCTGACCGCGTACTCGAGCGTGAACGCGACGGCCGACAGCGACAGGATCGCCGCTGTCGCGAGCCCGATGCCGACGCTCACAAGGAAGGTGCCCATGTAATCCCTCGGCGCGACTTGGAGGCAACTGATGGCGGGGAAGTAACAAAGAGAGTAAGTGGCTGAGCCAGTAGCCGAACGATAATGTTAGCTATCCTGGGTGTCAACGGGGCCCGGGCTGGCTCCTGTGGCCGACGGCGTGAGCGCGGATGCCGCGCAGTGCGGGCCTAGTTCGCCCGATGTGCACGGGCTAGGGGATTGAGGCGGCGAACGCCATGCGAGCGGGTCAGCGGGCCGGTCGGCCGAGTACCGCCGCACTCCGTGCTCCTGACCGGCGCCGCCTGTACGAGCAGCTCGCCGCCAGGCTGCTCGACTATGTCGAGATCACCGGGCTGGCGATCGGTGATCGCCTGCCCACGGAGCGGGATCTCGCGGAGGCACTGCAGGTGAGCAGGGCTTCTGTCCGCCAGGCGACGGTCGCGCTGGAGGTGCGGGGGACGCTGGAGGTGCGGCACGGCGACGGCATCTACCTCAGGTCCCTGCCGAACGACTCGGGCCACCTCATGGAACTCATGACGCAGCGGCACCGGCTACCGGAGATCCTCGAGGCCAGGGAGGCGCTCGAGACGCAGCTAGCGGCTCTGGCGGCGGCGCGCAGGACGGAGGCAGACATCGCGGCGATGGACCGGGCACTCGATGCCATGGCCGCCGACATTGATGCGGACGGCCTCGGCGAGGAGGGGGACCGGCTGTTCCACGAAGCTGTCACCAGGGCGGCGCGCAGCCCGCTGCTCGCCGACTTCATGGCCGCGCTGGCTGTGCCGATCAGCGAGACCCGGCGGAGCTCGCTGGGCGAGCCGGGACGGCCTCCCCGCTCGCTGAAGGCCCACCGCCGGATCCTGGAGGCAATCCGCCGGGGGGATGTGGCG
>Ga0209871_1000216_pt1 | contig 16605 bp, 15 predicted proteins | sample OrgsoiDNA2013045_FD_185795 | JGI IMG/M metagenome (GOLD analysis project Ga0209871, IMG submission 185795) | Permafrost soil microbial communities from the Arctic, to analyse light accelerated degradation of dissolved organic matter (DOM) -... | ecosystem: Environmental > Terrestrial > Soil >... | reverse complement strand
ATGCGCTAGAACGACGCGCAGCCGTAGGTGTTCGAATAGTTCGAATAGTTCGAGGAGTTGTATGCCGTTAGCGATAAGATTTTTGGGGCAGGCCGCCGCAGCGCTCGTGCTGGCCACGGCCACCTTCAAAGCCATCCCGGCGGCGTGCGCCGAAGACGAGTTTCCGTTTGGGTTGGAAATGACCCTGGATGCGGCGCGTCAGCCCGGATCGAAGCGGATACCGACGCTGGACATCGGCGACAACGGCGAGGCGACGCTCGATCTGTGGTGCAAGGGCGGCAAGGGTCAATTTTCCGTTGCAGGCAATACCGTGATTTTTGTCGCAGGCCCCCTGGAGGATCGCGCCTGCCCGCCGGCGCGGGCGCAGGCCGACGATGAACTGGTCGCAGCATTGAGCGAGGCCGCTACCTGGAAGCGGCAGGGCGATCTCGTTTCATTCATCGGAACCAAACCGCTGCGCTTCCGTATCAATACCAATTGAATGACCGGCCAAGGCGTTTTCGACCCTCGGACTTGATCAGGGGGGTGGAGACCGGTTCGCGTCAAGAGAACGCGTCAAATCAAGAAGCTAGAACCCCGTTTCGATTCATCGAAACGGGGCGCTGGCTCTCGCGCAAGATCATGTCGGCGCAAGCGCCGGCGGATTGCACCACGCCGGTGTAACCGCCAAACCCCGCATAGGCGGACGCCAGATAGAGGCCCGGCACCGCGGTGCGCGGCGAGCGGACCGGGAGGCGCCAGATCGAGCGCGGCGGCGTCGGCGCGAACCCATAGACGGCGCCGTCGGGCGCATTGAGATACTGGCGCACCGACAGCGCGGTATTGAACGACGACGCCACCACGGCGTCGGCGAGGCCCGGATAAACCGAAGAGAGATAGCCGACGATCGCCTGCTGCCATCGCCCGCGCTTCTCGCGATAGGCGTCCATGTCCGAACTGTCCCAATTCGACAGCCGGTCGGGCCCACAGATCAACAGCACATAGGGCGGAGCGGGGACGCCGGAATCGATCGCGGCGTAATCGACGATCGACATCGGCGGCATTCGGTTCCCGGGTTCCTCCGCCATCAACGCGGTGCCTTGCGCGTAGTCGGACAGCCGCGCCATTTCGGGCGGCAGCAGTTGGGTCGAATAGGCCGAGATCCCGAATTCGCGCGGCGGCCTCGATAGGCCGAGCGTGAGCGCGAACAGCGAAATCGATGGCATGTGCCGCCGGTCGTTTGCGGTCAATTTTTCCGCGGCCGCGGCGGGCATCAATGGCGCCAGCGTGGCAGGCGCGGCATTGGCGACGATCCGTACGCACTCCACCGCCTGGGCATCGCTGCCATCGCGCGCGGTGTGCGTGACCGTGCTCGAATGGCCCTGCGAACCCGGGGCGATGCCGCTGACGACGCGGCGCACCAGCACCTCTCCGCCGGCCACCTTGATGGCGCGGGCAAGCGCGCTGGAGAGCCGTTGCGAACCGCCTTGCACGTAACGGCCGCCGCTCAAGAGATAGCCTCCCTGAGCGATCGCGAAGAATACCCACCACAGGGTCGCGGGGTCGTCGTGATAATAGGAAAGATTGGCGGCGAGCGCGCATTTGACGGCTTCGTTGTCGCCGAAGACCTGCTCCAGCTTTTGCGACAGCGGCAGGCGCCAGTCGCGGAACCCGGATAACAAGTCCAACAGCGCGCCCAGAGCTTCGCGCGGCTTTCTGAAGGCGCGGCTGCCTTGCGAAAGCGTGCCGATCGCGGAAGCGATGCGCTCCATTTCCTCCAGCAGTTGATCGATTCCGGCGCGGGCCTCCGGAAAGCGCTCGGTCAGGGCGCGCCGCGCCGCGTCGAAATTGTCCGGCAGCACAAACGGCTGGTCGAGCGGCCCGCCGCGCGCTTCGTAAAACGTGCCACTTGGGATCCATTTTACGGCGTCGATGACACCCGCACGCGTCAGCGCGTGGTGCTTCGGATCGCGCGGATCGTGCGGGTCGCTGGTTAGGTGCAACGAGCCTTCGATGAACAGGTCGCCGGATTTGCAGCTCGACGCCGCGCCGCCGACCGAGCTGTTGCGCTCGATGACGAGGACCTTGCGGCCCGCGCGCGCCAGGATCGCGCCGGCGGTGAGGCCTCCAAGGCCGCCGCCGATCACCACTACGTCATAGTGCGCCATTCAATCCGAAATCCCTTGCCCAGCACGCCTTGTTCATTGCCGCTATGGTGCGGCGTGTCAAATGCGTCCATGCATGGAGCGGGTGCGTGCGGGGCTGCCCTTCGGATCGATGGCGCGTATTCCGCAAACGCGGTTACCGCTTTTGCGATCACAATACGCGCAAATAATTCGAAGCGCCGTTATTTCCAGGCCGATTTATCCGCATCCCAGCGCTGGGCCTTGAATTCCTTCGCCAGCGCATCGACCGAGCCATTATCGTCCTTCGCATCGCCTTCCTCGTCGGCGCTCGCCTCCTCGGCCAGATTGAGTTTCGCGCCGGCGGTTTCGTCCGTCGTCGAAATGACGGGATTGCCGATCCACAGCATCAGCCGGTCGGTCGTGCCGGGCTTGTCCGGCGCTACCAGCGCGAGAATCTCGATGGTCTCGGTGAGGCCGAGCGCGGGGAATATCTGGCTCGGCCGTTTGAGCGTCAATTTCAGCTTGCCGGTGCTGGCGTTCCATGTCGTCGCCGCCGACTTCGCCGAGAGCGTTTTTGACAGGACGTTGGCGATCGCCGCGGCGAGCTTGTTCCTGTTGAGCTTGTCGCCGTCGCGCCAGTCGGCGGCCGCGAAACGGATCGAGCGATCCATTTCCACGACGCCGCTGGTCCAGCCGGCGGCGACCACGCCGGGCAACGATTTCGACTTTGCGATCAGCGCCGCAGCGCGATCCGGATCGACACTGATGTTGATCGTCTGCTCGCCGGCGCGCAGCGCCTCGCATGAAACGGTGAGGCTGCTCAAGGAAACTTCCACGTCCTGGCCCTTCAATCCCTTCAGGAAATCCAGCGCCGCCTCCAGCTTTACCTTCACGCCAATCGCTTCCGGGGAAGCTTCGGTAAAATCCTTGGGCGCTGCCGCGATGCCGTCATCGGTTGCCTGGTTGTCCTGGAATTCCTTTTCACTGAGATCGGAATTGTCCGTCGAGGTCACCTCCGTCACGGTCTGGCCGACGCTGATCTGGCCCTTGAATTCGAAGGTGTCGCCGGTCGGCCGGCGCGTAAGCTTCACCGTCACGGGCAATTTGTCGCCGAGGCTTTGCGTGGTGCCGGTCAAGGTCTGACCGCCGACGGCGAGGTTGACCACAAAACGGTCCTTGCGATCGGAGCCTTTCTCGGCCGGGTAGCAGACGTCGAGCACCGCCGCGGTGACGCTCTTGCCCTGCCGCGTCTCCTTGAGGACGACGTCGGCATTGCCGGCCATCAGCCCGTCGATCGACGTGAAATACCTGACTTCGTTTGCGCCCGGCGCTGCCTTGGGCGAGGGCTTGATTTGGGCAAGAGCGAGATCCGACGACGCTGTCATCAGGCCGATCAGGACAAGCAGAAGCGCGCGCATTTGAAATTCCCCGAAAGATGCAAACGATGTCGAAAAGCGCTTTCGATTCCGGTCGAATCGGAACCGGGCCGGCTTTCAGTAGCAAACCTCCGCACTATTCGCCAAAAAAGAAGGCCGCCCGGAGGCGGCCTTGGTCGATCGCCGATGCCGGCACCGGGCCGGTCGCTAGATGTGAGCGGGATGAGTTTTCTTCGAATCGTCATCCCGCTCTATCTTTTTGTTTGAGCATGATCTTTTCGGAAAACCGGTAACCACCCTCGGATCAAGTCCGAGGGCATGCTTTTCCGGATCATGCCTAGAAGCCCATGCCGCCCATTCCACCCATGCCGCCGCCACCGCCGCCGCCGTGCATCGGGGGTGCTGCATCCCTCGGCAGTTCGGCGACCATGGCTTCGGTCGTCACCAGGAGGGCGGCCACCGAGGCTGCATCCTGCAGCGCGGTGCGGACCACCTTGGCCGGATCGATGATGCCTTTGGCGACCATGTCGACATACTCTTCGGTCTGCGCATCGAAGCCGAAAGTCTCGGTCTTGTTCTCGAGGATCTTGCCGACGACGATCGAGCCTTCGACACCGGCATTCTCGGCGATCTGGCGGACCGGCGCTTCCAGCGCTTTCAGCACGATATTGATACCGGCCTGGACGTCGGAATTGTCGTGGTGGATACGGCCGACGGCCTTTTTGGCGCGCAGCAGCGCGACGCCGCCGCCCGGCACGATGCCCTCCTGCACGGCGGCGCGGGTGGCGTTGAGGGCGTCCTCGACGCGGTCCTTTTTCTCTTTCACCTCGATCTCGGTGGCGCCGCCGACGCGAATGATCGCGACGCCGCCGGCGAGCTTGGCCAGGCGCTCCTGCAGCTTCTCGCGGTCGTAGTCCGAGGTGGTCTCCTCGATCTGCGCCTTGAGCTGGCCGACCCGGGCTTCGATATCCTTCTTCTTGCCGGCGCCGCTGACGATGGTGGTGTTTTCCTTGTCGATCACGACCTTGCGGGCGCGGCCGAGCATATTGACGGTGACGCTTTCGAGCTTCATGCCGAGTTCATCGGAGATCAGCTGTCCGCCGGTCAGGATCGCGATGTCTTCCAGCATCGCCTTGCGACGGTCGCCGAAGCCGGGCGCCTTGACGGCGGCGACCTTCAGGCCGCCGCGCAGACGATTGACGACCAGCGTGGCCAGGGCCTCGCCCTCGACGTCCTCGGCGATGATCAAGAGCGGCTTGCCGGATTGAACCACCGCTTCCAGCACCGGCAGCATGGCCTGCAGGCCGGACAGCTTTTTCTCGTGCAGCAGCACGTAGGCATCTTCAAGCTCCGCGGTCATTTTCTCGGCGTTGGTGATGAAGTAGGGCGACAGGTAACCACGGTCGAACTTCATACCCTCGACAATGTCGACTTCGGTTTCGAGCGACTTGTTCTCCTCGACGGTGATGACGCCCTCATTGCCGACCTTCTGCATCGCCTGCGCGATCATCTTGCCGATCGCAGCATCGCCATTGGACGAGATGGTGCCGACCTGGGCGATTTCGGATGATGAAGCGACCGGCTTGGCGCGCTTCTCGAGATCCTTGACGACGGCCGCCACCGCGATTTCGATGCCGCGCCTCAGGTCCATCGGGTTCATGCCGGCGGCGACCGACTTGGCGCCTTCCCGCACGATCGCCTGCGCCAGCACGGTGGCGGTGGTGGTGCCGTCGCCGGCGGTGTCGTTGGTCTTGGAGGCGACTTCGCGCAGCATCTGCGCGCCCATATTCTCGAACTTGTCCTCCAGCTCGATTTCCTTGGCGACGGTGACGCCGTCCTTGGTAATGCGCGGCGCGCCAAAGCTCTTTTCGATGACGACATTGCGCCCCTTCGGACCCAGCGTCACCTTCACCGCATTGGCGAGAATATCGACGCCGCGCAGCATGCGTTCACGCGCGTCTCCGGAAAATTTAACGTCCTTGGCAGCCATCGTTTGACTCCTGATTGATTGGATACATTCGCCCGCCGCGTTTCTTGACCGTCATTGCCGGGCTTGACCCGGCAATCCATCGCTGTTTCGAAGAATGATGGATGCCCGGATCGAGTCCGGGCATGACGACAGGGAGCACCGCGGTGCTTCTGGTTTATCTCAGGCCAGCACGCCCATGATGTCGGATTCCTTCATGATCAGAAGTTCCTCACCGTCAAGCTTGATCTCGGTGCCGGACCACTTGCCGAACAGCACACGGTTGCCGACCTTGAGGTCGATCGGGATCAACTTGCCGGATTCGTCTCGGCCGCCCGGACCGATCGCCGTGATCTCGCCTTGCGAGGGCTTCTCCTTGGCGCTATCCGGAATGATGATGCCGCCCTTGGTCTTTTGCTCGGCGTCGATACGTTTGACCACGACACGGTCATGCAGTGGACGAAATTGGGACTTAGCCATGACGGTTCCTTTGGAGGCTCGGTTCTCAGGGTCTGTTCAGCGATCGAAAGCGGATCGGAATACGGGCGTATTCGACACCGCCAAGGGGCAAAAACAGCTCGCATCCTTAGCAATCGCGCTCTCGGAGTGCTAATAGTGCGCCCGGGAATATGGCTTGACGCCGATCCTGTCAAGCAAAGGTGGTTAAGCCTCTGGTGAGACCAATATAGGATGCTTTCACGGAAACTATATCGGAGCGCCAGCGTAATTGACTGGACATCATTGCTCCGACTGAGGTTTTACGCTTGGCTGCGGGACGGGTGCGGCCGCGAATTTGCTTTAAGGGGAAACCATGGTCAGGTCATGTAACGCGCGTGCGGTTGCCAATCTGGGAATCGCCTCGGCGCTAGCCTTATTCCTGGGGGCGTGCAGCGGCATGAACATGCCGTCATTTTCATCGTCTTCGGCGGCTCCGGAGCCCGGCATGGAGCCCGAGATGCCGGCGTCGATCAAAGCGGACGAGATTGTCGGCCGCTGGGGGCTCGCATCGTTCCAGAATCCCAATGACCGCGCACGCACCGAAGTTCAGGCCAAGGCGCAGTGCAAGCAGCCTTATGTCATCGGCGCCGGCACCTCCGGCGGCGTGGTCATGCATCTGGCTGACCAGGCGACGCCGCAGGAACTGCGGTTGAAGGGCACCTCGAGCGGCAAGAACTATATCGGTCCGGCCGGCCCGGCCGGCGGCGAGCAGGATCGCGAGATTGTTTCCTTCGACGGCCGCGTTCTGGTCACCCGCTTCATCGACAAGGATGCCGCCACCCGGTATGGCAACATGGTCTATGTCCGCTGCGGAGCCCGCGCCTGATCCGGTGCACGCTCCGTCAATTGGGTTCGATGCGGAGCCTGTCATCGGGCTGGCCAAAGGCCGGAGCCGTTGGCATCGCCCCGGAACGACGATCTGAAATAATCGCTTGCAAACAAGAAACGCCGGCATCTTGCCGGCGTTTCAGGTGTCATCCGTTAGTTTAACTCAGTCAAACAATGCGTCGATGTCGTTCTGCGAGGCATGACCGGCGTCGCCGTCCAGCTTCGGACCGTTCAGCAAGCGGTCGTCGCCTTCCCGTTCGTCGATAATGGCAGGCGCGTGTGCCTTGATCGCATCGACGCCACCCCAGATGTCCATCATCACCACGATATGGTTTTCGATGAATTTCATCGTGGTCATCACCTTGCTGATGCGCTGACCGGTCAGATCCTGGAAATTGCAGGCCTCGAAGATGGAAACGACACGTTCCTGGATTTCCTCGCTGAGCAGCTTTTGCTGGTCCGGCGTGTTCACCTTGGAAAGCGCGGCGGCCGCGTTATCGATCGCCTCCGCCGCTTCCAGAATTTGCTGCGTGGCTTCTTCGGTACCGCCGACTACGGCACCGAGCTCGCCGTTGACCTTGGCCATTTCCTCGCCGTTGAAGCTCTTGCCGTGAAGGGTCGCGATTTCCCGCTTGGTGCGGGTGATGGCATCGTGGATAAGGTCGAGTTCGATCTTGAGCTTCTCGCACTGTTCGATCTGGGCCCGGTAGGTTTCCAGCAGCGAAAGCGCTTCGGCGACCTCGCGGTTGACCGTCGCGCCGATGGTCTCCGTTGTCACGCTTCTGCCGGGGCTGGCCATCTGGGCGCGGATGGCGCGAAGCTCGGCCATGATCTCGTGATGAATGGGACCGGCATCGCCGTCAGCGGCTGCCGGCATCGGCATGTCGCCGACGACTGCTTGTTCGATACGAAAACGTCTGCGATGAACCGGCATGAGATTTTTTCCTAACCTTCACTCGTCACGTTTTACACGAAGGCGATTTAACATGGGGTTCACGCCGGCAGAATCTTCCCGCGAGTTGGCTTGTACTCGCACACCAACGATTAACCATACGCTCCCGCGTTCACTGAAAATAAACGCTGGCGGATGAAACCGCGCGGAATTGGCGACGTGGTGAATCCAAAGGCCGTTTCTGTTTACCAAACCGATGCGGTTTTAATTCTAACTGGTGGCGTGCAAGGGCGCTGACCGGGCGCCCGCCATGACGAAACAGTGCAGAGTACGTCGATGTTCAAGAGAATGCATCTTGCGCTCCTCGCCGGAGCATCTTGTTTTTGTGCCGGACTTCATCAAGCCGCAGCGATCGAAGCCGCACCACTCCCGGAACCCACCGTGATTTACGCCGAGCAACCCGCGCAGCGGCCGCTGGCGACGCCGGCCGCTTATGCCGGGCGCTCCAATATGGGCGGCGGTTTCATCGAGTTCCTGTTCGGCGACGGACAGTCGCAAGGTGAGCGCTATCAGCAGCAGCCCGGCTATCAACAACAGCCATCCTATCAACCGCAGCGTTCGCTGTTCCCGCAATTCGAACCGCAGCAAGGGTTGCGTCGGCCGGAAGATGCGGGCGAGCCCGAGCAGGGGACGTTCGATCCGAGATTCGAAAGGCAACTGGTTGATTATCGCGGCAGGGAAGGCGCCGGCACGATCGTGATCGACACGCCGAACAAGTTTCTGTTCCTGGTTCAGGGCGGCGGCAAGGCGCTGCGCTACGGCATCGGCGTCGGCCGCCCCGGCTTCACCTGGTCGGGCGTCAAGCAGATATCGGCGAAGAAGGAATGGCCGGCGTGGACGCCGCCGCCGGAAATGCTGGCGCGGCGCCCCGATCTGCCGCGGCACATGGAAGGCGGCCCGCAAAATCCGCTCGGCGCCCGCGCGATGTATCTGGGATCGTCGCTCTATCGCATCCACGGCTCCAACGAGCCCTGGACCATCGGCACCAACGTGTCATCAGGCTGCATCCGGATGCGCAATGAGGACGTGATCGACCTGTATGGCCGGGTCAATGTCGGCGCGCGGGTCGTCGTCATCTGATTTTTTCCTGAAAACCAAAACGGCCGCCCGATCCGGGCGGCCGCTTTTTTTGTCGTTGCGCCGGCAAAAATTGATCAGGCGTAGTCGCTGTCCCCGTCGCCGCCGAAGTCGTCGGAATCAAGATCCGTGTCGTCATGGTCGTCATCGTTCGAGGCAGAATCGAACAATCCTGCGCGCGAATTGTCATCGGTGCGATGGCCGGATGAACCGATGTCGTTGATGCCGGCGTCGCGCGCCAATTCGCTGTTGGATTGATCGCTCAACGGACTTTGGCTGGTAGCCTTGTCGCCAAAGGCGTTGCTATCGCCGAAGCTGTGATGGCCGCCGCCTCCCATCATCGAGCGAATGCTGCCGAGCAGCAGCGATCCGCCGACCACCCCGGCCGCCGCAGCCGCCGCGGTTCCGAGAAACGAGCCGCCACCTCCGCCCATGCCCATACCGCCGCCCATGCCCATGGGTGCCTGGGGCGCGCCATAGGGCTGACCGTAGGGCTCTTGACTGTATTGTCCCGGACCTTGCACCTGCTGCAGCACCTGGCCGCTGTTCCAGGTCGGGCGGCTCGCCATCTCGGGCGGGCGGACGTTCGGCACCGAGCCGCGGGATGGATTCTGCCCGAATATCGTTTCGCGCATCGAATCGAGGAACCCGCCGGATTGTTGTGGTTGGCCTGCGCCGCCGGCCTCCAGTTCCTCGATGCGGCTGTTGGCGCGCTTCAGCGCTTCGTCCTGGAGCAGGACCGTTTGTACCAGCGCGTAAACGGCACTGGGTGCCTTGCGCAAACCCTGGGCGATAGCGGCGACGGCGTCCGGATCGCGCGACGCGCTCTCCAGCCTGGAGAGCCGGTCGAAAAGATCGTCAATCAATTGGCGTTCTTGCGGTGTCATGGATTCTCTCCCTCGCTCGCGTCGAAGCGCGGGGGAGATGTAGGGGGGCTTTATGTCGCCAGTAGTGCTGCCCCAAATTAAATTTCGGTATGCGACAAAGTGGCTGGCCGGTTTTCCAGCCGATATCAGCCCAATGTAACTTTGTTCGCAGCCAGCAGGTCCGGGAAATGCTCGCCGCCGAGGAAAGCGTGTTCGTGTTCGCGCTGGACCGTCAGCGGGTCGAGGCTGACCAGGGTCTCGTCGACGAACCCCGGGTGACACATGATGAGGCCGCCCTCCGGCAGACCATCGAGAAACTGTCGCATCAACACGCCAAAATCGGGCTGTCGAGAAAAATCATAGGCGCCGGCGAATCCCGGATTGAATGCGATATTGGCGCGCAAGGCACGGCGGCGAAACTGCGCGCTCAGGATGTCGAGAAATAACGCCTTGGGCGTGCCGAGCCGCCGGAGCAAAGGCGCATCCCGTCCGCCCTGGCGAACCCAGGCGTTTGGCGCGGCTTCCTTCACCGCCGAAAGGAACGCGTCGCGCACCACCGGAAACAGTTGCGCATGCTGGTGACCGTCGACGAAATCCGGGGCGCGGCCAAATAGTTCGCTGAACGCCGCGAACTGCACCATCAGTTCCGCATGGATGATTTCGGGATCGAGCCGCCGCAGCAGGCCCGCGCGCAGCAGTTTTGGGAAGCTCAAGAACATGCCGCCATCGAGCGGCTGAAAATGCATTGTCAGGGGACGAAACGGCGCCGTCAATGTGGCGTGCAGGCCGATCGCACAACGGGGACTGTTGGCAACGGCGGCTTGAAGCAAACCAACTTCGTCACGGCCGATGGCCGGGCCGACCACCATCGCCGATGTGGCATTGAGACGGCCACGCTCGATCAGGTCGCGAATGGCGCGGTTGACGCCGGGACTGAGACCGTAATCGTCGGCGCACAACCAGATACGGCGCAGCGGCGCGGCGCCGTTCATTCGGCGGCGGCCCTTTCGCTGGCGCTAGCGCCTGTTTCCGCCTCGACGCGTTTGACACTGTGTTCGGCCACGAAATAGATCGGCCGGGCTTTCAACTCCGAAAGAATCTTGCCGATATATTCTCCGACAATGCCGATCATGATGAGCTGCACGCCGCCGATCGTCATCAGGCCGACCACCAGCGAGGGATAGCCGGGAACCGATTTTCCGCTCATCCAGGTTTCCCAGAGGATCGAAAGGCCGAACAGGAAGGCCGCCGAAGCGAGCAGGACGCCGAGCAGGCTGGCAAAACGCAGCGGTGCGACCGAGAACGAGGTGAGGCCTTCGATCGAAAGCCCGACCAGCCGGCCGGGGCTGAACGTGGTGACACCGTGCTCGCGGGCGGCGGGTTCGTAGTCGACACGGATCTGGCGGAAACCGATCCAGCTCGCCAGCCCCTTGAAGAAACGATTGCGCTCGGGAAGCTGCCGCAGCGCCGCCGCGGCGCGCGGCGACAGCAGGCGGAAGTCGCCGGCATCTTCGGGTATTTTCTGCCGCGCGCCCCAATTGATCAGCGCGTAGAAGCCGTGCACGGCTACGCGCCGCAGCAACGATTCATTGTCGCGATGAGCCTTGGCGGTATAGACCACATCATAGCCGCCATCGATCCAGTGGCCGACAAGTTTCTCGACGATGTCAGGCGGATGCTGACCATCGCCATCCATGAACAGGATCGCGCCGCGCCGGGCATGGTCCAGTCCCGCCATCAACGCGGCTTCCTTGCCGAAGTTGCGCGACAGCGACACCACCTGGACGTCAAGCGCATTGGCCAGCAGTCCACGCGCAATACTCAGCGTCGCGTCGGCGCTGCCGTCGTCGACATAGACCACCTCGCAGGCCACGCCATAGCGTTGCCGCAACGCTTTTGCCATTTCGCCAAGCCGCGCGTGCAGAAACGCCAGCCCCGCCGCCTCGTTATACAAGGGCACGACGATCGACAGCCCCTGCGCCGCAGCCGTGGCCGCAGTGGTTGATAAGCCAGAAACATCCGTACCCAGCATCATCGATCAGGTTCCAAGCCGCCCATATGACCGCATATGTTACTCGTTGCTAGCTGTCGCAACGATGAACGAAAAAACCCTCCGTCTCACTGCCGCAGGAATGCCTCAAGCTTGGCGAACAGCGGGTTGTCGCGGACGAGCACGTAGTCGAGCGACGCCACCGACACCGTCTCTGCGCCGTGCGCGCGAAGAAAGCTGCCCAGCGCGTAAAGCCGCGCCGGCGGACAGTGCAGCGTCACCATTCCCGAAGATGTCGGGCCGCCGAACGGCGAGAGCACGCCGAAGCGATTATGCGCCTCGGCAAGCAATGCTGCGTCGCACCCGGCAAAACGCGTACGGACTTCACGGTATTTGCTGGCGCGGGCGCGGGCCGCAATATGATCCAGGATCACGCGCGCGGTCTCGCGGGCCTCGCTCGACCAGTCGGCATCCTTCGATGCCACAAGGTTGGCCTGGCTGCGCAGGATCACGCCGTCGTCAAGCACCTTGAGACCGTTGGCGGCGAGCGTCGCGCCTGTCGTGGTGATGTCGACGATCATTTCGGCCGTCCCGACCGCCGGGGCGCCTTCCGTCGCGCCGGCGCTCTCGACGATCCGGTAGTCGACGACGCCGTGAGACGCAAAGAATGTCCGGGTCAGATTGATGTATTTGGTCGCAACCCGCATCCGCCGGTTATGCTGGGCACGGAAACCGGTGGTGACGTCGTCGAGATCGGCCATGGTGCGGACGTCGATCCAGGCCTGCGGTACCGCAACCACGACATTGGCGCTGCCAAAGCCGAGGTTGTCGATCAGCAGGACGCGCTTGTCGGCATCGACGATGCTTTCGCGCACCAGATCTTCGCCGGTGACGCCGAGATGCACCGCGCCGCGCGCAAGCTGCGAGGCAATCTCGCTTGCCGAGAGATAGGCGATCTCGACATTGTCGTAGCCGTTGATGGTGCCGCGATAGTCGCGGGCGCCACGCGGTTTTGCTAGCGCAAGTCCGGCACGCGTGAAGAACGCCTCGGCGTTTTCCTGCAGCCGACCCTTCGACGGCACCGCGAGAACGAATGGCGTCGTCATGACGCGCTCCGGCTTGAACTAGTTGCGGCGGGCTTGCGGCCCAGTTCCGTCAAGGCTTCGATCCAGACCGAGAACCCGACCGCCGGGATCGGCGTGCCGGCCCCAAGCTGGGTCATCAGTCCGTCATAGCGTCCGCCCGCCACCAGCGGCTCCACGCCATTGCTCTTTGACCGTCCCCTGGCGTGCAGTTCGAATTCGAAGCCGGTATAATAATCGACGCCGCGCCCGAACGAGGTGGAAAACCGTGTCATGCCGGTGTCGATGCCGCGCGCGGCCATGAAGCCGACGCGGCTTTCGAACTGGTCGATCGCGGCGGTGATGTTGAGTTTGGTGTCGCCAGCCAGCGCGCGCAACCGCGCGACCGCGTCGCCGGGGTCGCCGGCGATGGCCAGGAATCGCTTGATCACATCGAGCGCATCGCGCGGCAAGGCGCCGCCCTTCAAGGTCGACTGCTCGAGGAAGCGATCGGCGATCTCCGAGACCGAACGGCCGCCGACATTGGTGGTGCCGGCGATCGACATCAGATCGGTCACCAGCGCCAGCGCCGCCTTGCGGTCGGAACCCGCAAGGGCAGCGAGCACACCCTCATATTCGTTGCGGCTCGATCGGGTCGCGAGCGTGAGCCGTTCAAGATCCTGTTCCAGACTGATCTTGCGGTTGAAATCCTTGATCAACCGCCGCCGCCACACCGGGTAGAGGTCGAGCGCATCGATCAGCGCAATGAACAGCGCCACGTCGCCGGTGCGGATCTCGACCTCGGTCAGCCCGAACGCGCGCGTGGCCTGCAGGGCCAGCGCGAGCATTTCGGCGTCGGCTGCGGCGCGATCCTGCCGCCCGAAGGATTCGATGCCGGCCTGCAAGAATTCACTCGGCCGGCCGCCACGGTATCGAAATACCGGGCCGAGATAGCAAAACCCCGCCGGCTGGCCGGCGCGGGGAGAGGCGAGATAATCCCGCGCCACCGGAATGGTGAGATCGGGGCGAAGGCACAGCTCCTCTCCGCTGGCATCGGTGGTCAGATAGAGGCTTTTCCGGATGTCCTCACCGGAGAGGTCGAGGAACGCCTCGGCAGGCTGCAGGATTGCCGGCTCGGCCTGGACGTAGCCGGCCTCGGCAAACGACAACAGCAGCGCTTCCGCCCATGCGGCGGATCCGGTCGCGCGAGGGGCGGCGGTCAGGGTCATCTCGACGTCCAAATATCCGAAAAACAGGTTGCAAGGCGTCAGCCGGTGCAGCCCCTTAGCACGGCCCGGGCGGGGTTTCGACCGGGATCGGCCAAGTGCCTTAATCCAAATGCCTTTAATCCGAGTGCCTTAATGAAAGGCTAGGGATGACGGGTTGAGGCCACAACCTGTTCACGTATGCCCGTACTGGTCCAGTCGCCGAGCGCCGCCTGCACCAGAGCCAGTGCGGCCACCGCCGCGGTGTCGGCGCGCAGGATCCTGGGCCCTAAGGAAAGCCTCAAGGTTTGCGGCTGGCGCAGCAGGATGGCGCGCTCTTCCTCGGCAAATCCGCCTTCGGGGCCGATCAGGATGTCGACCCCGTTCGACGCCGCACGCATGTCTTGCAGCGCCAGCAACGGGCTTGCGGCAGCGGCGGCCTCGTCACAGAAAACAAGCAGGCGCTGCCCCTCGCGGCCGGCCAAATAGCGATCGAGCGCGACCGGCTCGGCGACATCGGCAAGGCTCAGGATGCCGCACTGTTCGGCGGCCTCGATGACATTGGCGCGCATCCGCTCGCCGTTAACCCGTGAGACCTGGGTGAAGCGGGTCAAGACCGGCTGCAGCGACGACGCCCCCATCTCGACCGCTTTCTGCACCATGTAGTCGAGCCGGGCGTGTTTCAGCGGCGCAAAGACGTAAGCGAGATCGGGCAGGCGATCCTGCGGCCGGGTCTGGGCGACGATAGTCAGACCGTCCGGCCGTTTGCGCCCGGAAATGGCAGCCTGCCATTCGCCGTCGCGTCCGTTGAACACCAGAATTGTTTCGCCTGCGGATAGACGCAATACGTTGCCGAGATAGTTGCTCTGGCTGCGCTCCAGTGCGACCGTTTCCCCCGCCGCCAGGGCGGCATCGACAAACAGCCTGGGGCTGCGAAAATCGAGTTGAGGCATGATCGAGGTTCCAATTCGGCCGCCTTTTAGCCCAAGGGGCTCGAATTTACCCAATTTTCGGCACGGCGCGGCCCTACGCCGCGCTGTTGCCAAATTCGACGGGTTGTTAAGTACCTGCACGAATCGTACATAGCGTTATCGGAATCGCTCTTATCGGGAAGAGGTCAGGGGACCATTGGACCTTGCCGGAGGTACAATCTTGATCATCCGTCGTCTGTTGATACCGCTGACCGTGGCCGTCGCTATCGCCCACGCCGGTCAGAGCTTTGCGCAAAGCGCATTTCCGGCGCCGCTGCCGGGGCGACCTGCCCCGGTCAACGACCCGGCATTTCCGCCGGTGAACGGCGCGGCTCCATCCGCGTCCTTCGGCGCCGCTCCCAGTTCATTTCCGGTAACCGGCGCGGCACCTGTCACCGGCAGCGCGTTCGAACGCGGACCGGTGTCTCCGTCGCAGGGGCCCGCCGACAACTGCATGAAGCAGTTCATGCCCTTGCGGGAAGAGGCGGAGAAGCGCGGCAAACTGATCAAGGCCGCCAGCGACCGGCATGCGCCCCCGGAAGAAGCCTGCAAGTTGATCGGAAATTTCGGCCAGTCCGAAATCAAGATGATCAAATATATCGAGACCAATGCGTCGAAGTGCGGAATCCCGGTGCAGATCGCGGACCAGCTGAAAAACGGTCACAAGAACACCGAGGCCATGCAGAAGAAAGTCTGCGCGGTGGCGCAGCAAGGGGGGCAGCAAAGAGGACCGGCCGCCCCCAGCCTGAGCGAGGCGCTGGGTTCGTCGGCGGCGCTTCCGGAAGCCAACCTGGCTGCGAAGAAGGGCGGCAGCACATTCGATACCCTGAACGGCAACGTTCTCGCGCGATGATCGCGCTCAAATGAACACGGCTGCCGCCCGCGTTGCCGACGCGACCGGCAACTGGGTCGACACGCACGCGCCGCCGTGGTCGCGGCCGTATTTGCGGCTTTCCCGCCTCGACCGGCCGATCGGATCCTGGCTGCTGTTGATGCCGTGCTGGTGGTCGGCGGCACTCGCCATCGGCGACATCGGGCAATTGCCCCTCATTGTCGTGCTGTTTTTCGTCGGCGCCTTCGCCATGCGCGGCGCCGGCTGCACCTGGAACGACATCACCGATCGCGATCTCGATGCATTGGTCGAACGGACGCGCTCGCGGCCGATACCCGCGGGACAGGTGAGCGTGCCGCAGGCGGCGGCCTTTCTGGTCGTTCAGGCCTTGATCGGATTGGCGGTGCTGCTGCAATTCAACCGCTTCGCGGTGATGACCGGCATCGCCTCGCTGGTCATCGTCGCGGTCTATCCGTTCATGAAGCGGATCACCTGGTGGCCGCAGATCGTGCTCGGGCTGGCGTTCTCGTGGGGCGCGCTGATGGGATTTGCGGTGACGCAGGAGCGGATCGGTGCGACGGCATTGGCGCTCTATGCGGGCTCGATTCTATGGGTGATCGGCTACGACACCATCTATGCGCATCAGGATGCCGAAGACGACGCGCTGATCGGGGTAAAATCGACCGCGCTGTTGTTCGGCGCGCGCACGCGGCCCGCATTGTCGGTGTTTTACGCATCGGCGGTCGGCTTGATCGGCGTGGCGCTGATGCTGGCCGGTGCCGGCTTGCCGGCGTGGATCGGGCTTGCCGCCTTTGCCGCCCATCTCGTCTGGCAAGTCAAACGTCTGCGGATCAACGACCCCGCGCTATGCCTGCGCA
>Ga0209871_1000214_pt1 | contig 16669 bp, 16 predicted proteins | sample OrgsoiDNA2013045_FD_185795 | JGI IMG/M metagenome (GOLD analysis project Ga0209871, IMG submission 185795) | Permafrost soil microbial communities from the Arctic, to analyse light accelerated degradation of dissolved organic matter (DOM) -... | ecosystem: Environmental > Terrestrial > Soil >... | reverse complement strand
ATCGGGCGCCGAGCTGGTATCGGGCGCCGAGCTGGCCGCCGACGTCGCGGCCGCCGCCGCCGCTGCCCTCGAGCTAGCGCCTCGCGAGGTCGACGCCGCCTGGCGGGTGGCCGTCGCCACCCGGATGACCGTGCCGGAGCCTGGCGGCACGCTGGCCAGCCATGGAGCCGTCCTGGCCACCGGGGACGCCGAGGAGGTCCTCGCCGCATGGGACTGCGCGCTCGCGGCAATCCTGCACGCCGAGGACCTGGATGGCCTCGCGACCGCCTTGTACACCGTCGGCGGCCCGGTTCGCATGGACGGCCTGTTTGATGCCTACGCCGCCGCCGCGGGCACACAGCGCCGCAAGGACGAGCCGCCGGGCGCCCCGGCTGACGAGGATGAGGAGCACGAGGAAGGCGCGGCGCTGTCCCATGCCCTTGAGACGCTGGCTGACCTGGGAGTCGTCGAGCTCGGCACTGAGGAGTCGGCCGGGGGCCTGACGGTCGCGCTCTCGCCGCTGGGCATCTGGGGAGTGCACCGCAGGCTCCGGGCTCAGGGCTGGCACGTCCCCGTGCTGGGTGGTGCCGCGCGAGACGGGGCGCATGGGCTGCTGGCGACGCTGGCCAGCTGCGACGCGGAGGACGGTGAGACGGAGATCGGCACATGGCTCGCGGCGCGCGCCCCAGCGCAGGCGGCGGCTGAGCTGATCGCAGCGGCGGCCAGCGGGTCACCAGGGCTTCGCGGGGCCGCCTTCGCGGTCCTGGACCGGATCGGGGAGCTCGCCGCAGCTGAGGTCCGGGCGGCACTGGCCGACCCAGTGCTCCGGGCGCACGCGGCGGTCTGGCTGCACGAGCACGGCGAGGAGGCCGAGCTCCGCCCTGAGGACCGGACCTGGCTGCTGGTAGACCTCGGGTCAGGACTGCTCGAGGAGGCTGACCCCAGGGACGTGGTGGCCGAGCTCCTGCCCGAGGTGCCCGCAAAGGCACAGGCGGAGATCGTGGCCGGCTTGTGGCAAGTCCGCCACCCGGGGGTGACTGACCTGCTCACGGCGCTGAGCGATCATCATCCCGATCCCGGCGTGGCCAGGGCGGCGCGCAAGGCCGCCTTCAAGGCTCGCTCGCCGGCGGCCAGCGACAGCCGCCAGATTTCGTAGACTTACTGCAGCCACTTGGCGTGTCGCCGACCGGGAGGAACTGGGTGAGCATCAAGCCGATACGTCTGTTCGGTGATCCAGTGCTGCGCACGCCGGCCGAGGCGGTGACCGATTTCGATACCGAGCTGCGCAGGCTGGTCAAGGACCTCACCGAGACAATGATGGATGCGCCCGGCGTCGGCCTGGCCGCGCCCCAGATTGGCGTCGGACTGCGCGTCTTCACCTACTACGTGGACGATGTCCTTGGTCACCTGATCAACCCGTCGCTGCGCCTGTCCGAGGACGAGGAGACAGACGACGAGGGATGCCTGTCTTTCCCCGGCCTGGCGTACCCGGCGAAGCGCGCTTACGGCGTCGTCGCGAAGGGGTTTGACATGCACGGGGAGCCGGTAACGCTGGAAGGCACGGGGCACATGGCCCGCTGCGTCCAGCACGAGACAGACCATCTGGACGGAGTGCTGTTCATCGACCGCCTCGACGCCGCACAGCGCAAGCTGGCCATGAAGGAGATCCGAGCCTCGGAGTGGTGGGGCGAGCCCCTCCCCGACGTGCGGGTCTCGCCGCACCCTACCTACGGCAAGGCCTACTAGCCGATGCGGCTGGTCTTCGCCGGAACGCCCGCGGCGGCCGTTCCCTCCCTGGACGCGCTGCTGAGCTCGGGACACGAGGTCGCGGCTGTGGTGACCCGCCCGGACGCCGCGGCTGGCCGCGGCCTGCGGCTGGCGGCCAGCCCGGTGGCGCTGCGGGCCGAGGCGGCCGGCGTCGAGGTGCTCAGGCCGCAGCGGCCTCGTGACCCGGACTTCCTGGCCAGGCTCGCCCAGATTGGCCCTGACTGCTGCCCGGTCACTGCTTACGGCGCGCTTATCCCGCAGGCGGCGCTGGACATCCCGCTGCACGGCTGGGTCAACCTGCATTTCTCCCTGCTCCCGGCCTGGCGTGGCGCGGCACCGGTACAGCACGCCCTCCTGCATGGCGACGACGTCACCGGCGCGACCACCTTCCGGCTTGTCGCCGAGCTCGATGCGGGTCCCGTATACGGCGTGGTCACTGAGCCGGTCAGGCCGTCCGACACAGCGGGTGACCTGCTGGAGCGGCTCAGCCAGTCGGGTGCCGGGCTGCTGGTCGCGACGCTCGACGGCATCGAGTCCGGCGAGTTGCAGGCCCGTCCCCAGCCGCCGGACGGGATCAGCCTCGCACCCAAGATCACGCCGGCGGACGCGCAGGTGAACTGGAAGCTGCCCGCGGCAGCGGCCGACCGGCTGATCCGGGCATGCACGCCGTCGCCGGGTGCCTGGACGGTCCTGGACGGAGCCCGCATCAAGCTCGGGCCGCTGGCCGGGGTTGCCGCCGATGACGATGGCGCCGGCGCCGGGCCCGGCCCCGGCGAGCTGCGCATCCTGCGCTCCGGTGTCCTGGTCGGCACCGGCACGCTGCCGGTCCGGCTGGGTGAGGTCCAGCCCGATGGCAAGCGGCGCATGCAGGCGGCCGAATGGGCCCGCGGCATCCGGCTGAACGGGCGCACCGCGGTGCTCGGCTGACGTGGGCGCACCGCGCGCGACGAAGAACAAGAAGGCCCAGGGCGGCAGCAGCCGCGCGGATCCGGCCCGGCGCGCCGCGTGCGACGTGCTGTGCGCCGTGGCGCAGCGCGGAGCCTACGCGAACCTTCTGCTCCCGGCCCTGCTCCGGGAGCGCGGCCTGACCGGCCGGGACGCTGCCCTGGCCACTGAGCTCGCGTACGGGACACTGCGCGGCCGGGGAACGTACGACGCGATCCTCGCGGTATGCGCCGACCGCGACCTCGCCGTGATCGACCCGCCCATCCTTGAGGTGCTCCGGCTGGGCGCGCATCAGCTGCTCGACACCCGGGTCAAGCCGCACGCCGCCGTGGCCACCTCGGTGGATCTGGCCAGGTACGTGGCGGGCCAGCGCCCGGCAGGGTTCGTCAACGCAGTGCTCCGCCGGGTGGCCCAGCGAGATCTCGATGCCTGGATCCAGATCGCCGCGCCCCGCCGCGCCGATGACCTCGTCGGGCATCTGGCGATCAGGTACAGCCATCCGCGCTGGATCGTGACGGCCCTGCAGGAGGCGCTCGGCGAGGATCCGGCAGCCGGCCTCGGCGAGACCGAGGCTGCCCTGGCCGCGGACGGCGTGCGCCCGGCGGTCACACTGTGCGCGGTTCCAGGCCTCAGCGACCCGGCAGAACTCGTCGCCGCCGGGGGACAGCCCGCCCGGTGGTCTCCGTTTGGCGTGTATCTGAGGGAGGGGGATCCGGCGGCGGTGGCTGCGGTCGCGCAGCGCCGCGCGGGCGTGCAGGATGAGGCGAGCCAGCTGGCGGCGCTGGCGCTGGCCCGGGCCGGCCCGGCGACCAGCGACAGAAGGTGGCTCGATATGTGCGCGGGCCCTGGCGGCAAGGCCCGGCTGCTCGCCGGGCTGGCCGCCGACCGCGACGCCCGGCTGGTTGCCGCTGACGTGCGTCTGCACCGTGCGCGCCTGATCAGGGCCGCGACCAGCAAGACCTCGGCCGTGGCCGTAGTGGTCGCCGACGGGACCGCCCCGGCCTGGCGGCATGCGGCCTTTGACCGGGTGCTCGCTGACGTTCCGTGCTCAGGGCTCGGCGCGCTTCGCCGCCGGCCAGAGGCTCGCTGGCGTCGCTCGGCCCAGGACGTCAGTGACATGGGCGGCCTGCAGCGGCGACTGCTGGCGGCGGCGGTGGACTCTGCCCGGCCGGGCGGGATCGTGGCCTATGTCACCTGCTCGCCGCACATCGCTGAGACTCGTGATGTGGTCGGGGACCTGCTGTCGGCACGCGGCGATGTCCGGGTCCTCGATGCTCCCGCCGTGCTCGCCGAGGTGCCCGACCTGCGCTGCCCGGATCCGCATGGCTTGTACGCGCAGTTCTGGCCGCACCGGCACGGAACCGACGCCATCTTCCTTGCCCTGCTGCAGCGGCAGGGCCCGGCCTGACGGGCACCCAGCGTCCCGTGATCCTGGCCAGGTCAACGACAATGGTCCGGTAGAGCCGACACGGCGAATGCGCGGCACGGCAGTATGGCAGCGGTCCGATACAGTCCCAACCTGGACCAGATGCACGGCTTGCCGAGCAGTCCGCATGTGCTTGCCGGTCCGCGCGCAAAGGAGCAGGGATGTACCAGTCATACCCGACGTCGGGGCAGCCGCAGGAGCCTGAGCGCATGCCGCCGCCGCAAACGATCCAGAATGCCGTCAAGCTCATGTACGCTGGCGCGGCGCTCAGCGGGGTTGGCCTGGTCATCAACCTGGTGACCATCGGCAGTCTCAAGTCGGCCATCAAGGCCGCGGACCCGCGCTTCACCACGACGCAGGTGCACGCCGCCGAGACCGTGGCCATCGCTGGCGCGGTGGTCGGCGGGCTGATCGCGATCGGCCTGTGGCTGTGGATGGCCAGTGCCAACGGCCGAGGACGGAGCTGGGCCAGGATCGTGGCGACGGTGCTCTTCGCCATCAACACACTGGACCTGCTGGCCACGGTCACCCGGCCGCACGCCGCTACCGGACTGATCTTTTCCCTCCTTATCTGGCTCGTCGGTCTCGGGGCGACCGTGCTCATCTGGAACAGGGAGTCCGGCGCGTTCTACAACCAGCAGATGGCCTAGCTCAGGACTGGCCTAGCTCAGGACTGGCATCTCCGCAGTCGGGCGGGCCAGGGCCGCCCCGGCATTGGGCGCGAGGGGGGTATCTAGGCCGGGCTCTGCGCGGCGAGGTCGCCAGCGTGCGTGCTGGCGCTACCTGGCGGCGCTGGACAGCGCGCGGCCCCGGCCGGGCGCCAGGCGGCTGCCGCCGATGTCAGCCCGCTGGCCCTGCGCGTAGCCGTCACGGTAGCCACTGCCGCTGTAGGTCACCCTGGCCGTGCGGGTGACCGGGTACTCCTGCTCGACCTTGCCCCGGATGACCTGGGCGCGGTCCGCGAGAACCAGTGCGGTCCGGGAACTGCCGGGAGCGGCCGGGGCGGTCGCCTGGCTGGCGGCAGCGTGCTCGGCCGCCCGGACCCTGGAAATCACCGCGGTGGCAAATCCGAGCAGCCAGCTGCGCCGCCAGGCCCTCGGGCTGCTGCTCCAGGCCGGGACCTGCGCGCCCGTCAGCCCGTGCCACATCTGGATGAGCACGGAGGTGTAGAGCAGGTCGGTGCGCTCAATATCAGATCCGTAGCCGAACACATGGATCCGGGTGCCGGGGCCGGTGCCCGACAGCAGGATGCACTGGCACCGCAGCGCTGATCCGAGCCCGCACAGCAGGTGCGCCTTGACCCGCGCCCACGGGTTGTCGATGTCCAGGATGCGGCTGGCGGGCTGGTCGGTCTCCGGCCGGTCGGCCGCCAGCAGCGCCCGGTCGATCCCGTACTTGGCCATCAGTTCCGCGGCCTTAGCGGTCAGTGCCTGCGCCTCTGGCGGGGTCACGCTCTCGTCCTCGGCCTTGGCCAGCAGCTTGCGGACGCGGTCGAGCAGCCGGTCCGATGCTGATGCTGATGCCTCTGTATTCAACACGCGGCCTCCTTGTCAGTGGGCTATTCGAATACAGCATCGAACGTTAGCCGGGGGCTGTGACACTTTGCGAATGCCTCAGCGGCCCGTGGGCCCGGCGGCGCGAGCCGGGTAGAGCGCCGCCCGCGTTTGTGCCGCGTCCAGCGCCCGCCAGTGTCCCATGCCAGGCCTAGACTCGCCCTGATATGAATATGCAGATCTCGCCCAGCATTCTGGCCTCGGACTTCGCCAGGCTCGCCGACGAGGCGGCGATTGTTGCGGCCGCGGCGGACTGGCTGCACGTCGACGTCATGGACAACCATTTCGTGCCGAACCTCACGGTCGGCCTGCCCGTCGTCGAAGCGCTGCTCAGGCATGCGAGCCTGCCGCTGGACTGCCACCTGATGATCGAGGATCCTGATCGGTGGGCGCCGGCCTACGCGGAGGCCGGGGCCGGCAACGTCACTATCCACGCGGAGGCGGCCGGCTCGCCGGTCCGGACCTTGCGGATGATCAGGGCGGCCGGAGCCAGGGCAGGACTCGGCATCAACCCCGCGACTCCCGTCGAGCCCTACGCCGGCCTGCTGCCGGAGGTCGACATGCTGCTGCTGATGACGGTCGAGCCCGGGTTCGGCGGCCAGCCGTTCCTGGAGATGGTGCTGCCGAAGGTACGCCGCGCCCGCGAGCTCATCGCCCGGCACGGCGGGTCGGTGTGGCTCCAGGTAGACGGAGGAGTCAGCGAGGAGACGATCGGCCGCTGCGCCGAGGCAGGGGCAGATGTCTTCGTGGCGGGATCGGCGGTCTTTGGGGCGGATAACCCCGCAGCGGCCGTTAAGGACCTTCGTGCCCTTGCTAGCGCCGCCGGCCCGGGCGGCAGCGGGCGGGACTAGCTTGTCGCCGGCTGGTCCGCCCTATGGCGACTGCGCAGGCGCATGCTGGCGACCAGGTCAGCGGGCGCCTTACCCGGAGATCCGGCCTGGTAGGGAGGCTGCGGATCGTACTCGATCATCTGCTCCTGGCCGGGACCACCGGGCACGAGCACGATATCCGGGTGCGGCACGTCAGCGATCGCCGCCTCTGCCACCAGGCTGAGCATGCCGGTATCGGCGGTGACCGGGCCGGGCCGGGCGGCCGTGAAGATCACGCGGGTGTCCGGCAGGCGGCTGAGAACCTCATACGGGCCGACAGCGTCCAGGGTGGTGAACCTGTCATAGAGCAGGATCGCGATCTGCACGGCGGATGTCATCTCCCTGCCTGGTAGTTCAGAATCTGTGCCGGTACGCGGCGGGGGAGACCCCGAGCGTCCGGACGAATGCACGCCGCATTGCCTCGGGAGTCCCGTAACCGCACGAACGGGCAATCTGCTCGATGCCGTCGCCGGTGTCCTCGAGCTGCCGCCGCGCGGCCTCCAGCCGTACCCGGTCGACATACCTGCCCGGCGGCATGCCGGTCTGCGCGGCGAAGCTGCGGGCGAACTGCCGGGAGGACAGCCCGGCCCTGGTGGCCAGAGCGTCCACCGACAGGTCGGCCGCCGGGCGTTCGGTGATCCACTGCTGCACCTCGCGCAGCGGCGCGCGCTGGGCAACCTGGGCCCGCAGCTGGGCGCTGAACTGCGTCTGGCCGCCGGGCCGGCGCAGAAACACGACCAGGTGCCGGGCGACGGCCAGTGCGGCGTCCCGCCGATGTCTTCCTCGACCAGCGCCAGCGACAGGTCGATCCCAGCGGTCACGCCGGCCGAGGTCGCGACGGCGCCATCCCTGATGCAGATCGGCTCCGGCTCGACATGCACGTCGGGATAGTGCCGGGCCAGCGCGTCGCTGTACGCCCAGTGGGTGGTCACCCGCTTCCCCGACAGCAGCCCGGCCGCCGCGAGCAGGAAGGCGCCCGTGCAGACAGACGTGATCCGCTGCGCCCTCGGCGCATGGCAGCGCAGCCATCCGATGAGCTCGGAGTCCGGTGAGCTGGTGCCCTCGCCGCCGGGCACGATCAGCGTATGGACATCCTCCCCGGCCAGTGTGCGCAGGTCGCCGTCGGGGACCAGAGTGAGCCCGCTGGACGTGCGGACCTTCATCCCACCTTTTCTGCCATAAGATTCGACCGCCGCGGCCGGCCGCGAGTCCCGGCGGCAGGATGAACAGAGATTCTGGCGAGGTCCTGTCGATCCAGGGCAGGGCCGACCGTCGTAGTTGGGACGGCGCCAGCCGGACACTCGAAGGAGAGACACGATGGCCCAGTACCTGATCCTCATTTACGAGAACGAGAGCTCCTACATCGACCCGTCGCCAGAGGTGTGGCAGCAGGTGATGGAGGCGCACGGCCGGTTCGCCGGCCAGGTCGGCGAGAAGGGCGGCGAGCTCCTGGGCGGCAACGCCCTCCAGCCCACCACCACCGCCACCTCCATCCGCGGCGACGTGGTGACCGATGGGCCGTTCGCCGATACGAAGGAGGCCCTGGGCGGCTACTACCTGATCGAGGCTCGCGATCTCGACCACGCGCTCGACATCGCCAAGCTCTGCCCGGCTCCGGACGGCGGCGTCGAGGTGCGCCCGATCATGGACACCTCGGGCGGCTGAGCGAATCACGACCATGACCGCGGACGACGTGCCAGGGCGCGAGGAGGGGGACGTCGGCGCTGCCGTGGCTGACGCGCACCGTCGCGAATGGGCTTTCGTGCTGGCCGCGACGGCGCGCGTGGCCCGCGACATCGACCTCGCCGAGGAGTGCGTCCAGGACGCCTACGTGGCGGCGCTCGACGCCTGGTCCCGGCAGGGAGTGCCCCGCAATCCCGGAGCTTGGCTGACGACGGCGGCCAGGCACAGGGCGCTGGACGTGCTGCGCCGCGACCGGACCCTGCGCGGCAAGCTGCCGCTGCTGATCGAGCCCGAGTCGCTGCCGGAGCCCGGCACGGATGCAGTGGAAGGAGGGGACAACACGATCCCCGACGACCGGCTGCGCCTGGTATTCACCTGCTGCCACCCGGCTCTGGCCAGGGAGGCGCAGGTGGCCCTCACCCTGCGCCTGGTGTGCGGGCTGACCACCGCGGAGATCGCTCAGGCGTTCCTGGTATCCGAGCCGACCATGGCAGCGAGGGTGACACGAGCCAAGAAGAAGATCTCTGCCGCCCGGATTGCCTACCGGGTGCCTGGCGCGGCCGAACTGCCTGACCGGCTGGATGCGGTGCTGACCGTCGTGCACCTGCTGTATACCACCGGTCACACCGCGCCGGGCGGCCAGGATCTCGTCCGGGCCGACCTGGCGGAACGGGCCATCGGCCTGGCCCGGATGCTGTGCGTGCTGATGCCCGACGAGCGGGAGGCACGCGGCCTGCTGGCCCTCCTGCTGCTCTCGAACGCGCGCCGGGCGACCCGCCTGGACGACCGCGGCAGGCTGCTGCTGCTCGAGGATCAGGACCGCTCGCAATGGGACCGGGCAGCGATCGGCGAGGGGACAGCGCTCGTCGTCGGGGCCCTGCGCGGCGGCCGGCCTGGCCGGTTCGCGCTCCAGGCTGCGATCGACGCCGTGCACGCCGAGGCGCCGAGCTACGCCGACACCGACTGGCCGCAGCTCCTCCAGCTGTATGCCGAGCTGCAGAAGGCCTGGCCGTCACCAGTGGTCGCGCTCAACCGCGCGGTCGTGCTGGCCATGGTCGAGGGGCCCGAGGCTGCGCTGGCACAGATCGCGGCGATCGAGCGGGACGGGCACCTGGCGGGATACCGGTATCTCCCTGCGGCCAAGGCTGACCTGCTGCGCCGCCTCGACCGCCGCACCGAGGCTGAGCGCGCCTACCGGGCGGCGCTTGACCTGGCCGATAACGCGGCGGAGCGCGCTTTCCTGGCCCGCAGAATCGCCGAGGTGACCCGCAGACCGGGGCCGGCGAGGGCTAGCCCTGGCTGACCGCTGGCGGCCGCTGCGACGGCCCTGGACACGCCCAGGGCGCGTCCAGGACGCGCCTAGGTAGTGACAAGAGGGTTACTCGGACCACAATGTGCACATGACCGCCGTCGCCGGGTACCCGCACGAGCCAGCGCTGCCGCTACTGTCGGTGTCCGGGCTCGCGGTGCGCTTCGGCCAGCTGACCGCGCTGGACGGTGTCGATCTGGAAGTGCGGGCCGGCGAGCTTGTCGCCCTGGCGGGGGAGAACGGCGCCGGCAAGACAACGCTGGTGCGCTGCATCGCCGGAGACGTCGCCCCCAGCCGCGGCGCGATCTGCCTGGACGGCAAGCCGCTGCCCGCGGACCCACTGGCAGCGACGCGGCGGGGGATCGCCGTTGTCTGGCAGGACCTGGCCCTGTGCGACAACCTGGACGTCGCCTCGAACCTGCTGCTCGGGCACGAGCGACACCGCCATCTGCGATCGGACATTCGCCTGCATGGCGACGCCGCGCTGCTGCTGGAGCGGATGGGCATCCCGCTGCGCGACACCACGCGCAGCGTCCGGTCCTTGTCCGGCGGCCAGCGCCAGCTGGTGGCGGTCGCCAAGGCGATGATCCGCGAGCCGCGGCTGCTGCTGCTCGACGAGCCGACCGCTTCGCTCGGGGTGAAGGAGTCGGCCCTGGTGGAGGAGCTGATCATCGGCCTGCGGGAGCGAGGGACCACGATCCTGCTGGCGTGCCACGACATCCATCAGATGTTCCGGCTGGCTGACCGCATCCTGGTGCTGCGACACGGGCGGGTGGCCGCCGCGGTGGCTCCCAGCGAGGTGCACCCGGACGACGTCGTGGCGCTGCTGTCGGGCCAGAAGGTGGGCTCCTCGGCCAGGCGCCAGCTGAGCCGCCTGCACGGGCTCGCTGACCGCCTGGTGTCGGCGGACCCGTCCTCTAGCCTGACGCTGATCCTCTCGGCGCTGGGCGCCGCGCTCGGCAGCGAGCGACTGTGCATCCACCTGCTGGAAGGCACCTGGCTCGGCTGTGCCGCATCGCTCGGGCTCCCGCCGCCGCTGCTGTCGGCGTGGTCCCGGCTGCCGCGCGGGCCGGCCGGAGGCCCGGTCGGGCTGGCCGCCGCGCAGGAGCAGCCGGTGATCGAGGAGAATGCCCGGGCCGGGCAGGCCTGGCTGCCGTTCAGCGAGCTGGCCAGGGCGGCCAAGGTCGCGAGCTCCTGGTCAGTGCCGGTGATGGGCCCTGGCGGGCTGCTCGGCGTCATCACCGTCCTGCGGGCGATGACGGGCATGCCCCAGCAGGACGACCTCGACCTGGTAACTCTCTACGCCGGCTATGCGGCCAGCGCTATCGAGCGTGACCGGCTGCTCGACGAGGTCACCGCACGCAACCGGGTGCTGGAGACGATCAGGGAGGTGCTGGAGACGCTGGCCGGCCCCATGCCTGCGGCCGACGGACTCGGCGTCGCCCTGCAGTCACTGCGCCGGGGGCTGCAGGCCGACGAGGTCGCGCTGGTGACGCACCCCGCGGACGGCCCGCCAAGCTGCCGCGCGTTCAGCGCCGCCACGAGCGGGCGCGTGGCCTCCGCCGCGTCGCCGGCCATGCTCGCCGCAGCGGCGGCCGCGCTGGCGCTGGCGCATGGCGGCGGCATGCATCGCAGCGGATCCGAGGGCCAGCGATTCCAGTCCATGACGTTCACGGCGCCCGGCGGCCCGACGGCGCTGGTGTCACGCTGGCAGCGCCGCTTCCCGCCGGCCGACGCGACGGCCCTGCTGGAAGACGCCGCCCATTCGCTGCGGCTGGCCCTGGAGCGGGAGGAGGCCTGGTTCGCGCACCAGGAGGCGGTCACCTTGCGCCGGTCACAAGACCTGCAGCGCGGGTTCCTGTCGCGGCTGAGCCATGAGCTCCGCACTCCGCTGACCGCGATCAGGGGCTATGCCTCCAGCCTGATGCAGCCCGACGTGACCTGGGACGGCGAGTCGCAGCAGCGGTTCCTCGCCCGCATCGCCGCGGAGTCGGCGCGGCTGGGCAGGCTGGTCGATGACCTGCTTGACTTCTCCGCGATCGAGTCAGGGATCCTCCGCCTGCAGCGCGACTGGTGCGATATCCCCCTCGTGCTCGAGGCGGCCATCGCGTGCCTGCCGCCGCCGAACGGAGCGATGGTCGAGGTGGCGTGCGATCCCGGCCTGCCCGCTGTCTGGGCCGACCACGACCGCCTCGAGCAGGTCTTCGTGAACCTGCTGGACAATGCGTTCGGCCATAATCCGCCCGGCACCAGGGTGAGTGTCAGCGCGGCCGCCGACGGGCCCGCCGGTGTCACGGTGCGCGTTCTCGATGACGGTGACGGGATGTCGGCGGAGCTCGCCCTCGCGCCCTTCGAGCCGGCGCGGCGCCGGCGCACGCCGACTGCGGGTGCCGGGCTCGGGCTGTCGATAGCCAGGGGAATAGTGCAGGCACACGGCGGCCGCATCGAGCTTGAGCGTCGGGGCAAGGGGACCTGCTTCCGGATCCGCCTCCCGGTGGAGATGCCGACGACAGCCGGCCGGCCTGCGGCCGGCCTGCCCGCGGCCGGCAGTGCGGCCAGCCTGCCCGCGGCCGGCAGTGCGGCCAGCCTGCCCGCGGCCGGCAGTGCGGCCAGCCTGCCCGTGGCCGGCAGTGCCGAATCCACGGCAGCGCAGAGCGCGCTGACGGCACAGTCGATGGGAGCTACCCCCCGTGCTTGAGCAGGCAGCGAATACCCGGGCGCTGGTGGTCGAGGACGACCCGAACATCGTGGACCTGATCCGGTCCAACCTGGCGGTACGGGGATACGACACGGTCGTGTCGACCGACGGCGTCCGGGCTATCCAGCTGCTGGAGACCGAAGAGCCCGATATCGTCCTGCTCGACCTGATGCTGCCCGAGGTCGATGGCTTCGAGCTGTGCCGGCAGATACGCGAGCGCTCATCGGTGGCGATCATCGTGGTGTCGGCCCGCGGGGGCGAGCGGGACAAGGTCACCGCGCTGAACGTTGGCGCGGACGATTACATGACCAAGCCCTTCAGCATCGAGGAGCTGCTGGCCCGGATCACCGCGACGCTGCGCCGGACCCGGCCCGCCGCTGCCCCCGACAGTGCCCCGCCGGTCATCACGATCGGCGAGCTGGAGATCGATCTCGCCAACCAGCAGGTCACCAGGGCCGGGCGGGCGGTGCACCTGACCCCGACTGAGTTCGCGCTGCTGCGCGAGCTCGCCACGAACAGGGGGAAGCTGCTGACGCACGCGCATTTGCTGCGGCGCGTGTGGGGCCACGGGTACGCGACCGAGACCGAGTACGTGCGGGTCTACGTCCGGCGGCTGAGAGCCAAGCTGGAAGCGGACGGCGCCGCGCCGCTGATCCTGACCCAGCCCAGGGCCGGCTACCGGATCGCGGCGGACTGAGGGCCGCCGGCGCCCAGGCCTGCGCTGACCTGGGCCGACGTTGTTTATGAAATTTTCACAAAGCCACGGTGATGTTAACGCAAGTGTTCACTCCCGGCGGCCTAGTGTTTCCCTTAGACCGGTTCCGGCCCGCGGCGACGTCATGCAGACCGGCCATTGCCACATGTCCTGACACGTCCCGCTCACAATCGAGGTGGTCTCATTGAACTCACTCAGCAGGAGAGCCGGCCTGACGGCATTGGCCGGCAGCGCGGCTCTGCTCATAGCTGCCTGCGGCAGCAGCGGCACTTCGGGCTCCGGCGGCTCCGGCGGCTCCAGCAAGGCTCCGCCGCCGTCTATCTCGACCAGCTCGTTCACCAGAGACTTCTCTGCGATGGCAAAGCTGAAGCCGCTGGCATCTCAGGGCAAGGGCAATGTCGGCGTGATTCTGCCCGACACGGTTTCATCCGCGCGCTATACCGAATTCGATGCTCCTTATCTGACCAAGGCGCTCGAAACGGCAGGCTTGAAGTCGTCGCAGTTCACTGTCCAGAATGCCCAGGGCAGCGATGCCACTGAGCTGAGCGACGCCCAGGCGGACGTCACCAAGGGCGCCACCGTTCTCATCATGGACCCGCTCGACCCCGGTGTCGGCGTGGCGATCGAGAAGTACGCCAAGGCGCACGGCGTGGCAGTGATCGACTACGACCGGATCACCCTCGGCGGCAGCCGCAAGTACTACGTGAGCTTCAACAACGTGCAGGTCGGCAAGCTGATCGGCCAGGGCCTGGTCAGCTGCGTCTCCGCATGGCACGTGGCCAAGCCGCACGTGCTGGTCATGTACGGAGCGCCGACCGACAACAACGCCACCCTGTTCGGCCAGGGCTACAACGCGGTCATGAAGCCGTTCTTCAGCGCCGGCAAGTGGACCCAGGTCGGCAAGGCCGGCGGAACGTGGGACCCGCCGACCGCGGAGACTGAGTTCCAGGGGCAGTTCACCGCGCACAAGGACATCAACGCGGTGCTGACGCCCAACGACGAGAACGCGGCCCCGATCATCCACTACCTGCAGACCCAGGGCGTCAAGGCCAAGACCTTCCCGGTCACCGGGCAGGACGCGACCCTGATCGGCCTGCAGAACATCCTGTCTGGCTTCCAGTGCGGTACTGCCTACAAGCCGATCTACCTCGAGGCCCAGGCCGCCGCGGCGCTCGCGATGTACATCCGGGCGAGCGACACTCCGGCTGGCCTGGTCAACGGCAGTACGGCCGACACGACAGCCCACGCCAGCGTCCCGTCGGTGCTCCTGACGCCGGAATGGGTCACGCCGGCCAACATGAAATCGACAGTGATCGCTGATAACTTCGTTCCGGCATCGCAGCTTTGCACGGCTAAGTTCAAGGCGGCCTGCACGGCAGCCGGAATCACGGGGTGATCATGAGCGCTCGATCCAGAGCCGGCCTCCGGCAGTGGTGACAGCGAGCGCCGGAAGTGGCGCCCGGCCCGCGATCGCGGGCCGGGCGCCAGCCACGGGCCGGGCGCCAGCCAATGTCTGCACCGCTTCGCCCGCCTGCCACAACGCTGATCAGGGAGACGCGCCATGCTGCTGAGCCTGCGCGGAGTAGGCAAGAGCTTCGGCCCGGTGCACGCGCTGGCCGGCGTCGACCTCGACATTCCCGAGGGCCAGGTCACCGCCCTGGTCGGCGATAACGGCGCGGGCAAGTCGACGCTGATCAAGACCATCTCGGGGATCTGGGAGCCGACCAGCGGCGAGATGCTGTGGAACGGCAAACCGGTCCATCTGCACGGCCCCAAGGACGCGACCGCCCTCGGCATCGCGACCGTCTATCAGGACCTGGCCCTGTGTGACAACCTGGACATCGTGCAGAACATGCTGCTCGGCCACGAGGTGCGGCGGCACGGACTACTCGACGAGGTCAGCATGGAGCTGACCGCCAAGCAGACGCTGGCCGACCTGAGAGTGACGACCGTGCGCTCGATCCGGCAGCCGGTTGGGTCGCTGTCTGGCGGGCAGCGCCAGTCGGTCGCCGTGGCTAAGGCCGTGATGCTCGATGCCAGGCTTGTCATCATGGACGAGCCAACCGCGGCGCTGGGCGTGACCCAGACCGAGCTCGTCCTTGACCTCATCGGCCGCCTGAAGAACCGCGGTCACGCGGTTCTGCTGATATCGCACAACCTCAACGAGGTCTTCCAGGTCGCTGACCTGATGGCGGTGCTGTACCTTGGCCGGCTGGTGGCCACCGGCCCTGCGACCGACTTCAATACGCAGTCCGCCGTGGAGTTCATGACGACGGGTAGATCCAGCCGCGTGGTCGGGAACGGAAACGCAAGCGAGCCCGCGTCCTCACGTGGCACCGGCAGGGAAGGCTGAAACCATGTCACCGACGCAGCGAGGCCCGGCAGGTGCTGACGCGCCCATGGTAGAGGCGGACCCGGAAAGCGAGGAGACAACAGCCAGCCTCCGGTCGATGACCGGCGCCCCGGAGCTGATCGCCGACTCCGTGGGCGATTACGGGCGCATCTGGCTCCAGCGGGTCCGGAACGGCGAGAGCGGCGCCCTGCCCGTCCTGCTGGGCCTGGCCGCGGTCGTCATCTTCTTCCAGCTGCGGAACTCGCTGTTCCTGTCGGCTGGCAATCTGGTCAACCTGATGGTGCTGGGCGCCCCGTTCATCCTGCTCGGCATGGCAGAGATATTCGTCCTGCTGCTCGGCGAGATCGACCTGTCCGTCGGCTACACCGCCGCAATCGGCGCTGTAGTGACCTTCTGGGCGGCCTACACGCTGCCCTGGTGGGTCGCCATCATCATCGGACTCGCCGCGTGCGCATTGCTCGGCGCAGTGCAAGGCCTGCTGATCACGCTGCTGAACCTGCCGTCCTTCGTGGTGACTCTTGCCGGACTGCTCGGCCTGGAAGGACTGCTGATCATCCTGGTCGGCGACACCGGCCACGGCGCCGGCGGCTCGATCCTGGACCCGAGCAATATCCTTGACGACCTCACCTCCGGGAACCTGAGCCCGGCGGCCGGCTGGATCGTGACGGTGGTCCTGGTGGGGCTGGCTGGCCTCTTCATGATCATGCGCGACCACCGGAGGCGGGCGAGCGGCCTGGTGGCACCTCCGCTCGGCGTTACCCTGCTGAAGGTCGCGGCAATGGCCGTAGCGGGCATCGTCGTGGTTCTGGTGAGCAACACCAACCGGGGTCTCGGCCTGGTGACGCTGCACGGCGTTCCGTGGGTCGTCCTCATCGTGCTCGGCGTCCTGGTCCTGTATACGATCCTGACCGGACGGACCCGCTTCGGCCGCTATATCTACGCGATCGGCGGCAACGCGGAGGCGGCGCGAAGAGCAGGCGTCAACCTGGCCAAGATCCGGACGCTCGCGTTCACGCTGTGCGCGCTGACCGGCGGCATCGCGGGTATCCTGCTCGGCTCACAGCTGAACTCCATCGGCACGAACCACAACGGCGGTCAGTACGTGCTCTTCGCTGTGGCCTCGGCGGTCATCGGCGGCACCAACCTCTTCGGCGGCCGCGGCCGGATGCTGCACGCGGTGCTGGGCGGGCTTGTGGTCGCGACGATCGCCAACGGCCTGTCCCTGATCGGGATGAGTGCCGCCGCCACCGACATCGTCACCGCGATCGTGCTGCTGGCTGCCGTGACCATCGATACAGTCGCCCGCCGGAGCCGCACGACCAGCTGAGCCGCACGGGGCTGGCTGAGCCGCACGGCTAGCTGAGCCGCACGG
>Ga0209871_1000212_pt1 | contig 17034 bp, 15 predicted proteins | sample OrgsoiDNA2013045_FD_185795 | JGI IMG/M metagenome (GOLD analysis project Ga0209871, IMG submission 185795) | Permafrost soil microbial communities from the Arctic, to analyse light accelerated degradation of dissolved organic matter (DOM) -... | ecosystem: Environmental > Terrestrial > Soil >... | reverse complement strand
CTTCAAGAAAATATCGCGCCCGAAAGTCGTCCGGATTTTTGCCGATCGTAACAATGGAACCAACCGATGACGGGCGGCACCACGGACGGTCACGTTGACCAGCTCGTGAAGGCACGATGGCTTGCGATCGGGCTTTCGCAAGCCGATCTGGCCGAAGTTCTCGGTGGCACGCTTCAGCTGACATCGGAAGACGGCAACGGATCGAATTGCATCAACGCGGACCGCCTGGTGCAGGTCGCCGACGCATTGCAGATACCGATCGACTTCTTCTACGGCCAGACCATTGGCACCGAACGGGAAGCACCTGATCTTTCGTCGGCGCAGCGCATCAATTCGCTGCAATCGGTGCTCGCGTTGCGCCTGCTGCGGGCTTTTCAGGATATGACGGATCTGCGAACCAAGGAGGTGCTGATTCTTCTGGCCGAACAGATCGTCAAATGTCAGGGCAGCCGGGGCGGAGACGGCGGCTAGAACCCCGTTTCGACAATCGAAACGGCGCTCCAGATTCTTGATTTGACGCGTTTTCCTAACGCGAACCGGCCTCCACCCCGGATCAAGTCCGGGGCAGGCTTTCGCTTGAAAACGCTTTGACGAATTCCAGAAGTCAAAGGGCGTCGCCCGACGCGCGGCGCTAACGGGCCTTTTCCCTGCACACCACTTCACTGTCCGTCTGCCACAGCGATATGCGCTGCTCCGGCGGCAGATACATCGCGTCGCCCGGCTTGACTGCAAAGGCTTCGGCGAAGGCACTCTGGTTGCGCAGGGTGCCGTCGGCGCGGAACTGTCCGGGCGAATGCGGGTCGACCTTGAGACGTTCGATGCGGGCGGCATCGCGCACCTTGTCGCGCCAGATTTGCGCGAAGCTGATGAACAGGCGTTGCTCGCCGGTATAGCCGTCGATGTCGGGCGCGGGGCAGCCGCCGAGCGCAAGGCGATAGGCCCGCTCGGCGATCGCAAGGCCCGCATTGTCGGCGACGTTCTCCCCCAGCGTCAGCGCGCCATTGACGTGATGACCGGGCAGCGGGCTGAAGGCGTCGTACTGCGCCACCAGGCTGCGGGTTTTGCCTTCGAAGCGAGTACGATCGTCGTCGGTCCACCAGTTGCGCAAATTGCCGTCGCCATCGAACCGGCTGCCATGGTCGTCGAAGGCGTGACTGATTTCGTGGCCGATCACCGAGCCGATGGCGCCGTAATTGGCGGCGTCGTCTGCCTCGGCGTCGAAGAACGGCGGCTGCAGGATGCCGGCGGGAAACGCAATCTCGTTGCGGCTGGCACTGTAATATGCGTTGACCGTCTGCGGCGTGGTGAGCCATTCCGCGCGGTCGACTTCGTGGCCGAGCTTGGCCAGCCAGAAATCGTAGTTGAAGCGGCGCGCGCGCATGACATTGCCGACCAGGTCGTCGCGCCGGATGACAAGCCCCGAGTAGTCGCGCCAGGTCGTCGGGTACGCGATTTTCGGAACGATGGCCTTAAGCTTGGCGAGCGCCTCGCGACGTGTCTCGGGCCCCATCCAGTCGAGTGTTGTAATGCTCTCGCGATAGGCCGCCGTCAGATTTGCAATCATGGCGTCGGCCCGCGCCTTGTTGGCCGGCGGAAAGTAGCGTTCGACATAAAGCCGGCCGAGCGCAAAGCCGGTCAGGCGATCGACCATGGCGACGGCACGTTTCCAGCGCGGCTGGATTTCCGGCACGCCGCGCAGCGTGTGCTGCTCGAAGGCAAATTCCTCGGCGACGAACGGCGCCGAAAGATAGGGCGCATAGGTGCTCAGCAGGTTGTAGGCGAGGTAAGCCTGCCAGGTTGCCAGCGGCACCTCGCGAACAATTTCGCCGACGCCGTCGAAATAGCTCGGTTGCGCCACCACAACGCTGCGAATTTCCGTTCCGACGCCGCCGGCGGAAAGAAAGGACGGCCAGTCGTCTTTCGTCGTCAGCGCCGGCAGTGCTGCGATATCCCGCTTGTTGTAGGTCTTGAGCGGATCGCGGTTCTCGACCCGCGTCCACTGCAGGCGCGCCAGCCTGGTCTCGAGCGCGATGATCTCGCCGGCGCTGGCCTCCGCGGCCGGTTCGCCGGCGAGCGCCAGCAATTTGACGATGTGGTCGCGATAGCCGGTCCGGATCGCCTGGAAATGCGCGTCGTCCTTCAGATAGTAATCGCGATCCGGCAATCCCAAGCGGCTTTGCTCGAGGTGCGCGACATAGCGCGTCGCATCGCGCTCATCCGGTCCGATCTCCAGCCCCCAGGGGATGCGCACCTAAAGTCGGGAAAGGTCCGCGAACAATTCGGGCAGTGCCGCCTTGTCGCTCAACGCGTGGATCCGCCGCAGTTCGTCGCGCAAGCCGTCCAGGCCCGTCGCTTCCACCCGCGCCTCGTCCATGAACGAGCCATACAAATCGGCGAGCTTGCGCGGCTCGCCGCCGTCCGGGCTCTGCGGATCGATCGCTTCGATCAGGTCGCGCAACTGCTGCTGGTTGGTTTCGCGTAGCGCGGAGAAGGTGTCCCAGGCGGCGCGGTCGGCCGGAATCGACGTCGCCGCGAGCCATTTGCCGTTGGCGAATTGCCAGAAATCGTCCTGCGGCCGCGCGCTCGGATCGATCGCTGAAACATCGATGCCGGAGCGCGGCTCGGCCATCGCAACGCCGGCGCAGCCCGCGCCGATCGCCAAAGCGAGAATGAACTTTTGCAACATCGCCGCAGGATAGACGATGGCGCCGGCGATTTCCAACCGGTGCTGATCGGAACCGAGCCGCAAAATGCCTCCTGGCGCATGGTCGCAATGCATCCATGCCATTGATGCGCGGTGAGAATCCGTGTCTGTGAGGCGGCCGGGCCATGATTTCCGGCCCGGTGCCGAACACCGGGCCGGGCCGCGGCGTCATGGAACCGGGCCAAGAACGACCGCCGCATGTCAGCCTCCGATCACACCTCCAGCGCCGCCCCTTCCGGCAACTGGCTCGCCAATCAGCCCTATCTGCTGCTCTCGATCACCGCGCTGTGCTGGGCCGGCAACGCCATCGTTGGCCGCCTCGCCGCCGGGCATATTCCGCCGGTGACGCTGTCGTTCCTGCGCTGGTCGCTGGCGTTCCTTGTTATTCTTCCCTTCGCCTGGAAGCATCTTGCGCGCGACCGGGGTGCGATCCGCAGCCATCTCGGCACCATGATCTTTCTCTCCGTCATCGGGATCAGCGCCTTCAACACCCTGCAATACTGGTCGCTCGAACACACCACGGCGCTGAACACGCTGCTGCTGCAGTCGGCCGGGCCGCTGTTCGTCGCGGTCTGGTCACTGATCCTGCTCGGCATCCGCCTGACGCCGGCGCAGGCCGCCGGGATCGCGGTGTCGCTGACCGGCGTGCTGGTGATCCTGCTGCACGGCGACCTGACGGCGCTCACCAGTATCGCGTTCAACAAGGGCGATATCATCTTCACCGTGGCGCTGGCGATCTTCGGGCTGTATTCGGTGCTGTCGCTGAAGCGTCCGGCCATTCACGGCCTGTCGTTTGTCGCCTTCACCTTCGGCTGCGGTGCCGTGTGCCTGGTCCCGCTTTGGATCTGGGAACTGTTCGCGCGCCCGGTGATGCAGCTCGATGCGGCGAACCTGCTGTCGCTGTTCTACGTCGCGGTGTTTCCGTCGACGCTCGCCTATCTGTGCTTCAATCGCGGCGTGCAGCTGATCGGCGCCAACCGCGCCGCGCCATTCTTTCATGTCGTGCCGGTGTTCGGATCGGCGATGGCGATCGTCTTTCTCGGCGAGCGCCCGCAGCTGTTCCACTTCATCGGCTTTGCGCTGGTGCTGACCGGCGTATTCGTCGCGTCGCGCAAGCCGGCGAAAGCGCATTAGCCAACGAACGAAGCAAAATTGGCACTTTTCGGACCTGGACGCGATCTCGGCGCTGTTTTGGAGCGCGAGGAACCGTTGCCGCATCGCAGCGAGAATCGGGAGCCGTGAGAAAATGCCGGCCGGGCTTGATTTGGACGTTGCTTCCTCGAAATCGCGGGACTTAGATAACTGTCCAAGGTCGCTTACCAAGGAGGCAACCATGAACCCGACAGGGGCCGTGGCGCGAGCAAATTTTCAGATTGCAGGAATCTTACTCTGGTTCGCTCCAAGGAGCATCATGATGCGTAAATTGTTTTGTCAGGTGACGATCGTCGCTTTTACGTCGCTGTCCCTTATCTCGGCAAGCCTGGCAGATGATCCGATAGTGAAGCATACTACCAAAGCGCATCCTGCAAAAAACGCACATCACTCGGCAGGTTCAGCAGCTAAGACGAAAGCGCAACCTGCCACGAAAGCGCACCGCCTGGTCATTCAGGTCGATCAGAATGATCCCGCGGTCATGAACCTCGCGCTGAACAACGCCACGAACGTCATCGATTATTATCGCGCCAAGGGGGAAGATGTAGATGTGGATGTCGTCACCTATGGCCCCGGCCTGCACATGCTGCGTGCCGACACGTCACCGGTACAGGATCGCATCAAGAGTTTGAAGGATCATGCATTTCCCAGCAAGGTCCAGTTCTCTGCGTGCGGCAACACCAAGGAAGGCATGGAGAAGAAAGAGGGCCACCCGATCACTGTGCTGTCAGAGGCCGTGGTCGTTCCGTCGGGCGTCGTTCGGTTGATGGAACTGCAGGAGAAGGGCTGGAGTTACGTCCGGCCGTAACAAACTTGCTTGGCGTGACGCCGAAAAAACTTGAGTTCGACCATCCGGGTCTATCGTTTTCCCGATGAGATCTTGTCTGCCGCTGTCGCCCATTTGCATGGCACTGCAATTCGTTTCCGGACGGCATCCAATCCGGCGAGCTGGAACGTCGCTTCGTGACCGGCGCCCGCTCGATCGAGCACGTTGATTTTCAGTCGCGCGCCTTCTGGCAGCGACTGAAGAAACCCGACGGCATCGTTGCCGTAACTGGCCGTCTTTCCATCTGCGGACGTAATCCATTGCAGTCTGGCAAGGGGTTGGTCGTCGATCTGATAGTCGACTTGAACCGTGTTGGAACGAGATGCGCGCCATGTTCCTTGCGTGCGAAGCAGGACTTCGGTGCGCGGTCCAAGACATCGAATGACCAGCGTGTTTGGTGCATCCTGCAAGCTGGTGGTCGAGCGGATCACCGCCGTGACGAGAGGGCTATAATCCACCGGCGACGTTGTTTCGCTTACGATCCAATTTGTATCCTGCGGCTTTGCAGGGATATCGACGCGCCTTGCGGGTGCGCCGGGCGAGGCGGTACCAGTCGTCATCTCCGGCGAGACGGTTGCAACGGGCGTTTCTGCTGGAGCTGTTCCGGGAGGCGTTTTTTGCGAGCTGGTGGGTTCGCCTCTGGCCACGGTTCCAATAGGCCTCTCCGGTGAGGCGAACCCAGCAGGCACTTCCGGCGAAGCGGTAACAGTGGGTATCTCCGGCGCGACGGCGCGAGAGGGCATTTCTGGCCCGGCAGACCGTCCCGGGAAAACGCGCTCCAGGCATTCGAGCTGTGCCATGCTTGCCTTTTGACGGCAGTCCAGGCGCTCAGCCCCACCAATTTTCGTATCGGAGCAAATCGCGTCTGCGGTGCGGGCCAATGCAAAGCAGGCGTCCAACATTTTGGAACCCTCGTCCGCGGGCTGGGCGCAAACCGCGCGGCCAACACTGCAGAGAACGATGGCGATCAGCGGCGCGCGCATCACGGATGCCCACTTTGCTTGCTGGGACTGGCTCGATCAAGCCACTCCTGAGCGGCCTGAAAACGCTCCAGGCCCGGTACCTTTGTGCTCAGATTGACGTCCTTCCATTTCGGGTCGAAGCCGGGCGTCTTTAGTTTATCCACTCCGCCGAAGAGCTCGTCGACAAAGCGCGCGACCCGACGATAGCGTTCCGATCCAGGACGCCAATTGAATGCCGCGAGGATCGTGGGTACGGCAATCGTCGCGACCCGTTCGCTTTTGGCCACGAGGTTTGGATAATCAGTCGATTCAAGGTACGTTGGGAGATAATAATCTTCGAATTTGGAGCCATACTCGACGGGCAGGAATTTGAAACCTTCCTCCCATTTTCCCCTCACGAACGCATCGACCGGCTTCGAAGTCACAAAAACGACGCTGGCAATTTCCCCTCGTCGCATTTGCTCCAGAGCCACGGGATGCGGGATAAACATCTTTTCGACATTCAAGCCGAGCCGACTGAATATAAGAGGACCGGAGTAAGCGGCGGCGGTACCCTGCGTATTGAAATTGACTTTCTTGCCTTCCAGGTCCTGGAGGGATTTGATTTCCGGACGAACGAAGATGTGCAATTCGGAGGGAAACAAGCTTAGCAGATAGGTAATGCGCTGCCGAATTTGCGGTACCTGGGATTTGTACTCTTCAAGAGAGTCGCTGTTGATGATGGCCGCATCAATCCCCCTGAGATACAGGAGATCATTTACGTTTTCGGTGGGACCACGGGTTACGATCGGGAGAATATGTATAACGCCGCTGTCATTCACGACTCGAGCGATGTCCGTCGCGAAATGGATGGGCGCACCCTCCAGAAGGCCTCCGGCCAACCCTACCGTTCCGGCATTGACCCGCTCTCTTGTCTGCTTCTCGGTCAAGATGGCTGATGGAGGCCGCGAGTCATCCTGCGTTCGCCTGACTTGCGCGATACTTGAATCGCAGAGCGCAATCGAAGCGATCAAAAGGGCCGCAAGTCTTGTTACAAATGTCATTGAAATCTCCATTCAATGAAGATTTGTACTTTGCGCAGATCAACGGACGGTCTTCAGTCTTGAGGCGCGGATCAGCCGCCCATTTTCTTCGGAAAGGGAGGGGCCTCCCAGAAATTGACGGGACATCATAACACTATCTTGCCGATAAAATCAGAAGGAACTTTCGGGAACCGAGAGCACCTCGTCCAACGAGATCTGGCCGCCTGAAATTGATCGTCAAGTGGCCCGACGTTCGGAGAAGACTGTCCGGAACATCGGGGAGTGATGGCCTCGCCCACGGCCAGTCGGTAGTTCCTCGGCGATCGAATAATGCCGCCGTTCACCGAAACCATCTTTCACGCGTAGCGCGCCGCTCCCATGCAGACCGCCGTCACCGCGAGAGGGCCGCCGCTATGCGCTGCGCCGTGGCGATGCGCGACCGCGCATCCGTCTCGTCGGCCTTCCCGTTGCGCAAGCTTCTGATCGCGCCGCCGCCGATGGCGCCCTGAACGCCTGCGGCGACGAGCGCAGCGAGTGCCCCGACGGCGAGGAGCTGCTCGGGCGTGCCAAATGAACCGGCATGGACCAGGTGCCCGAGATAGCCGCCGCTCAGAACGGCGATCACCGCCGCGCCCATCTGAGGGCGAAAAAGCTGTTCGCCGCCGATGCCCCCGGTTCGTGCCAGCACGAAGCTGGTGCCCGCCCAGAACACGGATGACAGGATATGAAGCGACAAGGCGACGATGAGTGCGATCTGCATGGCATGGCTTCCGGACGGAGTTGTAATTAGATATACAATATGTATACTCAATTAGTCAAAAGGATGGCGAGAAGCCGGGATGTCGACACGCCCCTATACGAGTTCCGTTCGGACCGCCGCCGCGGCAGAGAAACGGGAACGCGTCATCGAAGCCGCGGCCCGATCGCTGCGCGAGGATGCAAGCATCGCCAGCTTCTCGCTGGATGCCGTGGCGAAGGCCGCAGGGGTGACGCGGCTGACCGTCTATCATCAGTTCGGATCACGGCGAGGATTGCTCGAAGCCGTCTTCGATGACATCGCGCGACAAGGCGGCCTTGCCCGGATCCCCGACGCGATGGCAATGTCTGATCCGCGCGCGGCGCTCGACCGGCTGGTCGAGATCTTCTGCATCTTTTGGAATCGCGACCCGGCCGTGGGCCGGCTGCATGAGGCGATGGCGACCGATCCCGAATTCGCGCAGGCGCTGATCGGGCGCAATGAACGCCGACGAAAAACGGTCACCGTGCTGGTCGAACGGATCGCCGGAACAACGGCGGCGCCCCGGGCGCGGCACGAAGCCGTCGACATGATCTTCGCGCTCACGAGCTTCGCCATGTTCGCCATGCTTCACCGGGATCGCTCTGTAGATGACGTCTGCGCGCTGGTGAAAATCGCCTGCCGCAGCGCGCTTGATCCGCTGTTGCCTGACAGCCGCCGTTCTAGCCGATCTTGAACTTGCTGTAGGCCTCGGCGGTCGCGATGATCACGTGCTCGGCGCAGCCGTTGCGGCGATGCGGATCGGACAGATTTTCGTAATCCGCCGATGTCATCATGTCGATGAAATCAGCCACGGATGGATAATACACCAGCGCCACATAATCCCATTGGTTGCCGTCTTGCTTACCCAACGCGACCGCCTTGGCGTTACCGGTCCACAGCAACGTTCCGCCGCGCGCCTTGATCATCGGCACGGTCAGGGCGCTGTAGCGCAGATAGGCGTCCCAGCCCGAGCCGTTGCCGTCGAGCGAGCGATCATGGAAGCGCATCAGGTTCACCATCACGACCGGCGCCTGGTGCTCGAGCTCCTTCAGACCCCTGATATTCAGTAGATCCACAGCCATGGCATGCTCCCTGGTTGGGTTCGGCGAGGTCGGGACATTGTAGCATTGCGCGGGCGGGACTTGTCGCGTGGCATGATTCCGGCACAACTCCGGCTCGAGCAATGACGATTCCCGCAGCCCCGCCGCCCGCCCCCGATCCGCTCGGATGGCTGAATAACCAACCCTATCTGCTGTTGAGCCTGACCTCGCTGTTCTGGGCCGGTAATATCGTGCTCGCGCGTTACGTCGCCGGCCACGTGCCGCCGATGACGCTGTCCTGCGTCCGCTGGATCGGCGCGTTTTTCATGCTGCTGCCGTTCGCTCTTCCGCATCTCAGGCGCGACTGGCCGGCCTTGCGCGCGCGCCTGCCGCTGCTGGTGCTGCTGTCGGCGACCGGTTTTGCCATCAACAACGCACTGTCCTACTGGGCGCTGCAGTACACCCAGGCGCTGAACGCGCTGCTGATCCAGTCGTCGGGACCGCTGTTCGTGGCATTGTGGTCGCTGACATTGTTCGGCGTGCGGCTGACATGGGCGCAGCTTTCGGGTATCGCGATCTCGCTGTTGGGCGTCCTCACCATCATCCTGCACGGCGATATCGGCGCGCTCGCCGGCATCCAGTTCAACAAGGGCGATGTGATGTTCGCAGCCGCCTTGCTGGCGTTCGGACTATATTCGGCGCTGATGCCGCGCCGGCCGAAGACGCACCAGCTGTCGCTGATCTCGTTCACCATGGGCTGCGGCGCGCTCCTGCTGTTGCCGTTCTCGCTCTGGGAATTCTCGACCGGATTCACCCTGAAATTCGACCTGTTGACGGTCGCGACGCTGATCTATGTCGTGATTTTTCCGTCGACGCTGGCGTACCTGTTCTTCAACCGCGGCATCGCGCTGATCGGGCCGAACCGCGCCGCGCCGTTCTTTCACCTGGTGCCGGTGTTCGGCTCGGCGATGGCGATCCTGCTGCTCGGCGAGCAGCCGCGGCTGTTTCACCTGGTCGGCTATCTGCTGGTGCTGGCCGGCGTGGTGATCGCGTCACGGCAGGCGTCGGCCACCGCATAGATTTTCGTGGGCCGGACGCGGTGCAGCGTTCTTACGCTGCTCCGCAGAGCCGGGACCCACTGGTGGTTCAAGTAAGATGGACCCCGGATCAGCAGCGCATCACGCCGCGAAGGCATAGCGCGTCAAAGACGAGCGTGAACGCACTGATGGCGCTGCGCAGCGTCCGGGGAACGAAGACGCGGCCCGTGTATCCGATGCGGATCGACTCAGGCGGCGCGGACCTTGGTCAGGAATTCGTCGACCGCGCCCCGCAGCTTGCCGGATTGATTGTCGAGTTCACGCGCGTTCGACAGCACGTCCGAGGCCGCCGTGCCGGTGGCCGCCGCCGCCGTGGTGACGCCGCCGATGTGGGCGCTGATTTCGTTCGATCCGGCCGCGACCGACTGGATGTTGCGCGCGATCTCGCGGGTCGCATTGCCCTGCTGTTCGATCGCCGTGGAAATGCTGACGGTGATCTCGCTCATCTGCGCGATGGTTTCGGTGATGCCGCCGATCGAGGCGACCGCGTCGCTGGTGGAGGCCTGCATCGCGGCGACCTGTGCGGAGATTTCTTCGGTGGCCTTGGCGGTCTGGTTGGCGAGCGCCTTGACCTCGGAGGCAACGACCGCGAAGCCGCGGCCGGATTCGCCGGCGCGTGCGGCCTCGATGGTGGCGTTGAGCGCGAGCAGATTGGTTTGCGCGGCAATGCTGTGGATCAGTTTTACCACCTCACCGATCTTCTCGGCGCCGGTGGACAATGCGCCGACGGTCGCATTGGTGCGCTCGGCATCGCCTACCGCCTTGCTGGCGATCTCGCTCGATCGCTGCACCTGGCGGGAAATCTCGGTGACCGAGCTCGACAGCTCTTCGGCAGCCGCCGCGACCGTTCCGACGTTGTTCGAGGCGCTCTGGGAGGCGGCCCCGACGGTGGCGGCGCGCGCGCTGGCGTCGCTCGCGGTGGCGGTCATGGATTGGGCGGTGGTCTGCATTCCTGCCGCCGCGGTCGACACCGAACGGACGATGCCGTTGACGCTGCGTTCGAAGTCGCTGGCAAGACTCTCCATGGCCGCGCGACGCTCGGCCGCGCCACGCGCCTGCGTCTCGGCCTCGACCTTTTCCAGCCCGCGAATCCGCAGCGCATTATCCTTGAAGATCTGGACCGTCGCCGCCATGGCGCCGATCTCGTCGCCGCGCCCGATGCCGGGAATATCACCATCCAGCGCGCCATCGGCCAGCGCCCGCATCCGGGCACCGAGTTGGCCGAGCGGACGGCTGATGCTGCGGCTGATCAACCAGGCAATGCTGCCCGAGATCACCGCGATGCCGAGAATGGAGAGCCCCAGCAGCCACGCGATCGGTCTCATCTTGGTATCGAGATCGTCGATATAGGCCCCGCTGCCGAGAAACATGTCAAAGCCGGGGACGGCGACGGCGTAGCCGATCTTGCGGGTCGGCTTTTCCTCGCCGGGTTTCACATATTCATAGGGCAGCAGGATTTCGCCCTTGGCCTGCACGCCGTCCATCAATTCGTGGGAGAGCTTCCTGCCATTGGTCACCACTTCCATGCGATTGGTCCCGATTTGCTTGGGATCGGGCGACAGCCGCGTGATACCGTCATACGTCGTCGCGAACAGGTAGCCGGCGCCCTTGTCGTAGGTCATTGAGCCGGCCCGGCGGAAGAATTCGGCCATCGCGGCTTCCTTGGTCAGCTCACCGCCCTCGACCTGCTTTTGCAGCCCGGCCGCCATGTTGCGGGCCATTTCGACGATGGCGCGGGTCTGGTCAATTCGCGCGTCCAGCATCTCGCGCTGCATCAGATAGCCGGCGAGCGCGCCGGCGGCGCAGAGGCCGAGCAAGGTCACCCCCACCAAAATACCGAGTTTGGGGGTGATCGTCAGATTGGTCAGCTTCACGGGGGCCTCTCCGGGGGAATTGCGAAAGGGGGCGATTGGCGGAACTTGTCGCCGCAAGGTACAGTGCAAGCTTTAGCGTTTCGTTATTAACGCCGCAAAATGACGAACCCACGAGCAGCCGTCCTCCCCAAGCAGCCGGGGATATGCGAAAAGCGGATCGGTACGCCGGAATCGGGAGGCGGCGGCGTCACGTCGCGGGCCTGACCAACACCGAAATGTCAAATCGGGAGCAGGAAATGTCGAAATTCAAGGTGGTGACGCCGAAAGGCGCGAGTTTCACGGTCGCCGGTAGCGGCTACGCTTATGAAAAGGAAGCGCTCGATCCGATCGGTGCCGAGATCGTCGAGGCGCCGGCCAATGAGGCGGAGTTTATCGCCGCCGCCCGGACCGCCGATGCCATCTACGGCAAGGGCATGCCGATCTCGAAGACCATCATCGATGCCCTCGAAAACTGCAAGGTCATCACGCTCGGCAGCGTCGGCGTCGACAGCGTCGACGTCAAGGCCGCCACCGCCCGTGGCATTCCCGTCACCAACATCCCCGACACGTTCATCGAGGAAGTGGCCGATCACGCCATGATGCTGTTGCTGGCCGGCTTTCGCCGGCTGGTCGAACAGGACAAGATGGTGCGGAGCGGCCGCTGGGCCGAGGGCCGCCCGGCCCTGCTCAAGATCCCCAGATTGATGGGGCAGACACTGGGCTTCGTATCGTTCGGACGGGTGGCGCGTGCCGTCGCCAAACGCGCCGCCCCCTTCGGCCTGCGGATGATGGCCTACGATCCCTTCATCGCGGAGACGTTGATATCCGATCACGGCGTGCTGCCGGCGACCTTGTCGGAGGTGCTCTCGCAGTCCGATTTCGTGTCGATGCACGCGCCGGCCCGCCCCGAGGTTCACCACATGCTGGGTGAAACCCATTTCCGCCAGATGAAGCCGAGCGCGATCTTCATCAATACCGGGCGCGGAGCCACCGTGAACGAAGAGGCGCTGATCAAGGCCTTGCAGGAAGGCTGGATTGCGCACGCAGCACTCGACGTATTGGAAACCGAGCCTCCGTCGCACAACAATCCGATGCTGAGCATGGAAAACGTCACGATGACGGCTCACGTCGCCTCGGCCTCGGCGCGTTTCGACGAGGCGCGCAAGCGGCGCGTCGGCCATGAATTGTCTCTGGTGCTCTCCGGCCTGTGGCCGGCAAGCTGCGTCAATCCGTCGGTGCTGCAAAATACCTCACTCCGTCGCTGGCAACCCGTCAGCATGGAACGCGGCCCGAACAGCTAAGAAAGGCGACGATCCGATTCAATCCGATCGGATCGTGTCAGGAAAGAGCGAGCTAGGGCCTCACGGCCAGACCGGATATTTGCCCATCACCAGGAGACGCCGTAGAGCGCGGCGATGCGGCGCGCCTCCGCCTCTTGATTCTCATACCCCCTTGCTTGAACCCTGTTCGCAAGCGAGGAGGCCTGTTTCACAGGCGTGAAAACTTGCTTCTTCGCAGGCGTGAAAACCTGCTTCGGAGGGCTGGAAGCCGGTTTGACGGGCGCTGTAGTCTCCGTTACCGGCCGCGGCGCCTCCGGCTTGACGTCGGTCTTCCGCGGTTCGGGGTTGACCGATTCAATTCTCTCGGAGGCGTTCGGCGCGTCACCGGAAGCAAGGACCAAACCCCTTTGCTGGCCAGCCTGAGCTGTCACGGATGCCAGAGCCAGAACGGATATCAGGATAAGTTTACGCATGTGAATCTCCCGTGCTTGATGACGGGAAACTACGCGAATGCCTCAATCCATTATGTGAGCCCGATCACGCAAGCCTGCAACGTGCGATGCTCGCCCCTTGGATGGAAGGATCGGCCTACCCCGTGCAACGAGATACCGGACGAGGCGAGCGGCGGATCGCAAATTCGCCGCTCGCCGCTCGCCGCTCGCCTGGATCGCTTATCCGGCCGGCAACATCACGACGCCCTTGTCCTTGGGCCAGCGTACCCGCCATGCGAAGGCAATGTCCCTGACCTCGCCCGGCTTGGCCTCGAATGCCCATTCCAGCACGCCGCGCTTGTCGCGCAAATTGGTCGCGATCGGCGGCGTCGTCGCTGGCAACATTTCGACCTGGATGTCTTCATTTTCGCTGACCGGCAATTGATCCTCGATGGCGATCCGGATCGGGAAATCATGACCATTGCGGATGACGGTCTTGAACGCGCGTTCGTCGGTCTTCGATGTCGTCAGGATCAGGCCCGCCGATCCTTCGTTGCGTTTGACGACGGAGCGCTCGACCTTGACCTTGTCATCGGCGCCGAAACCGAGCCGCACGGTTTCATCCTTGCTCGCGGCAGCCATTTGACCGCGGCCGACAAACACCCCGTCGCGATAAATCGCGACCCGCCCCGGCAACAACGGTGCGTCCTCGCCTTGTACAAAACTCGCTTCGAGAAACGCGGTCGGATCCATCAGGGGCACCGAACGCACGGCAAGCTCGGGCACGATGGTCGCGGTGGCGACGCGCAGGCTCTTGGCGCCCTCGCTGGCGCCAAGGCTGACGCGGCCCGGAATCTTGAATACCACCTGGAAGCCACCGACTTCCGCCACGGCCTGTTGCTCGTCGGCCTTTTCCGCCACCGGCTCGGCCACCTTGGCCACGGCTCGTGAATGGGACTCTTGCCTCAGATCACCCACGGCAGCGCTCGCGGGCGGCGCCGGCCGCGGCGGAGGCGGATATTGCACGATCAGCGAATTCAGCTCAGGCGCCTTGCCGCCGCGCGCGCTTCGCACGGTCGAAACGCTGAGCGCGACATTCGACCAGTCCTCGCCCGTGGTTTGGGTGATTTCGGCGCGGCGCACCAGTTCGAGCGCGGGCTTGCGGTCCTTCGCGCCGGTATCGAGACGGGCGTCATAGAGCGGCGTCCAGCGTGCGGCGCGCACCGCATAGGTCACCCGCAGTGTCGCCTTGGTCGCCGCAGGCGCCGCAAGATCGATCCTCACCTCGAGCTTGCTCGGCGGCTTGATCGCACGATCGGATTCCAGCCGGGCCACCTCCCGGTCGATGTCGCGCTGCTTGCGTTCCGCGTCGCGAATGGCGGAATCCGCAGACGCTACCTCCTCCGCAACCGCGGCAAAAGCCATGCGCCAATCGGCGATCGGACGCGCCTCGCCCTTGTCACCAATGCCCGCAGGCGAGGCTTCGGCAAAACGCACGGCGAATTGGCGACGCGCGGTGGCGGCGGCAATCGCACCCTGCAGGTTGGCGCGCTCGTCCTTGAGCGCCTCGATGCGCTTGTCGAGTTCAGGCAGATCGACCGGTGGCGCCGCATGGGGCCGCCTTGTATCGATCGCGCCGATGGTCAGCCTGGTACCCGCCTCGCCCTCCACCCGCAGCGAGGATGGATCGAGCGTCAGCGGAAAATCCTTGATGACAAGGGTATTGTCGCCGGCGACAATATCGGCCGTCACGGCGCGCGTGACGCTGGCGCCGTCGGGATAGACGGTGATGGCATCGACCGCCGACGTCGCTTCCACGTCGGCCGCCTTGGCCTGCATCGTAGCCAGCGCGGTAAAAACCACGAGGCTGGTGGTGACAAGGCGGTTCGCAGCAATAGGCATGATTTCTCTCCCGCAACTTTCCGCCCGCCGTCGGCAAGACTGGAATTGGTCCGGCCGGGCCCGGCGCATGGAAATGGTATCGCCCCCAGTGGTGAGACGTTGTGACGAGAGAATTGGTTCGATTGAGGTTTCGGTAAGGCACGGCTGGAGCGGGCCGCGGCCGCTTTCTTCCCTTCTCCCCTTGTGGGAGAAGGTGGCGCGGACGAAGTCCGTGCCGGATGAGGGGTTTCGGTCCATCGATAGGCCGTAACCCCTCACCCGTCCGCGATGCTTCGCATCGCTGTCCACCCTCTCCCACAAGGGGAGAGGGGAAGAAAAACATCAGCGCCTCAAAACACCAGCGCCTTGGCCTGCTTCACCTGCGGCAGCGCCTGCACCTTGGCGAGCAGTGCCGGCGGCACCGCGCCGTCGACTTCGACCAGCGCGATGGCGTCGCCGCCCGGCTTGTTGCGGCCGAGATGGAAGGTCGCGATGTTGATCTTGGCGTCGCCAAGCAGGCTCGCGAAGTGGCCGATGAAACCGGGCTTGTCCTCATTGGTGACATAGATCATCGACTTGCCGAACTCGGCATCGACCCGGATGCCCTTGATATCGACCAGCCGCGGCTTGCCGTCGTGATAGACGGTGCCGGAGACCGAACGCTCCTGCCGCTCCGTCGTCACCGTCACCGTGATCATGCTCTCATAGTCGCTCTGCGCCGCGCGTGTCACCTCGTCGACCACCATGCCGCGCTCCTTGGCAACCACCGGCGCCGAGACCACGTTGACGTCGCCCAGCATCGGCCGCAGCAGGCCCGACAGCGCCGCCGAGGTCAGCGCCTTGATCTTCATTTCGGCGACCTGGCCCTCATAGGTGATCTGCACCTTCAGAATGCCGCTCTCGGTGAGCTGGCCGGCGAACGAGCCGAGCTTTTCGGCCAATTCGATGAACGGCTTCAGCTTCGGCGCCTCTTCCGCCGTGATCGACGGAAAGTTGACCGCGTTGGAAATCGCGCCGCTCAACAGATAGTCCGACATCTGTTCGGCGACCTGAAGCGCGACATTCTCCTGCGCCTCGGTGGTGGCCGCGCCCAGATGCGGCGTGCAGATCACGTTGGGATGGCCGAACAGCACGTTCGACGTGGCCGGCTCCTCGACGAATACGTCGAACGCGGCGCCCGCGACATGCTTGGAATTCAAGGCATCGACCAGCGCCTGTTCGTCGACCAGGCCACCGCGGGCGCAATTGATGATGCGCACGCCCTTCTTCATTTTTGCCAACGCTGCCGCGTCGATGATGTTCCGGGTCTTTTCGGTCAGCGGCGTATGCAAGGTGATAAAATCGGCGCGCTTGAACAGATCGTCGAGCTCGACCTTCTCGACCCCGATGTCCTTGGCGCGTTCCGGCGACAGGAACGGATCGAACGCGATCACCTTCATGCGCAAGCCCAGCGCGCGGTCGGCGACGATCGAGCCGATATTGCCGCAGCCGATCACACCCAGCGTCTTCGCCGTGATCTCGACGCCCATGAAGCGGTTTTTTTCCCACTTGCCGGCCTGCGTCGAAGCATCGGCCTGCGGGATTTCCCGCGCCAGCGCCAGCATCAAGGTAATCGCGTGTTCGGCCGTGGTGATCGAATTGCCGAACGGCGTGTTCATCACGATGATACCCTTCGCGGTGGCGGCGGGGATCTCCACATTGTCGACGCCGATGCCGGCGCGGCCGATCACCTTCAGCCGCGTCGCCTTCTCCAGGATCTTGGCGGTGGCCTTGGTGGCGGAGCGGATCGCAAGCCCGTCGTAATTGCCGATGATTTCGGCGAGCTTGTCCTTGTCCTTGCCGAGATTGGGCTGGAAATCGACATCGATGCCGCGATCCTTGAAAATCTGCACGGCGGCGGGGGACAGCGCGTCGGAAATGAGAACTTTGGGTTTGGACATCGGATGATTTACCTGAAGAGCTTTTTGAGGAAGCCGCGGTTGACGGCGATGACAGGAATTCCTGTGCG
>Ga0209871_1000211_pt1 | contig 17179 bp, 13 predicted proteins | sample OrgsoiDNA2013045_FD_185795 | JGI IMG/M metagenome (GOLD analysis project Ga0209871, IMG submission 185795) | Permafrost soil microbial communities from the Arctic, to analyse light accelerated degradation of dissolved organic matter (DOM) -... | ecosystem: Environmental > Terrestrial > Soil >... | reverse complement strand
CCCCCGGCACCCTCCGCACGGGCCACGCCGCCCCCGGCACGGGCCACGCCGCCCCCGGCACGGGCCACGCCGCCCCCGGCACCCTCTGCACGGGCCACGCCGCCCCCGGCACGGGCCACGCCGCCCCCGGCACCCTCCGCACGGGCCACGCCGCCCCCGGCACGGGCCGCACCGCCGACGTTCTCGTCATCGGCGCCGGGATCATCGGGCTGAGCATCGCCTGGCGGGCCGCCCAGCGCGGCATGGACGTCCTTGTCGTCGACCCCGCGCCGGGCGCGGGCGCGACCCAGGCCGCCGCCGGGATGCTCACTCCGATAGCGGAGGCCGCCTACGCGGAGAAGGAGCTCTTCCGGCTGGGCAGCGAGTCCCTGCTCCGGTACCCGGCCTTCGCTGCCGAGCTGACCGAGCTGACCGGCCAGCCGACCGGATTCCGCCAGGACGGGACCCTGCAGGTCGCCTACGACTCCAGTGACCTGGCGGTCCTCGACGAGCTGCATGTCCTGCAGGAGTCATTTGGCGTGCCCGCCCGCCGACTCACCGCACGCGAGTGCCGCACGGCGGAGCCGATGCTCGACCCGTCTGTGCGCGGCGGGCTGCTGGCTGAGCGCGACGGCTCCGTGGATCCCCGGCTGCTGACGCGCGCCCTGCTGGCCGCCGCGAGCATCGCCGGGGCCGGGCTCGAACGCCAGAGCGTCGCGGAGATCCTGATCGACGCCGGGACCGCCGCGGCCGAGGGGCACGCCACCGCGGGGCACACCAGCGATGCGGGACGCGGCACCGACGCTGGCCACGCGGCCGGCGTCCGGCTGGCCGACGGAACCGAGATCCGGGCTGACTGGGTAGTGCTCGCCGCAGGCTGGCAGTCCGGCACCATCGCCGGGCTGCCCGCCGCGGCGGCCCCCCCCGTGCGCCCGGTCAAGGGCCAGATCCTGCGCCTGCGGCCCACGCCGGCGACACTCGCCGCTGGCCTGCCGCCTGGCCTGCTCACCAGGACCGTCCGGGGGATTGTTCGCGGCTCGTCGGTCTACCTGGTGCCCAGGCCGAGCGGCGAGCTGGTGATCGGCGCCACTCAGGAGGAACTCGGCCCAGACACGCGGGTGACCGCCGGCGGCGTCTGGGAACTGCTCCGCGATGCCCGCACGCTCGTCCCCGGCATCACCGAGCTCGAGCTCGCCGAGGCCGTGGCCGGCCTGCGGCCGGGCACGCCGGACAACGCGCCGGTGCTCGGCCCGTCGCAGCTGCCCGGCCTGGTCCTGGCCACCGGCCACTTTCGCAGCGGGGTCCTGCTCGCGCCGGTGACCGCCGACATCATCGCGGACTACCTGGCCACGGAGCGGCTGGCCGACACGGCACTGCCGTTCGTGCCGCAGCGCTTCCCCGGCCGCGGCGGGAAGGCCGGCTCCGGCCAGGGCAAGCCCCGACGAGACGCGCCACGGGCAGACGCGCCACGGGCAGACGCGCCACGGGCAGACGCGCCACGGGCAGACGCGCCACGGCCGGACGGGAGCAGGCGGACGTGGAAGTAGTCATCAACGGCACGCCGCATCAGGTGAGAGACGAGATGTCACTGGCGCAGGCCGTTTCGCTGCTTACTCGCTCAGCTACGGGCGTCGCCGCAGCTATCAACGGCGAGGTGGTGCGCCGGGCCGCTTGGGAGTCGACCCGACTGGCCGCGGGCGACCATATCGAGGTGATCACCGCGGTGCAGGGAGGCTGACAGTGGACGATCCGTTCGTGCTGGGCGGCGAGGCGTTCAGCTCGCGCCTGATCATGGGCACCGGCGGCGCGCCGAGCCTGGACGTGCTGAGCCGGGCGCTGGCCGCGTCCGGTACGGAGCTGACGACCGTCGCTATGCGGCGGGTGGATCCGGCGGCCGCCGGATCAGTGCTCGACGTCCTGACTGCCCGCGGCATCCGGGTGCTGCCCAACACGGCCGGCTGCTTCACCGCCGCCGAGGCGGTGCGCACGGCCCGGCTGGCCAGAGAGGCGCTGGGGACCAGCTGGGTCAAGCTGGAGGTGATCGCCGACGAGCGCACCCTGCTGCCCGACGCCGTGGAGCTACTGGAGGCTGCCGAGCAACTGGTCGCCGATCACTTCACCGTCCTGCCCTACACTAACGATGATCCGGTGCTCGCCCGGCGGCTGGAGCAGGCAGGCTGCGCCGCGGTTATGCCCCTCGGCTCGCCGATCGGCTCCGGCCTGGGCATCTGCAACCCGCACAACATCGAGCTGATTGTCGATGCGGCGTCTGTGCCGGTGATCCTGGATGCTGGCATCGGCACCGCCAGCGACGCCGTGATCGCCATGGAACTCGGCTGCGATGCCGTCCTGCTGGCCACCTCGGTGACCAGGGCGCGGCATCCGGAGCTGATGGCCGAGGCGATGCGGACGGCGGTGACCGCCGGGCGGCTCGCGTTCCGCGCGGGCCGGGTACCACGTCGCAGGCACGCGACGGCCTCATCACCACCGGTTACCAGCTGACCCCGGAGCGCCGTTACCAGGGCACACATGCCCTGATGCCCCTTACACTTCTGCCGATGGACAGGACCCTTTCGCCGCCCACCGGGCAGCTGCTGGATGGCCGCTACCGGGTGGAATCCCGGCTGGCGCGCGGCGGCATGGCGACGGTCTACCTTGGCACGGATACCCGGCTGGATCGCACGGTTGCGCTGAAAATCGCCCACCCCGAGCTGTCGGGCGACGAGGAGTTCGTCCGCCGCTTCATCGGCGAGGCCCGGTCCGCGGCCAAGCTCTCCAGCCCGAATGTGGTCGCCGTCTACGATCAGGGCTCCGACGGTGATGTCCACTACCTCGCGATGGAGTACGTTCCCGGCCTGACGCTGCGCGCGCTGCTGGACGAGCGGGGCAGGCTCAGCCCGCGCGAGGCACTCGACATCACCGAGGGAGTGCTCGCAGGCCTGGCCGTAGCGCACGATGCGGGGATCGTGCATCGCGACGTCAAGCCGGAGAACGTCCTGCTCACGATGGCCAACACGGTGAAAGTGGCGGACTTCGGGCTGGCCAGGGCGGCGGCCAGGGCCGAGCACACCAAGTCCGGCATGATCATCGGCACGGCGGCGTATCTCGCGCCCGAGCAGGTCTCCCGCAGTGTCTCCGACGAGCGCACCGACGTGTACGCCGTCGGCGTGATGCTGTTCGAGCTGCTCACCGGCGCTCAGCCGCATACCGGCGAAACGCCGCTGGTCGTCGCGTACAAGCACGTCAGCGACATCGTGCCGCCCCCCTCTACGGTCGTGCCGGGCCTGCCGCCGGCCCTGGATGCCCTCGTGGCGCTGGCCACCAGCAGGGACCCGGACCTGCGGCCCCCCGACGCGGGCTACTTCCTGACCGCGATCACCGAGGTCAGGCGCGGCATGCCGATCACCGACCAGCGCTCCCGCGGCCAGCACGCCGCGCCCGGCCGCGTGTATGTCGCCGGGCCGCCCGGCGGGCTCCCTACCGCCCACCCGTGGGCGACTCAGGCTGCTGATCAGCCGGCCGCCAGCGGCCCGCTGCACGGCACCTCACTGCCCGGCACCTCACTGCCCGGCACCTCACTGCCCGGCGGTTCGCTGCCGAGCGGCCCGCCGCCCGGCAGCCAGGCCGCTGTCGACCTGCACTCCAACTGGCCGCAGGCCCCCGGCACCGCACCTGGCGCGTCCTCGTGGCCCACAGGAGATCACTCCCCGGCTGACGAACCGCCGCATGGGGTCGTCCTACCTGGCTTCCCGGCGCCGTCCGCGCCGGGCGGGCATCGCCAGGCGGCGGAGTTGCTTCCGGCCTCCGCCGTGCTGCCCCCCGCCGCGCACCGGTCGGAGAACCACACCCTCATCGTGGCGCCGGGAGGCCTGGACGCCATTTTCCGCGACGCGCCCGATTACCGCCAGGACCGGCCGGGCCGCGGCTATCGCCGCCGCAGGGAGCTAGCGCTGCACCGCTGGCTGTTCAGCCGCCGGCTCGGCTACCTGGCCGCCGCGGTGGCCGTGGTGCTGATCATCGGGCTGGCCGTGTGGTGGATCTCCGATGGCCAGTACGCAACGGTGCCGCAGGTCGGCGGGATCGCCGCGGCCACTGCAAGCCAGGAGCTTGAGAATCTGGGCTTCCACGTCCGGGCCGGCGCCGGGCAGCACAGCACGCTGCCGCGCGGCGATGTCGTCCGCACGATTCCGGCCACCGGGTCCCGGGCCAAGACCGGCAGCCAGGTCACGATCATCTCCTCGCTCGGTCCGGTGCTGGAGCAGGTCCCTGCGGTGACCGGCATTCAGCAGGCTGACGCTGTCAACAAGCTCAGGGAGGCGGGCCTGACGCCGGGCGCGATCACCGAGCAGACCTCGACTACTATCCCGGCCGGAATCGTGATCAGTACCACGCCGGTGGCCGGCGTCCGGTGGCCGAAGAACAAGCCGGTGGCCATCGCGGTCAGCGCGGGCCTGCCGCTGCCCAACTTCGTCGGCGCGATGGTGTCAGCGGCCCAGGCGGCGGCCCAGGCGGGCGGATACTCGATCAATCCGGTCCAGAACGCGAAAGGCACCGCGCCGCAGGGCACGATCAGCCGGCAGTCGCCCGCGCCTGGCAGCGCGATCGCCCAGTCCGAGGTCGTGACCGTCTACTTCTCCCCAGGGCCGCCGATGGTGGCCGTCCCCAATGTGCAGTTCATGAACGTCGATCAGGCAGTGCAGGTGCTGACGCAGGCCGGGTTCAAGGTCAGCATCAACAAGACGGGTGCCGGCAACCGCGTGGTCAGCTTCGGCCCGAATGGCCAGCAGCCGGCCGGCACCACCATCACCCTCAACGTAGGCTTCGGCTTCTAGTCGCGCCCGCGCCGCCGCGCCCGCGCCGTTTCAGAGCGGCGGGCCCTCGCCCGGCTCCTCCTGATAGGAGTACCGCTGCTCCCGCCACGGGTCCGCGGCGTTGTGATATCCGCGCTCCTCCCAGAAACCGCGCCTGTCCCTGGTCAGGTACTCCACGGCTCGCACCCACTTGACGCTCTTCCACGCATACAGGGTCGGCACCACCAGCCGCAGCGGGTACCCGTGCTCCGGGCCCAGCTGAACGTCGTCGCGGTGCGTTGCGAGCAGGGTGCTGCCGGCGGCAAAGTCAGCTATCCGCACGTTGGCGCTGTAACCGAAGTCCGCCCAGACCATGACGTGCGTGACATCCGGCGCAGGAGGAACGGCCCGCAGCACCTCAGCCGCCGCGATCCCCCGCCAGGCGATGCCGGGAACGGTGAACTTGGTGACGCAGTGGAAGTCCGCGACCACCCGGCAGCGCGGCAGCGCGGCTACCTCGTCCCAGTTCCAGCTGTGCTCTCGGCGGGACTCGGTGGCGCCGCACACCCGCAGATCCCAGGTGTCGGGGCGGAACGCCGGAACCGGGCCGTAATGCAGCACCGGGAGCACCGCAGGGATGTGCTGGCCTGGCGGCAGGTTTCGCTCCCGCGCGGCTTCCCGCTGCCTCATGTCGGACTTGACCTCCCCTCCTGCACGCACGCCTGCTCCGCATTTACGCCGTCGCGGCCACGACCCGCCAGCCCTCGTCATCCACAGGTGGATATCTTGCCACCCCGCTGTCCGCATCCGACTTGCGACCGCTCCGGAGCGACCGGCCAGGCGCGTGCGCTAAGCTACCGCCCGTGCGTCACGAGTACTGGTTCTTTTATGGCTACCGGCCCGGCCCTGGGACGGTCGCCCGCCAGACTCTGCGCTGACGCGAGCGACATGAAATGGGAGCCCCGGGCCGCAATGGCCCGGGGCTCTCGTCATGATGGAGGCAAGGAGGATGACATGGTGGTCGTGATGGCCCCGGAGGCCACGCAGGCTGACATTGACACGATCGTTGATCTGGTGCGCGCGGCTGGCGGGGACGCCTTCGTAAGCAGCGGGGTATCCAGGACGATCATCGGCCTGGTCGGGGATGTCGAGCACTTCGGCGCTCTTAACCTGCGCAGCCGAACCGGCGTCGGCGATGTGGTGCGAATTTCGGTCCCCTACAAGCTGGTCAGCAGGGAACACCATCCGAACCGCTCAGTGATCACGGTGGGCGGAGTGGCGATCGGCCCGGAGACCGTGACGATCATCGCCGGGCCGTGCACGGTTGAGAACCCGGAGCAGACCCTGGCAGCGGCGCGGATGGCGCAGGCGGCGGGAGCATCGGTGCTGCGCGGCGGCGCGTTCAAGCCGAGGACCTCGCCGTACGCCTTCCAGGGTCTTGGCGAGGCTGGCCTGAGGATCCTCGCTGACGTCCGGGCGGAGACCGGGCTGCCGGTAGTCACCGAGGTGATCGACCCGGCCAGCGTCGACCTGGTCTGCTCCTACGCGGACATGCTCCAGGTCGGCACCCGCAGCATGCAGAACTTCGCCCTGCTGCAGGCGGTCGGCTCAGCGGGCAAGCCGGTCCTGCTGAAGCGCGGCATGAACGCCACCATCGAGGAGTGGCTGATGGCCGCCGAGTACATCGCGCAGCGCGGCAACCTCGACATCGTGCTGTGCGAGCGCGGCATCCGCACGTTCGAGACCGCGACCCGCAACACCCTGGACATCAGTGCCGTCCCGGTCGCCCAGCGGCTGTCTCACCTGCCGGTGATCGTCGACCCGTCCCACTCGGGCGGCCGGCGTGACCTGGTCGTGCCGCTGAGCCGGGCGGCCATCGCGGTGGGAGCCGACGGGATCATCGTGGACGTTCACCCCGAGCCGGCGAAGGCCATGTGCGACGGCGATCAGGCGCTGATGGACGAGGACATCCGGGAACTCGGGAGCTCGGCCGCTGCCCTGACCAGGCTGATGGGGCGCACGCTGACGCCGGCGCCTCAGCCTGCCGTCGTCGGATGACATCGTGCCCTGGGGCGCCTGATGCCCGGCCTGGCCGTAGCGCGCGCATGGCGGCTGCTGAGCGCCGCGCGGGTCGCGCGGCTCGCGACCGTCACCGCGGCTGGGACGCCGCACATCGTGCCGATCACCTTCGCCGTGCACGACGGCGTGGTCTACACAGCGGTGGATGCGAAGCCGAAGTCCACCCGCCTGCTGCGCCGGCTGGACAATATCCGGCTTCACCCGGCCGTGGCCGTTCTTGCCGACCACTATGAGGACGACTGGGCCGCGCTCTGGTGGGTGCGCGCCGACGGTCACGCGTCGGTCCTCGACGGGCCCGGCCAGATGGCCGGGCCGATCGCTGCGCTGGCTGAGCGCTATCCGCAGTACCGCGATCTCCCGCCGGCCGGCCCGGTTATCGCCGTGACCATCGAGCGCCTGACCGGATGGACCGCCCGCACCCGCTGAAGCCGCCGCCCGCCGTCGGCAGGGCGCCGGGCCGGACAGCAGTCACAGGGCCGCGACGGCCGGGATCACCTCACTGCCGATGACCTCCAGCGGCGTGACATCCCAGACGTTGGCCACGGCGCCGATGGCGGCGTGGAAGCCCATCTCGGCGAGCTTGCCGAGCTGATCGGTGACCTGCGCGGCCTTCTCACCCTTGCGGCCCATGTCAAAGATGAAGTAGCAGGTCTTGGTGATCTCGTCGTAGTCGCGCCCCTCCGCCTCGCAGTGCGCCCTGAGCACGTCGAGCTTGCGGGCCAGGTCGGGGCCGGGGAACAGGTTGCATGCCTGGGCGTAGCGGGCGACGAAGCGCAGCGTCTTGCGCTCGCCTGACCCGCCGATCATGATCGGCGGGTGCGGGACTGACACGGCCTTCGGGTAGTTCAGCGGCCGCTCCAGCTGGAAGTGCGTGCCCTGGTAGGCGGACTCGTCACCGCGCCACATCTGCAGGCAGATCTGCAGCGTCTCCTCCAGCCGCTCGAACCGCTCGGCGACAGGCGGGAACGGGATGCCGAGCCCGCGCGACTCCTGCTCATTCCACGCGGCGCCGATGCCGAGCCAGGCTCGCCCGTCCGACAGCACATCAAGCGTGGTCACGATCTTCGCCAGGATCCCCGGATGCCGGTAGACGGCACCGGTGACGAGCGTGAGCAGCTTGGCCCGTGACGTGCAGCCCGCCAGGTAGCCGAGCGTGGTGTACGCCTCGAGCATCTCGTGCTCCGGCGGCCCGGCCATCTCGATCTGGAAAAAGTGGTCCATCAGCGCGATGAACTCAAAACCGGCATCATCTGCTGTCCGCGCCACCGTGGCCAGATCAGCGCCGAGCCCCGCAGGGCCGCCCGGCCGGGTGAAGTCAGGAATCTGCAAGCCAATCTTCACGCCATTACCTCCGGTCTCAGCTGTTCACGTCAGCCTGTCACATCCGCGACCGCAGGCCGGTGCTCCGGCTAGGCTGCGGCGGGCTCGGTCACGGGCGGCGCCGGCTCGTCCGGCTTGTCCGGCGTCTCCTGCGAGCGGTTCCTGAACGCCAGCGCCGCCGCCATGCAGGCCAGCGGAACCGCCGGGATGACGTACCGGTAGTTGTACTCGTGCTCCGCGATCGGGAACAGGATCGTGACCACGGCGCAAGCCAGCAGCAGGGCCGAAGCGGCCAGGCGCCTGCGCGGGACGAAAATCCCGCCGAGGCCGACCAGCAGAATCAGGCCGAACACCGGGCCAGGCAGGTCGATCACTTTCTGGTAGCCCCTGATGAGATGACCATATGGGTTGACGAACTGCTCGCCGAAATGCGGGCCCAGGTAGGGCCCGACGCTCCCGGTTGACCCCGTGTAGGCTTTCAGCGCGGCGAGCGCGTATCTGCGGTTGTCGGGCCCAAGGCGCCCGGTGTTCCCCGACTGGCCGGGGAAAACGAACAGGTTGGACTTGGTAAACGGGTGCAGGGCGTCCCTGGCGACAACTGCCGCATAGGCCAGCGGCTGGGCCTCGATCGCGCGCTCCGCGAATTGCATCGCACGCGCATTGTTGACCGACGTGAACGCCGCTATGTCGGGCACAAGTCCAGGCGCCTGGGGATTCTGCCATTGCCAGGCGTCATGGTTCCAGAGGTAAAGTTTCGGCTGCTGCCGCTGGCCTGGCGGCCTATTGGGAATCCCCCGCTGCCGATTCGGGCAGAGTGCCTGGAGGTTGGCAGGAGGCTTGATGATACCGCAGTTGGCAAAGGTCATTGTCCGCGACCACAGGAACAGGCCGCTGCTATTGGTGATGTTAAAGTTGCCATTCGCGCTTGCGAACCAGGCCATGTACAGGACCACCGGCAGCGCGCCGCTGGCCAGCACGGCGCACACCCGGCGCCAGCCCGCCCGCCGCACCAGCAGGTAGAGAGCCATCAGCGCGATCAGCGGCAGCGCCGTGGGGCGCACGACAGCGGATGCGCCCATCAGCAGCCCGGCGGTCACGGTCCGCCACACCGACGGCTCCTGCCGGAGCAGGAGCACCGCCAGGGCCGCGATCAGCAGCAGCAGGGCCAGGAAGTCGGCCATGATCAGCTGCTCGAGCAGGAACTCGGACGGGCTGAACAGCACCGGCGCGGCCGCCAGCGTGGCCAGCCAGTCGCTCACGCCAAAGCGCCGCAGCACCGCGTACACCAGCACCGCGACCATCAGGCCCAGAAGATGCTGCAGGCCCGCGATCAGCATCAGCGAGTGGAACGGCTTGAGCAGCACCAGGAACAGGGAGTACCCGCCGGGATTGGCCACGTTCGGGATGAGGTGAGCGGCATCCCACAGGTAGTCGTAGGTGTCCAGCTTGAACAAGATCGCGGGCTGGAAGCCCAGCATCACGATCACCCTGGGCACCACCGCAAGCCCGAGCGCTAGGGAGAAGAGCAGATGGCGCCGGAGCAGCGCGCGCACGCTCCCCCGCAGGCGGCGCTGCGCCTGCCCGGACCGCGGTCCTGCCTTCGGCTCCTCGCCTGTCTCGGCCGCACCGGTGCCGAGACCCTGCCTGAGCGTCGACAAAACTTAACTCCTCGACCTGGTCATGCACTGATGTACCCTGGCGCCGCCTGCCGCAGGACCGCCTGGACGTGCAATCCGCCGCAGCGACCCAGGGTGCTGGATGCGCCTCAACACTGTGCACTATGGCCGTCAAAGAAGACCCGAATAGATTGTGAACATTTCTCATTCGCCACAAAGCTTACGCGCCGGGGGCGTGGCTACGCGCCGGCTGGATCCGGCACGGACAGCGCCTGCCCGGCGGACGTCCGCTCGCCCGCTGACTGCTCGCCCGCTGACTGCTCGCCCGCTGACTGCTCGGCCGCCGTAGGCTCGGTCAGCGCATCGGCAGAGTTATTCCTGAACGCCAGCGCCGCCGCCATGCAGGCGAGCGGAACCGCCGGGAGCACGTACCGGTAGTTGTACTCGTGCTCGGCGACCGGGAGCAGGATGGTGACCACGGCAGACGCCAGCAGCATGCCCGAAGCCGCCAGGCGCCTGCGCGGAAGCAGGATCCCGGCCAGGCCGACGGCGATAACCAGGCCGAATACGGGGCCGGGAAGGGAAACTACTTTCTGGTAGCCCGCGATGAGATGCGTCCATGGCTCGACGATGTGCTCGCCGAAATGTGAGCCCAGGTAGGGCCCGATTCCGTTGGCTGTCCCGTCATAGGCCCGCACCGCAGCTAGCGCGTATTTCTGATTGACCCCGTAAAGACCGGACGTTGGCTGGGACGCCGCGGGGAACACGAACTGGCTGGGCTGGGTGAACGCGCTCAGAGCCTCCCGGCCGACAACTCCCGCATAGGCGAGCGGCTGGGCGGTGATGGCGCGGACCGCGAATCGCATCGCGCGCGCGTTGTTAGCCGCCGTAAACGCCCCGGTGTCGGGCACGATGCCCTGCTGCGGAGCTTTCCACTGCCAGCCTGCGCCGGTCTTGGCTCCGTCGTGGTCCCACAGGTACCTCTTCGGCGCCTCCCGCAGGGCTGCCACCGGCTGGGCCAGCACGCCAGGCTGCCGGTCCGGGCAGAGCGCCCGCAGGTCGGCAGGGGGCTTGATAATGCTGCAGTTCGCGAAGGACATCGTCCGCGACCACAGGAACAGGCCGCTGCTCTGGGTAATGTCAAAGGAGCCATTCGCGCTTGCGAACCAGGCCATGTACATGACCACCGGCAGAGCGCCCGCCGCCAGGACGGCGCACACCCGCATCCAGCCCGCCCGCCGCACCAGCAGGTAGAGACCCATCAGCGCGATCAGCGGCAGCGCCGTCGGACGAACCACGGCGGAGGCACCCATCAGCAGCCCGGCTGCCACCGTGCGCCACACCGACGGCTCGGGTCGCAGCAGCAGCACCGCGAATGCCGCCACCAGGGTCAGCAGCGCGAGGAAATCAGCCATGATCAGCTGCTCGAGCAGGAACTCCGACGGGCTGAACAGCACAGGCAATGTCGCCAGCGTGGCAACCCACCCGCGGACCCCCCAGCGCCGAAGGACCGCGTACACCAGCACCGCGACGGTCAGGCCCAGCACGTGCTGCAGGCCGGCGATCAGCGCCAGCGAATGGAACGGCCTCAGCAGCGACAGGACCAACGAGTAACCGCCGGGGTTGACCACGTTCGGCGTGAGGTGGACGGCGTTCCACAGGTAGTCGTAGGTGTCGAGCTTGAACAGGATCGCAGGCTGGAAGCCCAGCATCACGATCGCCCTGGGCACCACCGCGAGCCCGAGCACGATCGAGAACAGCAGATTGCGGCGCAGCAGCCCGCGCGCGCCTGCCGGCCCCGCCGGAAGGCTGCGGCGGGCCTGCCCGGCTCGCGGCTCAGCCTCCGGTGCCTCGCCCGCACCGGGTGCCCGGCTGGCGAGCCCCTGCCTGAGCATCGACAACTTATCTCCTCGACCTGGTCTTGCGCGGTTCCGCCACCGCCGGAGGTGCCGCAGGACCTACGAAAACTCGCTGCTCAGCGCAGTGCATATGACCTGCAAAGAAGACCCGAACAAAGTTATGAACATTCCTCATTGCCCGCTTCAACGTGCGCCACAAAGACAGGCCTGAACTCGGCGTAGCCGACAGCCACCTGCTTGCTCAAGCCATGCGCAGTGACACGGTACCGTACAGCGCCGGACAGTTCCGCAAGATCTCAAATACGCGATCGCGGGCAGCCGAGCCGGGCCAGCCAGCGACGCAAGCGGACACGTGCCTGCCGCGAATCCGACCTGCCGCGAATCCGATCAGGACCGGCTGGGCGTGTGCTCCTGCGCGTCGTCGGCCAGTTCCTCCGCCAGGTCCTCGACATCCAGCCGGGCCTCGATCCGCCGCAGGTCCTCGATCCTGGCCCGCGTCTCCACCTGCCGCGGCGTCAGCAGCGAGCAGCAGTCCTGGTCCGGAAGCTCGGAGATCGCCAGCGTGCTGATCCTGCGTGCCTCCGCGATGATCTCGTTCTTGTCCAGGCCGATCAGCGGGCGCAGGACCGGCAGCGTGACGGCGTCATCCAGCGCGGTGATGTTGGTCAGCGTCTGGCTGCTCACCTGCCCCAGCGAGTCGCCGGTCACCAGCGCCCCCGCGTGCAGCCTGCGGGCCATCGCCTGGCCGGTCTTGAGCATCAGCCGCCGCTGCGCCATGATCTGCAGTCGGCCGGCGCCGCAGGAGGCAAGGCGCTGCTGCGCCTTGCCGAACGCGACCACGAACAGCCGCGAGCCGCCCTGGAATCTGTCCAGCTCGCGCACTAGCCCGTACGCCTTGTATACCGACTCCGGGCCGGTCAAGGGCATGCCGGAGAAATGCAGGTAACTGCAGCGCAGGCCGCGGCGCATCATCCGGTATGCGGCCACCGGCGAGTCAATGCCGCCCGACAGGAGCACCAGCCCGCGGCCGCTCATGCTGACCGGCAGGCCGCCCTGGCCGGCCATCCCTGCGGTGAACACGAAGACCTCGGAATGATCGACCTCGACGAACACTGTGGTGTCGGGGTGGCGCAGGTTCACCGGATAGCCATACTCCTGCTGGATCCTGGCGCCGATGAGGACCGCGAGCTGCGCGGAGGTCACGGGGAACCGCTTGTCACGGCGTCGGGCCCGCACCGCGAACGAGCCGCGGGCTCCCGCGGTCAGCTCGAGGGCGGCAGCGACCGCCGCCTCGGGGTCCTTGGCCACTCGCACCGCACGGCATACCCGCGCCAGGCCCATGACGTCGCGCATCCGCTCGGCCAGCAGATCGACCATGGATTCCGCCGCCTGCCCCCCGGCGTCGGCCCCGGCCACTGCCCCGGGCACCCGCAGGACGATGACACCGTCGCGCTGCCAGATCCGGATCGGGATGCCCAGTTCGCGCGCCGCGCGCCTGATATTGTCCTGCAGCAGCCGCTCGAAGTGCTGCCGGTTCTTCCCCTTCAGCACGATCTCGCCCAGCTTGAGCAGCACGCACGGCTCATGCAGCCCCCCGGTGCTGCCCTCGGTGCCGCGCCGAGCAGGCAGTTCAGCGAGGGGAATGGCGGTCATCTGTCCAGTCTGCCAGTTGACGGCCGCTCTGCGGCATGTCCCGCACTTAGCCGATCTGGCGCGGCTCACCGGCACAGGTGCCGCCGCCATGGCCGCTGCCGCCGGGCCGGGCCTCTCGTCGGCGCGTCAGCCGCCGAGGACCGCGCAGAGCAGGCGGTTGTCGCCGCGCTGCCACAGCGTGCCGATCTGGGTGAACCCGGCAGTCCGCAGCGCATCGACGTGCGCGGCCAGCAGCCTCGACTCCGAGCCATGATGATCGGCGCTGTAGCGCCGGCGCTCGCGCTCGGCCGCGGGCCCGGCCAGCGCGGGATCGGCGGTCACCGTCTCCCACCAGTGCGACCAGCTCTCGGCATGCCCGTCGGGGAACTGCCGCGCGTCCTCGCGCTCGCGGATCGCCCGGCCAAGCCGCGCCAGGACCGGGGCCGCTGCCTCGTCCTCTTCCAGGTGATCGCCGTTCAGCAGCAGGCCGCCGGGCCGCAGCACCGTGGCCAGCTCGGCGTACATCGCGGCGAGCTCAGGCCCGGCCAGCCAGTGCAGCGCGGTGGTGCTCACCGCGGCATCGGCCTTGCCCGCCAGCCCGAGCGCACTGGACCAGCCGGGGACTCGCAGGTCAAGATCGGCGAAACGAAGCCCGGCCCGATCCGGCTCGGCAGCGCAGGCGAGTGCCAGCAGGAGCGGGTCAGCATCGACGGCGACGACCGTGGCCGCCGGCAGGCGGCGCAGCAGCCGGACCGCCAGTGAGCCAGGACCGCAGCCGAGGTCGATGATCAGCGGATCGGCACCGGACGCGGCCGCCTCAACGACGTCGATGAGGGCGGTGAAGCGTTCCTCCCGGTCCGGCATGGAGACCTGCTGCTGGGCGTCCCAGCGCTCTATCCAGATGCGGGCCGCCTCCTGGCTGATCTCGGCCGAGTACACGCCGCCGCGGGTTCCCGTGATCATTGCCCCACTCCCGTAACTGTCTACTATTATTTAGCCAGTTACAATCTAGCGATGCGGAGATAACTGGTCAAGTGAACTTCACCAGTCACATGGATACCGTGGTCACCGTGGCAGTGCGCCTGGTCAACACGCTGACCGCCGGCGAGGCGCGCGGCAGGCCTTATGTGCCGCCGGACGGCGCGGCACTGCCGCCAGCGGCTGCCGATGCGCTGAGCGTCGGCACGCGCGGCATCCGGCGGCTGACGCGCCGGGATGCCACCGAGCTGCGCGAGGTCGCCCGCCAGCTTCGCGCCGTCTTCGACGCCGTGGCCAGCGGAGACGTCGACGCCGCCGCACTACAGGTCAACGCGATGCTGGCGCAGGCCGGCGCCCGCCCGCAGCTGGACCGGCACGATGGCGAGCCGTGGCACATCCACTTCCACGGGGCGCAGGACTCGGTGGCGCAGGGCTACGCCGCCGGCTGCGCCACCGGACTGGCGGTCGTGCTCGGCAGCGAGATGCGCGACCGGCTCGGAGTCTGCACAGCCCCGCACTGCGACCGTGTCTATGTCGACATCTCACGCAACGGAACTCGCCGATTCTGCTCCACGGCCTGCCAGAACCGCGTTAAGGCGGCCGCATTCCGCGCCCGCCGGGCGTGACAGCAGCGCGCTCGCCTACCTCCTGGCCACCGGACCAGCAGGCAAGTCCAGGTGGTCCGGCCGATCCCGGCGGTCCAGGTCGTTCGCGCACCGCTGAGACACGCAAGGGGGCAGGCTCGCTGCCTCACGGACCCGCCCCAACGCACTGTATTCTTCCACCCATGCAATCGATAGCGCGTTCGCTCAAAGGACAGGTATGAGCATACCTGTCCTCTTAGGAATAGACCTTGGGACAAGCGCCACCAAAGTGTGCGCAGTAGACGCGAACGGCAACGAGGTTGCCCATGGCGCATGCGCCTACCAGCCGGCCGAAGAAGGCCCCGCGCCCGCGGAGGCGGACACGCATACCTGGTGGAAAGGAGTCAGGGAGGCTACCGGCCAAGCTCTACGGGCCGGCAATCTCGCAGTGCAGGCCGTTGGCCTCTCCGGGCAGATGCACGGAGTTGTCGCCGTGGACGCTGAGGGCAGCTGTGTACGTCGCCCGATAATCTGGAGTGACACCCGGGCCATGCCCTGCATACCGCACCTAGCACGGATCGAAATTCCGTTTCGCGCCAGCATCCTTAATAAACTTGGCCCAGGATTTGCAGCGGCCATACTGTATTGGCTTTCCCAGGCCGAGCCGGCCACCCTTGCCAGGGCCCGCTGGGCATTGCAGCCCAAAGACTGGCTCGGCCTGCGTCTGACTGGAGGTATCGCGACCGATGCATCCGATGCATCTGCGACCGGCCTCTGGGACTTCCAGCATGCGGCATGGCATCGCGAATTCTGCGATGCCATCCCGATCGATTACCGGCTGCTGCCGCCGGTCTTGGGCGGTGACCAGGTCCGGGGCGGGCTCCGAGAGGAAGCTGCCCTTGATCTAGGGCTCTGCGCTGGCATCCCGGTCGTCCTCGGGCGTGCCGATACCGTGGCCTCGCATCTGGGCAGCAACTCCTCGCTCGCGGCTGGCCACGTCATCCTGACCCTCGGCACGGGAGGCCAGCTGTGCCAGCTGCTCGCGCCCGCGTCGGCTCAGCCGGCAGAGCCGCCAGAGGGAGTCATGTATCTCGTCGGCCCGGGCGATCATGACCACTACATCATGGCTCCCACCTATTCGGCCGGAACGTCACTGGACTGGGCCCGCCGGCTGTGGTCGCTGAGCTGGGAGCAGCTCTTCACTACCGCCTTCTCGGTGCCGGCGACAGTCGACGGCCCGCTGTTCACTCCATTTGCGCCCGGTCAGGGACCTGCTCCAGTCGCAGCCACGCCGACCGCCAGCTGGCATGACGTCCGCCAGGGAAACCACCAGGGCGACCTGCTCAGGGCGGCCCTTGAGGGCTGCATCTACGCATTGCGGATGGCAAAGGAGCGCCTGCTGGAACATCGCCAGGCTTCGCCGTTCACGTCCTGCACTTTGGTTGGCGGCAGTGCGAGGGACGATCGGGTCAAGCAACTCGCGGCCGATGTCCTCGGCATCTCGATCCGGAGCCCGGAGTTCCACAATGCATCCGCCAGAGGCGCCGCTCTGTCGGCCGGGGTCGCGGCCGGCTGGTTCAGTTCCGCGCGCGCAGCATCCCAGCACCTTGCACGTCCGCTCTCGACTATCGAACCCGACCCCATGGCCCAGATCGTCCACAGTCGGCGGTTCGAGCGCTTCAGCGCCATCATCGGCGGTCCTCACGGCGGCGCCGGGTGAGTGCACCCCCGACGCTGCTCATCTCAGCTGGCCCCGGAGCCGTGCTCTTTGACCTGGACGGCACCCTCGCCGATACGGACCCGCTGCATGCCAGGGCCTGGCAGCTACTCACGCGGTCCCGCTTTGGCCTGAGCTTCACCTGGGCCGACTACCGCAATGCTTGCATCGTCGAGGGTATGTCGCCTGCCGACTTTCTGCTGCGGCTCGGCGCAGACGTCCGGTCAGCGGAGCTCCAGGCCGCCAAGACCTGCATCTTCCGCCGGCTGCTCCGACATGAACTCCGACTCGCGCCTGGGGCGGAGACGTTTCTTGCCCACATCCTCACGGCCGGGATCGCGGTCGCGATCGTCTCGAGCGGCAGCCGGGGATCCGTCGATGCGTTCCTGGACACCCTCTGGCCTGGTGCACCGCCTGCGGTCAGCGTGAGCCGGGAGGACACCACGCACCACAAGCCGCACCCTGAGCCATACCTCTTCGCGCTCGCGCAGCTCAGCCGATCGCCAGCGGATTGCCTGGCCATCGAAGATACTGACCGGGGCGTCTTGTCGGCACGCCGGGCCGGGATGCGTGCGGTCAAGGTCGCAGACGGCGACGTGCCTGCGGTATCGGAGGCTGACATAGT
>Ga0209871_1000210_pt1 | contig 17218 bp, 11 predicted proteins | sample OrgsoiDNA2013045_FD_185795 | JGI IMG/M metagenome (GOLD analysis project Ga0209871, IMG submission 185795) | Permafrost soil microbial communities from the Arctic, to analyse light accelerated degradation of dissolved organic matter (DOM) -... | ecosystem: Environmental > Terrestrial > Soil >... | reverse complement strand
GCGGCCAGCGTCGTGTCTGGCGGCTGACCATCTACCGGACCGGGACGCGGATCACGCTGACCGACGTCCTGCCCCGGCTCCAGCACATGGGGGTCGAGGTCGTCGATGAGCACCCGTATGAGTTCGCCGGGGCCGAGCCGTTCTGGATCTATGACTTCGGCCTGCGCCGGGCCGGCGACAGCGCGACGGCGGCCGACGGCGGCTCCGCCGACTCGATCGAGTCGGTCAAGGAGCAGGTCGAGGGGGCGCTTGCCGCGCTGTGGCACGGGGAGATCGAGGACGACGGCTTCAATGCGCTGGTACTCGACGCGCACCTGAGCTGGCGCCAGGTGGTGATGCTGCGGGCGTACGCCAAGTACTTGCGCCAGGCGGGCATCACCTTCAGCCAGGACTATATCGAGCGCGTGCTGCGCTCCAACATCACCCTGACCAGGCTGCTGGTCCGGCTGTTCGAGTCCAGATTCGATCCGGCCAGGCAAGCGGGCGGAGCCGAGCGCAGCGAGGGCATTGCCGAGGAGATCCGGGGCGAGCTCGACGACGTGGCCAGCCTGGATGAGGACCGGATCCTGCGCGCGTACTGGGGCCTGATCCGGGCCACGCTGCGGACCAATTACTTCCAGCAGGCCGCGCCCTGCGACGGGCGGCAGGCACGGGCGCCCTACCTGGTGGTCAAGCTCGATGCGGCGCTGGTCCCCGACCTGCCCGCGCCGCGGCCCAAGTTCGAGCTGTTCGTCTACTCGCCCAGGTTCGAGGGAGTGCACCTGCGGTTCGCCGACGTGGCCAGGGGCGGCCTGCGCTGGTCGGACCGGCGGGAGGATTTCCGTACCGAGATCCTCGGCCTGGCCAAGGCACAGGAGGTCAAGAACTCGGTCATCGTCCCCTCCGGTGCCAAGGGCGGATTCGTCTGCAAGCGGCTGCCGGACCCCGGCGACCGTGAGGCGTACCAGGGCGAGGTGCTGGCCTGCTACCGGATGTTCATCAGCGCGATGCTGGACGTGACCGACAACCTGGCCAGCGGCCAGGTCGTGCCGCCCGCCGCGGTGGTGCGCCACGACGGTGACGACCCCTACCTGGTGGTGGCCGCCGACAAGGGCACCGCCACCTTCTCCGATACGGCCAACGAGATCGCGCAGCGCCGCGGGTTCTGGCTGGGAGACGCGTTCGCCTCCGGCGGGTCCGAGGGCTACGACCACAAGAAGATGGGCATTACCGCCCGCGGCGCGTGGGAATCGGTCCGGTACCACTTCCAGACACTGGGCATCGACGTCGATCAGCACGACTTCACCGTCGTCGGGGTGGGTGACATGTCGGGCGACGTGTTCGGCAACGGGATGCTGCTGTCCGCTCACATCAAGCTGGTGGCCGCGTTCGATCACCGGCACGTGTTCATTGACCCCGACCCTGACCCGGCGGCAAGCATCGCCGAGCGGGAGCGGCTCTTCGCCCTCCCCAGGTCGTCGTGGGATGACTACGATCGGTCGCTCATCTCGGCGGGCGGCGGGGTGTGGCAGCGCTCGGTCAAGTCGATACCCGTCTCGACGCAGGTCAGCACTGTCCTCGGGCTGGCCGACGGCGTCACCGCGCTGTCGCCCGATCAGCTGATCTCGGCGGTGCTGGCCGCCCCGGTCGATCTGCTCTGGAACGGCGGCATCGGCACCTACGTGAAGGCGACCTCCCAGGTGAACGCCGATGCGGGTGACAGGTCCAACGACGCGGTCCGGGTCAACGCATCGCAGGTCAGGGCCAAGGTCATCGGCGAGGGCGGGAATCTGGGCGCGACCCAGGAGGCCAGGATCGAGTACTCGCTGGCCGGCGGCCTGATCAATACCGATTTCATCGACAACTCGGCGGGCGTCGACACCTCCGACCATGAGGTCAATATCAAGATCCTGCTGGACGGCGCAGTGCGGGACGGCGAACTGGCGCCCGCCGACCGCAACACGCTGCTGCACCAGATGACCGACGAGGTCGGCGAACTGGTGCTGGAGCACAACTACCAGCAGAACCGGGTACTGGCCGCTTCTCGTGCGCAGTCGGCGCAGATGCTGCACGTGCACGCCAGGTACATCCGGAAGCTGGAGCGCGACCGCAAGCTGCGGCGCCGGCTCGAGGTGCTGCCCGGCGACAAGGAAATCGCCGAGCGGCGGTCGGCGGGGACCGGCCTGACGCTGCCCGAGTTCTCCGTCCTGCTGGCCCACACCAAGATCGGCGCGGCGCAGGAGGTGCTGGCCTCCGGCCTGCCCGACGACACCTACCTGCGGCGCGTGCTGACCGGGTATTTTCCCGCGCCGCTGCGGGAGCGCTACGCGAGCCGGATGGGCACCCACCGGCTGCACCGGGAGATCATCACCACCGCCGTGGTGAACGACATGGTGGACAGGTCAGGGATTACCTTCGCGTTCCGGCTGAACGAGGAGACCGGCGCTTCGGTGCCGGACATCACCGCGGCCTGGCTGGTCGCCCGCGAGGTCTTCGACATGACCGGCTTCTGGGCCAACCTCGAGGCACTCGACGGCAAGGTCGATACCGCTACCCAGATCCTGGCGTCGCTGGAGGGCCGCAAGCTCACCGAGCGCGCGGCCCGGTGGCTGCTGCACTTCCGCCGGCCGCCGTTCGACATCCGGCAGACGATCGACTTCTTCGCCGCCGGCGTGCTGACCGTGGGGACGGGCCTGCCCAAGCTGCTCACCGGCCGGGACCTGGCCGGGTTCGAGGAGCACCGCGACTCCTTCGCCGAACGTGGCGTGCCTGAGGACCTCGCCGACCGGATCGCGGCGATGGTGCCCGCCTACTCGGCCTTCGACGTCGTGGACATCGCCCGCGGCACCGGCAGGTCGATCGAGGAGACGGCGGAGGTGTACTTCGACCTGGCCGACCGGCTGCAGATCGCGCGGCTGCGCGACCGGATCACCGCCCTGCCCCGCGACGACCGGTGGAACACGATGGCTCGCGGTGCGCTGCGCGATGACCTGTACACCGCGCACGCGCAGCTCGCCAGGGACGTGCTGACCGTGACCGACCCCGGCAGCCCGGAGGAGCGGCTCGCTGCCTGGGTGCAGCGCAATGAATCGGCAGTGCTGCGCGCCGCCCAGACCCTGACCGAGATCGGCGAGAGCGACGCCTTCACGATAGCGACTCTCTCGGTCGCGGTGCGTGCTGTCCGTACCCTGGTGGCCACCAGCACGCTGCCCACCTGAGCTGGGGATTGCCGGCATCGGATACTGGCGAGTAGTTGATCTCGCGTAGGCTCTGCGCCATGGCAATCGACAGTGCGAGTGAGCTCTCGGCACTTACGTCGAAGCTCGCCAGCATCGAGGCTGTCCTGGATCCGGATTCGATCCGGAAGGAAGCTGACGGCCTGCGTGAGCGGTCGGCGGATCCGGCGTTGTGGGAGGACCAGGAGCAGGCGCAGCTGGTGACCAGGAGGCTGTCGTACCTGGACGGCGAGCTGTCCAGGCTGGCGAGCCTGCACAGCCGCCTGGAGGACACCGCGGTGATGTTCGAGCTGGCGGAGAGCGAGAATGACCAGCCGACCCGCGAGGAGGCGCTGCGGGATCTGGCCGCGGTCCGCAAGGAAATGGACTTGCTGGAGATCAGGACCCTGCTGTCGGGTGAGTACGATTCCCGCGAGGCACTGATCTCCATCACCGCGCAGGCCGGCGGCGCTGACGCGGCGGACTGGGCGGAGGGCCTGCAGCGTATTTACCTGCGCTGGGCCGAGCGGCACGGGTACCCGACGGAGGTCTACGACACCTCGTACGCGGAAGAGGCCGGGATCAAGTCCACGACCTTCTCGGTGAAGGCGCCGTACGCCTACGGGACGCTGCGCGGCGAGCACGGCACGCACCGGATGGTGCGCATCTCCAAGTACGACAATCAGGGCCGCAGGCAGACCTCCTTCGCCGGGGTGGATGTCATTCCGGTCGTCCAGCAGGCTGATCACATCGAGATTCCCGAGGACGAACTGCGGGTGGATGTCTACCGGTCCAGCGGACCAGGCGGGCAGGGCGTCAACACCACGGACTCGGCGGTGCGCATCACGCACTTGCCGACCGGGATCGTGGTCTCCTGCCAGAACGAGCGCAGCCAGATCCAGAATCGCGCCAGCGCCATGGCGGTACTCCAGGCCAAGCTACTGGAGCGCAACCGGGACGAGCAGGCGGCGAAGCTGACTGAGTTGCGCGGCGAGTCCAGGCGCAGCTGGGGCACCCAGATCCGCAACTACGTCCTGCACCCGTACCAGAACATCAAGGACGTGCGGACCGGCTACGAGACCGGGAACACCGCCGCCGTGCTCGATGGCGAGATCGACGACTTCATTGAGGCGGAGATCCGCTGGCTCCGGACCCAGGGACTATAGCCAGCCCGGGGCTATAGCCAGCCCTGTGCTACAGCCAGCCCGGTGCTACAGCCAGCCCGGCTGGGCCGGCTCAGTGCACCAGGTGCTGCATGGCGAGCGCGAGGCCAGCGATCAGCAGCAGGATGGCCAACATGTGCGGAACGCTGAGCCCGTGCGCGCTGTGGTGCACATGTGCCTTCGACGCGCGGCACACCGGGCACCGGCCCTCTGCGACCGGCCCAGCGCATTGGGCGCAGATCAGGTGTTCGCAGCTCATGTGGTGCCTCCAGCGAGGTGCTGTCAGCTCGCCTCGACGATGGTGGACTTTCCAGACTAGTTTGTTCCAGACTAGCCCCGTCACCAAACCGCCGCGCGTGCAGCGGCGGGCGGCCTTGCCCTGGGCGCGCACGTCACGCACGACGCACAAGGCCAGCGCGGGCAGTTGCCGGGCCGCCTTCGGGTGTCCCGGCGCTCTGGTGGCTGAACCGTCAGTTCGACGATGTTGGACGTTCCGGGCCGGTTTCCCCTCTAGACTGGCCACTGGCCAAACTGGGGCGCGATCGGCGTCCTAGCAGGCAGTCCGCATCTCGTCGAGAGCGTGTGATGGGCCAGTGATCCACTTCGAAAACGTCACCAAGGCGTACCCGAACCAGGGCCGCCCCGCCCTGGAGAACGTCGACCTAGACGTTGAAAAGGGTGAGTTCGTCTTCCTGGTCGGGCCGTCAGGGTCGGGCAAGTCGACCTTCCTGCGGCTGGTACTCAAGGAGGAGCGTCCGACTGATGGCCGGATCCACGTCGCCGGAAAGGATCTTGCGCGGCTGACCAACTGGAAGGTGCCGCACCTGCGCCGCAGGATCGGCTGCGTCTTCCAGGACTTCCGGCTGCTGCCCAACAAGAACGTCTACCAGAACATCGCCTTCGCGCTTGAGGTGATCGGCAAGCCGCGGCGCTTCATACGGAAGGTCGTCCCCGAGGTGATTGACCTAGTCGGCCTCGAGGGCAAGCGCGACCGGATGCCTGACGAACTGTCCGGCGGCGAGCAGCAGCGGGTGGCGATGGCACGGGCGTTCGTCAACCGGCCGATGATCCTGCTGGCCGACGAGCCGACAGGCAATATCGACCCGGCGACATCCATCGGCATCATGAAGGTCCTCGACCGGATCAACCGGACCGGTACCACGGTCGTCATGGCGACGCACGATGCGGCGATCGTCGACTCCATGCGCAAGCGCGTCATCGAGCTTGAGTACGGCAAGGTGGTGCGTGACCAGTCACGCGGGGTCTACGGCCAGGCCTACTGACCTGCGTTACCCCCCACTGACCGGCCTTTACTAGGATTGCCGAGGGATCAGCGACATGCGTGCACAGTTCGTATTCCATGAGGTGTGGATCGGTCTGCGGCGCAATCTGACCATGACGATTGCGCTTGTCGTGGTGGTTGCCATCAGCCTGTCCCTGCTCGGCACCGGCATGCTGTTCGTCAAGCAGGTGGACAACTCAAGGAGCTACCTGCAGGGCAGGTTCCAGCTTTCTGTGTACCTGTGCACCGCCGTGCCGTCGAGCACCCAGTGCGCGCACAACGGTCCGGCAACCGACAGCCAGCGGGCCCAGATCAGCCAGACGCTGAAGTCCCTGCCGCAGGTGGCGAACGTTACCTACATACCACAGGCAAGGGCGGTCAAGGAGTTCAAGGCCGAGTTCGCGCAGGATCCCTCGCTTGCGAACGACACGCCGGCAGCCGACATCCCCGACTCGTTCGAGCTGAAGCTCAAGAACACCCAGGCGGACGAGGGCAGCGTTGCCGCCACGGTCGACGGGATGCCGGGGGTGGACCAGATCGTCGACGACTCCTCGATCCTCAACAAGTTCTACAAACTGGTCGACGGCGCGCGTAACGCGGTCGTCGTCATCGCGATCATCCTGATCATCGCGGCCATCCTGCTGGTCGCCAACACCATCCGGCTGTCTGCGTTCAACCGGCGGAGGGAGACCAGCATCATGCGCCTGGTCGGCGCATCGAACTTCTACGTGCAACTCCCCTTCCTCGTCGAGGGCATGATCGCAGGCGTGTTCGGGTGGCTCGTGGCCAGCGGCCTGCTCATCGTGGTGAAATCGCTGTGGCTTGATGGCCTGCAGCAGTATTTCCCTTTCAATGTGCAGCTGAATACTGCCGACCTGGTCGAGGTGATCGTTCTGGCGATGATCATTGGCGTGCTGCTCTGCGGCACCACGTCGTTCCTCACGCTCAGGCGCTACCTGCGCGTGTGACGCGGGCCTACCGGCAGTGGCAGCAGAGCAGGGCAGGAAGGTCATCGCCAGGAACCGGCGAGCCAGGTACGACTACCACATCGAGGACGTGCTGGAGGCCGGGCTGGTACTCACCGGCACCGAGGTTAAGTCGCTGCGCGCGGGCCGGGCATCCCTGACCGATGGCTTCGGTCAGATCACTGACGACGAGATATGGCTGCACGGCGTCCACATTCCCGAGTACACGCAGGGCACATGGACCAACCATGAGCCCCGCCGGATCCGTAAGCTACTACTGCACCGCAAGGAAATTGACCGGCTGGCCCGCACGACCGCGGAACGCGGCCTGACGCTCATCCCGCTCTCGCTGTACTTCAAGGACGGGAAGGTCAAGGTGGAGCTCGCTCTGGCCCGCGGCAAGCGGACCTACGACAAGCGTCATGACCTCGCCGAAAGGGACGCTGCCCGAGAGGTTGACCGTGCCCTGCGGCGCCGGAGGTAGGACAGTGGCGGTTCATGGCCCGCACGCGTAGCAGCGGCGCGCACGCCGCCAGCCATCGCAACGCAGCGCTGGGTAACGGAGCGCTGGGCACTGGAACTCCGGGCAACGGAGCGCCAGGCAACGGAGCGCTGGGCACTGGAACTCCAGGCAGCGGAACCCCGGGCAGCGGAGCGCCGGGCAGCGGAACCCCAGGCAACGGAACCCCGGGCAGCGGAGCGCTAGGCAGTGAGCCTTGGATCGCCGAGTCCCCGCCAACAGGGCCTGCGGGCAACGGAAGTCAGGGCACCGCACCTGCGGTCACCGGGGTTCAGGCCGCCGGAGCTCAGGAAGAGCCAGCACCCTCGCCGGGACGGCCCGTCAGCCGCCTGCGGGCTCGGGCCAGGACGCCGCGGGCGATGGTTGCGGCGGCCGCCGCCGTCGTGCTGGTGACCGGCCTGGTGTTGGGGTGGGCGTCGCCCGATCCCACCGCCGAGCCGACCGTTCAGGCCTTCCTGCTCGCGTGGGAAAGCGGGCAGTACCGGACGGCCGCCAGCATGACGACCGGCGATCCGGCGGTTGTCGCGCGCGAGCTCTCGGGCGCCTACCGTCAGCTGGACGCTGCCGACCTCGTGCTGCGCATCGGCGCGATCAGCCAGCGCGGCGGCACCGCGAACGCGAGCTTTAACGCCTCCATCGACCTTGGCCGCGGCGGGCTGCCGTGGACCTACCGGGGCCGGTTCGCTCTGCGCAGGGCTGGCGCCGGCTGGAAAGTAATCTGGAGCCCGGCGGTCATCGTGCCCGGACTGCGCTCCGGTGAGCGACTGGCCGTCCTGACCACGATGCCGAGGCGGGCCCAGCTGGTCGACTCGGCGGGCAAGCCGCTCGCGCAGCCCTCGCTTGCCTATGTGGCCGGTGTCCGGCCTGGAGCGCTCAAGCATCCGAGCGCGACGGCCGATGACCTGGCCCGCGTGACCGGGCTGCCGGCCAGCCAGATGCTCGGCCAGATCGTCGCGGCGCCATCGGTCGCCTTCCTGAAGCTGGTGCACCTGCGCCCGACGGCCTATCACCGGCTCCGCCGCAGGCTGCATCGGATCCCCGGCCTGATTGTCCGGCAGACAAAGACGCGCCTGTTCGACAGCATCGCGCCGACGATCTCCGGCTCGGTCGGCACCGAGACGGCCAGCGTCCTGCGCGAGAACGGCGTGCCCTACCAGCCGGGAACCACCGTCGGGCTGTCCGGGCTCCAGCAAGAGTTTCAGCGCACGCTGGCCGGCACGCCGACCACGGAGGTCGTGGTCCAGGACGCGGCCGGCCGGGCGGCCGCGGTCCTGAAGCGGTGGCCGGGCCACCGCGGCACCGCCGTCCGGACCACCGTCGACTCGGTGACGCAGCGCGCGGCTGACAGCGCGCTGAGCTCGCTCCCGGAATCCGCGGCGATCGTCGCCATCCGGCCGGGCAGCGGGCAGATCCTCGCCGTGGCTCAGCACACGGCGCATGGCGCGCCGGCGGTCAGCCCGCTCGCGGGGCAGTACCGCCCGGCGCAGGCCTTCACGATCATCTCCACCCCTGCGCTGCTGGCCACCGGATTCAGCGCCAGCACGCCGACTCCGTGCGACCCGGACAACACTGTCGGCGGTGAGACCTTCTCCAACGACCCGCCCGAGCCGGACCTGGGGATACAGCCGCTGTTCAGCACGGATTTCGCGCATGCGTGCGGAACCGCATTCACCAGCGCCTCGCTGAACCTGAACCCCAAGGGCCTCATCTCGGCCACGAAGCTATTCGGCATCGGCGCGCGGTGGCGGCTGCCGTTGCCGTTCTTCACCGGAGCGGTGCGGCTGCCCACGGACTACGCGCAGCTTGCGGCCGACTCCATCGGCACCGGAAGCGTGCGAGTCAGCCCGCTGGACATGGCGCTGGCTGCCGGGGCGATCCAGTCGGGGTCCTGGCATTCGCCGTCGCTGATCAGCAGGTCCGGGGATCCGGGGCTGACGCGCCGACTGCCGTGGAGCGGTGCCGTTGCTTCCCAGCTGCGGGCGCTCATGCGCGCCGCGGTGCGAACCGGCGCGGCGAAGGCCGCGAACGTAGCCGGGACAGCCGTCTACGGACAGGTGGGAAGTGCTCCGCTCGGCCAGGACAAGGGCCTGCACGCCAGCTGGTTCGTCGGCTTCAGGGGGGATGTGGCGTTTGCCGTGCTGGTGTTCGTCAAGGCGCCCGATGCCTCCGCGCCCTCGGCAGCGGCCCGGTTCCTCCGGGCGCTCGGGGCCGGTTCGTGACCGGAACATTGCCTGCATTTTGGTAATGCGGAGCAACCTTCCCACTTCGCTGCGGCGTCTTACATAGTGACTGGGGTGCCGCTCGGGGGGTTGCGGCCCAGTCGTGGTGATGAGAACCGGGCCTCATCTCGGGGGAGGCCCGGCCGCTCAGGACCGGCCCGACCCTGCCGGTCAACCCCCGTGGGCGCATTCTCGGCCACCGCCCAGCGTCCACGGGGGTTTCTCATCACGGTCCGGTGGATGCCCGATGGGGCCCGCACTTCGCGGGCCGCCCGTCGGGCATTCGCCCGTCACGCGGTTCGTCGGCCAGGCGCCGATCGGGTAGAGTAGCGGACATAACTGAAGAGGGGGTGACTGGTTTCGACTTCGGTAGTTGATCCAGGGGAAGCGGGCCGAGGGTTGCGGTTATGACCTCGTAAATCCTGTGGCCGCAAACGATTAAGTGCCAACTCAACGCGCACTCACCTCGCGCTCGCGGCCTAATAACCGCTAGTTAGAGGTTGTCAGCCCGGGAATGCCTCCGGCCCGGTGTCTGGCATCAGCAAGGAGGATCCACCGTCTAGCCCGGCCGCGGGACTAGGCGGGACAATCAACAGCGGCTGAGCCTGTCGGCGACTCGCCTGCATGAACGCCGGGGCTAAGAAAAGCTAGCGCAGGCTGCGCCCGGAGAAGCCCTGGTGATGTACTGAAGGACGCGGGTTCGATTCCCGCCACCTCCACCATGACCGTCTTACTAGAACCTGTGCCCCCAAAGGGCCAGCTCTAGCAGGTCGGTCGAGGTTTAGATCATCTGCCAAGATGCCCTCGTGGAAGGCCACCCCGCGCACGGCGACAGGTGGTCTTTTGCGTTGGTAGCTGTTTTCGCTCGTAGGCCCGTCCAGCGGGCACGATCACGTCGAACGGCTCGGCTAGCTCGTCGGCCGCGCCTCGTAGAAGAATGGGTAGAGGTTCCCTTCCCAAACGCTATAGGTTGGTAGCCATCGCGCTAACGGCTGGCACCTACTTCCGCCCACACGACCTTGCGGCCCGCTTCCCGCGTGGCGTACCAGCTCCACCTGGTACTGAGCGCCTCAACCAGCATGAGGCCACGGCCGGGCGTTTGCGACCAAGCCCGAGCTCGCGCTGCGGATGATCAGCCGTGCCCTGGCCGCCGGGACTCCCGCCAGCTGGGTAGCCGGCGACGAGGTCTACGGCGCCGACCCGGGTCACGGGCCGGCCTGGAGGAGCGCACGGTGAGCTATGTGCTGGCCGTGGCCAAGAGCCACCCCGCCGCCCCGCGGCCGGTGTCCTTCGCGCGGATGCGCTGGCCGCGAGGCTGCCGCCGCGGCCTGGCAGAGATTGTCGGCCGGGGCCGGCGCCAAGGGCCAGCGCTGGTATGACTGGGCCTGGATCCGCATCGATCCTGGCCGGCCCAGCTTAGGGCTGAGTCGCCGGCAGGCGCTCGCCGGCTTCTCGATCCTGTTCATCGGCGGCGTGCCCGCGCCGGCTGCGGGCGCGCGGGCCGCCGGGGGCCGCGCCCGGCGGACGGCTGCGCTCCTTTCGGCTGGCCTGACCAATCTGCAGCTCGCCGGGCAGCGGGTCATCGGCTCCTACCCGGGCCTGACGCCGCCGGCGAGTCTTTTCACTGACATCACTAGCGGTCAGGTGGCCGGTGTCATCTTCTTCGGTGAGAACATCTCCAGCGATGCCCAGATCGCCGGCGTGATCACGCAGCTGCGGCAGGCGCAGACGCAGACGCAGAGCCCGATCCAGGTGCCGCTGCTGCTGATGACCGACCAGGAAGGCGGGCTGGTCCGGCGGCTGCCCGGTGAGCCTGTGCTGTCAGAGAAACAGATCGGGCAGTCCGCGAACCCGACGGCGGCGGCGACCGCGGCTGGCACGGGCGCCGGGCAGAACCTGGCAGGCGTGGGCATGAACGTCAATCTCGCGCCAGTACTAGACGTCTACTACAAGTCGGGCAACTTCATCGACCAGTTCCAGCGCTCCTACAGCAACAATCCCGCCGTCGTATCCACCCTGGGCCAGGCGTTCATCACCGCCCAGCAGCAGACCGGCGTAGCGGCGACCGCCAAGCACTTCCCTGGCCTCGGATCGGCGACCAGAAGCCAGAACACCGACAACGGCCCGGTGACCCTGAAGGTATCGCTGACCCAGCTGCACACCATCGACGAGGTGCCTTATCCTGCCGCCATTACCGCCGGCGTCAAGCTTGTCATGGTGTCCTGGGCGACCTACCCGGCGCTGGACGCCAGGCTCCCGGCCGGCCTGTCGCCCACCGTCATCGCCCAGGAGCTGCGCGGCCGGAACGGCTTCACCGGCGTCACCATCACCGACGCCCTGGAAGCCGGAGCACTGAACGCGTTCGGCACGACCGGCCAGCGCGCGGTCACCGCCGCGGGCGCCGGCATGGACCTGATCTTGTGCTCCGCCCGCGATGTCAGCCAGGGCGAAGCCGCCACCGCCGCGCTAGCCAGCGCCCTGGCCAGCGGGCAACTCGACCCGGCCACCTTTAACGCTTCGGTCAACCGGGTGACCGCCCTGCGCGCCAGCCTGTTCTGACCTCCTCCCATACCAGCGACGGCCCGCGTCGCGATCACTTACACAGAGGTTCGGGCGCTCCCCAGAGATAACGATCTATCAGGCCCTGAGAGGGCATGATTATGGCGCTCGCATAGGACATTAGCAACCAGGCCAGATATCGGAATTACCCTGGCTTCTCCCTTTAGCCAAGTAAGCCCATCGGCAGCTCCCAGCGGTGCCATCGCCTCCAAGATATTCTTCGAGAAATAGTGCTCGCGCGAAATCTTTCGATCACAGTCTTGTAGTGATTTTGCATAGCATTTAGGATGAGAATAATTAGTGTGAGGGCCGCGCGGCCTTGTCACTATCGGCTCGCGAAACAGCTGCCCGTTCTTTCCGCAGCACGCCGCAACAATATCCCCACTTTGGCATGGGCATGGGTCATTAATATTAAGCGTTATGTTCATTATTAATGAGGCAAATCCAGTGAGAAATATAGTTTAAGGTTAAGTCGCTTTCATCCCGTTAACTCATTGTGGCCAGGATAGCACATTATTCTTTCGCGAGTATGTCCTGATGACTAGCCCCGGTCTGCGACAAGCAGACCGGGGCACTTGGTCCGAAGCTGGATGCCTCAGTCCTGCTAGTTATGCTGTGCGCGATGACGTCGAAGGATCGTCTTCACGCTGCTTTTGCTGATCTTGAAGTTATCGGCCAGGGCTTGAGCCGTTGCTCCCGCATGACGACGCTCGATAATCTCCTGTACGTCCTCGTCACGCAGCCGATCTTGTAGTCGCCAGACGCCAGAAGTCCGACCGCAGACTGTGCTGATGTCCGGCTCTGGCTCTCGGTCGCTGCATTCAGCCCCCTCTGGTGAACTTTGCCAAGGCGTTCTTGCAGGTCAGGGCGGTTCGAGTAGCGTCTAACAAGCTCCAAGAGTGCTCAAGGGCAACCGTGAGCATTGTTGGAGGTGCACCCTTCCCCCCTGTACCGATCTAGGATTTCGCGGGCCCAGGCGATGGCATCGCTTACTCGGATGCCCGTCGCATGGCGCGCTAACGACTCAGATCCGAGGGTGGGAACAGCAGGCCTTCCGATCGGCTCGCCGAGGCGCAACCCAGTCAATTGCGGTGCGGATGTGCTCCGTGGTACAACGAGCCGAATGATCGCCAACCCTGACCGTGCGCAGTCAGCAGCCGTCGGCACGTCGGCGGCTGGGTCTGCGGCTGTCCGGGTCACGGGACTGCGTAAGCGGTACGGCGACGTGGTCGCGCTCGCGGGTGTTGATGTGCTCGCGCGGCAGGGGGAGTTCTTCACGCTGCTCGGGCCGTCCGGGTCGGGGAAGACGACGCTGCTGCGCCTGATCGCGGGCTTCGAGCGACCGGATGCTGGCCGGATTGAGCTCGGTGAGCGCGACGTCACCCGCATCCCGCCCTACGCCCGCAACGTCAACACGGTGTTCCAGGACTACGCGCTGTTCCCGCACATGACCGTGGCGCAGAACATCGAGTACGGCCTGCGAGTCGCCCGCAGACCAGGCCCGGAGCGGCGCCGCCGGGCCGCCCGCGCCCTCGACCAGGTCCGCCTGTCCGGCCTCGGCGAGCGCAAGCCAGCGCAGCTTTCCGGCGGCCAGCGTCAGCGCGTCGCGCTGGCCAGGGCGATCGTCAACCAGCCGCAGGTGCTGCTGCTGGATGAGCCGCTGGGCGCCCTCGACCTCAAGCTCCGCCAGGAGATGCAGCTGGAGCTGCAGCACGTGCAGCGCGACGTCGGCATCACGTTCATCTATGTCACGCACGATCAGGAAGAAGCGCTCTCGATGAGCGATCGTATCGCGGTGCTCAACCAGGGCCGCATCGAGCAGGTCGGCAGTCCGGTGGAGGTGTACGAGCGGCCGCTGACCGCGTTCGTGGCCGGGTTCATCGGCGTCTCCAACCTGATCGAGCGCCAGGGCAGCCAGATCACCGTGCGGCCCGAGAAGATCACCATCCTGGCCGACGGCGAGCAGGTTCCCGCGGGCAGCCTGGTCGAGACGGGGCGTATCCGCGACCTGAGCTATGTCGGCGTCCTGACCAGGTACATTGTCGAACTCGACGCGGGCGGCGAGCTGGTCGTGGCCCGCCAGAACGGAGCTGACGCAGCTGCCGCACCCGCCACCGCAGGCGCGGCGGTCCGGATCGCGTGGCGCGCCGACCAGGCATTCACGATTTCGAGCGGGCCGGACGCCAGTCCGCCCGGCGAGGAAGGGTAGGCAACGATGACGCCTGGGGGCAGAACTTTCCGGCGCAGCTCGGCGAGCGCGCTCATCCTGGCCACGCTGACACTGCTCGCGGTCGGCTGCGGCGGCAGTTCCGGCGGCGGCGGCTCGGCTGGCGGCGGCCCGGCGGGCGGCGGCAGCGCGGCCAGCCAGGTGCCGACCTCCGGCCTGCCCGTGCTGAAGTCGATCGGGAAGGGCGAGGGAACGCTGAACCTGATCGCGTGGGAGGGCTACCTGCAGCCTGAGTGGGTGAAGCCATTCGAGCAGCAGACCGGCTGCCAGGTCCACGCGACCTATGCCGGCAGCTCCGACCAGATGGTCTCGCTGATGAAGAACGGCGGCGGCGGCCAGTATGACATGGTGTCCTCCTCCGGCGACGCTGACCTGCGGATCATCTACGCGGGCGACGCGCGCCCGGTCAACATCAGCCTCATTCCCAGCTGGGCGCAGTTCTTCCCGGCATTCAAGACCCCGGCGTTCAACACAGTCAATGGCGTGCATTACGGGGTATCACTGCAGTGGGGCCCGAACGTCCTGATGTACAGCAAGAAGGACTTCCCCGCCGCGCCCCCGTCATGGAGCGTCATCTACAGTCCCAAGTACTCCGGGCAGGTGACCATCCCCGACAACCCGATCCAGATCGCGGACGCCGCGCTGTATCTCAAGGCACATCAGCCGTCGCTGAAGATCACCGACCCGTACGAGCTCACGCAGCCGCAATTCCAGGCCTCGGTCGGCCTGCTGGCCAAGCAGCGCCCGCTGATCAAGAAGTACTGGGATCTCGCCTCCCAGGAGATCTCGGAGTTCAAGAACGGCGACGCCATCATCGGCGCGGGCTGGCCGTACCAGGTGAGCGCGCTCAAGGGGATCAAGTTCCCGATCGGCTCGGTGATCCCGCAGGAGGGCGCGACCGGGTGGGCCGACACCTGGATGCTCGCGGCCAAGGCACCGCACCCGAACTGCGCCTATATGTGGATGCGCTACATCAGCACCGCCAAGGTCCAGGCTGAGCAGGCCGTCGACTACGGCGAGACGCCGGACAACTCGCTCGCTTGTCCGTTTATGAACAAGATCCAGGCTGGCTCCTGCGCCGAGTTTCACGCCAACGCGCCGCTGAGCTACTTCAAGACCATCCAGCTGTGGAAGACGCCGGTCGCGACCTGCGACAACGGCACCCCCGACTGCGTGCCGTACTCGCAATGGCAATCGGCCTGGACCACCCAGGTAGTCCAGTAGCCGTGGCAGCTCCGGCCGGAACCGTCCTTGGCGGGAGGTGGTCCCGCATCTGCGTCGCGCTCTGGCGCCGTCCGTGGGCGCGGGCCACTCTCCTGCTGACGCCGGCGCTGGCCTGGTTCGTCCTGATCTACCTGGCGGCGCTGGCCGTGCTGCTGATCACCGCGTTCTGGAAGATCAACCCGTTCACGACCAACATCGAGCAGATCTGGAACCTGGGCAACTTCACCCAGATCTTCGGCAGTTCCGCCTACCTCGACATCATCGGCCGCACCGTCGGGATGGCCGCGGGCGTGACAGTGGTGGATGCGGTCATCGCGTTCCCGTTCGCCTACTTCATGGCCCGGCTGGCCACGCCGCGGCTGCGGACCGTGCTGTTCGTAGCCATCCTGCTGCCGCTGTGGGCCAGCTATCTGGCCCGGGTGTACGCCTGGCTGCTGATCTTCACGCACGACGGCCTGCTCAACTGGACGCTCGGCAAATTCGGCATCTCGGCGGTCAACCTGATCTACAGCAACAAAGCGGTGTTCATCGTCTTCTGCTACGTCTGGCTGCCGTTCATGATCATCCCTGTCCACGCCGCCCTGGAGCGGATCCCGCCGTCACAGATCGAGGCCTCGCAGGACCTGGGCGCTCGTACCTCGCGGACCCTGTGGTCGGTGATCCTTCCGTTCGTGCTCCCTGGCCTGGTGGCCGGCTCCATCTTCACGTTCTCGCTGACGCTGGGCGACTTCATCACGCCGATCCTGATCGGCGGTACGGGCTCGCTGTTCATCGGCAACGTCATTGAGGGGAACGTCGGGATCGCGAACAACGTGCCGTTCGCGGCGGCCATGGCGCTCATCCCCATCGCCATCATGGCCGTCTATCTGCTGTTCGCGCGGGCGCTCGGCGCCTTCAAGGCACTGTAGATGGAGTCACGGTAGATGGAGTCACGGTAGATGGAGTCACGGGGCCTGCGAGTCGGACTGCGGATCTGGGCGATCGCGGTGCTGCTCTTCCTGTACGTGCCCATCGCACTCATCATCCTGTACGCCTTCAACCGGCCGGTCGTGGAAAGCTGGCCCATCTCGAGCCTGACGCTGCACTGGTTCTCGGTGGCCTGGCACGACACCGATGTCCGCAGTGCGTTCATCCTGTCGGTCAAGGTGGCGCTGCTGGCGACGGTCATCGCGCTGGCCCTCGGATCGGCGGTCGCCTACGCGGTCCACCATTTCCAGTTCTTCGGCCGCGAGGCAATCTCGTTCTTTCTCGTCCTGCCGCTGGCCCTGCCCGGTGTTGTCACCGGCATAGCGCTGAGCTCGTTTTTCGCTTTCACCAGCATTCAGCTGTCCATCTGGACGATCGTGATCGGACACGGGACGTTTTGCGTTGTCGTTGTATATAACAACATCCTCGCCAGGCTGCGCCGGGTGCCGGGGTCGCTGGCGGAGGCATCCATGGATCTGGGCGCGCGCGGATGGCAGACGATGCGCTTCGTCACGCTGCCCATGGTGGCGACGGCGCTGGTGGCCGGCGCCCTGCTCGCGTTCGCGCTGTCTTTCGACGAGGTCGTGGTCACCGTGTTCACCGCGGGGGCGCAGAGCACGCTGCCGCTGTGGATCTTCGGTGCCATCCGGCTGGGCCAGCAGTTGCCCGAGGTGAACGCGGTGGTGTCCATTGTCATCGCCCTGACCGTCATTCCGGTGGTGCTGGCGGCCCGGCTGTCCGGAGCAGGCGCGGTCACCAGGTCGGCGCCGACAGTGTCGGCAGGGGAGGGCGGCAGCTAGCGGAGGGCGGCAGCTAGCGGAGGGCGGCAGCTAGGACTGGCCCGGCCCGTTGCGCCTGGACCGGTGCCGGGCTGCTTGCGACCCGGCCCGGTCCGCCGC
>Ga0209871_1000209_pt1 | contig 17304 bp, 18 predicted proteins | sample OrgsoiDNA2013045_FD_185795 | JGI IMG/M metagenome (GOLD analysis project Ga0209871, IMG submission 185795) | Permafrost soil microbial communities from the Arctic, to analyse light accelerated degradation of dissolved organic matter (DOM) -... | ecosystem: Environmental > Terrestrial > Soil >... | reverse complement strand
TGGACGAGGTCGGGAGCCGGGGTCTGGACCGGGTCAGAACGCGGGCTCTGGACCGGGTCAGAACGCGGGCTCTGGACCGGGTCAGAACGCGGATTCTGGACCGGGTCGCGAAGCGGGTGCTGGACTCGCACGGGGGGCTGATGCTGGATCTGGCTGGCGGGCTTGCGCCGGAGGCCATCCGGAAGCAGGTGCCCAGCAGCGTCAGCAGGCGGCCGCCGGAGGCCATCCGGACGCAGGTGGCCAGCAGCGTCAGCAGGCGGCCGCCGGAGGCCATCCGAAAGCAGGCGTCCGGCAGCGTCAGCAGGCGGCACCCGATGGACGGTATCAGGAAGCGGATACTGGATCCGCTCGGCAAGCGGCTGCTCTGCTACTGGCAGCCCAATGCGCCCGGGCAGCGGCATCGCCTTTGCCTGCGCGGACGGGTGCTCCGCTGCCCGGCCAGCATCCCGGCGGGACCACCGTCGAACCCAGCTCTCGCCCATATGCCACCCCCAAGACCCACGTACGGGCTTGTGCAGACTCTAAGAATACAGAGCATCACAAAGAGACACGAAGATTCAACCCCAACTCCGGGGCTGTGCCGCGGCGGACCCCGGCGCATCCAGGGCTATCCGGAAGACCCTGGTTCTACCCGGATGATCCAGAGCCAGGACCAGGGTGTGCCCGGCGGCCGCGATCGGCTATGGTTCCCAGGTCGTCCAGATGATCCCTGCGTCGTCGGCGGCAGGCGAGTTCCGCATCATCCGGTGGAGTGCCCCGGTCTCGATCTCCTCCATGAGCCAGATGGAGGCGTGTTGGCTGGATCCGGTCCACGGTGCGGGGAGGCGGTGGCCAAAGCGGGCGCTGGCAAAGTCCTGATGTGTGAACAGAACCGCGACGCGTCGCTCGGCGCCGCTGCCGGTGATGATCACCTCGGCGTCATCGCTGACGCCGGAGATGAAGGGTCGGCGTTCCGGCGGCGGTAGCGGATCGCCGGTATTCTTCGCTACCCACCCATCACGGAAGCAGGCCTCGATGTGTGCTTGCTGCCGCTCAAGATCGGCCTCATGCTGTGCTCCCGATGCCACGGTAAGAGGCTATCGCCAACCTCGGCAACACAGTCGCAACGCCGCTGCGGTCGGGCAGACTGAGACGATGCCGTCCGCTCCCTCCGCCGTTTCCTTCAGGGACGCCACATTGTCCGATGTCTCGGTCGTCGTCGACTTGGTGCAGTCGGCGTATCGCGGCGAAGCAAGCCGAGCGGGCTGGACATCGGAAGCCGACCTGCTCGATGGGATACGGACTGACACCGACGCCGTGCGAGCGGTGGTCAGCGCGCCCAGATCTGTGCTGATTCTTGCCTGCCGAACCGGGACCCAGGAGCGGCCGGTCCGGGTGGATCACGTCGAAGTCGCCGCCGCCGATGAGCTCTTGGCGTGCTGCCAGCTGAGAGACGAGGGCGGGGGGAGCGGCTATTTCGGCATGTTCGCGGTCCGCCCTCACCGGCAGGGAGCCGGGATCGGGCGGGTCGTGCTGGCCGAGGCGCAGCGGCGGGCGGCCGTTCTGTGGCAGTGCCGCCTGCTGCGGATGACCGTGATCCGCCAGCGGGCCGATCTGATCGCCTGGTACGAGCGGCTCGGGTTCGCTCCAACCGGCAAGACGAGCCCGTTCCCTTACGGGGACGAGCGCTTCGGCCGGCCGAAGCGCCCGGACCTGGAGTTCGTGGAACTCGCCAAGGCGCTCGGTTGAATGCTGGCTGTCTTGTCCGGACCGGTCATCGCGACAGGCCGAGTTCGTGTTCGAGGAAAGTGTCGCGGTCTGCCTGCGCGCTGCTGGTCAGCTGGTGATCAGCAGTGGGATAGAAGTCAACCCGCGCGTGCGGTGCCTGGCGGGCGAATTGCTTCCGCACGGTGGCGCTGACGAAGATGTCATTGCCGGCCCACTGGAACAACTCCCGGCTGCCGAGTCGAGAGACATGGCGCAGGGGCTGGAGGCTGGCGAAGAGCGCCTTGTAGCGCGCCGAGCGCTCGCCGGTGAAGCCCAGCCAGTACTTGACGAACCAATGCCCCCAGGTCGCATCCGGAGTCGCGAGAACGGCGGCGCGCACCCGGGGATTCGCGCTGGCGAGCAGCGCGCCGTACATGGCGCCATAGTCATGCCCGACCACGGCGATCCGGGACCGGTCGACGTACCGCCTGGCCATCAGCCAGTTAAGGCTGGCCTGGAAGGCGGCGAGCTGCTGCTTGACGGCTGTTACATCATGCCGCCTCCCGGTAGGAGCTGCTTGCCAGGGAAATGTTCCCTGTGGCAGCAGTGACACTGCTCCGCGGGGGGCCAGTTCGATTGCCTCGGCGAGAAACTCGCTCCGGTCGCTGTGGATCTGCCCGAGCCAATGCAGGAAGAGGATCCCGGCGTGGGTGCCCGGTCGAAGCGTGCCAGCGGAGCGGACCAGGTAGGCCAGCACAGCGTGATGTCCTGGGACCGGCACGCGAACACTCTGGACGGTCACTTGCGTGCCCGATGCAGGCGTTCCGGCGGCCTCCGACGGCGTTGCCGTCGCCGTCGCCGTCGCCAGGGCGCATGCCAGCGCAATTGCGAGGCCCGCACTACGGATCAGCTTTAGCACCATGTACTCCGCTCTCGTCACTGGCATGGCCCTGCTTGGTGCTGACGAGACTAGCGTGGGTGCCATAAGTCGTCAAGGAACTGACGGTGAGATGCGCTGTGGGCTTGAGCAGCGCCGCCCAAGGAGCGTCAGGTGCCCTTCGTGCGCCTAGACTTTCCGCTTCCGCTGGCGGTAGAGCCGCGCGGCAGCGCGATCATTGCAGGCTGTGCAGCAGAACCTGCGGGTTCGGGCCCGTGTGTGGTCGATGAAGGCGCACTGGCAGGGCAGTGCGGCACACGTGCCCAGCCGGCCAATGCCCCGATGCGCGACATGCTCGGCCAGGGCCGCGGGCAGGCGTGCCGTCAATGCTGCGAGGCCCCGCTCGCCGGTACCCACCTGAAGCAGGATGCTGTCGGCTGACACGACCAACTGCGGAACGGCTGAAGCGCGAAGCAGCATCGGGTTCAACATCGCCGCTGCCTCGTCGGACGACTTGGCCTGAAAAACTGCCCGCAGTGACTCGCGCAGGTTCCGCAGCCTGACCAGGTCTCCGGGTCCTAGCGCGCTGCCGATGTCGTCGCGGCCGACCTCGGCCGCCACGCCGCGAAACCAGGTGAGGTCGGCGAGCCGATCCGGGGGGTCGGCGAGAAGATCGAGCGAATTGAGCAGGAGCACGACCAGGTCGAGATCCGACGCCGGCTCACCGTCCCGCCGCTCGAGCCAGTCTCTTACGTAGTCCGCCACACCGACAGCTCCCCATCCTCCTGCCCTCGTGCTCCCCAGGGGCACCCTACCGCCCCGCGCGCGCCGGCGGCCGGGGCCGATATCCCAGGCTGAGGGGATGGTTAAGGCAAGCCTTTGGTCCGTATTCATCCATGCGGTCAGGCAGCAGGCCGCTGTGATCGCGGCCGGGGCCTATCGTAATGCGCATGAGGCTGAGCCCGGCTCCCCAGCACGGTCCGCCGCCCGCTGTATCGCATGCGCCGGCCGCGGTCCGGGCGCTTGCGGGGCTTGCGATTCTCATCGTCGCCGGGGCGTGCAGCTCGGCGGCATCCGCCGCGGCGCCAGGCGGCTCCTCGCGGTCATCCCTTTCGGCGGCTGGCACGGCGCCGACCGCGCGGTCAGGAAACCCAGCGGCGGCACGCGGGCCGACAGCTCGCGCCCCGGCCCCGGCCCGCACTGTCATCGTGATGATGGAGAACCACTCGTACGGCGAGGTGATCGGCAGCCGGCATGCGCCCTTCCTCAACCGGCTCGCCCGTCACGGCGCCCTGTTCACCGACTCCCGGGCGGTGGCTCATCCGAGTCAGCCGAACTACCTGGCCCTGTTCTCGGGCAGCACGCAGTCGATCACCGATGACAGCTGCCCGCATCGGCTCACCGCCGCCAGTCTCGGCTCCGAGCTGATCGCGGCCGGCAAGACGTTCGCCGGATATTCCGAGGGCCTGCCGGGGACCGGGTCGCAGACTTGCACCAGCGGCGAATACGCGCGCAAGCACGTGCCCTGGACAAACTTCAGCAAGGTGCCGGCGGCAGACAACAAGCCGTTCTCGAAGTTCCCCGCTGGCCGTTACGCACGGCTGCCCAGGGTGTCCTTTGTGATCCCGAATTTGTGCCACGACATGCATGACTGCTCTGTCGCCGCCGGCGACGCGTGGCTCAGGGTCAACATCGGCGGCTATGCCACCTGGGCCATGACGCACCACAGCCTGCTGGTCGTGACCTGGGACGAGAATGACGGCAGTCCCGGCAACAAGATTCCCACGATCTTCGCCGGGCAGATGGTGCGCCGCGGCAGGTACGGCGAGCAAATCACGCACTACAGCGTCCTGCGCGCGATCGAGATCCTCTACCGGCTGCCCCTGCTCGGCCACGCTAGGACCGCACGCCTGATCCGCGGCATCTGGAAATGAGCAGGCCGCGGGTAGCCGGGACGTTGCCGTCAGCGCCGGATGATCTTGCGTCCGTCCATCGTCCACGACCGGTCACAGCCCGTGCAGCCTAGGAGTTCCCCGAACTGATCTGAGGTCTTCCCTGACTTCCCGAGCGTGCCGCCACAGAGGCAGAGATCCCCGGGCGCGACCCTCCGCGGTTTCTGCGCTCTCCGCGCGACTCTTCGCCCAGCGCTCCGCGACGGCCTGGCGACAGGACGACTTTCGTGGCGCACGAACATGACGGCAAGGGCGGAGGCTCCCCCTCCCACGACGATGACGATCGCCGCTAGGTAACCCAATGGCCCCTCCCGTGGTGAGATGCACCATCAACGGTAGAGCGCGACCGAGGGCGAGGACACCCGCGACGCGCTCGCCGCGGTGACCATTGCGGCACCGGCATGCACTGCATGACCTCTGCCCGCTTAACTGGTTTCCATGCATGCGGGACGCGCGGGCTGAGCCTCGAGGATGCGGCGCCTTGCCGCCGCCATCGCCGGTCGCGGCCCGCAGGCGACGATCGCCGGGCGCCGGCCACGATCAGTGCCGTCGTTATGGTGCAGCGGCCCAGCGAATGGTAAACCGGTCCAGCGTATAGCCAAGCGCATTCACGGTCGGCTGAATGAAGTTGCCTCGAATGGTCTGTGCTGCTTCGGTCTCGGCGGTTCTTATGAGCGGCCGCGTAACCTGCAGGACATGATGAGACCTATAGAAAGCAATATGCTGGGCCTGGGAATAGAGCACTGACTCCGGAAACTGAGGCCGCAGCACCACGCCGCAGGCGAATCCGGGGTAGGTCCAGCTATGCTGCGTGTCTATCGGCTTTGACGGGATGTCGTCGATTGTGATGTCGTGAGCAGACTGCGGGAGCTGCGGCCGGGGAAGGACCATTGTAACCGCCACACGCCCGGGCCTGCTGCCTAGGGGGCGGCTCAGGACCTGCAGCCGGTAGTGGCCGGAAGCCGGCGTCCACCAGGTCGGGCCTGGATTGAGATCGACGGTGGCGGACGCGTGGCCCACGGCGTAGAAAGTACTGGCGTACCAGCACGGCCACGGGCCGATGTTCTTAGAAATCTTGTGGGTGAAGATGAAGTTGAAGTTCGCCTGCCCGAGGGCCGGCCTGGAGATGCCCTCAATCTTCTGCAGCACCCACGGGCCCAGATCAGTGTTCGTAGCGGTGCCCGCGCTGATCGTTTGCCACGGCCAGGCGAACCTGATGCTCGGCAGGCGGATGTTGACGCCGACAAGGTGCAAGGCGGCCGAAAGCGCCATCAGTATCACTGATGCAATCGCCCTGCGGAATATGAGGGCCGCCGCAACCGCTGCAGCGCTCCACTTGACCCCAGGCGCGACGCGGCGGCGGCGCGGGCCGGGATCGCCCGCTCTCCCCCCGCGATTTTCCGGATTGACGGAATCAGGAGCATGCGGATGCGGTGGTGAAAGCGGGCTGGTTTGACTGTGCCCGGCGACGCCGCTGGCAGGCCCGTGGGAGTCCTTGCGCAGGGTGAGCGTGCCCAGCAGAAAGATCAAGAAACGAACCACGCGGTCCACCTTCTCTTCTGTGCCTGGCACGGGTCGCTAGAGGGTAGCCGGGTAATTTAGGCCCAGAACGATAGGCACCGCCCCGAAGGGCATGCGGAATCGCCGGCCCGGCTTGTCTGGCGTATTCGGCTCATCGATGTTAGGCCAGCGCATATTCATGTGCTGGGCGGTCAGGCCCGCCACGGAATACGGAAATTCCATGGCGGATGTGTGGTGCAGTTTGAGCAGTCCGCCCCAGCGGAAGGCCGCGAAGGCGTTAGCCAGATCTCGAACGGAGAGATCTGCCCGCGCGGTTAGATCGATCCGATAAACTGCCCAGGCTAGCTCTGCAAGGTCGTCGGCGCATTGTTCTAGTGCCGCTGACCTCGTCCGATAAATCGTATTGTCGGGATTGACAGTCCCTAGCTTCTCGCCGTGGACCGGCGAGTAGCGCGGCTGAGCTTCGCACTGCATCCAGTCGCAGGCGGCTAGAAGTTCCCAGCGGATGCCGCTGTGGCTGGCAACGTCCCGGTAGAGCGGCTCCTCACGTACGAGCGGCGACCTGGCCGTCGCCATGAAGGCGCTCCTGACGGACGGCGGAATATGTTGCTGATACTGACTCTCACTTGCGCGAGCACCGCGAGACTGTCTGGCCGGTCTCGATGCTCGGGGGGAGGTTGCCGGCGGCGGCGATGTACTTATGCGGGGAACGGGAGTGGGAGTGGGAGCTGCGGCCGGAGTGCGAGCGGCGGCCGGAGTGCGACCGGCGGCAGGCGTGGGAGCGGCGGCCGGCATAGGAGCGGCGGCAGGCGTTGGTGTGGGAGCGGCGGCGGGAGTGCGAGCTGCGGCGAGCACGGGAGGTGGCAGTCCGGGGATGGTTGCCGCACCCGGCGTTGCCGCCTGGGCGCTGGCAGCGGGCGGGGTGATGTCGTAGCGGTACAGGTTATATCGCCGCATGAGGCCGATGAGCTTCGCGCCATAGTCAGGATCGGTTGCATAGATGCCCGTGAGGGCAGCCGCGAACGCATTCGGATCCTGACTGTAGGCCATAGGCCGCCTGTAGTACTCGCTGGTCGCCAGCAGCTTGCCGTGATCATCGATGCTCTCGGCGACAGTGTGGTACACGCGAAATGGAGCAGTGCGCGTGACCGACCGGCCATTGTCGTACTCGCGTGTCGGCTGCGGATCGGTGCCGGCCGGGCCGGCGCCTTTGATGCCAAACAAGTTGTGATCTCTGGTGGCCAGGTTGCTCTGGCCCCAGCCAGATTCATCGATGGCTTGGGCAATCGTCACCGCTGCGGGGACACCGTACCTGCGTTGCGTGGCAACCGCACCTGGCGCGACTTTCCCGATGAACGCTTGCTGAGCTTGCATGTCATTCAGCGGCGTTGCAGCGGGCGACGGGTGGTGCCTGCGGTACGGCGTTGTCGACGGGTCCTTCGAACCGGCAGGCGGGCGGTGCGCCGTGGCCGACAGGCCCGGGATCGCTGCTGCGCCCAGCGTTGCCGCCTGGGACGTGGCCGCCGGCCCTGAGACGTCTGCCCCCGGCACGCTCGCATCGGCGCCATGGCCAGGACCAGCCAGGTACGGCGGCTGGCCGTGATGTGACGCGCGTTCTCGCCCCTGCTGGGGATGGCGCCGCTGCTGGTGATGGTGCCGCTGCCTGATCGGCCGCGTCTGCATCGGCCGCGTCGGCGTCGGCGTCGGCGTCGGCGAGCCGATCCTAGGCGCGCCCGGGATGGCTGCCAGCCCGCTGGGGGCATGGTCTCGCGCCGGGTGACCGCCTGACGGGTGCTGATGGTGACGCGGCGGCTGCGTGGCCGTGCCGGGAAGCTCGCCATTGTTGACGAATCCGACGACACCCTGAGCATCCAGCGGACCGCGATATGCGTGAGCATTGACCGAGAGATTCGGCAGCGAATCGGCGCCGACGGTGGACAGAACTCCGCCGGCAGATTTCGTGACTACCTCGACGTGGCCATCAAACATCACCCAGTCGCCGGGCAGCGGCTCGTAACCGTCGCCCAGTGGATGCCAGCGGTGATGCGCTTGCGCATCCTGGAGGACCGATGTAACACCCAGGGATGCCGGATTGGGATCCACGCGCACATCGGCCCACTTATGGAGCGGCCAGGGGTAGGAGGTGCCTCCGGTCACCCAGCTTTGCTGGCCGACAACATGGCCAGCCAGCTCCAGCGTCAAGCTGGCAAAGGCTGCGCACGACTGGCCGTGGTCGACACCATCTATGCTGTCGTGCTGCCAGATGATCGCCTCCATCTCGGCCGGTGTCTGACCCTCGGCCATCCGGAGGTAGTAGTTGGCAACATTAACGATGGCTGAGCGCAGCGTCGCGTCATCCGCCGGTGCTGGCTGAGCTGCCTGCTTCAGGGCCAGCAAACGAATCGGCATGCTCGTCGGCGACGTCAGATCAGCCGCCGCCCTCGGGACGAAGGAGAACCCCGTTACCGCTCCGCCTGCGCTGAGGCTTACGAGCGCAGTCACCTGCTGCCACCGCGGTTTGCTAGCGGGACGCATAAGCTCACCTCTTTCCTGATTGCGCTGGGGAACTGGCACCGGAGCAGACCTGGATGATCGTCTAGGTTAGGCCAGTAATTTCGAATCTGGCAGACGCTTAAGGATGGCCTGAACTTCCGGCGCGCCGGGGTTGTTCGCGTTCTCAAACAGCACGGCGGCGTCCTGAGCGGCCTTGGGCCCGGCGCTGACAATCCATTTCTGGTAAACATCGGCCACGAGGGCCGCCTGCCCCGCGAGAATGGTCACAGGCTTGGCGCAGAGGCGCGGAAATCCCTTCCGTGAGATGACCGCTGGCGATCCGGTATACCGGCGGCAGTTTGCCGAGTCACTTTCGAGCCCGGACTGGACGACCGGCTGGCCGCTGGTCCCGGTCAGGGTTGCCCCGCCGATAATGTTATTGATGGCACGAGCGGCTACCTCGAGGCTGTCGATCGGATTAGACGGACTGTAGGGATGATGGAGGTTCAAGGACCATGCCACCTCGCCGCCCTGGGCTGGCGTGATCGGCTCAAGGCCCCGTCGGCCGGTCCCTGTATCGGCGAAGCTCGGGTTATCGGCGCTGGTCATCAGGGCGAACACCCAGAGGATCTGGCGCGAGGCCTTGGCGCAAGCAAAGTTGACCTGACTCGGCTCAGACTGCACGTCGGGATTCTGGCAGGCTCTGGCAGCTTCGCCCTGCACGGTTGCCACGCTGGACGGCCAGGAGGCTGAGGCTCCTCCGCCGGGCAGTGCCATCACCAGGATGGTGACGAGCACTGCCACGAGAGCAACTGCTGTCACCACTATGCGGCCGCGCGCGAGGGTCCGGGAATAGGCACTGCGCCGGCCATGGTTGACGAGCACCTCGGTGCGCCCCTCGGGCGAGTGCGCCTGGGGGGCGAAATTCGCACCGCCATAGCCATATGCTGGATTCGGCTCCGCATAGGGACCTGACATTTCGTCAGCATCATGGCCGCTATCCGCATCCGCCTGAGCATGGCGATGTGCTGCCTGGATCTGGTCAGGCATCGTTTCCGGGATGCCGGCGGCCTGAGCAAGCTCACGTTCCAGCGACACATGCGCGTCAGTAAGCCTGCGCTCGAGTTCCGCGGCCTCGTTCTTCAAGTCAGCCAGGCGCTGGCTCCTGAGGTAAATATCGTATTCGAAGTGCGTTCTCATTTCACCTCCAGCGTGCGCAGCGTGCGCGGGCAGCGTCTGACCAGGGCCCCACACAGCGGCCATCTGTCAGCTATCCCTGCGGTCGGTACAGCTTCCGGCGGGCACCCGGCGGCCAGGACACTCTGACCGTGGCGCGGGTCATGTCAGGTCACCCGCCAGCCTGTCGGCCCACGGGGCGGGACTGGGATGTGCCCGGTGCCGCCGTTGCGTCCCGAGGGCAACATCTGACTGGGATCCGGGAGCATGAGCGGCCTGGGGCATGCCCGTAATTAGAACACATGTGCGAGTCCACTGTGAAGAGAGTTGCATTAGAACATGTGTTCGCTCAGAGGTGACCTAGCATATCTCGGCCGGCACCGGACGGATGCCGGCCTGGGCCGTCAGCCGTCCCGCGCATCGCTGAGCGACCCGTGTGCCTGGCACACCGGGCGCGCGTTGCTGTTCACGCCCCCCGTTCGACCGGCCGGTACGTGCTCGAAGCGGCCAGCGCTATCCCGCCGCGGACGTTGAAGCTGACGGTCACCTTGAGGAATCTTGGCTTCAGCGCCGCGACCATGTCATCGCGAATTCTGGTGGCCAGATGCTCGTGAAATATCCCTTCTTCCCGGAAGGTCTCCAGGTAGAGCTTCAGGCTCTTGCTCTCCACGACCAGGTCGGCTGGCTGGTAGTCGATCCGGATCGTCGCCCAGTCCGGCTGGCCGGTGACCGGGCAGCGGCAGGTGAACTCCTGGCAGTCGATGGTGATCTCCTGCGAGGCATCGCTGATCGGAAACGTCTCAAGGTTGCGGTCGGCAGCGACATCCGCTCGGCCGAGCTTGGTGAGGCTCATCGTTCCAGGATAGGCGGGCCATCAGCGCGTCACGATTGTCCCGGACCTCAGCCGTGAGCGGGTCAAACACCGTCGGCCGTCGGGGACTGCCCCGGCGGCTCACGACCCCGCCGGGCCGCGGTAGACGCAGCCGGACGTGCAGGTCTCCCGGACCACGATGGCCGACAGCGGCAGCTGCTCGCCCAGCCGGTCCCAGATCCACACGGCCAGATTCTCGCTGGTCGGATTCTCCAGCCCGGCCACCTCGTTGAGGTAGCGATGGTCCAGCTGGTCATGCACCGGGGCGAATGCCGCCCGGACGTCGGCGAAGTCCATCACCCAGCCCTGGTCAGCGCTGACCGGGCCGCGCAGGCGCACCTCAATCCTGAACGAGTGGCCGTGCAGCCGCGCGCACTTGTGCCCGGCTGGGACCTGCGGCAGCCGGTGGGCGGCCTCGAAGGAGAACTCGCGGAAGATCTCCACTAGCGGATTCCCAGCAGCTTGTGAGTCTGCAGGCTCAGCCGCCAGCGGGGATGCGCGAGGCAGTACTCCACGGCTGCCCGGGTGTTGGCGGCCAGCGCCGGCCCGTCCATGGGCTGGAGCAGGAAGTGACGGAATCGCAATGCCTCGAACTGCTCGGGCGGTGCTCCAGGCTGGGGGAAGACGAGCTTGAGCTCATCGCCGGCGCGCAGTCGCACCGGGGCGCCCGCCTTGGGGCTCATGCAGATCCAGTCGATGCCGGCCGGAGCCTCGCAGGTGCCGTTGGTCTCGATGGCCACCTCGAATCCCCGCCGGTGCAGCGCCGCGACCGCCTCGGCGTCGAGTTGCAGCAGCGGCTCGCCGCCAGTGCATACGACGTACCGCTGAGCGCCAGGCGCATCGCCGTCCGGGCCGGCCAGCCACCGCGCTTCCACACCTGCGGCAAGGTCGTCAGCGGCTCGGAACACCCCGCCGTCCGGCCCGTCGGTGCCGACGAAGTCGGTGTCGCAGAACTGGCAGATGGCCCGGTGCCGGTCCCGCTCCCGTCCGGTCCACAGATTGCAGGAGGCGAACCGGCAGAAGACCGCGGGCCTGCCTGCCTGCATGCCCTCGCCCTGCAGGGTGTAGAAAATCTCCTTTATGCGGTAGGCCATCGGGCCCGCCGTCAGATCCGCTGGCTGGCCAGGGCCGGATCGGCCAATCCCAGCTCAGCGAAGCCGCGCCTGCGCAGCAGGCAGGAGGCGCAGGTACCGCAGGCGGCCCCGCTCTCGCCGGGGTCGTAACAGCTGTGCGTAAGGCCGTAGTCAACGCCGAGCTCGAGCCCGCGCCGGATCGTCTGTGCCTTGGACAGGTTGATCAACGGCGCACGGATGCGGGTCTTGTGCCCCTGCACGCCGGCCTTGGTCGCCAGGCCGGCCATCCGCTCGTATGCGGCGATGTATTCCGGCCGGCAATCGGGGTAGCCGCTGTAGTCCACGGCACTGACGCCCAGGTAGATGTCCTCGGCGCCGAGCGTCTCCGCCCAGGCAAGGCCGAAGGACAGGAAGATCGTGTTCCGGGCAGGCACATAGGTGACGGGGATCTCGTCCGAGGGAATGTCCTGACCCTGGTGGTGCGGTACGGCAATGTCGTCGTCAGTGAGCGCGGAATTGCCGAACATCGCCGTGTCGATGTCCACGATCCCGTGCTGCGCCGCGCCCAGAGACCGGGCGACCCGCCGGGCCGCATCAAGCTCGGCGAGATGCCGCTGGCCATAGCGGAAGCTCAGCGCGTAGGTATCGAACCCCTCCGCGCGGGCGATGGCCAGCACCGTCGCGGAGTCAAGGCCGCCGCTGAGCAGTACCACCGCCTTCGGTCTTTCCTCCATGCCATCCCTTCACCTCGCCGCCTGTCCCGTTAAATGTACAGGCGGGCCAGCACGGCGACCGCCATCCTGCCCGTCGGCGAGCATGTTCACCAGCCGGGTATAGAAGCGCAGGTTGTGCATGGTCGCCAGACGGTCGGCCAGGCCATCCTTGACCCTGAACAGGTGGTGCAGGTAGGAGCGACCGTAGCGGCGGCAGGTCGGGCAGTCGCAGGTCGGGCAGACCGGCTCGTCGACCCGGGAGTTCTCCTTGTCGTGAATGTAGATATTGCGGTAGAACGTGCGGTCGCTGGTCAGCGCGCGCTCGGCGATATCGGGCTCGAATGCGTACAGCCTGCCGTGCCTCGCGTCGCGAGTCGGGATCGTGCAGTCGAAGACCCATCGCTGGTCGATCTCGCACAGCGCCACCAGATGCTCGGGCTTGCCCACGCCCAGCGCGAACAGCGGGGCTTGCGGCGGGGTCAGGGCCGAGAGCAACGTCAGCATTTCCAGTTCCAGCACGCCGTCGGCATTCAGCGGCCAGCCGCCGAAGCCGAATCCTTGCGCCCCGGCACCGACCAGTGCATCGACGCAGCGTCGCCGCAACTGCGGATCCGTGCCGCCCTGCACGACGCCCACCAGCAGCGGCGGGCAATCCATGCGACGCTGCCTGCACTGCAGGTCGAACGCCTCACGGGCCTGGCCGAACCAGCGTATGGTCCGCTCGGTTGAGGCCAGCTGTTCCTCCGGCGAGTCTTCCGGGCCGGTGCAGTCATCGAGAGCGATCACCACGTCCGAGCCGAGGCCGAACTGCCACTCGATCACCTTCTCCGGCGTCAGCTCGATTTTCGCGGTGCTCGCCGATTCCTGGAAGATCACGCCGCCGGGCCGGATGGCGTTCATCTTGCCTTGCCGGCGCAGCAGGGAGAGGACCTGGAAACCACCGGAGTCCGAAACGATCACGCCGTCCCAGCCCATGAAGCGGTGCAATCCGCCTACCCGCTTCACCTGGCGCAGGCCGGGGCGCTGGGCCAGGTGCATGGCATTGACCATTACCGCCTCGATGCCCACCGCACGCAAGTCGACCGCGTCGACGCCGCGCACGGATGCCCGGGTGGCGTCGGGCAGAAAGGTGGGCAGGGCGATCGAGCCGTGCGGGGTCGTCAGCACGTTGCGCGGCCCGGCGGGCGGTGCGGGCAGCGCGGGCGGTGCGGGCGGTGTCATTGCGGCTAGCTCCTGCCTGCGGTCCGGGCCGGCGGCTTCTCCCGCTGCTGCGCGGCGAGCTGGACGCGCTCGTACACCCAGTTGCGCGGCAGCCCGGTCACCTCGCGGACTACCTCGTGGATCAGCCGTGAGCCGGCCCCCTGGCGCAGCAGCGCCTCGGTGAGACGGTCGGCCAGAGTCAGCGCATCGTCAGGGCTATCCTGATCGGCGCCGCCGACAATCACCGTGTACTGTCCGCGGACGGCATCCTGCGCCGCCAGTTCGCCAGCGACGGCGGAGAGCGGGCCCCGCACGAATGCCTCGTCGGCCTTCGTGAGGTTGCGAGCCAGGGCCGCCGGCCGATCGCCGAGCACGTCCCGCATGTCCTGCACCGCGGCCAGGACCCGGTGCGGAGCCTCGAAGAAGATCAGCGTGGCGTCGATGCCCCGCATCCCCTCCAGCGCTGCCCGTCGGCCTGCCGCCCGGCGGGGCAGGAATCCGACGTAGTGGAAGCGGTGCACGGGCAGGCCGGAGCCGATCAGAGCGGTGGTCACCGCGCTGGTCCCCGGCAGCGGGCATACCCGGATGCCGGCCGCGATCGCCGCCGTGACCACCCGGTAGCCCGGATCGTTAACCAGGGGCGTTCCGGCATCCGAGACCAGCGCCACGTCGGCACCGTCCCGCAGGGCCGCGAGCAGCTGCTGGCTGCGGGACTCTTCGTTGTGGTCGTGGTAGCTGACCAGCCGGCTCCCGATGCCCAGCGGGCGCAGCAGGCTCCGCGCATGACGCGTGTCCTCGCAGGCCACGATGCTTACCCGGTCCAGGACATCGATCGCCCGCAAGGTGATATCCCGCGGATTGCCTATCGGGGTGGGCACCAGGTACAGCGTGCCCGCGACGGGATCAGGCGCAGAGGTCACCGCGCCGGGCTCGGGTTGGCAGATTCTGCGACGCTAGCATAGGACCGCGGCCCGGTCGGCCGGACCAGGTCCTGCCGGTGGAACTGAACCGCTCGCATGCGGAGCCTCCTACCTGTGGTATCAGTCAAATGATACGGAACCGACATAATGTCCAGCACGCCCATTTGTTGCGTGCGGACCAGAGTGCAGGCCGAGAAGGTACCTAGTGAGTTCGTCCGAGGCATCCGGGGATCGGCTTCGCGCGATCGAAACGGCGCTGCTCGCAAGCCGACGCTACGCGGCTATCGCTCCGGTCACAATCCGGCGGGTCGCGGGGAAGGCGCTGCTGGCCGCGCAGGGTGACGTACCCGATGCGATCAAGCGCACCAAACGGGGGCTGCACGAGATCTACGGTGCATACCTGCCCGGCAGCGCGCCTCACTACGAGAGCATGCTGCGTAGGCTGCGCGCTGCCATCGACGGCGGCGGCGAGCGAGCTGTCCTGGACTCGATCAATTCCGCGATGGCCGTCCATGCGTCAACTCGTGAGCGGCTGCCGTATCTCGGCAGGTTCTATGCGGAAATATTTCGCCGAGTTCCGGCACCTGCCACAATCCGCGATCTTGCCTGCGGTTTCAATCCGCTCGCCGTGCCGTTGATGCCGTTGTCCGCGCCGGTCACCTACCTCGCCTCGGATATCGACACGCGCCTGGTCGAATTCATCGGCGAGGCGCTCACCGCACTCGGTACAGCGCACCGTGTCGAGGTGGTGGACCTGATCGGCCAGCAGGTCACGGAGCGAGCGGACCTGACGCTGCTGATGAAGACGGTGCCGTGCCTGGAACGGCAGCAGGCCGGGGCAGGCTGGGATCTCATCGACTCCGTGAACTCGCCGACCATCGTCCTGACGTTCCCGACTAAATCGCTGGGCCAGCGCTCCAAGGGCATGTTCCAGACCTACTCGTCGGAAGCTGAGAAGCGCATGAGCGAGCGATCGTGGCAAGTCGAGCGCGTGGAGATTCCCAATGAGCTGATCTACGTAGTCCGGAAGTAGCCAGGCCAGGAGTCGGGGCCGCAGCCAACGGCCGTGCCGCTGACGGCCGGGGACCGCGGTGGAGTTCCGGGCGCCCGTGGTGTGGTTGGCTATCCCGGTGACAGCAGAATCGCTCCGCAACCGCATCCGCCGTGGTGAGACCGTGTACGGCGGGTGGTCGGTGATTCCCGGAGCCATCAGCGTTCGGTCCCTGGCCGGCGCCGGACTCGACTACGTCGTCATTGACCTGCAGCACGGCGGCGCTACCGAGCGCGATCTTCCTGAGATGACCGATGCGATCAGGCTGGCCGGAGCTACGCCGCTCAGCCGGGTCCGGCATGCCCATCCGGCTGACATCGGGCGGGCGCTCGACCTGGGCTGCGACGGGGTCATCGTCCCGAACGTCGACTCAGCTGAGCAGGCACGGGCGGTTGCCGGGGCATGCCGGTACCCGCCGGACGGCTACCGGTCAGCGGGCGGGGTCATGGCCGGCGACGGCGAGGCGCTGTGCATTGTCATGGTCGAGTCAGGGCAGGCAGTCGCCGAGATCGAGGCCACGGTCGCCCTGCCCGGAGTCGACGGCATCTACGTCGGGCCCAGGGACCTGTCGTTCTCCCTCGGCTGCGCACTCGATCCGCACGACCCGGTGTTCCGGCCGGCGCTGGAACGGATATGGGCAGCCTGTGCCGCAGCCGACAAGCCGGTCGGCGTCCACGCCTCGGATGGCGCGACTGCCCGGCTCTACCGGGACAGCGGCTGCCGGCTGGTCACGGTGGCTGCCGATGCCCTGGCCGTCACGCGCGCCGCGGCCGCCGAACTCGCCGTCGTGCGCGCCTGACCGCCGCGCGGTCGCGTCACCCGACATGAGGGGACTGCCGTCATGAACCAGGTCCGCTGGACTGCCGTCGACGCGGGCGGGGAGCCATTTGACCTGGTCTTTTATCGATGCCGACAAGCCGGGATACCCGGCCTACCTGGACTGGTCACTGAAGCGCTCCAGGCCTGGAACGATGATCATCGCCGACAACATCGTGCGCGATGGCGCGGTGGCCGACGCAGCGAGCCAGGACGCGAGCGTCCAGGGCGTACGGCGCTTCCTGGAGCTCATGTCGGCTGATTGCCGGATCACCAGTACCGCGATCCAGACCGCCGGCAGCAAGGGCTACGACGGCTTCGCCCTAGCGATCGTCCTGGCCGCCCGGGACTGACTCGCTCCTGGCGGATGTCGCCGGATGTTGTGATGTTGCCCAGGTCCGGGCAAGCTTAGGGCTGGTAGATGATGCCTGCGCCATCCTGGACTTCATTTCCGGTGTATGCCCAGGTCAAAGGCTTGAGGAGAGATGATCTATGGGATTGATGGATAAGGTCAAGGCGCAGGCGACGCAGCTCGCGCAGAAGACTCAGGAGACAGCCCGCGACAGCAAGGCCAAATTCGACCAGTCGCAGGCCAACAGGCGGGCCGATGTACTGCTGCGCGATCTCGGCGCGGCCGTCTACGCGGATCGCACTGGCCGGGGCGGTGAGGGCGCTCAGGCCCAGATCGACAAGCTGATCGCTGACATCTCGGCGCATGAGGCCCAGAACGGGATCAGCCTGGCGCAGAGCACGGATCAGTCTCAGCCCGGCGGGCCGGCGCCGGACTCGCCGTCGTTCCCGGCGGAAGGGCCCACGTCGTCGTTGTACTTCCCAGACGCCGGCACCACGAGCACCGTCCCCGATGCCGGTACTGCGACCGCGTTCCCCGATGCCGGTACTGCGACCGCGTTCCCCGATGCCGGTACTGCGACCGCGTTCCCCGATGCCGGTACTG
>Ga0209871_1000208_pt1 | contig 17365 bp, 18 predicted proteins | sample OrgsoiDNA2013045_FD_185795 | JGI IMG/M metagenome (GOLD analysis project Ga0209871, IMG submission 185795) | Permafrost soil microbial communities from the Arctic, to analyse light accelerated degradation of dissolved organic matter (DOM) -... | ecosystem: Environmental > Terrestrial > Soil >... | reverse complement strand
CCGAAGTCCTCGCCGTCGCCGAAGTAGTTGCGCACCATCGAGGCGAGGAACTGGACGGTGACGACGGTCTCGCTGAAGCCATGCCGGCGAAGCAGCCGGAGCACATGCTCCATGATCGGCCGGTTCGCCACCGGCAGCAGCGGCTTCGGCTGGCTGGCTGTCATCGGTCGCAGCCGCGTGCCTTCTCCCCCGGCCATCACGACGGCCTTCACGACTGGCTGCGCTCCCTTCTGGCCGAGGCGGCGCCCAGCCCGTTAGCCCGGTGCAAGATCCCTGCTGCCCGGCCCGGCAGCCGCGGTGCCCGCGCTGCCCGCGTCACTGGGCCCGTCCGCGCGATCCGCGGCGAGCAGGCGCCTGGCCTGCTCGGCATAGAGCAGCGCGGCACACCAGTACAGTGCACTTCCCCAGATCGCGAAGGCCCAACCGGCGATCCGCGCTACCTCGGCGTAGCCTGCCGCATGCGCGCCAAGAAGCAGCAACGGGAATGCGTACAGCAGGCAGAGCGTAGCGGCCTTGCCGATGAAGCTGACCTGCAACGGCGGGTAGCCACGCCGGCGCAGCACCACGAGCACGACGGCCAGCAGCAGCTCGCGGGCGGCCAGTAGTCCCACTAGCCACCAGGGGATTATGGCGCGGATTGCCAGCGCTATGACCGTGGCCACAATATAGAGGCGGTCGGCGGCCGGGTCGAGCAACTGGCCGAGGCGGCTCTGCTGGTTCAGCGCGCGGGCGATCTTGCCGTCGAGCCAGTCGGACATGCTCGACGCGACCAGCAGGCCGAACGCCCACCAGTCACCGGTCTGGCTTCTCGGACCGAGGACCAGCCACAGGAACACCGGCACCCCGGCCAGCCGCGCCGCGCTGATCCCGTTCGGGATCGTCAGGATCCGGTCGTTCGGATCAGCCTCCGCGGCCCCGGCGTCCGCTGTACTGACGGCCTTCCCGTGCAGCTCGGTCATGGTCCCTCACTCGCGAATCCCCCGCCGCCGACATTACCCCCCGGCCCGGCGGCCCGGCCTGCCCGGAGGGCGGCGGCCCGTCGGCCGGGGTGCGGCGGGCAGCGGGCGGCGGGCGGCCTGCCGGGGTGCGGCGGGCCGCCCGTCGGGGTGCGGCGGGCGGCTTGTCATGCCAAGGCGGCGCCTGGCGGCGCCCGGATGGTGGAGACTGGCCGCGTGAGTATTCGCGGCATTACTGGGTCTTTGCTCGCCGTCGTTCTCATTGTCCTGATGGCCGGATCCGCCAGCGGGGCCTCCGGGCCGCGTCTGGGCGGATCGCCGCGGCCTGGCACGGCCACGAACTGGCCGACATATCACGGCGATGCGGCGCGCACGGGCGTGGCGGCCGGGCTTCCCGCCGCCGGGCGGCTGTCCGTCGCGTGGTCACGGCATCTCGACGGGCCGGTATACGGGCAGCCGCTGATCATCGGCGGCATCGTCATCGCCGCCACTGAGCATGACACCGTCTACGGGCTGGACCGCTCCAGCGGCCATATCCGGTGGCGGGCCCACGTCGGTACCCCGGTCCCGCTCGCTGACCAGCCGTGCGGCGACATTGATCCGCTTGGCATCACCGGCACGCCGGTCTACGATCCCGCCGACGGCCTGGTGTACGCGGTGGCGCAGACGACCGGGTCCCGTCATGTCCTGGTCGGCATCACTGTGCGCACCGGCACAGTGCGGGTGCGGCGGGTCATCCCTGCTCCCGACCACCATCGGGCCTTTGACCAGCAGCGGGCCGCCCTCGCCCTCGGTGACGGGCGCATCTACGTCAGCTTCGGCGGGCATTTCGGGGATTGCGGGCCGTATGTCGGCTCGGTCGTGGCCATTGCGGCCTCGGGCCGCGGCCCGATGGCCTCCTACCGGGTGCCGACCGCCCGCGACGGCGGCATCTGGGCTCCGGGCGGCCCGGTCATCGCGCCAGGCGGGCGCCTGTTCGTCAGCGCGGGCAACGGCGCGGCGACTCGCTCGCCCTACGATGGCAGCGATTCGATCACGGCACTTTCTCCCGGCCTGCGCCGGATGGGCCTGTTCGCGCCCCGCACGTGGCGAGCCGACAACGCCGGCGACCTCGACCTGGGCTCGATGTCTCCTGCCCTGCTGAGCGACGGCGAGATCCTTACGGTCGGCAAGAGGGGGATCGGGTATCTGCTGAAGGCCTCGCATCTGGGCGGCATCGGCGGTCAGATCGCCGCCAAGCCCATCTGCCCGGCTTTCGGCGGCGCCGCGGTGCGGCGCAAGACGGTGTACGTGCCCTGTCAGGGGGGCGGCATGGCGGCCGTCAGCACCGCCGGCAACCGGATCCGGATCCTCTGGCGCGGCCCTGGCAGCGCGTCGGGCTCGCCCGTGCTGGGCGGCGGCGCGGTCTGGGTCGCCGACTGGACGTCGGGGGTCCTGTATGAGCTCAGCCGTGCGACCGGCCGGGTCCGGCACCGGATCGCGCTTGGCTCCGCGCTCCCGCATTTCGTCTCGCCCTCGCTGTCGGGCAGGCTGGTGATCACCGGCACTACCCGCGGCGTGGTCGCCGTCGCCGGAGCCTGAGCGCGGCACGCTCAGCCGGCCTTTGCTGAGCGGATACACAGGAAAAACCCAGGCAAGTCAGAGGGTTTTACCCATGAGGTGCCAGGGACGGCGCCCTAGCGTTCTCGGCGCCTGCCCGGATCGCGGCAGGTTTCACGATCAACAGAACGCGAGGGTCAACGATGCTCAACCGCTCGATGTCAAGGCTGGCCACGGCTGTCGCCGTGGCGGGCACGGTCTGCGCGCTCGGCGCGGCATCGGCCGCTGCGGCGACGCCCACCAGCGGCTGGTCTGGCCGCACGGGTCCCGTCCCGCACGCCTTTACCAACGCCACGCCCGCGATGACCTCCGTCTCGTTCCCCGGCCACGCGGCCACCGACACCCTGGTCGCCTGGAAGGGCCAGCACGGGGCGCATGTCTTTTACTCGTACACCAGTTCGCCGAAGCTGAGCGGCGGCTGGTCAGCTAGGGCGTCGGTGCCTGGCGCGCACTCGAGCGCGGGCCCCTCAGTCGGGACCTATGTCGACCCGCTCGGCCGTACCGCGGTCGTCGCGGTCTGGAAGGGACTCGGCAACCGCAAGATCTTCTATGCGCAGGGCGAGACCCGCGGCGATGGCACCATCTCGTGGACGGCCCGGGCGACGCTGCCGACGTCGAAGCTGGACACCAGCACCACGGCGCCCTCGGTTTTCTTCCCGGCCAACGCGGCGCATGACCGCGTGATTGTCGCCTGGAAGGGACCGCTCAACCACGTCCGCTACTCGGTCGGCACCCCGAGCGGGCGCGGCTTCACCTGGACGCCGTCCAACTGGCTGTCCGCCGCCGCGAACACCAGGACCAGTTCAGCCCCGGCCCTGGCCGAAGTCCAGACTGGCACCGCACATGGCACGCTGTACGTCTTCTGGAAGGGCCTGCACTCGCACCACATTCGCTTCGCCACGACCAGCGACCCGCTGAACCTCTCCGCGGGCAGGCTGACCTGGAGCGCGGCGCGAACCGTCCGCCATGCTGCGACCACCGCGGGCCCTGCGGCCTCATCACTGCGGCTGCACGGCTTCGGCCCGCTGCTGCTGACCTACAAGGGCCCGACGGGCCTGCACGTCCGGTACCAGACGCGGACCGTCTTCGGATGGAGCGCCTGGAAGATCGTTCCTGGCGCGCTGACCGCCGTTGGCCCCGCTCAGCTGCGCGGGATCCTGGCGACCAGCAGCCCGGACGCTAGCGGCAGCATCTTCTTCCACATCTTCAGCTGAGCCGGGCTGAGCACGGCCAGGGCCTGGCGCGAGTCGAGAAACCCGCGCCAGGCCCTATGGCCAGGCTCTACGTCCCCGCCCCTGCGCCCCGCGCCCCCCGCCCTGCGCCCCCGCCCTGCGCCCCCGCCCTACGGCGCCTCCCACAGCGTGGCGATCCCCTGGCCAACGCCGATGCACATGGCGGCAGCTGCCCGGCGGGCCCCGCGCCGCCGCATCTCATGCAGCAGGGCGGTAGTGATCCTGGCGCCCGAGCACCCCAGCGGATGCCCGATGGCGATCGCGCCGCCGTTGGTGTTCACCAGTTCCGGGTCGAGCTTCAGCTCATCGATGACGGCCACCGCCTGGGCCGCGAACGCCTCATTGAGCTCGATCAGGCCGAGATCGCTGACCTGCCAGCCGGCCCGCCGCAGTCCCTTGGTCATCGCGGGCACCGGGCCGATCCCCATGTAGTCCGGATGCACCCCGGCGGCCGTCGCGGTCACGTACCTGGCGATCGGCGCGGCACCCGCGGCCGTCATCGCCTGCTGCGACATCAGCAGGACTCCCGCGGCGCCGTCATTCAGCGGAGAGGAGTTCCCGCCCGTGACCGTCCCGTCCTTGCGGAACGCGGGCTTCTTGGCCGCCAGCTCCCCGATCGTCAGGTCAGCCCTGATCCCCTCGTCCTGAGTCACCTCGCCGTGCGGCGTCATGACCGGGATGATCTCCTCAGCCAGCAGCCCCGCGTCCCGGGCCCGGGCCGCGCGCTGGTGGCTGAGCAGGGCGAACTGATCCTGGCGATCGCGGCCGACGCCATAGCGCTCAGCGACGTTCTCAGCGGTCTCGCCGAGGGTGACCGGCGGGTAGAGCTCGCGCATCAGCGGGCTCACCAGCCGCCACCCCAGCCGGGTGTCGGCCAGGCCGGCCTCACGGGGAAACGGCTCGGTCGCGCGCGGCAGCACGAACGGGGCCCTGGTCATGGACTCCGCGCCGCCGGCCAGGCAGATGTCCGCGTCGCCGGCCGCGATTGCCCTGGCCGCGGAACAGATGGCTTCCATGCCCGAGCCGCACAGCCGGTTCACCGTCGCGCCGGGGATCTCTACCGGCAGGCCGGCCAGGAGCACTCCCATCCGGGCCGCATTGCGGTTGTCCTCGCCCGCCTGGTTGGCCGCGCCCCAGTACACGTCGTCGACCGAGGCGGGGTCGAGCCACTGGTTGCGCGCCATGATGGCCCGGATGACGTCGGCGGTCAGGTGATCGGGACGCACTCCGGCCAGCGCTCCCTTGATCTTCCCCACCGGAGTCATGCACGCGTCGACGGCGAACACCGCGGTCATCGGCCACCTCCCGCTGCCTCAGGCCGGTCAACGGCCTTGGAGTCCCGCGGCCGGTTGCGGCCGCCACCACGAGATTATCCGCGCCACACGGGGCCTGCGCGCTGGAGCCGGGCCGCATCGGCCCGGCTTACGGCCCCTGCGGCGCCGCCCGCTCCTCGATGAACGCGGCCAGGGTGCCCAGCGTGGCCAGGGAGTCGAGGTTGAGGTCCTCGCCGGCGACGTCCACGCCGAACCGGTGCCGGACCCGGCGCAGCAGCAGCGTGCCGGCCAGCGAGTCGAGGCCGACGCCCGCCCCGAACAGGGCGGCCTGCGGCGAGATGCCGAGCAGCGCGGGGTTGCCGGTCACGTCGGCCAGGATCTGCCGCAGCTCGTCGGCAACGGACGGCCGGGCGCCCCCGGTCACTCGTGGCCCTCCGGCGCTGACGCCCAGTCCGGCAGTGCGGGCAGCGGCGGCGGCGCGGTGAGCTGCCGGGCGAAGATGACGGCGGCGTCCGGGGCACGAGCGCCGGTGTCGGCGCGCAGCCCGGCGCTCGCCAGCGCGATCCGAAGCGGCACGTTGCGGGCCGTGACCAGGCACGGTACCTGCACTGTTCGCGCTCCGGCCCTGGCTGCCGCCTGGCAGAGCCAGGCCAGCAGGGCGTCCACCACGCCCCGGCCGATGGCCCGGCACGACATCATCAGCAGGGCCACGCTCCAGGCTGCCGCACTGCCGGTCTCGATAATGCAGCCGCCCACCAGGCCGTCATCGCCGAATCTGTCGGACAGGGCGACGATCATGACCTGGTGCGCCGCCGAGTCGAGCAGCCCGGCCAGGCGGTCCTGGCCCAGGCCCGCGCCTGCGGAATTGAACTGGTGGGTCCGCTCGGAGAGCTCATGCAGCCGCGGCACGTCGGCCGCAGCGGCCCTGGCGATGACGACCCGGGTCCCGCAGTAACGCAGGAACTCGTCCCTGGAGCCGCCAAAGGCACGTGCCTCCTCCTGCCGCCGCCGCCGCTGCGCGTACATCTCGCCGCGGCGGCGCGCCTCCGCGGTCACCACGGCGGGGCTGAACTCGGGCCAGCCGGCCGCGTCGCAGGCGTCTTCGGGCGACAGGACGAGGACCTCGGGCAGGGCGAAGGAGACCTCCGCGCGCTCCAGCAGGTCGTCGTCGACGAAGGCCATGGCGTCGGCGGCCAGGCCCAGCTGGCCGGTGATCCGCCCGATCGCCTCCGACTTGGGGTCCCAGCCGCACTCGGCGGCCGCGAAGCTGATACCGGTCACCCGGGCCACGTACTCGGCGGCCTCTGGCGGGTTCCTGCTGGCCAGCGCGTGGATTATGCCGCGGCCGCCTAGCTCGCGCAGGACGCCGAGCATGGCCGGGTCAGGCGGCGGAGGCTGCTGCCCGGACTCCAGATACACCCCGGCGAGCAGCGTGTTGTCGATGTCCCAGATCACGCACTTGATCATGATGGCGGGTCCTGCCCGGCGGGCCTGTGCCGCTCCATCGTGATGTGCGTCGCCTCGAAGCCGAACTTGCGGTACAGCGCGCGCATGCCCAGGTTCCCGGCGTGTACCTTGCCGGTCAGCTGGGTGAACTCGGCGTCATCGGCGGCGCGCAGGACCGCCGCCAGCAGCAGTTCGCCGATCAGGGCGCGGTCCGGCCGGTCGGCGACGGCCAGGGACCTGAAATTGCCGTAGCGCGCGTGCGTCAGCGAGTTGGTCCGGGCCGACATCCAGGCCCAGCCAAGGGGCGTGCCCGGCGCCTGCCGCGCGGCGGCGATCAGGGTCACCTCCCCCGGCTTGCCCAGGGCGCCGGACACCCGCCTGCGGTGCAGCGCGGGATCGGTGATCGCCTCGGCGCCGAACGACACCTGCGCGATCTCGATCTCGAATCGCGCGATCGCGTCGAGATCGCCCTCCGCTGCCCCGCGGATCAGGTAGCTGGCCTGGCCGGCGGTCGTCATCGCTGCTGGCGTGCCATCGGGCGGAAGGTCGTTCCCCCGCAGGCCGGGCAGCTCGCCGTCTGGAGATCCCTGATCCGCGGCCACTGGCCGCCGGGCCCGACCTTGTGGATGGCCCCGCAGCCGGCGCAGCGGTAGGGCCGGTCCGTGGCGGCGCGGCCGTCGGCGGTGTAGAGCGCCCCCTGGTAGCCGCCGTCGATCAGCGGCACCGTGGCGGCAGTGCTGCGCAGGTGGTACAGGTTGCTGGTGCCGGCCAGGATGCCCGCGCCCAGGTACTCGTTGAAGCCCGGCGCCAGGGACCGGACGGCCAGGCCCATGCTGGCGATCAGCTCCTGAGTGCGCAGGGTCTCCAGCGGTCGTCTCGCTCCAAACGAGAAGAACACGTGCTGGCCAGGCTCGCCCGATAGCGCCGTCACCGCGCGGGACAGGAACAGCTCGGCGCCCGCGACCGTATACGGCGGGTCGGTGCAGGCTACGTCGAAGCCGGCCTGCAGGCCGGCGGGAAGCGGCAGCCGCAGGTCGTGCTCGGCTAGTTCCACCGTGACCCCGGTACCGGCCACCTGCTCGCCGATCCAGGACAGGACGGCCGGGTCGGCGTCCAGGACCGCGAGCCGCCGGATGCTCGCGGCGGCGCCGGCCAGCGCCGCGAACCTCGCGATCGCGACGCTGATCAGGTCATCGTCGCCGAGCAGCAGGATCCGCTTTCCGGCCAGCGCCCCGGCCTCGTGCATCCGCAGCACCCGGTGGATCTTCGTTGCCACCGTGCAGTGCGTCTGGTCGAGCTCGGGCCTGGCCTCGGGCGCCCCGGCGGCGGCGGCCTCCAGCCCGGCCGACAGCTGGTCGAGCTGCCCGGGTACGACCAGCCCCCGGCCACCGCAGCACGGGCACAGGGCGCTCAGCCGTCCCTCGCCGGCGGAAAGAATCTCCCTCGCCTCAGCGGTCAGGGCGACCGGGCGGGAAGTGTCCACCACGCCCCGCTTGCGCAGCTCATTGCAGACCGCGGTGACGATCGGCACCGGCAGCTCAGCTCCGCGGCCGATCTCGCGGGCCGCTACCGGCTCGCTGCGCACGATGATCCGCAGGATGTCCCTGACCCCGGATTCGCCCTCGGCGAGCCCCACCGCCGAGGCGACCTCGGCGATGACTGCGTCCACGTCCATGCGCTGCGTCTCTGGCTTCCTGCCGGATCGGAGGCCTCCTGCTCGGCGGGGCGTACGGTATCCTCCCACATCATGCCCGGCATGGAGGCGGCGAGCAGGTACGGGGAGCTGCGGCGGCAGGAAGCCAGCACGCCGAAGACCCTGTACGCCATCGACGCGAAGCTCGCCCCCTCCTCGCCCGTGACGGACATCGCGAAGCTCATCGCCATCGCCACCAAGGCGGTACGGGCGGGCGACGGCCACGTGCTCGAGACGACCCACGTCATCTTCCCCAACGGCGCGGTCACCCTCGTGCTGATCCTCGCCGAGTCGCACCTGAGCATTCACACCTGGCCCGAAGAGAACCTGATCGCGATCGACCTGTTCAGCTGCGGTGCCATCGACGGCGAGCAGGTCGTCAATGACCTCATCGGGGCGCTGCACCTGTGGACCGTGACGGTCCGGCAGGTCCAGCGCGGAACCGGCCACGAGCACGAGGGCACCGGCGCGCCCTAGCCCTAGCCGGGTGCTGAGAGCGCCCGGCCGGTACCAGGAGCGACTAGCCGGGTACCGAGAGCGACAGGCCGAACCTCCCGCCCGCGTCGGTCAGCCACGAGCGCATCTCCAGGCCGGCCGCCTCCAGCTCGGCGGCCACGCCTTCCTGGCGGAACTTCGCCGAGACCTCGGTGCGCATCTGCTCGCCCTCGCCGAACGACGCCGTGAGGCTGATCGCCGGCAGGGTGACATCCTGCGGCAGCGCCGAGCGCAGCCGCATCTCGATCCACTCGGCCTCGGGATCCCAGACCGCGACATGATCGAAGTTGTCCAGATCGAAGTCGGCGCCCAGCTCGTTGTTGAGCACGTGCAGGATGTTCTTGTTGAAGTCCGCGGTGACACCGGCCGCGTCGTCGTAGGCGGCCACCAGGACCGCCGGGTCCTTGACCAGGTCGGTGCCCAGCAGCAGGGAGTCGGCCGGGCTCATCCGGGCCCGCAGGCCGGCGAGGAACGCGGCGCGCTGGGCGGGGACGAGGTTGCCGATGGTTCCGCCGAGGAACGCGATCAGCCGCGGGCCGTCCTCCTCGGGCAGCCCGAGATGCTCCTCGAAGTCAGACACGACTGCGTGCACGGCCACGCCGGGATACTGCCGCAGGACCCGGCTGGCCCCGGCGATCAGGGCCGACTCGCTCACGTCCACCGGCACGTACCTGCGCAGCGTGCCCGCCTCGCGCAGGGCGTCCAGGAGCAGCCGGGTCTTGTCGGCGAACCCCGACCCGAGCTCGACCAGGGTCGCCGCGCCGGCCGCCCCGGCGATGTCGCCCGCGGCAGCGCGCAGGATGGAACGCTCGGCCCTGGTGGGGTAGTACTCGTCCAGGCGGGTGATCTTGTCGAACAGCTCGCTGCCGCGCTCGTCATAGAACCACTTGGGCGGCAGCGACTTGGGCATCGCGGTCAGCCCCGCCAGCGCGTCGGCGCGCAGCGCGCTGGCCAGGAAGCCGTCGGGCAGCAGCCGGTCGATGTGGACGTCAGCCACCGGCGTACTCCCTTGGCTCGCTGGCCGGCTGGCGTCCTGCCGCTGAGATGGGCGTGACCTGCACGGACTCGCTGGTCGCCTCGAGCAGGCTGTCCTGCGGCACATCGTGCCAGCCGGGGCCGTCGTCACCGGGCTCGGAGGCGACCACGACGCCGCCCGGCCCGCGCCGGTAGCACAGCGTGTCGCCTGCGGCGGTCGCGGCGATCTGGGTGCCGTCGGTCAGCAGCAGGTTGAACCGGCCAGCCACCCCGGCCGCGTCCAGCTCGCCTACGGTGGCGGCCAGCGCGTCCGCGGGCCCCTGGCCCGCCCGCAGCCTGCGCAGCACCAGCGCCCAGATCAGGGCCGAGTCGCAGCGCGCCTCCAGGGCCAGCAGGTCGGCCGCGGGCAGGGTGGCGGCCAGCCCCGCGAGCGCCTGGGGCCAGCCCAGCGCCGCTCCGTTGTGGCTGAACAGCCAGCTGCCCGAGGCATACGGCGCGGCCGCCGCGGCCCCCGGCTCGGTCCCGGCGGTGGCCGACCGGACCGCGGCCAGCAGCGCCGCGGTCCGGGTCACCCTGGCCAGGTCGGCGAAGGACTCATCAGCCCAGATCGGCCCGGCCCGGCGGAACCTGGCGGGCACCGGGTCGCCATCGGCATACCAGCCGACGCCGAAGCCGTCGGCGTTCAGCACGCCGTGCCGCTGCCGCCGCGGCGCCCAGGCCTGGACCTGGAGCCCGTGCGGCGGGTCGATGAGCACCGACCGCAGCGTGACGGGCTCGCCGAGGTAGGCGAGATGGCGGCACATCAGGCCAGCTCCCCGTCGCGGGCCGTACGGAAGCCGGCGAAGATCTGCCTGCGGATCGGGTAATCCCAGTTGCGGAAGGTGCCGCGGCAGGCGACCGGGTCGGAGGAGAACGCGCCGCCGCGCAGCACCTTGTACTCGGGCCCGAAGAAGACCTCCGAGTACTCCCGGTACGGCCACGCGGCGAATCCCGGGTAGGGCGCCAAGTCGCTGGAGGTCCATTCCCACACGTCGCCGATGAGCTGGCGCGCGCCGCACGGCGCCGCGCCCGCCGGGTAGGAGCCGGCCGGGGCAGGCTGCAGGTGCCGCTGGCCGAGGTTGGCACGCGAGCTCGACGGGTCGCCGTCGCCCCACGGATAGCGCCGGGAGCGGCCGGTGGCCGGGTCGTGCCGGGCTGCCTTCTCCCACTCAGCCTCGGTCGGCAGCCGCCGCCGCGCCCACCGGGCGTACGCGTCGGCCTCGTACCAGCAGACGTGCACGACCGGCTCCGCGGGCGGGACCGGCTCTGTCGCCCCGAACCTGCGCCGCAGCCACTGGCCGCCCTCGCGCTGCCAGAAGGCGGGCGCGGACAGGCCCGCGTCCTGCCGGTGCTGCCAGCCGGCCTCGCTCCACCATCTCCTCTGCTCGTAGCCGCCGTCGGCGATGAAGGCGGCGTACTGCGCGTTGGTGACGGGCACGGTATCGAGATAGAACGGCGCGACATCCACCAGGTGCGCGGGCCGCTCGTTGTCCAGCGCCCACGGTTCCGCGGAGGTCCCCATCGTGAACGGGCCGCCGGGCACCAGCACCTCGCGCGGCAGGTGCAGCGCGTCGGCCGGAGCCGGCCCTGGCGGCGGCGCCGACAGCACCGGCCTGCCGCGGCGCAGCTGATGGGTGGCCAGCATGGTCTCGTCGTGCTGCTGCTCGTGCTGCGCGATAATCCCGAAGACGAACCCGCCGTTGACCAGCCGCTCGCCGCTGAACGTGGCCCGCTCTACCAGGTCAAGTACCCGGCCCCGGACCTCCCCCGCATAGGCCCGCGCCTGCGCGGGCGCCAGCAGCGGCAGCGCGGGCCGCTGCGCGCGGGGATGCTCGAACGCGTCATACAGCGGGTCGATCTCGGGCCGCATCGGGTCCCGGCCGCCGATGTCGCGCAGCAGCCACAGCTCCTCCTGGTTGGCCACGTGGGCAAGGTCCCAGACCAGCGGCGACATCAGCGGCGAGTGCTGGCGCACCAGGTCGTCATCGTCCAGGCAGTCGGTCAGGCCGCTGGTGCGCTCCCTGGCCGCCGCCAGCAGCGCGGCGATCCGCTCCCGCAGCGCGTCGGGGTCGGCGCCGGCCCCCTCCTGAGTCGTGTCGGGCGTGACTGTCATCTGCTCTCCTCCAGCATGTCGTCGGCGGGACATCGGCCCCGCGTCACGTACCGCTCCGCGAAATCGGCCACCTGCGCCCGGACTCCCGGCGGCGCGCCGGACCTGCTCAGCGCCGCGTCCGCGGCCTCGAAGCAGGCCAGCCCGGCCGCGGCCAGGCCAGGATCCTGCGGCCCGATCCGGGCCGCCCGCACCCACGGGCTGGCGGCGGCGCCATTCCCGTGCCCAGCGCCCGGCGCCCCTCCGTGGCCCCGGCCGTGCCCTCCGGTGCCCGGCTCATGCCAGACCGGCTCGGCGGCGGTCATCGCCGCGTCGGCCGCGACCGGATCATCGAGCAGCGCGGAGACGACCGCGGCCGGCACCATCCAGCCGTCGGCGTCTGGCTGGGCGTCGATGACCCGCAGCTCCAGATGCCCGTGCGGGCGGACCGGGGGCCACAGGGTCGTGAGGTGATAGGCCAGGTCATCGGCCGTCGGGGGCCGCTCCCCCGCGCCGCGCAGCCAGTCCCGGAAGGTCAGCCCGGCCGGCGCGATCCACGGCTGGCGGGCTGGCCGGCGCACGCAGATAACCTCGGCATCGAGTGCATAACGAGCAAATTCGAAACGGGGGTCCGAGTCCCCGCCATCCGCCCTGCGGCTCCTGGGCCCAGGCGGCTCCGCGCCTGCCGGCGCCCGGGTCCGGCCCGGGTCCAGCCGCGTCCAGACGGCCTGCCGGGTGGACTTCCAGCCGGTGGGCTGGCCCTGTCTCAGCGGCGAGTTGGCGAACGCGGCGATCAGGACGGGGCTCAGCGCGTGCAGCAGCCGCCAGCGGTACCGGTAGCCCGCCGGGCCGCCGCGCTCAAGGCCGGCGTCGAGGCAGACCTGGACCGAGGCGCTGCTGCACATCATCATGCGGCCCCACGGGCCGCTGCGGTCAAAGAATTGTTCCATCGCCGTGTAGCGCGGCTCCTGGAGCACGCGGCTGGGCGGGCGGAGAGGGTCAAGGCCCTGGCCGACCAGGCTGAGCCCGGCGGGCGCTAGTGCGCTGCGCATCGCCGACAGGTCAAGGTCGGCGGCGGCGATGCAGTCGCCGAGGGCGGCTGCTGGTGCGGAGCTGAGCTCGATCTGGCCGCCCGGCTCCTTAGTGAGGCTGCCGTGGCCTGGCAGGGCGCCGGCGCCGTCCAGGCAGGCTAGAGATTGCGTCACGCGCTCGGGAGCGACGGGCAGCGAGGGATCGTTCTCGTCGCAGACCAGCCACTCGAGCTCGACTCCGACGGTGCCGGGCGGGCCCGTCTTGAAGCAGATCCCGTGCACGTGCGCCTCGGCGTCCTCCTCCGACAACGGCGGTTCGGCCGTGCTTACCTGGAAACCAGGGTGGATCATTAGATCTCCTGCCCGTGTACGCGGGCACCTGCGCGTCCCCGCTCGCGAGTTAGGCCTATCACCGGCGTCTGACATTTCGGCCGCCAGTAAGTAGCCAACGAGTGCACGCCCGTGGTGATTCCGCTTGTGATGTTCCGCACTCCTATACCCTGTGGCGCTACTTACCCTGGTGCCGATCGAACCCTCCGGAGGCTGGCATGAGCGAGCACGAGGTCGACGTCGTCGTCATCGGCATGGGACCGGGCGGCGAGGATGCCGCCGAGCGCCTGGCGGACGCGGGGCTGGCCGTGGCGGGCGTGGAGGCCGCCCTGGTCGGCGGCGAGTGCCCGTACTGGGGCTGCGTTCCGTCCAAGATGATGATCCGGGCCGCGAACCTGCTGGCCGAGGCGCGCCGGATCCCCGGCATGGCGGGATCGGCCACGGTCGCCCCCGACTGGGCCCCGGTGGCGCGCAGGATCAGGGACGAGGCGACCGACAACTGGGATGACACGGTCGCGGCCGACCGGTTCACGGGGAAGGGCGGCCAGCTCTTCCGGGGCCGGGGCGTGATCACCGCGCCCGGTGAGGTGACGGTCGGCGGCGGGGAGGCTGGCGGCGGCGAGGTGCTGCGGGCGCGGCGCGGGATCATCATCGGGACGGGGACCGTCCCGGCGATCCCGCCGATCCCCGGCCTGGCCGGCACGCCGTACTGGACCAACCACCCGGCGATCGAGACCGAGCAGGTGCCGGAATCGCTGATCGTCCTGGGCGGCGGCGCGATCGGGGCCGAGCTGACCCAGGTGTTCTCCCGTTTCGGGTCCGCGGTGACCATCGTGGAGGCACTCGGCCAGCTGCTGCCGCTGGAGGAGCCGGAGTCAGGCGCGCTGCTCGCGAAGGTGCTGCGCCGCGAGGGCGTCGGCGTGCGGACCGGCGTGGCGGCCGCCAGCGTCGCCCATGACGGCAGCGCGTTCACCGTGACCCTGGCCGACGGCGGCACGCTCACCGCCGAGCGCCTGCTGGTGGCGACCGGCCGCCGCGCCGACCTGGCCGCGGTCGGCGCCGGAGCGGTCGGCATCGACCAGAGCGCTCGCGCGGTTCCCGTCGATGACCGGATGCGGGCCGCGCCCGGAGTGTGGGCACTGGGCGACATCGTGGGCAAGGGCGCCTTCACCCACATGTCGATGTACCACGCGGACATCATCGTCGCCGACATTCTCGGTCACGAGCACCATGGGGCCGAGTACCACGCCGTGCCCAGGGTCACCTTCACCGATCCGGAGGTCGGCGGCGTCGGCCTGACCGAGGCCCGCGCCAGGCACCAGCAGCTGGACGTCCGGGTAGGGATGGCGCAGGTCCCCTCGTCCTCGCGCGGCTGGATTCACAAGGCCGGCAACGACGGCTTCATCAAGCTGGTCGAGGACGCCGGGCGCGGCGTGCTGGTCGGCGCCACCTCGGCGGGCCCGGTCGGCGGCGAGGTGCTCAGCATGCTCACCCTCGCGGTGCACGCGGCGGTGCCAGTCCAGCGCCTGCGCGAGATGATCTACGCCTACCCGACCTTTCACCGTGCCGTCCAGGACGCGCTGAAGGACCTCGGCTCGTCAGTGCCGCCCGGCCGGGACTGCCCGGCGTGGGCGATCCCGGCCGGCCTGGCATGATCCCCGGCCGGCGCGGCATGATCCCGGGCCGGTGCGGAATGATCCCCGGCAGGCGGCCGTTGTGACGCCCGTGACAACTTTGGGATTGATCGGCAGCGGCAATATTGGCGGCACGGTAGCGAGGCTGGCCGTGGCGGCCGGGCACCAGGTAGTGCTGAGCAACTCCCGCAGCCCCGAGACGCTGGCCGGCCTGGTCGGTGAACTCGGCCCGCTCGCCGCAGCGGCGACCGGGCCGGGCGCGGCCGCCGCCGGGGACATCGTCGTGGTGACGATCCCGCTGAAGGCCTACCGCAGCCTTCCGGTCGAGCCGCTGGCCGGCAAGATCGTCATCGATACCAACAACTACTACCCGGGGCGTGACGGCCAGATCGCCGAGCTCGACAGCGGGTCCACCACCGGCAGCGAACTGGTGCAGCGGCATCTGCCCACCGCCAAGGTCGTGAAGGCCTTCAACAACATCTACTACAAGCACCTGCTGTCACTCAGCCGCCCGGCCGGGGCCGCCGACCGTACGTTCCTGCCGATTGCCGGTGATGACCCGGCCGCCAAGCTGGCCGTGGCCGCCTTCCTGGACTCGATCGGCTACGGCACTGTCGATGCCGGCCCGCTCGCCGAGGGGTGGCGCCAGCAGCCGGGCACGCCCGCCTACGGCGCGCCCTACGGATCGTTCGACGACGAAGCCGGAACGCCCGCGGACGCCGAGGCGGTCCGCGCCGCGCTGGCCGCTGCCCGCCGCTAGCCAGAGAGATGCCCGAGGCGAAGGTCTAGCCCAGGCCACCTGGCGGATCAAAGCGCGGCGCGCTTCAGCTCAGGTTCAGCTCGCCGGCTGTCACGCCAGCCGTGAAGGTTTCCCACTCAGCCGCGGGGAACACCAGCACCGGGCCGGCCGGGTCCTTGGAGTCACGCACGGCGACCACGCCCGGCAGGTTGCGCGCGACTTCCACGCACGATGCGCCGCCGTTGCTGCTGTAGCTCGCCTTGCGCCATTCGGCGCGGCTCAGGTCCATATCTTCGCTACCTCCTCCACCAGCTCCAGGGAGGCGCCGCGCGGCAGCGCCTCCGATTTGATCGTATCCCAGGCGGCCGTTACGGCGGCGATACCGGCGGCGTCCTCCAGGAACTGCCCGAATATGGCCGCATCCTGGTAGGCCACGTCCGGGGCATTGTCAAAGCTCGCGAGGATGAACACTCCCCGTAGCCCTTCGTACGCACCGACCGACGCGGGCACTACCTGCAGGACGATATGAGGCCGCCGGGCCATCTCCGCGAGGTGCAGAAGCTGGTCACGCATGACCTTGCCGGAGCCGATCAGGCGGCGCAGCACGCCCTCGTCGATGACAGCCCACAGCGTCGGCGGCTTGGCCCGGCTCAGGATCGCCTGGCGTTCCATCCGCGCCGCCACCATCTCCTCGACCTGCTCATCGGTGTCACCGACGCGGGTCCGCAGCACGGCGCGGGCGTACTCTTCGGTCTGCAGCAGGCCGGGAACGATCAATGGCTCGTACCAGCGCAGCGACACCGCCTCGGCTTCCTTGCGCGACCATTCCTGAAACCAGCCCGGATACGCCCGCAGCTTCAGGGTGTCGCTGAGCTGTGCCCGCAGCTCGGTTAACGCCCCGGCGGTCTGCAGCTCGGGCACGGCGTCGCAGGCCGCGGTGAATTCGTGCGAGGGCGTGCGCTGGCCCATCTCGATCTTGCCCACCGTGTCACCCGAGCTGTACACCCGGGCGCCCAGCTGGTCCTGTGACATTCCCGCCCGGCACCGGTAATACCGCAGCATCGCGCCGAATACCTGGCGCGGGTGCCCGCTGGCGTCAAGCTCCGCCGAGGCCATCCCGACTCCCTCCCTGCGTTTCCCGGTGTTTTCCGACCAGGTGCCGACAGCTTGCCGACACCCGGCCGACAGCGCCGACGCCTGCGCGCTCTTTGCCGCCTTCATCTTCCGACCGTAACTCGCCGACGACAGGCTGTGCATCAGACACGGCCGATCATTCGACGGAGAAGCACGCGTGATGACCACAGGACAAGCACAACAGCACAATCCAGCGGCGGGCGGCAACCCGAACGTACGCGCCGATGCCGGCGGCTGGATCAGCGGACCGGGCTCAGACCTCCCCAGCCTGGGCTCAGACCTCCCCGGACCGGGCTCAGACCTCCCCGGCCCGGGCGAGGCCCCCGCCGACGAGCCAGACACCATGAGCAGTGCGCAATCATGCGGCTCGCATCCTGGTCCGCAGCGCCAGGCCCTCCCGCGGTGAACGGCACCGGGATCACCGACCTGATGCACCGCGTCATCAAGGCGAGCACGCAGGCGCCGTCGCCAGCGGCCGAGATCACGCTGCCGGGTACGCCGGCGTCGGTGCCGGCCGCCCGGCGTTTAGTCAAGGACGTGCTGCCCGGCTGCCCTCGCGCCGATGACCTGCTGCTGGCGGTCAGCGAGCTGGGCCAGCAAACGCGATCGCTCATTCGGCCAGCCAGCACGGCATTTTCGCCGTGCGGGTGAGCACCGCGGGCCGCTGGGCCAGGGTGGAGGTGACCGACGACGGCCCCG
>Ga0209871_1000205_pt1 | contig 17518 bp, 23 predicted proteins | sample OrgsoiDNA2013045_FD_185795 | JGI IMG/M metagenome (GOLD analysis project Ga0209871, IMG submission 185795) | Permafrost soil microbial communities from the Arctic, to analyse light accelerated degradation of dissolved organic matter (DOM) -... | ecosystem: Environmental > Terrestrial > Soil >... | reverse complement strand
CGCGCGGGTCGCCCTGGCCGAATTCCATATAGGTGATCAACTGCTCGTCGCGCGCGGGCGAAAATCGCGGCGTCAGCACCAGATCGCTGCCCTTGGTCAGATAGCGAACATTGGCGCCGTCCTGATCCATCAGCGCCAGCTTCTTGACGCGACGCTCCTTGGGCCCGGATTCGTCGACGAACACCACGCGGCTGTCGAAATAGCCTTTATCACCGATCAGATGCTCGTAGATCTGGTCGGAAATGATGTGCGCGATCCTGCGCCAATATTCCGGCGAGGTGAAATATTGCTGGCCGGTGATCTGCTGGCCCGAGGTGACGTCCCACAAGCGGAATTCCGCCTTCAGGCGTCCGTCGGGCTGCCGGGTCATGCGACCGGTCACCAGCGCCTGGGCGTTGATGGTCTTCCAGTTCTGGAATTGCGGGGCGGCGTCGATGTTGATGGTTTTTTCGATATAGGCCGCCTGATCGATCGGGGCGAACAGTCCGCTGCGCCTGAGGTTGTTGGTGATGACCTGGGCTACATTCACCCCGGCTTCGCCGTCCGATGGCGTTCCGGCCGCGAAATTCGGTATCGCGATCGGGATCGCCGCGGTGCCGCCGGGTACGACTTCAAGTCGCTGCTGCCCTTGCGCGGCGAGTCCACCCGGACGCATGATTCCCGACACCGCCAACGCACCAGCCGAAAATGTGAAAGCGCGCCGGGACATCGGTGACGACAGACCCGGCGTCGGATTGCCGCGGAACAAATCAAACATGCTAGTAAGCCTTGTTATGGAACAAGAAGGGAAGCACCTTCCACTCGGCATATTTCGCCTGCGGCAGCATGGTGTATGGCTGACAGGCAATGATAGCCCGTCGGGCCCCTTCGAAAATTGCTCGCTCGCGGATATTGCGCGGCTCGATTTCGATCAACGGCGCCGATGAAAGCGTACCGTCGACCTTGAACGTGAGCGTGATCGGAATCTTCAGATCGTCTTCATCGAACCCGCCGCCGTCGCGCTGCCAGCAATCGTGAATCCTGCTGACAAGCGCGGAAAGGTAGCTTGCCGACAGCGTTGCGGCGGTTCCCTTGGCCGTTCCGAGCGCCGCGGTCGAATTCAGCGCGTCGCCGGCAAACGCCTGTCGGGACGGAGCCTGTTTATCGACCAGCGCCGAGATGGATTCCCTGTCGAATACGTATTCGCGTTTCTTGACCGGCGGCGGCGGTGCCGCCTTGGCTGCCGGCTTCGGTGCCGGCTTCTTGGCTTCTTCTTTTTTCAAAGCCTCCGCGATCGAATCGACCTTGGGCGGATCCGGCTTCTTTTCGATCGGCTTCGGTTCATCCTTGGGTTTGGTCTCGACGACCGGCTTCGGCGGATCGGGCGTTTTCTCGACGGGTTTTTCCACCGGCTTCGGCGTCGGATCGGGGGCCGCGTCGGTCACGACCGGTTTTTTTTCGGTAACCTTGCCAACCGCGTCATCCATCGGCTTGGCTTCGGCGACCTTCTCCACCAGCGGCTTCGGATTTTCCTTTTTACCGGATTTGATGCCGGCTGTAATCTTGGACAGTTCGTTGTCGGTCACGAATTCAACGGGAACGGACTCGATCTCGGTCGACTCGAATGCCCTGGACGAGAACGACACCAGTCCCCAGCCGAGCACGACGACGTGCAAGGCCACGGACGCAACGAGTGTCTTGTCGACCTTCACCTTCAGGACCCCTGCTCCACCTCGGTAACCAGCGCCAGCCGCTTGAAGCCGGCGCCCGACAACTGTCCCATGATCCTCGCCACGGTTCCGTAATCCGCCTTCTTGTCCGCCCGCATGAATATACGCTCGTCCATGCCACCACGGGCGTCCGTGATCGCCTTTAATTTCGGTATCAGTTCGTTCATCGCCACTTCGGTATTATTGATGAACACCTTTCCCTGAACATCGACTGAAAGCTGCAGCGGCGTCTTGTCCTGATCCAGGCTCTTGGCCTGGGTCTGCGGCAGATCGAGTGGCACGCCGACCGTCAGCAGCGGCGCCGACACCATGAAGATGATCAGCAACACCAGCATTACGTCCACCATCGGCGTGACGTTGATCTCCGCCATCACCGCGCGGCGCCGGCCGCGGCGACCGCCGCCGCCCGACGAGCCCGCCATGTTCATCGCCATGATCTGGTTCTCATAATGGGGCTCTTAGCATATCGCGCCTCATGCCCGCTCGTCGATCTGGCGCGACAGGATCGCTGAAAATTCATCGGCGAAGCCTTCCAGCCGCTGCGCCTGCCGGTTCACCTCGGAGGTGAACTTATTGTAGAAGATAGTGGCCGGAATGGCGGCGATAAGGCCGATAGCCGTTGCAAACAGGGCCTCCGCGATGCCCGGGGCCACCACGGCCAGCGAGGTGTTTTTCGAGGCGGCGATCGACTGGAAGCTCGACATGATGCCCCACACCGTGCCGAACAGGCCGACGAACGGGCCCGCCGAGCCGACCGTCGCCAGCACCAGCAGGCGGCGTTCCAGCCGCTCGATTTCCCGGGCGATGGAAACGTTCATGACCTTCTCGATCCGCATTTGAAGCCCGGCGAAGGATCGGGCCTGGCTTTCGAACGAACGTTTCCATTCGCGCATCGCCGCGACGAAGCAGGCCGCCATCGACTGCGTCGGCTTGGCGGAGAGCGCGCGATAAAGTTCCTCGATCGACTGCCCGGACCAGAACGCCTGTTCGAAGCGATCCATCGCGCGCTTGGTGCGCGCATAAAGGAACGTCTTGTCGATCGCGATCGCCCACACCCAGACCGAACACGCCAGCAGCCCCAGCATGACCGCTTTCACGATCCAGTGAGCCTGCAGGAACAGTGCGATCAGCGATACGTCGGTGGATGCCAGCGGCAACGCTGACTGGGCCACGTCGGCCGGATTCATAAGCGGTATCCTCTCAACGCAAGCGTCCCAAATCCTCCGGGAGCAAATGGCTGCCGGTTCCACAGCCGCGCGTCGGGCGCGGCGGTGAGCGCCAACGCAGACGCCTTGTTGTGTCGGATGGGAGGCCCGCCGAAGCCAAGGCCTGCATCCGCCGCCAACATGTCAAAACGAGGGCTATCGGCGCGACGTTACGTCCCTAACCAGACGCCAACCATGGTTAATGCGAGGTTACCAAAGGGGAATTTGGCTGCGGCAAAGGGCGGCAGCGGGGATCGACCGGCTGCTCCAAAATCCGGCTCACAAACAAGCAAAACCGCCCGTCTGCTTATCGCAAACGGGCGGCTTTTTCGCCTCAGATTCGATCGTGGCAATGCGCCCGAGGCTCGAGCCTTTCGGATTTCGAAAGACTTATGCCTGGGGCTGACCGTCCGTGGGCGGCGGTGTCGGCCGGGTGCGATGCTGCGCCATGAACTGGTCGAACTCTTCCTTGTCCTTGGCGTGGCGCAGACGATCGAGGAAATCCTTGAACTCGGTCTGCTCTTCCTCGAGGCGCCGCAGGGTTTCCATGCGGTACTCATCGAACGCGCGGTTGCCGCTCGAGGGCGGGCCGCCGAAGCCGAAGCCGCGGCGCTCCATGTGGCCGCGCATCCGCTCCATCTTGTACTGCATCCGCTCCATCTTGTTGGCCCAGCGGTCTTGATGATTCCAGCAACCCATTTTTCTGCTCCCGAGTGTGAAAAAGAGAAGGGCAAGCCCGATCGGCCACCAGATGATGAAACCGAGCACGGTCACGGCGATCCAGCCGGGGTGCCAGGGCGAATCAAGCATATGCGGGCGCTGAGGCTCGTTGTCGGGGCCGCGCCATCGATTGACATCTGCGGTGTAGGCCATTTCCCTCTCCATGACGGCATCACGCCGTTGTGAATGTAAATAACATTTACATACGTAACCCATCCCGGATTTTTGTCAAGCCGACCGCGGGTAGCGCGCTCGAATTTATTTAGGGGTGCCCCAGGGACCTGAAGGCGGACCTGATGGCGGTATCGGCGGGGGCCCGGCCGGCTTTTGATCCGTCGCGTCTTTTTGCCCGGCGGGACGGTCGGTCAGGAAACCGAGGCCACGCAGGTAGATCAGCACCTGCGCCTCCAGGAGATCCTCGGGCGACATCGGCAGCTTGCGGCGCGCCGCATCGCCGCGTCCGAACAGCGACGCCACGCCGTGCGACATCGACCAGATATGCAGCGCCATCATCATCGCCGGCGGGCGCGGCGTGCCGGGCGGCGCCATCGCGGCAAGGCGCTCGGCGGCGGCCCGGATGATGCCGAAAGCGCGCTCGCTCGCCGCCAGCAAGGTTGGATTAAGGTCGACCGGAAGCCCTGATTCGAACATCGCCGAATAGAACGCCGGCTCGTCGCGGGCGAACGCGAGATAGGCCTTGCCGACCCGCTCGAACGCCGTGACGGTATCCGGCCGGCCATCGTCCCAGGCATTGGTCAGCACCACCTCGAACTGCTCGAAACCGCGCTGCGCGATGCTCGAAAGCAGCTCGTCGCGATCGCGGAAATGCCGGTACGGCGCTGCCGGGCTGACCCCCGCCATGCGCGCGGCATCGGCAAAGGTGAAACCCGCCGCGCCTTTTTCGGCAATCAAGCCGAGCGCCGCCTGCAGCAACGCCTCTTTCAGGTTGCCGTGATGATAGCCGCGCTCGGCGCGGCGTTGTTCCTTGCGCCAGCTCATGTGAAGGGCTTTTACATGAGCCGGGCGCAAAGGTCACTAGCGCGCTCGCTGTGCCACGAGGTATTGACCGGCCATTAACTATCGTGCCGGCTTGCCCGGCAACTCGGTCAGTCCGGCGGCATCTTCCTGAACGTCGGCGGGAAAATCCGAAAGTTCCTGTACCTGGCGGATTTCGATGATCTCGCTGCCGGATGCCGGGCAGCGCTTCGCCCAGCCGATCGCCTCCTCCCGCGACGTCACGTCGATCATCCAGTAGCCGCCGAGCACTTCCTTGGCCTCGGTGAAGGGACCGTCGGTCACGACCGGCTTGCCGCCGGCGAACGATACCCGCGCGCCCATTGACGGCGGGTGCAGCCCGTCGAGCGTGATCAGCACGCCGGCGTCTTTCAGGGCCTGATTGTATTTCATCATCGCCGCCACGCGCTCGGGATCGAGCTTAACGTCCGGCGGCGCGGTCTCGTAGCCCAGGGGAATCATCAGCATCATGAATCGCATGGTGGAGTGTCCTGTTTACAGCTTGCGGTCATTCCGGGGCGCGCCAACGGGTCCGCGCAAAGCGCGGCCCGATGACAGGCTCCGCGCGAACCCGGAATCTCGAGATTCCGGGTTCAGCCCTGTGGGCTGCCCCGTAATGACAGTGGATGGTTCTACTTCTTCCCCGCTTGCGCGCGGAGACGTTGCTCCTGCTCGCGCAATTCGGGCGTCAGCGCCTCGCCAAAGTCCTCGGCGTCGAAGACCTGCCGGATTTCGATCTCGGAGTCGTCATCGAACGGCGCCCGCTTCATCCATTCGATCGCCTCGTCCAGCGATTTGACCTGGATCAGCCAAAAGCCGGCGACCAGGTCGCCGGTGAGGCCGAACGGACCGCGGCTCACGGTGCGTCCCTTGCCTGGAAATTTGATGCGCGCGCCCTTCGAGCTCGGGTGCAGCCCCTCGCCGGCGAGCATGACGCCGGCCTTCACCATCTCTTCGTTGAACTTGCCCATGGCCGTCAGCAATTGCGTGCTCGGCATCACCCCGGCTTCGCTGTTCCTGTCGGCTTTCACAATCACCATGAATCGCATCATCACTCTCCGTTGATCAACCGGCCGGTTCGCCTCGCCGAACCATGGCTCGCCAATATGACGAACCCGGTTTTGCAGCGCCGACATGTCAGACGAAATTATTTCAGAGGTAATTGCCGGCAAAATGGCACGGCAAGCGCCGTGTCAATCGTCGATGGCCTGATAGGCCGAGGTCCAGAAATCGACGAAGGCGCGCGGCGGTTGCGGCGACTCCATCATTCGCTGGGTCAGCAGAATGCCGGTGAGCTGCTCGCTTGGGTCGGAGTACCACGAGGTGCCGTAGCCGCCGTCCCAGCCGAAACGGCCCGGCGTGGTGTAGATATCCTCGCGCCTGGTGAACACCGAGAGGCCCATGCCCCAGCCCCTGACATCGCCGAAAAACAGCTCTGAGCCCAATTTTTGTTCCGAGGTGATCTGGTCCGTCGTCATCAGTTCGACCGATGGCCGCGACAGAATGCGTTCGCTGCCGATGCGGCCGCCGTTGAGCATCATCTGGGCGAAGGCATTGAAATCATCGGCGGTCGAGACCAGCCCGGCGCCGCCGTTTTCAAACACCGGCGGGCTTGAGAATTTGCCGGTGACGGGATCGTCGAAGACTTTCAGGCTTTGCGTCGCATGATCGCCGATATAGCAGGTTGCGAACCGATCGCGTTTGGCTTCCGGCACGCTGAACGCTGTGTCCTTCATTCCCAACGGCGCGAAGATGCGGTCAGATAAAAATCTGCCGAGCGTGGTGCCGGCGACACGTGCGATCAGCACGCCCAAAATTTCCGTTCCGGTGTGGTAAAGCCAGCGCTCGCCGGGCTGATAGAGCAGCGGCAGGCCGCCGTAGCGCTTCATCAGTTCATCCGGCGGGAAGGACGGAAACACCGGCCCCGGCGCGAAGCCCGCCTCGGCAATGGCTTTCTGGATCGGATAACGATCCGGAAACACCATGATCATGCCATAGCCCAACCGAAACGTGAGCAGATCGCGCAGCGTGATCGCACGCCTGGCCGGCACGGTGTCGTCGAGCGGCGCATCGATCGCGCGCAGCACCTTGCGGTTCGCCAGTTCCGGCAGCCACCGATCGACGGGATCATCGAGCCGTAATTTGCATTCCTCGACCAGGATCATCGCGGCGACGGCGGTGACCGGTTTTGTCATCGAGGTGATCCGGAAGATGGTGTCGCGCGCCATCGGCGCCCCGTCGATCGCGATACGGCCGATCGCGTCGACAAAAACCTCGCCGCGGCGGCTGACCAGCGACACCAGGCCGGGCATGCTTCCGTCATCGACATGGCCGGCCATGACGTCGTGCATGCGTCGCAGGCGCGTTTTCGACAATCCACCGGCGCTGGTCATGTTCATGATCTCTTTCCTCGCTTGGTTATCCAACAATGATTCCACGGGACGACGAACCAGATCGCGCCGATCCGACATATCGATCACCTTTTTATTGCTGCTGTTCCTGTTGCCGCTGTTTCACGAACGCGCCATTCTGATATGTCGCGCCGAAATACACATCGATGCGTTTGACCCTGTCGCCTTCAAAGCTGAAAAACTCCGTATTGCGAAAACTCCTGCCGCCTTTTGCCAGGCATTTGTAGGTCACAAAGGCCTCATCGCCTTCAACGAAGATCTTTTCCAGTTCGTGCCGCTGGATCCAGTCGCTATTGCGCCAGCAGCGCTCGAAATAGGTCGTCTTGTCGATCTCGTCGTCATACGGGGTGGTAAAACGGAAGCCATCGGTGAGGGAATCCTCAACGACGTGGCGATCGTTCGATAGGTAGGCGGCAAAGATGGCGCGGATGATTCTTGTCCTGTTGGCGTCGGACATGACGCTGCCTCCCGTTACTTCGCCGTTTCGTAGCGCTGGATAACAATACCGGTAGATAACGCTTTAGCGTCGAGAAGTTTCAGCCTCGCCATCGTGCTTCCTCAAACCGATTGCATTATACAATTGGTTGAGAACAACGCCCGATTACAGGTCTATTCACACCGCCTCCCACCGCCGCACGCTCTCGGTGGCACCCTCCGGCTTCGCTTCGAAGATCGGCGACGCCAGCACCGCGTGGAGATGAAGCGTGACGTTGCCCGAATTGCGGAAGCCGTGTTGACGCTCTGCCGGAACGATCAGCGACTGGCCGGCCGAGACGATGACGCGCCGCTCGTCCATCCACATTTCCGCTTCACCTTCCCGCACGGTCAGCACTTCCTCGACCGGATGCGTATGGGTCGGGGCGCCGGCGCCGGGCGCGATCCATTGTTCGAAGATACATAATTGCGCCGCGCCGTTGCGGGCGGAGACCAGCATGCGGGTTTCCACGCCCAGCCGCCATTGCTCCGGCAGCATATCCCTGACATCGACCACGTTCATCGGACTGGTCCTCTCATTCGCCAAGACTTGGCCACCGCTCGCCGTTTCAAGCGTGCCCCGGAAGCTGCATGACGCGCAAGCGGCAGGAATCATGCCGCGCCACGTCCCGCGACACCGCGCGCGGCATGGGCTATAGCAGCGCAAAATCGACCAACCGCAAACGGAGCCATCCATGACGCCCTCTCCACAAAAAGTCGCGCTGGTAACCGGCGCCGCGCGGGGCATCGGGCTTGCGGTGGCCAAACGGTTTCTCGCCGAGGGCTGGCGCGTGGCGCTGCTCGACATCGAGGGCGAGTTGCTATGGAAGAGCGTCGAGGCGCTGGCCGCCGCCGGCAATACGCAGGCGCTGCATTGCGACGTCTCCGATGCCAGGGCGGTGGCAAGCGCGATCGCCGAAATCGAACGGCGTTTCGGGCGGCTCGACGCGCTGGTCAACAATGCCGGCGTCGCGGTATTCGCGCCGCTGCTGGAGACATCCGACGAGGACTGGAATCGCGTGCTGACCGTCAATCTCACCGGGCCGTTCCTGTGCACCAAGGCGGCCGTACCCCTGATGCGCGAGCACGGTGGCGGCGCGATCGTCAACATTACCTCGATCTCGGCGGTGCGCGCCTCGACCTTGCGCTCGGCCTACGGCACCAGCAAGGCCGGGCTGGCGCATCTGACAAAACAGCTCGCCGTCGAACTGGCCTCGCTCGGCATTCGGGTCAATGGCGTCGCACCCGGTCCGGTTGAGACCGCGATGGCGAAAGCCGTTCACACGCCGGAGATCCGCGCCGACTATCACGACGCGATCCCGCTCAATCGTTACGGCCTCGAAGAAGAGCTGGCGGAGGCGGTGTTGTTTTTATGCAGCGACCGCTCCAGCTACATCACCGGACAGATTCTCGCCGTCGATGGCGGTTTCGATGCCGCCGGCATCGGCTTGCCGACGCTGCGCGGCGACAGACGAAACGGCTAGCATCTCTTCTCCCGCCCCGCCTGCGCTGCACCATTGCTGGCCGAAACCTGTATGCGGATTGCCGCGGCATTTTTCTTTCCAATCCTTCGCTGGCGCGGCATGACCTTCCCGGTACAAACGCTTAAGTTGTGCCGTGTGGCGATGGTCCGGCGCCCTGCAAGAAGCAAACTGAACACCGGACCCGGGGAGTATCGCGTCATGTCGGGATTTCTCATCAATCTGATCATACAACTCATCAGCGGTGTCATCGGCGGAAATGTCGCCGCGAGCACGGCCAGGAATATCGATCTCGGTACGCTTGGAAACACCATCGCAGGTGCGGTGGGTGGCGGCGTGGGCGGACAGATCCTCGGCATGCTGATTCCGCTGCTGGCCAATTCGGCCTCGACGCCGGATATCGGCAGCATCATCGGCCAGGTGGCCGGCGGCGGCATCGCGGGTGCCGTTCTCACGGCGATCGTCGGTGCCATCAAGAACAGGACGACGACGGCTTGACCGTTCTGCGATCATGAAGGGAGCGGGGCACCAATGCGTGCCTCGCTCGACCGCGCCAACGATCGTGGCTGCGCCTATCGACCCACGCCCCATTCAACGCTGGTTGACCGCGACCACCCGCCAGCCGCTCTCGAGGCGATCGATCCGCGTCAGGGACAGCGGGTCGATAACAAAACGCAGCGCGCCATCGGGTGCGAGATCGAGCGCGATGGCGAGCACCGCGCGGACGGTACCCGAATGCGCGACGAGGACGACGTCGCGCGGGGGCAGCGCCGCGAGGCCTGCGCGCGCACGGGAAATCTGGTCGACAAAACTTTCGCCGCCGGGCAGCCGGTTACTCGCCGGCCGTTTCCAAAAGGCCTTGTAGGCGTCGCCGAGCTCGGCGACGAGATCGTCGTGCCGCCGTCCGGTCCAGGCCCCAAAATCCTGTTCGCGAAAGTCAGGCTCCCTGATCGGATCGAGCCCGAGGGCAGCAGCGGTTTCCCACGCCCGGCGCGCCGGACTGCAAACGGCGAAAGCATTTTTCGGCAATCTCGCCCTGAGCGCGGCGAAGGCTGCGGCATCGCTGACGTCCGCCGGCGCGTCCGGACCATGGATGACGCCGCGCGGTCCGTCGACCGGGGCGTGCCGGATCAGCCAGATATTTGCCCCAACGCTCATCGATGAAGCTTATGCCAGCTGGGCTGCGAGCGTCACGAGAATCGCGGTCTCGGCGACCTGCTCGGCGCCGCCGAGCACATCGCCGGTCTGGCCGCCGATTTGCCGTTGCGCCAGCCACGCCATGCCGATCGCAGCAACTGCTGCCACCAGCGCCGCGCCCAGCGCGTCGAACCACGGCAACACCAGCAAGGCAATAACAAGCGCAAATACACCGGCCATTGCCGCCGTCGCCGGATCTGGCCTGCCGGCATTGGCCGCAAGTCCGTCCTTGCGCGCGTAGGCCAGGCTCATCGACATCGCCGGCAACACGCCGCGCGCCAGCGCGTGCGCGGCGATCAGGCCTTGCACGACCAACGCGTCCGGAAGTGCTGCGAGCGCGGAAAGCTTGCTCGCAAAACTCACCATCAGGATCAGCGCCCCGTAGGTGCCGAGCCGGCTGTCGCGCATGATCTCGAGTTTTGCCGCGGGATCGCGGCCGCCGCCGAATCCGTCGGCGACATCGGCGAGACCGTCCTCGTGCAGCGCGCCGGTCAGGATCGCGCTCGCGCCCAGGGCCAGTGCCGCCGCGGCGAGATCAGGTACACCGATCATGCGCATGCCGAGACAGACTATTCCCACCACGCCGCCGATCGCGGCGCCGACGAGCGGAAACATCCGCTGCGCGCGGACAAAATTCCCAGGCATCGGCCCCATCGGATGCGGCAGCGGCAGCCGGGTCAGGAACGCGACCGCGGTTCTGAGATCGTCGAGCCAGTCATTCATGATGCAGAACCCAAGCAATATCCTGTTCGCGCCGCGCCCGGCGAGGGAATCGCATGCGGCTTTCGAGGTTAGACGATATTCGCGCATTCTGTCGCTATCTGCCTGTTGGCGACGCGCGCGCGGCTGACGCTACAACTGTCCGCCAGCAGACATTGACACCACCGTCGGGAAGTCTCGCGATCACCATCGCGATATTTTGCCGGCCATCGTGGCATGGCTGCGCGCGGCGCTTTCCTGCCACACTGGCATGGCTACATCATCCCGGGCTGGTGTTTCCAGCGCCGACGGGTACGGGACCTTGTGGCGCATCCTGCCATTGACTATTTCAACCGACCAACCTGAGCGAAGGAGCCGCTCATGATGCGAATGGCGATCACGAAGGCAGTGTTTCTCGCCGTGGTGCTGTGCGGGCTGGTCGTGCCGCCGGCGCAGGCCGAGGTTCGCATCCTGGCCAGTCCGGGCGGACAGGTCGGCCCGTTCCTCGATCTGTTCGAGCGCGTCCGTGCTTCGGGCGAACGCGTGGTGATCGACGGGCCGTGCCTGTCGGCCTGCACGCTGGTGCTGAGCATGGTGCCCAACAACCGCATCTGCGTGACGCGCCGCGCGATCCTGGGATTTCACGCCGCGCGGTCGATCGACGCGCGCGGCCATCTGTATGCCGAACCGGAAGCGTCCGAACTGGTGCTGGAGGCCTATCCCTCCCCGGTGCGGGGCTGGATCCTCCGCCGCGGCGGACTGACGTCGCGGCTGTTGTTGTTGCGCGGGCGCGAACTCACGGCAATTTATCGCTCGTGCCGGTAGAGCATGATCGGCAAAAAGCGGCTCATTGCTCCATCGGGCAGTTGACCATCCAGGGAATGCCGAACTGATCGACACACATGCCGAAGCCCTTGGCCCAGAAAGTCTTGCTGAAGGGCATGTTCACCGTGCCGCCCTCGGCCAAGGCCTTGAACTTGCGTTCGCCGTCCGCTGGGTCCGCGACGGTCAGCGAGACCGAAAAGCCCTGCGGCTGATGGAAGTGGCCGGGAGGCGCATCACTCGCCATCAGCACTTCGCCATCGATCGAGATCTTGCCGTGCATGATCTTCTTCTTCCAGTCCGGAGGAACCGGCATGGACTCCGGCGCGCTCTCATGGGTCAGCATCGCTTCGATCCTGGCGCCGAGCACTTTTTCATAATACTTGAACGCCGCTTCACAATTACCGTTGTAGAACAGATAGGGATTGACCTGCATCGCTTCCTCCTTGGTGATGAAGTTTCGAATGTGCGGTTATTTCTCGGTGAGCCGTTTCAGGTTGGCGAGACCGATTTCAAAGTCCTTGCCGATCATGTTGTCCAGGTTGATGAACACCTGCATCACCTTGGACATGAAGGGCGCGGGGCCGTGCATCAGCCAGGTGACGTTCGTTGTCAGACTGGTGGCATCGCCCTGCGGCAGCATTGTGAACTCGGCGGTGTTGTGACCTTCGAACGGCGTGAAGAAATCGAGCTTGATGACAATTTTCGAAGGCTTCGAGGTGTCCATGATTTCCATGCGGCCGGAGCCGACATTCTTGTTGCCTTCCCATCCATAGACCGCGCCCTTGCCATCGGCAGCACCGCTAAAGCTGCGCTTCATCGCGGGATCCTTGTTTTCGTACGGCGACCAGCTTCCCCATTGATGAAAGTCGTTGATCAGCGGAAAGATTCTTTCCGGCGGCGCTCTCACCGTGGTCGCGCGCTGCACGCTGAACGTATTCGGCTTGGTCGCAGCGAGGATGAGCACGATTGCAACCACAATGGCGAGCACGACGGCGATGATGGCGATGATCTCGAACATAAGTCGCTCCGTTATCACGTTTGGAAATTTTTCTTCAATCCTCCCCCGTCAGGAGGGAGCACGGCAACATCAACGTCGCAAGGGCAGCACCCCGCGCAGGCTCCTGTCGCGCAACCACAGCCCGCCCCATACCATCAGGCCCAAATAAAACCCGAACAGGATGTGGCTGAACAGCGGGCTGCCGATCCGCAAATGCGATGCCATCGCGCCGCCGAGATAACCGGTCAGGAGAATCGCGCCGAGGATCGAGGTCGGCGGGATGGCGTAGAGAATGGTGCAGATCAGTGTGATGACACCAAGGCTCCGCGCCAGAGTTTCGCTCGAACCATAGCCGATCCTGTCCATCGTTTCCGTGACGACGGGCCACGGCACCAGCTTGATGGCGCCGTCGAACAGCATGAACACAATAACGAGACCGCTGAGCACGCGGCCCATCCAGAGCGCGGGTTTCGAGACCGGAGCGGTCTCGGCAATCGTCGGCATGGCTCTCTCCTTGAAGGGCGACTGGTGCATGCCACTAGGACGAACAACGTGGGCCTGATCCGACAGGAGGACGAGTTATTTTTTTCGGACTTCCGCGCCATTCGGCTGGCTGTCGCGCATCAGGCGGTCGAGATGCATCCGGATGTGGGCGGCTTCCGCGGAGGTGTTGGCGAGCGCGATAGCGCGGTCGAATGCCACGCGGGCTTCGTCGTTGCGGCCGAGCTGCATCAGGAAGGCGCCGCGCACGCCGAAGAAATGAAAATAACTCGAAAGCCGCTGTCCCAGCGGCTCGATCAGTTCGAGCGCCGCTTCGGCCCCGCGCACCTTGGACACCGCCACCGCACGGTTGAGCGTCACCACCGGCGACGGCTGCATGATTTCGAGCGCGCCATAAAGCAGATCGATCTGGGTCCAGTCGGTGTCTTCGGGCCTGGCGGCGCGGGCGTGCAATGCCGCGATCGCCGCCTGAATCTGGTAGGGCCCGCTGCGGCGATGCCGCATCGCCTTGTCGATCAGCGCGAGGCCCTCGGCGATCATCTTCTGGTTCCACAGCGAGCGATCCTGATCGTCGAGCAGCACGAATGCACCCTCGGCGTCAAAGCGCGCCGCCGCGCGGGCATGCTGCAGCAACAATAGCGCGGTGAGCCCCATGATCTCGGGCTCGCTCTGGAACAGCCGCAGCAACAGGCGCGCCAGGCGAATGGCTTCCTCGCACAGCGGGCTGCGGATCTCGGCGGTGTCGCCGCTCGCCGAATAGCCCTCGTTGAAGATCAGGTAGATCATCGCGGCGACCGCGGAGAGCCGCTCGGCGCGCTCCACGGCGCCCGGGGTTTCGAACGGCACGTCGGCGTCCGCGACGCGGGCCTTGGCGCGGGTGATGCGCTGCTCCATCGCCGCTTCCGTAACCAGGAACGCGCGCGCGATCTGCTTCACGGTGAGACCCGAGACGATGCGCAGCGCCAGCGCGATCTGCTGCGTCGCCGGCAGCTCGGGGTGGCAGCAGATGAACAGGAGCCGCAAAATGTCGTCGCGGTAATGCGAGCCGTCGAGCCGTTCGGCCAGCGCCTCCTCGGCGTCGTCGAGATCGGAGATCGCGGCGTCCTCGGGCAGCGGCTCCTGCTTGCGGCTGCGCCGGATGTCATCGATCGCGACATTGCGGCCGACCATGATCAGCCACGCGGCGGGATCGCGCGGCGGCCCGTTCTGCGGCCAGCTTTTCAGCGCCCGCAGGCAGGCGTTCTGGAAGGCTTCCTCGGCGGTGTCGAGATTGCGGAAATAACGCAACAGCGCGCCGACCGCCTGGGGACGCGCCGAGCTCAGCGCGGTATCGATCCAGGCGGTGTCGGTCACGTCTTCAGGCTCCCCGGTGTCATCATGCCGACGGGGCGGATTTCATAGGCGCCGCCGGGATTGGCAGCACCAAGATCGCGCGCGACATCCAGCGCCTCGTCGAGATTGTTGCAGTCGACGATGTAGAAGCCGAGCAGCTGTTCCTTGGTTTCGGCATAGGGCCCGTCGATCACCAATGGCGGATCGTCCTTGCGCAGCGTGGTCGCCGACGTCGTCGGCAACAGCCGCGCCACCGGCCCGAGCCGGCCCTGCTTGGTCAGTGCGCCCTGCACGACGGCAAGCTTCTTCATGACCGCGGCGTCCTGTTCCTTGGTCCAGGAACCGACGGTGTCTTCATCGTGGTAGCAGAGGATGGCGTACAGCATGGGGGGCTCCTGTTGACTGGAGGACGAATGAGTATGCCCGTGGCCGACAGGCCGGGGAAATATTTTGCGCAGACACGCCGGGCCGATATGGTCGCCGGCAGATCCCGCAAGCATGAGGCTGAAATCCGATGAACAAAGGAGCGCTCGCCCTGATCGTAAGGGGCGGATCCGCCAACTGGTCGCCCGAACGATGGAAAAGCCGGTTCAACGATGTCTGCAGGGGTCGTCGGGTTGTCCTGTTGCCGGATGCGCCATTCGATCCCGCCGACATCCATTACGCCGCGGTCTGGAAGCCGGGCCACGGCGAGCTTGCGGCATTTCCAAACCTGCGCGTGATTTTCAACCTCGGCGCGGGCGTCGATGCGCTGATGGCCGATTCGAGCCTGCCCACAGTGCCGCTGGTTCGCGTGGCGGTCGGCGATCTCACCGGTCGAATGACCGAATATGTCGTGCTTCACGTGCTGATGCATCATCGGCAGGAGCCTTACCTTCGAGCCTGCCAGCGCGAGAAGCGCTGGGAGCCAAGGTCGCAATGGGCGGCGAACGCGATTTCGGTCGGCGTCATGGGCCTCGGCACGCTCGGGGCAGATGCCGCCGATGCGCTGCGACGAGTGGGCTTTCGCGTATCGGGCTGGAGCAGAAATCCCCGGCAGATCGACGGCATCGACTGCTATCACGGCAAGGCGCAACTTGATACGTTTCTGCAACGGACCGATATCCTCGTCTGCCTGCTGCCGCTCACGCCGGATACGCGACACATCCTGAACCGGGAATTATTCGCAAGACTCAATCGAAATAGCCCGATCGGTGCGCCCGTCCTGATCAATGCCGGTCGCGGCGGCCTGCAGAACGAAGCCGACATCCTGCAATGCCTTGACGATGGCACGCTCGGCGCCGCCTCGCTGGATGTCTTCGCCGATGAACCGCTTCCGCCCGACAGCCGGTTCTGGACCCATCCGAACGTGGTGCTGACGCCGCACAACGCTGCCGATACCGATCCCGACGAGATTTCCAAATACGTGGCGCGCCAGATCGACCGTTTTGAAGCCGGCGGCGCGCTCAAGAATGTCGTCGATCCCGCGCGCGGATATTAGAAATCCGTCAGCGCTGCAACGGCACCATCATATCGATCGCACCCGCCACGATCGCCTCCAATTCCCCGCGCGACACGCGCGCGCGCGCCCGGATCGCGATGGTGTGGATGGTCGCGGACGCAAGCTGCGCCAGCAGTTGCGGATCGGCCGATGCGGGGAGTTCGCCGTTCTCTTTGGCAAGCCGGAAGCAGGCCGCGAACGCCTTGTCGAGTTCGGAAAATCCCTCCAGCACCATGGCGCGGATCTCGGGATCGGAGATCGCTTCGGAGGCCGCCGTCATCACCGTGAAGCAGCCGCGCGGGCCGGCGTCGCCGGACAGATAGATATCGAGCGCCACCGCGTAGATGCGGCCCAGCCGTTCGCGGATCGGCAATTCGTCCCTGAAAATATCGATCATCGCAGCGCGCGCATCGGCGCGATAGCGCGCGTAACTCTTGAGATACAGCTCGCGCTTGTCGCCGAACGCGCCATAGAGGCTCGGCCGGTTCATGCCGGTGGCGGCGCTGAGATCGTCGAGCGAGGTGGCGGCGAAACCGTCCTTGCGAAACAGATCGAGCGCCTTGCCGAGCGCGATTTCAGGCTGATAGGCGCGCGGCCGGCCGCGGCGTTTTGGTGCCGCAGGCTCGGGGACCGCTCGTGGGGGCGGCCTTTTATTTTTTTGTACCATTTCGCAATAAATTCCTTGACGCGATTTATATTATGCGGAACAGTATAAAAATCAACCCCGGTTCGACGCAACTGAACCGAAAGCCAAGGAGGCATCCATGGACCTGTATTTTTCGCCGCTCGCCTGTTCGCTGGCGACCCGGATCGCGCTGTATGAGGCCGGCGCCGAGGCCCGATATCTCGAGGTCGATCCGAAGACCAAGGTCGTGCAGAACGACGGCTCGGATTTTTATCAGGTGAACCCGCTCGGGCTGGTGCCGACGCTGCGCACCGATGACGGGCTTTTGCTCACCGAGAACGCGGCGATCCTGCAATATGTCGCCGATCGTTTTCCACAGGCCGGCATCGCAACCGGCCCCGGCATGGAACGCAGCCGGCTGCATCAATGGCTGTGCTTCATCGGCACCGAACTGCACAAGGGTTTGTTCGTGCCGGTGCTCGACAAGAAGGCGCCGGCCGAGGTGAAGACCTACATCCTCGGCAAGGGCCTGTCGCGGCTCGATTATCTGGAAAACTATCTCAAGGGCCGCGAATTCCTGCTCGACCATTTCAGCGTCGCCGACGCCTACCTCGTCACCGTGATCAACTGGACCATGGCGACGCCGCCGATCGAACTGGCAAAATGGCCGACGGTGAAAGCCTATTACGAGCGCTTGCGCGCCCGCCCGAGCATCGCCAAGGCGGTCGCCGAAGAATTCAAGCTGTACCAGGCCGAACTCGCGCGGCACAAGGCGGCGGCGTAGGCAAGACCTCTCCACGTCGTCCCGGCGGGTCGCCGGGACGACCGCCGGTGCAAGTTTCCGATCA
>Ga0209871_1000204_pt1 | contig 17529 bp, 15 predicted proteins | sample OrgsoiDNA2013045_FD_185795 | JGI IMG/M metagenome (GOLD analysis project Ga0209871, IMG submission 185795) | Permafrost soil microbial communities from the Arctic, to analyse light accelerated degradation of dissolved organic matter (DOM) -... | ecosystem: Environmental > Terrestrial > Soil >... | reverse complement strand
ATCCCTCGATCATGGGCCTCGGCCCGGTGCTGTCGGCGACTGAACTCCTGAAGCGCAACAAATTGTTGCTGCAAGACATCGAGACCTGGGAATTGAACGAGGCGTTCGCGACGCAGGTGCTGGGATGTCTGGCGGCCTGGAATGACGAAAAATTCTGCCGCGAGATTTTGGGCCTTGAGGGTGCGGCTGGGCAAATCGACCACGCCAAACTCAATGTCGATGGCGGCGCCATCAGCCTCGGCCATCCCGTCGGCTGCAGCGGCAATCGCATCGTGCTGCATCTCGTCAACGCGATGAAGCGGCTGGGCACCAGGCGCGGCATCGCCACTGAATGTATCGGCGGCGGGCAGGGCGGCGCCATGTTGATCGAGACGGTATAGGGAACGTCATGGACTCAAGGATCATGGATGTTCTCGGCGACCGCGTGCTCGAACTCGGGCCGAAGGTCGACGAGACCGGACCCTATCGCAATTTCAAATTGACCCATGACGGCGACGGCATCGCCTGGCTCTTGTTCGATCGCGCCGGCGCCAGCGCCAACACGCTGGCGGCCGATGTGATCGAAGAGCTGGACCTGGTGCTGGCGGCGCTCGAAAGCCAGCGGCCGTCGGGAATTGTGATCCGCTCCGCGAAAAAATCCGGCTTCATCGCCGGCGCCGACGTCAACGAATTTCGCGGCGCCAGCGATCCCGGGCCCGTCGAAACCGGAATCGGCCGCGCCCATGCCGTGATCGACCGCCTCGAGGCATTGAAGATTCCGACGGTTGCCGTGATCCACGGTTTTTGTCTCGGCGGCGGCCTCGAAGTCGCACTGGCCTGCAAGTCGCGGATCGCGATCGACGGCGCCCGCTTCGGTTTTCCCGAGGTGATGCTCGGCCTGCACCCGGGGCTTGGCGGCACCGCGCGCTTTACGCGTCTGGTCAATCCGATGCAGGCGATGACCTTGATGCTGACCGGCAAGACCATCGACGCGCGCAGGGCCAAGTCGCTCGGGCTCGTCGATGCGGTGGCGCAGGAGCGGCATGTTCGCAATGCGGTGAAGGACGCGGTGTTCGGCCGCTTGAAACCCGCCAAACCCGGTCCGCTGAACGCGATCCTGAATTTCACGCCCGTCCGCGGTTTTCTCGCCTCGCGGATGCGCGCCGAGGCCGAAAAGGCCGCCCCGCATGAGCACTATCCCGCGCCCTATGCGCTGATCGACCTCTGGGAAAAACACGGCGGCGACACGCCTGCGATGCTCGCGGCCGAAAAGACCTCGTTCGCCAACCTGATGGTGACGCCGACGGCGCAGAACCTGATCCGGGTCTTTTTTCTGCGCGAGCAGATGAAAAAACTCGCCGGCAGCGGCAACAAGATCGGCCATGTTCACGTCATCGGCGCCGGTGCGATGGGCGGCGATATTGCGGCGTGGTGCGCCAATCAGGACATACGGGTCACGCTATCGGACATGAAGCCGGAGCCGATTGCGGGTGCGGTGAAGCGCGCATCTGACCTGTTCGGCAAGATCATGCGCAAGCGCACGGACGTGCGCGACGCGCTGGACCGGCTCGTTCCCGATCTTGATGGCGAGGGTGTCCGTGGCGCCGATCTGATTATCGAGGCGGTGCCGGAAAAACTTGAACTGAAACAAAAAGTCTATGCCGGGCTTGAGCCGAAAATGAAGCCGGGCGCGATCCTTGCGACCAATACCTCGAGCATTCCATTGCAGGACTTGCGCACGACACTTGATAAACCGGCGCGGCTTCTGGGACTGCATTTCTTCAACCCGGTATCGCGGCTGCAACTGGTCGAGGTCGTCAGCCACGACGAGACAGATCCGGAGATGCTGAAACAGGCGCTGGCCTTTATCGGCGCCATCGACCGGCTACCGCTGCCGGTCAAGAGTTCGCCGGGCTTTCTCGTCAACCGCGCGCTGACGCCTTATATGCTTGAGGCGATGGTGATGCTCGACGAGAAGATCGACAAGCTCACCATCGATGCCGCGGCGGAAAAATTCGGCATGCCGATGGGGCCGATCGAGCTGGCCGACCAGGTCGGGCTCGATATTTGTCTCGCGGTCGGCGACATGCTGCGCTCGAAATTCGGCGATGCCCTGCCACCGACGCCGGCCTGGCTGCGCGAGAAGGTCGCCGCCGGCGATCTCGGCCGCAAGTCGGGCAGAGGCTTTTACGTCTGGAAAGACGGCAAGGCGGAAAAAATTTCCGGCTCGCCCGCGATCGCGCAGCCGACCCCGGAGATGATCGACCGGCTGATCCTGCCGATGTCGAATGTCTGCGTCGCCTGTCTGCGCGAGGGCATCGTCGACGATGCCGACATGGTCGACGGCGCAATGATTTTCGGCACCGGCTATGCGCCGTTTCGCGGCGGCCCGCTGAATTATGCGCGAACCCGCGGCCCCGAAAATGTAGTGTCGGCGTTGCGCGCGCTGGTGACAAAATTCGGCGGCCGGTTCACGCCGGATGCCGGTTGGGAGAGTTTCAAGTGACCGACACCCAGGTTGCTCACGCCCCGCCAACTTCGGAAACCGAGCCTTGCGGCGATCTCTGTACCCGCACGCTGGCGATGCCGGCCGATACCAACCAGAACGGCGATATCTTTGGCGGCTGGCTGCTCAGCCAGATGGATATCGGCGGCGGAATTTTTGCTTCAAAGATCGCGAAATCCCGCGCGGTGACGGTGGCGATCGAAGCCATGAATTTCCGCAAACCGGTCTTTGTCGGCGATCTGGTTTCGGTGCACGCCAATCTGGTGCGGATCGGCAGGACCTCGGTCACCGTCCACCTCGAGGCCTGGGTGCTGCGCCGCAAGGAAATGCATTCGATCCTGGTGACCGATGGCAATTTTACCTACGTCTCGATCGACGATTCCGGCCATCCGCAAGCGATCAAGCAGGATGAAGCCCCAATTTCGGCGTGATACCGACGCGTTCCGCCATTGCGAGTCGTCAACGGGTCCGGCCTTCGGCCGGCCCGATGATGAACTCCGCGACGAAGATTCCAGTGATGCGATCAGAGCTTGGTTGACGCTCGGGACAGAAGTTTCCAGTCCGCGCCCTGTTTTTGCCAGTTCATCAGGATGTGAAGATTGGTGGCGCTTTTCTTGCCATCGGCGACGGCCTGCTGTTCACCTACCCAGTGGAACCGGACGATCGCTGCGGGGCCGACTACACGAATAGTGGGGTCCTGGTATTCCAACGACAAGAACTTCGATTTTCCATTGGTGGCGTTGGCGATAAAGGTCGCCTTGTCCTCGACCCGGCCATCGGAGTGGCTGTAGCTGAGTTCCGCCGCACAGAGCGCGTCGAGTGTTTCGGCGTTGGCGGCGAATTGCGCCGCGCGGAATGCCTCGATATTCTTGGCGACGGCATCTTCATCCGCCGAAGCCGCGAAGGCCGGGACGACGCCCAGGAATCCAATGGCAAGCGCCGGCAAGAACAGCGTACGACGATCGATATTCATTGTTTCCTCCGTTCTTTTTATATGAGGGCAGTCTTGCAGTCACGCCCCGTTTTGTCGAGCACTGTCGTGGACAATCTTTTTCGGTAGCGAATGACCATTGCCTCGCCGGAAGGAAAGCAAGGCGGGGATCAGCGGGACAATCACGCCCGGGGATGACGGCCTGCTTGTGGCCACTGCACCCCCGATTCCCGTCATTTCGTGCGCGGAACTTTTACGCGCCTTCTCTGTTATCGGCCCGCATTTGGCAAAGGAGGGCTGGGAGATGTCGGACACTTACATCATCGAAGTTGCTTCGCAGGCGGCGGGAATCGTGGTGCGAGACCCGGACGGCTATCGGTTTTTCGCCGCCACCCACCGCTTCAATCCATTGGAAGGCCAGCTGTTTCGCAACGCCCGCGAGGCCGAGCTCGCGGCCAGGCGCCTGATTACGGGCGGCGCGACGCTGGCGGCGTAGTACGCCTTCCGTCATCGCGAAGCACTGGCCACGAACGACTTAGAAATGCCTCCAGTTTAGAGGTAGTCTTTTTGGCTGTCCGCGATCGGGCTCGCGATCCGCGAGCCCCTGCCGTACACGCTGCGACTTCAGGCCTTGTGATAAACGGTTTGAAGGCCATAGACCGGCGTTGGAATGCCCTCGCAGCGCGCCTTCAACTGCAGGGAAAGGAATTGCGAGTAATGGCGCGACTGATGCAGATTGCCGCCGTGGAACCATAGGCCTTCCTGCTGCGTCGGCTTCCACATGTTGCGCTGTTCACCTTCCCATGGGCCGGGGTCCTTTGTCGTATTCGAGCCGAGGCCCCAGACCTTGCCGACCTTGTCGGCCATTTCCTGACTGACGAGATCGGCGACCCAGCCGTTCATCGAGCTATAGCCGGTGGCGTAGACGATCACGTCAGCCGGCAATTCCTGGCCGTTGTCGAGCCTGACGCCATTGGGCGTGATCTCTTCGACTTGCCCGCCGACGAGCTTGACCTTGCCGTCGATGATGAGCTGCGAGGCGCCGACATCGATGTAATAGCCCGAGCCGCGGCGCAAATATTTCATGAACAGGCCGGATTCGTCGTCGCCGAAATCGAGCCGGAAACCGGCTTTCTCCAGCCCCGCATAGAAACCGGCGTCGTCCTTGCGGATCTTGTCGTAGACCGGCTTCTGGAACTGATGCATGATCTTGTAGGGCAGGGACGCGAAGATCAGATCCGCCTTCGCGGTGGTCATGCCGCCGCGAACGGCGCGCTCGGAATAGAGATCGCCGAGGCTTTCCATCAGCGAATCCGAGCGCACGATATGGGTCGTCGAGCGCTGCACCATGGTTACGTCGACGCCGGCCTCATAGAGCGCTGCGCAGATGTCATGCGCGGAATTGTTCGAGCCGATCACGACGACCTTCTTGCCAATGTAACGATCGGGACCGGAATGGCGCGATGAATGGTGCTGCTCGCCCTTGAAGCTCGCCATGCCCTTCAATTGCGGCATGTTCGGCTTGGCGGACATGCCGGTCGCGAACACGAGCTGCTTTGGCCGCAGCGTCATTGGTTTGCCGTCGCGCTCGACGACGACGGTCCATTCCTTTTTGGCTTCGTCCCAATCTGCGTGTTTGGCCGCGGTGTTGGTCCAGTAGTTCAGCTCCATGACCTTGGTGTACATCTCCAGCCAATCGCCGATCTTGTCCTTGGGCGAGAACACCGGCCAGTTCTTCGGAAAGTCGATGTAGGGCAGGTGATCGTACCAGACGGGGTCGTGCAGGCAGAGCGACTTGTAGCGGTTGCGCCAGGAGTCGCCCGCGCGGGCGTTCTTTTCGACAATGATCGTGGGCACGCCAAGCTGGCGCAGCCGCGCGCCGAGCGCGATGCCGCCCTGGCCGCCACCGATGACGAGCACGTTGGGCTGCGTCTCGACGCCGAGCTTCTCGGTCTCTTCGTCGCGTAATTCCTTCCAGGTCTTTGCGCCGGGATTGACGCCATGCCTGGCGCCGAGCGGTCGGTTATAGCCGGCCTTTTCCTCACGGCCCTTGAGTTCGACCATCGTCGTCAGCAGCGTCCAGATCTGGCCGTTCTGCAGACGGATCAGTCCATATCCACGCGCGATCTCGGTCTCGAACGAGATCCAGGACTCGGTCACGCCGCCGGCTTCGGTTGCTGTCTCCCCCTCGGCGATTTTCCAGTTGCGCGGCTTCACGCGCGAAAGGCAATGCGCGAGCATATCGCGGATCTGATCGCGGTCCTCCATCGTCTTGATGTTCCAGGTGAAGGCAACAAGGTCGCGCCAGTAGCATTCCGAAGCGAACATCCCCACGGCGGCGTCGAGATCACCGGCCACCAGCGCGGCTTCGAATTTGTCGAGAAAAACCTGGACGCGCGCGTTTAGCGTGGTGTCGAGCATGATTTCCTCCCGAGGGGTCTTTTTTTCAGTTCTTCTGCTGAAAGGTGCGCAAGCTTATCCCAATTACGGGACGAATCCACACTTGCAGGTCTACACTTGCAGTGTCCGCCCTTGCAGGGGTCCATTTGCTGCAGTGCGTATGTCCAACAGCAGCACTTTCCTGCGGCATGTTGACCGGACGCCGGAACCGCCGCACCATGATGGGCGCGTCTTCGCCTGAGGTGCCGTCATGACCGGTCTCACCCACCGCCAATCCGAGATCCTGAATATCGCCCGCGCCTTTGGCCGGGTGATGGTGGAGGATCTCGCCCGGCGTTTTGAAGTTTCGGCGCAGACCATCCGCAAGGATCTGAATGACCTGTGCGATCACCGGTCGCTGACGCGGATTCATGGCGGCGCCATCATCGCCTCCGGCGTCGAAAACCTCGCCTATGAAGCGCGCCGCTTCGTCGCCGCCGAGGAGAAGAAGGCGATCGGTGCTGCCGCGGCGGAAAAAATCCCCAACGGTTGCTCGCTGTTCATCAACATCGGCACCACCACGGAAGAAGTCGCGAGCGCGCTGACCTCGCACGAAGACCTCCTGGTCATCACCAACAACCTCAATGTCGCGATGCTGCTGTATCGGCATCCGCGCATCGAGGTGATCGTGGCCGGCGGCGCGGTGCGCCGCGCCGACGGTGCGGTGATCGGCTCGACGGCGATCAGCCTGATCGGCCAGTTCAAGGTCGATTACGCCATCATCGGCGCTTCCGCGATCGACGAGGAGGGCGCGCTATTGGATTTCGATTATCGCGAAGTGCAGGCGGCGCAGGCCATCATTGCCAATGCGCGCAGCGTGATGCTGGTCGCCGACTCGACCAAACTGCGGCGCAGCGCGCCGGTCCGCATCGCCCATATCAGCCAGATCCAGACTTTTGTCACCGACGCGGCACTGCCGGCGGGGCTTGCCAACATCTGCCACACCCGCGGCATCGAGGTGATCGAGGCGATGCCGAAGGCGTCGGTCGATATTGATGAACCGGGCATTGAGCCTGCTTCGACCGTGACGCGCCTTCGCTAACCCCCGTTTTCGCTTGCTTTCACATTTGGTTGTGATTTATTCCAAAGCGAAAGCAAAATCGCCAAAGTGAACTGGCGAAGCGCCCGGGGAAGCGTCTTTGGACCGAATTTTCGACCTCGCGATCATTGGGGGCGGCGTCAATGGCTGCGGCATCGCGCGCGATGCGGCGGGCCGGGGCAATTCTGTTTTCCTGTGTGAAATGAATGATTTGGCCAGCGGAACGTCGTCGTGGTCGACGAAGCTCGTGCATGGCGGCCTGCGTTACCTGGAATATTACGAGTTTCGGCTGGTTCGCGAGGCGCTGATCGAGCGCGAGATCCTCTGGCAAATCGCGCCCCACATCATCCGGCCGCTTCGATTCGTGCTGCCGCATCATGACGGCTTGCGTCCGGCCTGGCTGCTGCGGCTCGGTCTTTTTTTGTACGACCATATCGGCGGCCGGCATCTGCTGCCGCCGACGCGCTCGGTCGACCTGACCCGCGACGAGGTCGGAAAACCCCTGGTTCCCGGCCGTTACGTCAGGGGCTTTGAATATTCGGACTGTTTCGTCGATGACGCTCGCCTCGTGGTGCTCACGGCGCGCGATGCGGCGGATCGTGGCGCCGAAATCTGCACCCGTTCCCGCGCGGTCGAAATCCGGCAGGTCGATGGGATCTGGCAGGTCACCGTCGAAAACACCGAGAGCCGCGAGCGCCGCACCATCCACGCCCGCGCGCTGGTCAACGCCGGCGGGCCGTGGGTCGAACAGGTGCTGGCGTCGGGCGCCGGCGTCAACGCGCGAGCAAAAGTGCGGCTGGTGCAGGGTTCCCACATCGTGGTGCGCAAACTGTATCCGCACGACCGCGCCTACATGTTCCAGAACAGCGACGGCCGCATTGTCTTCGTCATTCCCTACCAGGAAGATTTCACGCTGATTGGCACCACGGATCGCGATTTCGATGGCGACCCGGCCAAGGTCAAGGCGTCGACCGAGGAAATAAAATACCTCTGCGATTCCGTCAGTGAATATCTGGCCAAACCGGTGATTCCCGAGGACGTGGTCTGGACCTATGCCGGGGTTCGGCCGCTGTATGATGACGGCGCCAGCGAAGCCAAGGCCGCCACCCGCGACTATGTGTTCGAGCTCGACACTCCCGGCGGGGCGCCGCTGCTGTCGATCTACGGCGGCAAGATCACCACCTATCGGCGCCTCGCCGAGGAGGCGCTGGAGCGGCTTTCGCCCTATCTGCGCAGCGCCAAGGCGCGCGAGGGCTGGACCGCGAAATCGCCGCTGCCCGGCGGCGACATGGACGTTTCGGCGATCCCGGCGCTATCGGCGGAACTGGTGCGCAACTATCCGTTTCTGACACCGGCGCATGCCAACCGGCTGGCGCATGCCTATGGCACCCGCACCGCAAAACTGCTCGGCCAGGCGAAATCGATGGCCGATCTCGGCCAGTCGTTCGGCGCCACCTTGACGGAGAGCGAGGTCCGGTACCTGATGTCGTCGGAGTGGGCTTGCACCGCTGAGGACATCGTATGGCGGCGATCCAAGCTTGGATTGCGATTGTCGGCGGCCGAAATTGCCGCCATCGACGACTGGATTGCGGCCCATCATGTTTCCCTTGAACGCCCCTTGCTGGAAGCGGGAAGGCGGCCATGACCGTTACGCTGGAAAACGTCACACGAACCGTGGATGGCATTCCGACCATTCGCGATGTCTCGCTGACGCTTGAACGCGGCACCTTGAGCGTGCTGCTGGGCCCGACGTTGTCGGGCAAGACGTCGATCATGCGGCTGCTCGCCGGCCTCGACAAGCCGGCAACCGGCCGCGTCGTGGTCGACGGCAAGGATGTCACCGGCTTCGACGTGCGGCAGCGCTCGGTGGCGATGGTCTATCAGCAGTTCATCAATTATCCCTCGATGACGGTCTATGACAATATCGCCTCGCCGCTGCGGGTGCAGGGCAAACCGCGCGCCGAAATCGAAAAGCGCGTCCAGGAGGCCACCAAGCTCCTGAAGCTCGAGCCGTATCTGAACCGCACGCCGCTGCAACTGTCCGGCGGCCAGCAGCAGCGCACCGCGATTGCGCGCGCGCTGGTGAAGGGCGCTGACCTCGTGCTGCTGGACGAGCCGCTCGCCAACCTCGACTACAAGCTGCGCGAGGAATTGCGCACCGAACTGCCGCGCATCTTTGAAGCGTCCGGCGCGATCTTCGTCTACGCCACCACGGAGCCTTCCGAGGCACTGTTGCTTGGCGGCCGCACCGTCTGCATGTGGGAGGGCGAGATCCTGCAGGCCGGCGAGACCTCGAAAGTCTATCGCCATCCCGATACCTTGCGCGTTGCCCAGGTATTTTCCGATCCGCCGCTCAACATCGTCGGGATCGAAAAGCGCGATGGCGCGGTGCAATATGCCGGCGGCGTGCAGGCCCCCGCGTCAGGACTTTACGCCGGCCTTGGCGATGGCGCCTACCGGGTCGGCTTTCGCGCGCATCAGCTCGAGGTGGCCAACGGCATTGCCGGTCGCCACGCCTTTCACGCCACCGTCACGGTGACGGAAATCACCGGTTCGGAAAGTTTCGTGCATCTCAATCGCGATGCGTCCAACTGGGTCGCCGTGCTGCAGGGCGTGCACGAATTTCCACCCGGGCACGTGCTGGACGCGGTGCTCGACCCGAACAATGTTTTCGTGTTCGACGCGGCCGACCGTCTGGTCGCGTCGCCCGGCGCGATGTGAGGGACATCCGGCATGGCCCGCATTGACCTCGTCGATCTCGCACATTCCTACGGCGGCAATTCAGCCGATCTCGAATCGTTTGCGCTCAAGCCGATCTCGATGACCTGGCGGCAGGGCGGGGCCTATGCGCTGCTCGGTCCATCCGGCTGCGGCAAGACCACCTTGCTCAATCTGATCTCGGGTATCGTCACGCCGTCGCGCGGCAAGATCCTGTTCGACGGTGTCGACATCACGCCGCTGTCAACCCAGAAGCGCAATATCGCGCAAGTGTTCCAGTTTCCGGTGATCTACGACACCATGACGGTCGGCCAAAACCTGGCGTTTCCGCTCAGGAATCGCGGCGTGCCCAGGGGCGAGATCGACGCGCGGGTCGCGGAGATTGCGAAGCTGCTGGATCTCACGCCGTACCTAGCGCGCAAGGCGACGCGGCTGACGGCCGATGCCAAGCAGAAGATCTCGCTCGGCCGCGGACTGGTCCGTTCCGATGTCGCCGCGGTGCTGTTCGACGAGCCGCTGACGGTGATCGATCCCGAGTTGAAATGGCAATTGCGCTCGAAGCTCAAAGCGCTGCATCGCGACCTCGATCTGACGATGATCTATGTCACCCATGACCAGACCGAGGCGCTGACGTTCGCCGATACCGTGGTGGTGATGCACGACGGACGCGTGGTGCAGAGCGGGACGCCGGCGGAATTGTTCGACAAGCCGGAACACACCTTTGTCGGCTATTTCATCGGCTCGCCCGGCATGAACATCGTGCCGGCCGAGGTCAGCGGCCGCGAGGCCCGGATCGACGGCCACATCATCGCACTGAACCGCAGCTATGACGCTCTGCCGGCGGCTGCGAAAATCGAAATCGGCGTGCGTCCCGAATTCGTCGACGTCGCCCCAACGGCGCCGGGGTTGCTGTCGGCCGACATCGAGCGGATCGATGATCTCGGCCGCGTCCGTTTCGCCCGCGTCCGAATTGGCGACGCCAAATTCGCCGCAAGGGTGCCGCCGGGATTTTCGATTCCGGGCAAGACCGCCGGGCTGATCTTCGATCCGTCGCATGTTCATGTCTATGCCGACAGCCGCCTGGTCGAGGGAACATTGTAATGGACAAGACCATCAACCAGAAGGCCTGGTTCCTGGTGCTGCCGGTGTTCCTGGTGGTGGCGTTCTCGGCCATCCTGCCGTTGATGACGGTGGTGAACTATTCGATGCAGGACACCTTTGGAAACAACCAGTTCTTCTGGAACGGCGTCGGCTGGTTCAAGGAATTGCTCGACCCGTCGACCGATCTCGGCGGACGGTTTTTCGCGTCATTGTGGCGCAATCTGTTTTTCTCCGCCGTGATCCTCGCGATCGAGGTTCCGCTTGGAATCGTGGTGGCGCTGTCGATGCCGCGCGACGGCTGGACGGTCGCGGCCTGTCTCGTGACCCTGGCGCTGCCACTATTGATTCCATGGAACGTGGTCGGAACCATCTGGCAGATCTTTGGGCGGCCCGACATCGGCCTGTTGGGCTATGCGCTCAACAGCATCGGCATAAACTACAACTACGTCTCCAACGAATTAGATGCGTGGGCGACCGTCATCGTGATGGATGTCTGGCACTGGACCAGCCTGGTCGCGCTGTTGTGTTACGCCGGCCTGAAATCCATACCGGACGCCTATTATCAGGCGGCGCAGATCGACGGCGCCTCGCGCTGGGCGGTTTTCACCGCGATCCAGTTGCCGAAGATGAATCGCGTGCTGCTGATCGCGGTGCTGCTGCGGTTCATGGACAGTTTCATGATCTATACCGAGCCGTTCGTGGTGACCGGCGGCGGTCCGGGCAACTCGACGACGTTCATTTCGATCGAGCTCGTGAAGATTGCGCTCGGGCAATTCGATCTCGGCAAGGCGGCCGCGTTGTCGCTGGTCTACAATTTGATCATCATCATCGTCTGTTGGGTGTTTTATACCGTCATGACCAATGCCGGCGCCGATCGCCAGGCCAACAAGGGAGTCGCGTGATGCATTCGATTCCCGGCCGCAGAGTCATTCTCGCGCTGTTCCTGATTTTCCTGCTGCTGCCGATCTACTGGCTGGTCAATATGAGCTTCAAGACCAACAGCGAGATCGTCTCGACCATGACGCTGTGGCCGCATCAGCCCACCATCGCCAACTACATGCGCATCTTCACCGATGAGAGCTGGTATTCCGGTTACATCAATTCGCTGAAATATGTGATCATCAATACCATCATCTCGATTTCGGTCGCGTTGCCGGCAGCCTATGCGTTTTCGCGGTATCGCTTCCTCGGCGACAAGCATCTGTTCTTCTGGCTGTTGTCGAACCGGATGGCGCCGGCCGCGGTCTATGCGCTGCCGTTCTTCAATCTCTATTCGGCGATCAATCTGTTCGATACGCCGTGGGCGGTGGCGCTGGCGCATTGCATCTTCAACGTCCCCCTGGCGGTGTGGATCCTGGAAGGGTTCGTGTCCGGGGTGCCGCGCGAGATCGACGAAACCGCGTTTCTGGACGGCTACTCGTTCCCGCGGTTTTTCGTCAAGATACTGGTGCCGCTGATCGCCAGCGGGATCGGCGTCGCGGCGTTCTTCTGCTTCATGTTTTCCTGGGTCGAATTGCTGCTGGCGCGCACGCTGACCTCGGTCAACGCCAAGCCGATTTCGGCGGTCATGACCCGTACCGTCTCGGCGGCCGGAATGGATTGGGGGCTGTTGGCCGCGGCCGGCGTTCTGACCATCATCCCCGGCGCGCTGGTGATCTGGTTCGTCCGCAACTACATCGCGCGCGGCTTCGCGCTCGGCCGGGTGTAGGAGGGCGCCATGGAAAACATCGCATGGATGGCGTGGACGCCGCCGACCGCGATCTTCTTCGTGCTGCTGTCGATGACGCTCGCGGTCATGACGTGGCTTGCGGTTGCCTATCCAGAGGCCGAACGCGTCGGAATCCTGCGCATTCCGACGACGCGCGGCGACCGTCTGTTTATTTCACTGATCATGACGGCCGTCATCCATCTGCTGTGGATCGGCTTCATTGGCACCGATCCGATCGCGACGCTTCCGGTCGGAGAGGGAATTGAATTGTCGAGCCTGTGGCTCGCTAGCGTGATTTCGCTTGTTTCGGCCGTTGCAATTTTCCGCACCGTCTGAGGCAGGCGAATAAGAGCAGATCCGGGGTCAACCCGGGCCTGGGTTTATGTTTTTGTCGCTGCAACGGAGGAAACACAATGCGACACTTGAGCAAGAGCGGTCTTTCGACCAGGACCCGCTTTCTGACCATGACCAGCGCCGCGGCGCTGATCGCGGCGTCGGTGACCATCACGGCACCCGCGTTTGCGGATGACGCAACCGCGCAGAAGTGGATCGATAGCGAGTTTCAACCCTCGACCTTGTCAAAGGCCGATCAGTTGAAGGAAATGCAGTGGTTTGCCAAAGCGGCCGAACCCTACAAGGGAATGGAAATCAACGTCACGTCCGAGACCTTGACCGTCCATGAGTATGAATCGAAGACGCTGGCCAAGGCCTTTGAGGAAATCACCGGCATCAAGGTCAAGCACGACATCATCCAGGAAGGTGACGTGGTCGAGAAGATCCAGACCCAGATGCAGTCGGGCAAGAATGTCTATGACGGCTGGATCAACGATTCCGATTTCATCGGCACGCACTTCCGTTACGGCCAGGCGGTCGATCTCACCGACTGGATGGCCAAGGACGGCAAGGACGTCACCGATCCGCAGCTCGACGTCAACGACTTCATCGGCAAGTCGTTCACCACAGCGCCGAACGGTCATCTGTATCAGTTGCCGGACCAGCAGTTCGCGAACCTCTATTGGTTCCGCTACGACTGGTTCACCAATCCGGACTACAAGGCCAAGTTCAAGACCAAGTATGGCTACGAGCTCGGCGTCCCCGTGAACTGGTCGGCCTATGAGGACATCGCGGATTTCTTCACCAACGATGTCAAGGAAATCAACGGTACCCGGATCTATGGCCACATGGATTACGGCAAGAAGGATCCGTCGCTGGGATGGCGGTTCACCGACGCGTGGTTGTCCATGGCCGGCAACGGCGACAAGGGCATTCCCAACGGTCTTCCGGTCGACGAATGGGGCATCCGCATGGAAGGCTGCCGCCCGGTCGGCTCGTCGGTCGAGCGTGGTGGCGATGTCAACGGCCCGGCGTCGGTCTATTCGATCGTCAAATATCTCGACTGGATGAAGAAATATGCCCCGCCGCAGGCGCAAGGCATGACCTTCTCCGAATCGGGACCGGTGCCGTCGCAGGGCGCCATTGCCCAGCAGGTGTTCTGGTACACCGCCTTCACCGCCGACATGGTGAAGCCCGGCCTGCCGGTGATGAACGCCGACGGTACGCCGAAGTGGCGGATGGCGCCGTCGCCGCACGGCTCGTACTGGAAGGACGGCATGAAGCTCGGCTACCAGGACGTGGGTTCGGCGACGCTGCTGAAATCCACCCCGGTCGACCGCCGCAAGGCGGCCTGGCTCTATCTGCAGTTCATCGTGTCCAAGACGGTGAGCCTGAAGAAGAGCCATGTCGGTCTCACCTTCATTCGTGAATCCGACATCTGGGACAAGTCCTTCACGGAACGCGCGCCGAAGCTCGGCGGCCTGATCGAGTTCTACCGTTCGCCGGCGCGCGTGCAGTGGACCCCGACCGGCAACAACGTGCCGGATTATCCCAAGCTTGCGCAATTGTGGTGGCAGAACATCGGCGATGCAGCGTCCGGTGCGAAGACGCCGCAGGCGGCGATGGACTCGCTGGCAGCCGCGCAGGATTCGGTGATGGAACGGCTCGAGAAATCCGGCGTCCAGGGCGAGTGCGGACCGAAGCTCAACAAGAAGGAAACGGCCGAGTTCTGGTTCGCGAAGTCGGCCAAGGACGGCAACATCGCGCCCCAGCGCAAGCTGGCGAACGAGAAGCCAAAGGGCGAAACCGTCGACTACGACACCCTGATCAAGTCGTGGCCGGCCTCGCCGCCGAAGCGCGCTTCGAACTGAGGCCTTCAATGTGTCCCGGACGCGATGCGGCGCGCTTGCGCCGCTTCGCAGAGCCGGGACCCATACGCGGTAAGATAGATGGGCCCCGGATCAGCAGCGCACCACGCCGCAAGTGCGGCGCGCTGCGCAGCATCCGGGGAACGCCAACAAGTGAAAGGCCGGGAGCGATCCCGGCCTTTTGCTATTATACTCCCGTCATCGTCCGCGAAGGCGGACGATCCAGTACGCCGCGCCTTCTCGATTCCATCTTTGGCGGCGGCGATTACGGGATGACGACGCGAGGAGCTTTGCCATGCGCATGATGTTTCGTTGCGACCCGGCATTATCGGATCATCTGCCGCGGCCGGTTTTGGCGCGGGGGGCGCTGCCGGATTGGCTGCGCGCCATGCCCGCGAAGGCGCATTCCGAGATCCATGGGCGGGACATTCGCACCGTCAAGCAATGCCCGCCCTTTGTCGATGCGATGGCCTATGGCGTGATGATCCTGCTGCCCTGCGACCTCGTCGTCGACCAAGGTTCGTTCTCGTGGGACTGGAACATTCCAGAGCCTGCGACATCGGGACATCCACGTGCGCCCCTGAGCTTTCATGTTGCCGCCCAGTTTCCCGATGCTCCCTTTGCAAAAGACGGGCAGGCCGCGATCAAATTCAACAGTTTCTGGACCATCGAGCTCGAGCCCGGCTGGTCGCTGTTCGCCACCCATCCCGTCAATCGCGACGACCTGCCGTTTCGCTTGATCTCGGGACTGGTGGATTCCGATCGCTTTCACGACGGCGGAATCAACTTTCCGGCGATCTGGACCCGGCCGGATTTTTCCGGAGTGCTGCCGAGGGGAACACCGGTGGCGCAGTGCTTTGCGGTCCCGCGCGAAGCACCAGAACTCGAATTCGAATGCTTCGACGATCCGCATCAGGCGGCCTATGCCAAAACCGTCGCCGAAGTGCTGGCGAGTCCCGGCGTCTATCGCAAGCGATTTCGCGCGCGACGCGGTCGTTCAACCACTTAGTGAACGGCGCAGCGCAGCCTCATCGATCCACAGGCGGCCGTGGGGCGCCGACGTCAGCGCCATCGCGATGGTGCCGAACATCCGGGGACGCAGCCGATAGGCGTCGGCATAGGCGCGCATGGCGCTGTCGAGTTCGCCTGCCTCCTGAAGCACGACGCCGAGATTGAGCGCGGCTTCGGCAAAATCCGGTTTTAGTTCGAGCGCCCCGCGGTAGGCGGTGGCGGCGCCATGGTAATCACGCAAATCCTGGCGGGCGAGGCCGAGATCGAACCAGACCGAGGCCGGCGCGTCAGGGGCCGCGGCGCGTTCGAGCAAGGTCACGGCGGCGGCGTGATCGCCATCCTCCCAGGCCAATCGGCCGAGCTGCGCCGCGGCCTCGGTGTTGTGTGGAACGACATCCAGAATGGCCTGCCATGCTTCGCGCGCCTGAAGCCGAAGGCCCGCCTGGTCCAGCGTGCGCGCCTTCTCGATAAATATTTCGCGTTGCGGCGCCGTCGCGATCAGCCGATCCAGATGCGTGAGCGCGCCGTCAAAATCCTTTGCCGCGCGGGCGATGCGCGCCGCGAGCAGAAGGGCCGCGGCATTGTCGGGCCGTTGTGCCAGGCTGGTTTCGACGTGGCTGCGGGCCGGCTGGATCTTGCCTTGGGAAAACAGCACGGCGGCAAGCAAATGATTGAGGACGGGATCGCCGGGCGCGCGGGCGAGACCCTGCTCGCAGAGCCGGCGCGCCGCGTCCGGCTGGCCGGAGTTGAAGGCCGCGGTGGCGCGGCGAACAATGTCCTCGGCGCTGCTATTGTTCATGGCATGCACATTAGAACAAAGGCACGGGCCTGCAAGGAAGGCTGATCGTTGGCGCTTGTAAAAAAAAGGCCGGGAGCGATCCCGGCCTTTTCTTTCGTCATTCCGGGGCGACGCGGCGCCTCGACCCCGGAATCCAGAGATGATCAGCGCGAGATTCCGGGTTCGCGCTAGCGCGCGCCCCGGAATGACGGTGTGGAGCGAGGGCGCCGCTCCCTTACTGCGCGGCGTCCAGCGCCTCGCCCAGCGCGGGATAATCCGTATAGCCCTTGGCGCCGCCGCCATAGAAGGTCGCCTTGTCCGGCGCATTGAGCGGGGCACCGCGCTTGAGGCGCTCGACCAGATCGGGATTGGCGAGGAACGGTTTTCCGAATGCGATCAGGTCGGCCTCGTTGGCGGCGAGCACCTTGGTCGCGAGTTCGAAATCATAGCCGTTGTTGGCGATGTAGGCCTGCTTGAAACGCTTGCGCAAGGAAGCGTAGTCGAACGGCGCGATGTCGCGTGGACCGCCGGTCGCGCCTTCGACGACATGGATGTAAGTCAGCTTCAGCGCGTTGAGATAATCGACGATATGATCGAACAGCGGTTGCGGATTGCTGTCGGAGATATCGTTGGCCGGCGTTACCGGCGAAATGCGGATGCCGGTCCGCTCGGCGCCTGCTTCCGCCGCCACGGCCTTGGTGACTTCGAGCATCAGCCTTGCGCGGTTCTCGATCGATCCGCCATAGGCGTCGGTGCGCTTGTTGGCGCCGTCCTTGGCGAACTGGTCCAGGAGATAGCCGTTGGCGCCGTGGATCTCGACGCCATCGAAACCCGCCGCCAGCGCGTTGGCGGTGCCGCGCTTGAAGCTTTCGATAATTCCCGGGATTTCTTCCAGCGCCAGCGCGCGCGGCTCCGAGACATCGGCGAATGTGCCGTTGACGAATGTCTTTCCCTTGGCGCGAACCGCTGACGGCGCGACCGGCGCCTGTTTGTTGTCCTGCAGGTCGACATGCGAGATCCGCCCGACATGCCAGATCTGGATGAAGATGCGTCCGCCGCGCTCGTGCACGCGGTTCGTGACCTTACGCCAGCCCGCGACCTGTTCTTTGGAGTAGATG
>Ga0209871_1000203_pt1 | contig 17582 bp, 16 predicted proteins | sample OrgsoiDNA2013045_FD_185795 | JGI IMG/M metagenome (GOLD analysis project Ga0209871, IMG submission 185795) | Permafrost soil microbial communities from the Arctic, to analyse light accelerated degradation of dissolved organic matter (DOM) -... | ecosystem: Environmental > Terrestrial > Soil >... | reverse complement strand
ACCGGCTCCGCTGCCGTGGCGGCTGGCTGCCCTGCCTGCCTGGTTGCCTGCTTCTGAGTCACTGGCATGGGGTTCACTAGTCATCGTCCCCGTTGCTGAGGTGTCCAGCGGACACGGCCGTATACATTCCCGCGCCGCGCCGGAGCAGGTCGGCGGCTACCTCGCGGCCAAGGCGCTCAGCCTCGGCCGCTGGCCCGCCGGCGCCTCCGCGCAGCGCCTTTCCCCCGTCCGCTGCCGCGACGATCGCCTGCAGCTGCAACGCATCCGTTCCCGCAGCATACGCGCCGACCGGGGCGGTGCAGCCTGCCTGCAATGCGGCGAGCAGACTGCGCTCTGCCGTGGTCGCCGCGCGGCTCGCCGGATCATCGACGCAGGCCAGCAGCTCGCTCAGCCCCGGACGGCCCGCCTGGCACTCCACCGCGAGGGCTCCCTGGCCCGGTGCCGGGAGCATCTCCTCGGGCTCGAAGAGCTGGGTGACCGCATCGAGGCGGCCGATCCTGGCCAGGCCCGCATAGGCCAGCACCACCGCGTCGACCTCGCCGGACTCGACCTTGGACAGGCGAGTTCCGGCATTGCCGCGGATACCGACCAGGCGCAGGTCCGACCGCATCATGAGCAGCTGCGCCGCCCTGCGCGGCGACCCGGTGCCGATCCGCGCGCCCCTGGGCAGGTCCGCGAGCTTCGCGCCGTAGTGCGCCACCAGCGCGTCCCTGGGATCATCCCTGGCCGGCACGGCGGCCAGGTCGATGCCGTCGACGTCCGCGGTAGGCAGGTCCTTCAGCGAGTGCACCGCGATGTCAACCTCGCCCGCCAGCAGGCTCTCCCTGAGCCGGCTGACGAACACGCCGGTGCCGCCGATCTGGGTGAGTTGCTCCCGGCTGACGTCACCGAGCGTGATGATCGGCGTCAACTCGACCCGGCGCCCGGTCAGCTCGGTGATCAGGTGCGCCACGTGGCGGGCCTGGACCAGGGCCATGGGGCTCCTCCTGGTACCCAGCCGCAACGGGGGGGCTTCGCTCACTGCGCTGTCTCCTCTCCCGGCCATCCGGCCAGGCCCGCGTCCGCTTGTGTCACTGCCTGCACCGCGGCCGGGTCGAGGTCGAAGAGGACCCGGAGCGCGAGCTCGTAGGAATCCGCGCCTGGCGACCCGGCCAGTTCCTTGACCCGGACGGTGGGCGCATGCAACAGCTTGTCAGCGATCCGGTGCATCGACTGGGCGATTTCCCGACGCGACCGGGCATCAAGGCCATCCAGGCGGCCGGCCAGCCGGGCCAGCTCGGCCTCGACCACCTCGGCCGCCTTGGCCCGCAGCGCCACCACGGTCGGGGCCACGCTAGCGGCGCGATCGGCCGATACCTGCGCCGCGAACTCCTCCGCCACGATCCTGCGGGCGGCCGCCACCGCCGCTTCATGCGCCTGCGTGCCAGCCTGGCCGTCGCCTCGGGCCCGCCCGAGAGCCTCAAGGTCAATGACGGTCACGCCGGGTAGCTGTGCTGCGGCGGCCTCGACGTCGCGGGGCAGCGCGAGGTCGAGCAGGACCAGCGGGCCCGCCGCCGGGTCCCGCACCGCGAGGGCGGCTCGCACCGCGGCCGCGGTGATCACCTGCCCGCTCGAGCCCGTGCAGGACACGACCAGGTTCGCGGCGGCGATCTGGGCCGGCAGGTCAGACAGATCAGCTGAGGCACCACAGACGGTGGCCGCTAGCCGTTTCGCATGGTCGTGAGTGCGGTTCGCGATCATTATCGGGGCGGCTCCCATCCGCGTCGCGGTGGCAACCGCCAGCGAGCTCATGGAGCCTGCACCCACCACGAGAACCGACAGGCCGGCCAGGACGCGCTGCACATCGGCCGGGGCCCGGAGGCGCTCAGCGGCGACCGTCAGCCCGACGCTGACCAGGCTCGCGCCAGCGCCGTCGATCCCGGTCTCGTTGCGGGCCCGCTTGCCCGTGCGCAAGGCGAGCGCGCCCAGGTCGGACAGCACCCGGCCGAGCGTGCCCTGCTCCCGCGCCAGGGCGAGCGCGTGGCGGACCTGGCCGATGATCTGGCTCTCGCCGACCACCATCGACTCCAGGCCGCAGGTGACCGCGAGCAGGTGCTGGACGGCACGGTCCTCGTAGTGCACGTACAGGTGCGGGGTGAGCTCATCCAGCGGGATGCCCGAGTGCCTGGCCAGCAGCTCGCAGACCGATGAGACGCCGCCGTGGAACTTGTCCACCTCGGCGTAGACCTCGACGCGGTTGCAGGTGCTGACCACCAGCGATCCGGCGACGTCACCGGCGCCGTATACGTCGCGCAGCAGCTTGACCAGCGTGTCACCGGTCACTGCGGCGCGCTCGAGCGTGGCCACCGGTGCGCTGGAGTGGCTGAGGCCGACCACCAGGACGCTCATGTCGCTACCGCCTGCGCCTCCACCTCGGTATCGCCGTCCAGTGCCCGCCCGCCAGCTGCGCTGGCGGATTCCCGCCCGCCCCGCCGCCAGGCCTGGCGAGCTTCCCAGCCGTGCTTTCCGTCCCGCGCGACCCGGACCACTGCCCGCCGCTGGGCATGGAAGGCGAGAATCTGCAACTCGATCGACAGGTCGACCTTACGCACGTCTACGCCGGCTGGCACCTTCAAAACGATCGGCGCGAAGTTGAGAATGCTGGTCACGCCGGCCGTGACCAGGCGGTCACAGACCCCCTGCGCGGCGGCGGCAGGCGTGGCAATGACGCCGATGGACACCGAGTGCGTGGCCACCACAGTCTCGATGTCATCGGCGCTGCACACGGTGTGCCCCGCGATCACGCTGCCCACCACGCCCGAATCGCAGTCCAGCAGCGCGGCGACGCGGAAACCGCGGGAGGCGAACCCCCCGTAGTTGGCCAGTGCCCGGCCGAGGTTGCCCGCGCCGACGATGACCACGGGCCAGTCCTGGGTGAGCCCGAGCTCGCGGGAGACCTGGTACACCAGGTAGTCGACGTCGTAGCCGACACCGCGGGTCCCGTAAGAGCCGAGGTGCGACAGATCCTTGCGGAGCTTGGCGGAGTTCACCCCCGCCGCCGTCGCCAGTTCCTCGCTCGAGACCGTGGCGATGCCACGGTCGGCCAGGGCGTACAGGGCCCGCAGGTACACCGGGAGGCGGGAGATCGTCGCCTCCGGGATGCCCTGGATGCCGTGGGATTCGATGCGACGGCGGGACATGCGTCGGCACTCCTGAGGGGATCGACGCGGCGGACACGCGGGACGGGCCGTACCCGCATGGTGGTTTTGAAAGCCACGCTACGCCCTTGTGAACGTTTGCACAAAGTCAGGCAGCTTGTCCGCTCAGGGCTCTGACCGGCGCTTGTCTGGCGCTTTACCATCGGCCGTGCCGACCGCTGCGCCGACCGCTGCGCCGACCGCTGTGCTGATCGCGGCCCGGCGGCCGTTGCGCGCGGCGACGGACATCGCCTTCGGCTCGCTGGCCGCGGCCGCAGTCGGCCGCGGGGCCGCTGGTAAGGCTAGCCAGCACCTGAGCTGCCGGTCAGCCTGCCTCTTTAGGCTCTGAGGGCTGTGCGCAGCCGGTCCTCGCTGACCCGCCAGAAGTCATGCTGCACGCCGTCGATCAGGGTGACCGGGATCATCTCGCCGTAGGCCCTGAGGTCATCCTCAGACTGCGTGATGTCCCGTTCTGCCCAGGGAACTCTCAGCTCTGCGGCGACCCGGGAAATGACGGCGCGCGCCTCATCGCACAGATGGCATCCCGGCCGTGACAGCAGGGTTATCGCACGGGCGCCGGGTGTCACCATCGCCGCCGCGTGCCCTCGTCGGGGCCCGCCGACTCGCCCGGCCCATCCGGATGCGGCTTGTCGTAGCCGGGCTCGCTGCCGTATCCGGGCTCGCTGTGCCCGGCCTCGTCGTAGCCGCGCTCGTCGTAGCCGCGCTCGTCGTAGCCGGCGCTGTCGTAGCCGGCGCTGTCGTAGCCGGCGCTGTCGTAGCCGGCGCTGTCGTACCCGGCGCTGTCGTAGCCGCCGCTGTCGTACCGCGACTCATCGTAGGCGGGCTGCTCGTCGTAGCCGGGCTCGCTGTAGCCGGGCTCACCGAAAGCGGGCTCGCTGTAGCCGGGTTCGCCGTGCCCGGGCTCCCTGTAGCCAGGCTCGCCGTAGTGTGCCTGGCCGGTCCCGTGCTGCGCGGGTCCGGGATGGCCGGGCCCGGAGTGGCTGGGACCAGGATGACTGTACCCGCTCTGACCAGGTCCGGGATGGCGGCCGGGCACGGCCTGGATGAAGTCCGAGGCAGGCCCGGACGGGCCGAGCAGGTCAGCTATCGACGGGAGCGGCGAGACCTTCGCCTGCTGCAGGCCGAGTTCGATCACGTTGGTGGCCAGCACGTATGGCCTTCGGTCGATCTCGAACCGCGTGACGTACGGCTGCCGCCGGTGTTGATCGTAGGCGGCCCGGTCGCTATATACCTCGTACAGGATCCGCTGCATGGGCGCCGATGGAACGGCATGCACGATATAGACCAGGGTGTCGGGCTCCCTGGCCCGGACCTGCTCGACAACCCTCTCGGTCAGCAGGTCGAATTCACCGACCCGGTCCTCCAGCAGCGTGTAGATCGCGATCTGGCCGAACAGCCGTCCCTGTGCCTCGTCGTCCGCAGCGGGCATGCCTGCATCCGCGCCGTCCGGGACGGCCTCGGAGTGATCAGCGTCATCGCCGTATCCGTCATAGCGCGCATCCGGCGCAGGCCGCCCCCGGCCGTTGGACGAGTAGCTCGGTTCTGGCTCATCGCCGCCGTAGCCGCTGCCCGCGTGCTGCCCGTTGAGCTCCGCGCTCCCGTAGCCATCGCCGGGATAGCCGACGTCCGGCCCGTCCCGCTGGTAGTCGTCGTCGTAGTCGTCATCGGGCCGGTAGGACGGCCCCGAGTCGTGATCCCGGCCGGCATCGGGCCGGTACAGGCCGTTACCCCGGTATACCCCCTCCCCGCCGGCCACGAGCGCGTCGAAGTCACCCGTCTGATCAATGTGCCCGGCCCATGAGTCCTGGCCGCCCCAGCCATCGTGATCCTCATCGGCCCGCCTGTCGCCCCGCGCATCGCTCCGCAGGCTGCCCGCCCGGATGCCCGCGAACGACGCCAGCGACGCTGCTGCCAGGCATGCGATCGCGAACACCGATCCGCTGGGCATGGTCACCGCGGCCGGAATGGCGAGCGCCAGCGCGGCAGCGGCCGCCGAGCCGACCGTCACGGCCGCGGGCTGCCAGGCCGGATCACGGCTCGCCCGGCCCGCGGCCACGCCGATCGCGATCAGCGCGATAAGGGCGGTGACGGGCGCCAGCCCCAGCTTCAGCAGATTGTTCGGGATCGTCTCGTAGTGCACCGCCGCAGCGGGCCACGCCTTGCTGAACGCGGCAGTCGGATTCAGCTGGTCCGAGCTGAGAATCACCAACGCGATGACGGCCAGTGCCGACAGGATGAGCCGCGCGGCAAACCGGACGCCAATCCTCCTGCCAGCCATTTCCGCCAGCCCCAGGCAGAGCGCGAGCGGCGCGAGAACCTGGGCGCCAAGCTCCATGGCGCGGAAAGTGCCCGACCCGAATCCCCGTAGATTGCCCAAGGTCATGGCGCCGAGCGCCACCGTGAGCCCGAGCAAGGCAACGGCAATGCAGATGAGATCGGCACGCGGGGACCGGATGCACCGTACGGTGATCACGCCAGTGCCGACCGCCGCTACCACGGAGCCGATGAGCGCCACTGCGAGTGATATAACCATCGCTGCCTATGGTGCCTGACGCGAGGCGATGATGCGAACAGTCTGATGACCTGCCCGGTAGTTCCTGGCTGACCTGCCCGGTGGTTCCGGCTGACCTGCCCGGTTGTTCCTGGCCGACCTGCCCGGTTGTTCCTGGCTGGACATGAGCTGCCCCAGTTCGCTGCTCCGGCGCAGCAGACTGCATGCAGTCGGGCATCAGGCGTGCGCCGGTAGGCTCGATAAACATGAGGCAGCTGCTAGGACGGCCTCCCTCTCCAGGGCGGCCGGGCAGGAACCAGACCCGCAGCATCCCGCTAGCCAGCGCCGCAGCGGACAGCAGGGGCGGCACGGACGGCCCCGGCGGCACGGACGCCAGCGACGGCACGGACGCCAGCGATGGCGGCCGCGACGATACTGGTCTGGACGGCACTGGTCTGGACGGCGCCCCTGACCACGACGGCACCCAGCGGCTGCGCCGCCGGCTGGCGAAGGCGGCCCGCAAGAGGGAGGCGACGCTGGCCGGGGAAGCCTCTGCCGCGGCCGCCAGGGTCGAGCACCAGCCTCCGGTTCCTGATCGGGCGGCCGGCGCGTTCTTCGATGTGGATAACACGCTGATGCGCGGCGCGTCGATCTACCACTTCGCCAGGGGACTGGCGGCGCGCAAGATGTTCGGGCCTCGTGACCTGGTGCGGCTGGCCTGGGGCCAGCTTGCTTTTCGGCTTCGGGGCACGGAGAACTCTGACCACATCGACGCCGCGCGGCAATCGGCTCTCGCATTCGTAGCCGGGCACAAGGTGGCAGACATCGCCGCCCTGGGCGAGGAGATCTACGACGATACGATGGCGGATCGAATCTGGGAAGGTGCCAGGGAGCTGACCCAGCGTCATCTGGAAGCCGGTCAGCGCGTCTGGCTGGTCACCGCGACGCCGGTTGAGCTCGCCAACATCCTCTCCCGGCGGCTCGGCCTCACCGGCGCTCTTGGCACCGTCGCTGAGACAGCGGACGGCGCCTACACCGGGCGCCTGGTGGGCAGCCTCCTGCACGGCGAGGCGAAGGCGGCCGCGATCCAGGCTCTCGCCGCGCGGGAGGGCCTGGACCTGACCCGCTGCAGCGCTTACAGCGACTCGATGAACGACCTGCCGATGCTGTCGCTGGTTGGTCATCCGAACGTGGTCAATCCCGATGCGGATCTCAGGGCCGTCGCGCGGAGCAGCAACTGGCCTATTCATGACTTCCGCTCGGGGCGCAGGGCAACGATGATCGCGCTGCCGGTTGCCGCGGGGGTGGGAGCGCTGGCGGGCGGGATGGCAGCAGGCGTGGCCTTCCGGCGACGGCGGGCCGCCGGGTAAGTCCTGGCTGCCTCCTGCCGGGCTGGCCTGGCGCCGGGCCGCCGCTCCGGCCGGGGCCGCCGCTCCGGCCGGGCTGGCCTGGCGCCGGGCCGCCGCTCTAGCCAGGGCGGGTCACTAGCCGAAGGCGGGGCCGCGCTCGGCGAGAAGCTCGTCGAGCTTGCGCTGGATGGTGTCCTTCACCTTGTCGGCAAGCTCGGAGACTGCGCCGGGATCGTCCTGCTGATCCGCGGTGAATCCGTCGGTGGGCACAGGGTCGCAGAACTCGATGATCCAGTTCGAGGGCAGCGGCACCGCGCCTACCGGGCCCAGCCACGGAAATAGCGGCGTGACCGGGAAATACGGGAGCCCGAGCAGCCGCGCGATCGGCTCCGAGTTGCCGATCATTGGATAGATCTCCTCGGCGCCCACGATCGCGCACGGGATGATCGGCACGCCCGCCTTCATCGCGGTCGCGGCGAATCCCCCCCGGCCAAAACGCTGCAGCCGGTACCGCTCGCTGAATGGCTTGCCGATCCCCTTGAAGCCCTCAGGAAACACTCCCACGAGCTCGCCCGAGCGCAGCAGGTGCTCGGCCTCCGCGGGGGCCGCGGGGACATGCCCGCTCTTGCGGGCAAGAACCGACAGGGCCGGCAGCGCATAGACCAGGTCGGCACCAAGCAGGCGCAGGTGCCGGTGGCCCGGATGCTCGTCGAATATCCCGGCCTGCAGCATGACCGCGTCGATCGGGAGCACGCCTGAATGGTTCGCGACGATCAGGGCGGCACCGGAGCCTGGCACGTTCTGCAGGCCCTGCATCCGGACGCGGAACCACTGCCGGTAGAGCGCCAGGGCCGCCGGCATCACGACGCTGCTGGTGAAGTCCGGGTCGAAGCCGGACTCATCAACCTCGTATTCGCCGGCGGCCCGCCGCCTGATGAACTCGGCGGCGTCGGCCAGCCGATGTCTCCAGGAGCCCGCAGGCACAGGCCCATGCGGGTTCACGTTCTCACCCGCGCCGCGCCGGCCCGGCGCGGGCCGGGGGCACGCGGGCCGGGGCACGCGTGCCCGCGCCGTGCCCGCCAGGGGGCGGGCAGGCTCCTGGACCCGCTGATGAGAACGGCAGCAGTCATTGCGGTCCTGATCTGCGCTTCGGCCCTCCGGCCGACGCAAGCCAGCTCGGGATAACCTGTTATTTCTTGTTCCTGCGCTGCACGCGCGTCTTCCGCAGGAGCTTGCGGTGCTTCTTCTTCGCCATCCGCTTGCGGCGCTTCTTGATAACTGAGCCCACAAAACCACCCTCGCTCGATGTCCTGGCTGACGGGCATGCCTACGCGCAACGCGCAACGCCCGCCACCGGGCGGCCGGGCACACGCCAAGGCCAAAGCGTACCTCCGCAGTGGCCGCGCTCAGATCCGGGCTGGCCCAGCGAGCGCGGTGAGGGCGCCGCAGAGCAGTTCACCGCCGCCGCCGCGGCGTGTCCCTGGCGCGCTCCTGGTGTCTGCGGCCACGGCCGATTCGCCCGGGAACTCCGGGGTGCCTGCCGACCGGCAGGCGGTCCTCTCGCGTTGTCCGTGCCGTCAGTTGGCTCCCACGAAGGCGTCCCTGAGGTACTGGTTCACCGCCTGCTCGGGCACCCGGAACGAGCGGCCAACTCGGATCGCCTCGAGCTCACCGGAGTGAACGAGACGGTAGACGGTCATCTTGGACACGCGCATGATCGTGGCCACCTCGGCCACCGTCAGGAACCTGACGTCGCTGAGCGGAGTTACGTCTGCTGCCATCGATTAGCCCTCTTCCGGCGGAGCTCGGTGCGCCAGCGAGGTTCAGCGCACCAGTCACGTCCGCCTCCAGCGTAAGTCCTGTGCGAAAAAGGGCAACCCGGCAAGGGGACTCAATTCAGCGACAGCGATTGCATGGCACTACTTTCCTTTCGTCACCATGTCCGCGGCGAGCCGATTCAGCTATGTCCTGACCGCCACAGTGATCTAACGGCCGCTATGACTTCACTGCCAATCCGTGCTCGGCCGGAGCGGCCCTGTGCTGTGCCTCTCCAGTTACGAAACGATCTGGCGTCCGCCGAGATTGCCTGCCGGTGCTAAGCCACTTCTTGCTGGCGTTCCCAGGTGGCCGGCAGCCCGTGCGGCGGCGCCGTGCCGAGAATGCGCTGCTCACCGCCCGGCCAGGTGGTCAAGGTGACCAGGCACTCGCCGTCCGCGGTGCGGCGGTGCGGCTCGAGGGCGAGGTGGGCGAAACGGGCCGATGGTGTGGCGGCCGCGCCGAGCGCGGCAATCTCGTCGGCGACGGCCGCACGCTGCTGGTCGTCGAGGTACTGGCGGACGATCGAGTGCCACAGCACCGTCCAGCTGCCGTCCGCCAGCGTGGTCCGCGCCAGGGTGTCGGATGCCTGCTCCTGCCGCAGGTCAGCCGGGTATTCCGCGGCGACGGCGAGCGCGCCGCGGAGCCGCTCCCGGCGGTCGCGCTGATCCGGCCACACATAGGACATCAGCGTGAGCCTGCCCAGCGGCGTTGTCGGGTCGATCGGGGCGCGGTCACCGCCGGTCCGGTCGGCCACCTCGACCCTGGCCGCCGGAGGCGGCTGTCCTCGCCACCCGCCGACCAGGACCACCGGCGACGACGGGTCGCCGTAGCGCCCAGCGTCCCCCGGTATGTGAAAGCGGTCGGCACGCAGGTTCAGCCCTGCGCTGGCCCCGATCTCGACTAGCCGGACAGGCAGGCCAGCCTCGGCGGCGATATAGCGGAGCCCGCCCAGCAGCGCCGCTGATCGGCCCACCTCGTTTGTCTGCGGCGGCCGGTCCAGCCATTCCCGGACCGCATCGCCCTGCCCGGCCAGGACCAGGCGCAGCGCCGCCCACGCATAGGCGCTTCCCGGCCCGGGGTCGGCGGTACCGCCGGCCGAGGGGTAGAAAGCCGCGAGGTCGGGTGCCTGCCCGGACAGGACCAGCGCATGCACGCCGCCGAGCATCCGCAGCGCCAGTGCCGAGCGCCACGGCTGCGCCAGGTGACCGTCGAGCACGTCGGCGGCCGCGCCGCCGGCCAGCACGTCGTCCGCCGCATGATCGAGCAGGCCCGCGTACAGCGGGCTGCCCAGATGCCGGCATGCCACCGCCTGCCGGCGCAGCCGCCGGGCGGTCCGCTCGATGGGCGTGTCCTGCTGGCCACTGCCGTCCACGCCGCGACTATCCCGCGCCCAGCTCGCGGCCCCGGTCGCGGGCAGCCTCGATCGCGGCCAGGAAAGCCGCCCGCACCCCGTGCCGCTCCAGCTCCCGGATGGCGTTGATCGTGGTGCCGCCGGGGGAGGTCACGGCCTCGCGCAGGATCACCGGATGCTCGCCGGTGTCGCGCAGCATGGTCGCGGCGCCGTAGACAGCCTGCTTGACCATCTCGAACGCGGTGCTGCGCGGCATGCCGAGCAGGATCCCGGCATCCACCATCGCCTCGACCAGGAAGTAGACGTAGGCAGGCCCGCTGCCCGACAGCGCCGTCGCCGCGTCCTGCTGTGATTCGGGGATGCGCAGCACCTTGCCCACCGGGCGCAGCAGTTCCTCGGCGCGACGCAGGTGCTCCTCCGCCGCGTAGCTGCCGGGTGAGATCACGCTCATCGCCTCGTCGACCAGGACGGGCGTATTGGACATCACCCGGACGACGGGCACATCGCCCGGTAGCCGGCGCTCGATGAAGGAGGTGGTGATGCCGGCGGCCACGGAGATCACCAGGTTCCCGGCCGGCACGCTCGCCGCGATCTCGTCCAGCAGTGCCGCCATGTCCTGCGGCTTGACCGTGATCACCAGGGTGTCCGCCCTGGTGGCCGCCTCGGCGGCACCGAGCACCTCGATGCCGTACGCAGCCCGCAGCTCGCTGACCCGGTCGTCGCGGCGCGCTGCGGCCACCACCCCGGACGGTGACACGCCGGCCCGGAGCAGTCCTGAGATGAGCGCCTCGCCCATCTTGCCGGCGCCGAGAATTGCGATCACGATACGTGAGCCTAGCGGCCTCATGGGAAGCCTCGCTCTGGCGTGCTGGCGCCGCCGTGACACGGTCCGCCTCGTGCCGGGCGTAGGCGACGACCGGAGCCGAGGAGGCTCCGGTCGTCGCGTACTACCGGCGGATGTGCCTAGCCGTGATTCGAGGTCTCCAGGGGCTGACCCGTGACGGGGTCGAGGAACAATGTCCCGTCGTGGCCTCGGGAGTGACCGAAGTTGAACATGTTGCTGAGCGAGCCGGCGATCGCGTCGTAGGAGCCGCTGATCCTCGGCAGGTGCCAGTTGTCCTCAACGAATCTGATGATGGAACTCTGGTCGGTCAGGTTGTGCGCGACGAAGTTGTGCCTGGCCCACGCAGAGATGACCAGCAGCGGCAGTCGGGGCCCGTAGCCGCACCGGCCGTTCTGTCCGGCCAGCGGCGGGTGCTGCGTCGTGTCACCGCACAGGCCCAGGCCGCTGAGGAAGTCCTGCGGTCCGGGCGGCACGGCCACCGCCGAGGTGTTCGACGGGTTGTGAACGCCGCTGAATACGTGATCGTAGAAGCCGTCAGAGTCGTCGTAGGAGATGACCACCGCGGTACTGGACCAGTCCGGGGTGTCCTCCAGCGCGTTGATCTCGCTGACGATGAACTGCTGCTCGTCGTAGGGGTCAGAGTAGCCAGCATGGCCGTCCTGGTAGCCGGGTGCCTTCAGGAAGCTGACTGCCGGAAGGTGGTCGGGTGAGAGGAAGCCGTGGGCGATAGCGCCCACGAGCGCGTTGAAGTAGCTGGTGTCGTACTGGTGGTTCGCGGTGTTGAACTGGGGGACGCCGCCGGTGACGGTCTGGGTGTCGGTGCCGATCGCCGACAGCGATGCTGGCGGCAGGTGATGCGGGTTCGCTGTCGAGGCGTAGTACTGGAACGGCTCGTGGTGAGCGATGTAGTCGTCCTTGTTCCCGTAGTTGGTGGGCCCCGCAGTAGTGCCGCCGGTCCCCCCGACGGCCGGGCCGATCGGATGAACGGCGTTGCACAGGCCCTGGTCGCTGGCGGGCGCGGTAGCGAACTTGCCCTTGAACTCGTCGGGGATGAACGTGCTGGTGGGCTGAGGGCTGCTGGCGGTAGCTGCGGCGAAGCTGGTGGTGGGCTGGAAGCCGCCCTGGAACCAGCCCCAGCTCAGCCCGGCCGCGTTCAGCTCGTCGCCGATGTTCTGGCCGGTCATCGAGACCCCGTCACGGGTCGAGCAGTCGTCGTAGTAAGGCTGGGCGTCCTCGATCAGGGAGTTGCCGCCCTTGCCGTCACTGACGGTGTCTCCGTCGGTGGCGGCACCGTTGATCATGGTCCCGACACCGCCAGTGTCACCCGAGACGAGGTTAATGGCGCCCGGCCCGGACGGGCCGAACGTGGTGCCGAAGGAGTTATCGCTCATCGCGTAGTGCTGCGCGTAGTTCCACAGCCCCGTCACTGTGTTGCCGTCGTAGTAGTTCATGACGTCACTGGCCTTGCACGCCTGGCCGGGGCCGTTGGTGCCGGTCGCGGTGCCGACGGTGGTGACGAACTTGTCCATCTTGCCGCCGTCGAAAGCCAGCTGCTCCGCGTTGTAGTTGTGGTCCTGGTCGCACGTAAGAACGTCGTTGATGTTGGCCGGGTCAAGCCTGCGCGGGTTGACCTGGCTGCCGCCAGCATCTCGGTTGGGGTTGTTGGTCAGCAGGTTTCCGCTGCCTCCGGCACCGGGCGAGTCGGCGAGCCCGTTCACCCTGGGGGTACGGCGCGCCGCATGGAACCTCTGGCCGGAGGTGTTGGCCGCCTTCGGATAGGTGCCGAAGTAGTGATCGAAGGAGACGTTCTCCTGATAGATCACCACGAGATGCTTGATCGGCGTGGCCGTGGTCCCCGCGGCGCGGTGACCGGTGACCTGAGCTGCCCCCGCGCCCGCGGGCAGGCTGAGCGCAATGACCGTGCCGAGTGCCGTAGCTGCGCCGAGTACCAGTGCGCTGGGCAATGCCTTCCGCGATCTATACACAGCGGACGCCCCTTCGTCTCCTCTAACGGCGGCGATGCGAGCGCACCGCCAGACGAGCTGCAAGCTATCGGCAGCCGGTGAACGCGGACTGGCCATACGGGAAACAGGACGCCAAACCGCCCGGCCGCCGCTGCCGACAAACGATGTTATTCCGCCCGGACTTGCTGAGGGACTCCGACCCCCTGGTGGGCTTATCGCTCGCTGACCGGCCGCGGCGCCGCTGGTGCCCCGGCTGCCGTCCGCTAGCTGCGCGAGCTCAGCGAGCGCAGGAAGAAGGTGAGGTTGGCCGGCCGCTCGGCCAGGCGCCGGACCAGGTAGCCGTACCAGTCGCCGCCGTAGGGCACGTAGATGCGCACCCGCGAGCCGGTGCCCGCCAGCCGCAGCTGCTCGGCCGGGCGGACGCCGTAGAGCAGCTGGAACTCGAAGCTGGACGGGTCCCGCCCGGCGGCCGGCGCCCGCACGCCGGCAATCTCGATCAGCCGGCGATCGTGGGTGGCGAACATCGGGTAGCCGGCGCCGTCCAGCAGGATCCGCATGCAGCGGGCGTAGGAGCGGTCCACCTCGGCACGTGCCACGAACGCGACGTCCTCGGGCGCGCCGTAGGCGCCCTTGCAGAGCCTGACCCTGGATCCCGCGGTGGCCAGCGCCTCGCAGTCATCCGCGCTGCGCCGCAGGTAAGACTGGATGACGCAGCCGAGATCGGGGAAGTCGGAGCGCAGCTGCGCCAGGACCCGCAGCGTCGGCTCGACCCGGGTGTGATCCTCCATGTCGAGGGTGACCGTGGTGCCCGCGTTGCGTGCCGCCACGCAGATGCTGGCGATGTTCTCGGCCGCGGTCTTCTCGCCGTGCTCAGCCAGGCCCAGGCCCACCGCGGTCGGCTTCACCGACACCTCGGCCCGGCCGCGGCCCGCCAGCCCGGCATCCCCGAGCCGCCGGAGCAGAGCGATGTACTCCACGGCGACCGCTGCCGCCTGCCGGGGGTCGCCGGTGTCCTCGCCGAGATGATCCAGGCTGACGTCCAGCCCGTCTGCGAGCAGCTTGCTCGTCACCCGCAGCGCGTCATCGGCGCTGTCCCCGGCGACGAACCTGGTCACCATGTCGCGCGTCAGCGGCGCGGTGGTGATGATCTGGCGGACCCGTTTGCTGGCCGAGGCGGCCAGCAGCGCGCGGCGCAGCACTGCGGATGACCTCCGGGGGAATCGTCGTTGATCCTCCCGGCCAGGCTACTCGCGCGGCCTGGCGGTCAGGTCGCCGCGCGGCCGCCTGAGGCTGACCTTCACGTTGGCGCCCGCGTCGGGCGACACGATCACCTCCTGAGCCGCGGCGATCCCCGCGGCCGACAGCGTCGCCTCGACCGGCACGGTCCGCTTGACCAGGGCCAGCGCGATCGGCCCGAGCTCAAAGTGCCGCGCGGCCGAACCCACGAAGCCGACGCCCGCGCCGTCCAGCTCGACCGCGTCGCCGTGCGCGGGCAGCGCGTTTTCGCTGCCATCCAGGTTCAGCAGCACCAGGCGGCGCGGCGGATGACCGAGGTTGTGCACCCGCGCGACCGTTTCCTGGCCGCGGTAGCAGCCCTTGGCCAGGTGCACGGCGGAGCCGATCCAGCCCACCTCGTGCGGGATCGTGCGGTGATCGGTGTCCAGCCCCAGCCTGGCCCGGTGGCCGGCGATGCGCAGCGCCTCGTGCGCCCACATGCCGGCCAGCGTGGCGCCGCGCGCGCGCAGCGCATCGGCCGTCTCGGCCAGTCGGCCCCGCTCGACAACAAGATCCATTCCAAACGGATGCGTCATGGCCGCTGCCGTTCCCTCGCCAAGATCACGCCCGGCGTCAGGCCCCATGACCGTGAGCACGGCGTAGTCGCCGCTGACATCGGCCGGCTCGACCCGCAGCATGAAGCGCATCGAGGTAAGGAACTTCAGCAGCGGCTCTGCCGTACCGGGCTCGACGTGCGCCCAGGTAGCCGTGCCGTCATCGGTCAGGGTCAGCTGGTGCTCGATGTGCCCGTTCGGGCTCAGGATGAGCGCGTCGGCCGTCCGGCCCGGCTCGAGCTGCTCCAGGTGCTGGGTAGTGAGGCTGTGCAGCCAGGACAGCCGGTCCTGGCCGGTGATCCGCAGGACGTCACGGTGCGATCTGTCCACCACGCCGGACGACGCGGACAGGGCTCGCTGCTCGGCATACGGGTCGCCGTAGTGGAAGGCGACCCCGGCGTCGGGGCCTTCGGCGGGCACTGCGCCGGGGACGGCTAGAAGCGGGCTCTTCATACCTGCCAGGCTATGCGCTCCGCGCGGGCCCGTATCCGCGCCACCCCAGCCCCGCGCGCCCCGCCACGCCCGCCACTCCAGCCAGCATCCGCCGCCCCCGCCACGCCCGCCACCCCGGCCACGACCGCAGCGCCGACCGCGCCCGCCACCCCGCCGCGCCCGCCACTGCCCGCCACCCCGGTCGGCGCCATCGTGCCGCCGAATGCGACGTGGTTGTCCATCCACTGCTGAAACAGCAGCAGTAGAGTTCCATCCACGTTGCTGGCGCCCGGCTAAGTCAAGGTCTCGCTCCGGCACTCAGCGCACATGCCGAACACGGTCAGGTGGCCAACGTCCGTCTCGAAACCGTGCTCCGCATCGAGCGAGCTGACCAGGGACCGCACCGCGGCCGGGGCAACCTGAGTGACGCGCTCGCACTGCTGGCAGACGAGATGGACGTGCTGCGCGTCGGCGGCGAGGTGATAACGGGGGGCACCGTGCCCGAGGTGGGTATGGGTGACCAGGCCAATCTGCTCGAGAAGCTCGAGGGTGCGGTAAACGGTGGATACGTTGACGCCGCGCGCCGTCTGCCGGACGTTGGCGAAGATCTCTTCTGGCGTGGCGTGCTCGAGCTTGGTCACGGCCTCGAGGACGAGCTGGCGCTGCGGGGTAACGCGATAGCCGCCGGCTCTCAGCGTGTCGTCCCACTTTTGCGCCATGCGCCGAGTCTAGTGATGCTCCGAATAAAGGTGCTTGCCTCCGCGCTCAGAAGTGACGTAGCGTTCGGGCTAATGCGGGAAAGGAGGTGGTCCAACAGAATGCATAGATGTCGGACTCGCGAGGTGGCTGTCAGCTAGCCGCCGTCCCGTGGAGCGCTTCTCGCGGCATGCCGCGTAGCGCGCATCACCGGCCATGCACGGGCAGGCTGCCGTGAGGCAGCAGGCCTGGGCGCCGCAAGGCGGCGGTCGGCGAATACACGGCAGACACCGAACCCCCGGGCTGACCGGCCTTGTCCAGCCGGTCCCCGCAGCAAGCCGCACCAGGTGCGGTCAGCGGCGGGAGACGCCCGGGGGCTTTTTCTTGCGCTCGCCGCTGCCGCCTTGAGCGCACGAGCCCACATACCGATCGAACCGCCAACCTGCCGACCTTCCGCCAAAGCCGGGCGCTGCGGGGGTAGTGTGGCCAAGTTCCTCTTGATGGGTTACGTGCGCTATGCCCCTTTTGCGGATTTAATTGAGGAACCCATCCCCCGATGGACGAGGCTGTTGCAGGAAGGATCCACACGTTGAAGATGATCATCCGTGTCGCTGGTACAACGATCGCGGCGCTGGCCCTGATGGCCGGGACCAGCGCCTTCAGTTCCCAGCCCGCGGCTCGCCAGTCGCAGGCCCAGCACGCGAGCGCCCGTCAGGCGTCGCCGCGGCCGTCCACCCATCCGATGATCCCCGCCAGACTTCCGGCCGGTCGGGCCGCTGCTGCTAGCGCCATCGGCAACATCAAGACCGTAGGATCCACCAACTGGGCGGGTTACGCGGTCCACAAGAAGGGCGTCAAGTTCCGGAAGATCACCGCGACGTTCTTCGTGCCGTTCCTGAACTGCGCCGTGTCCCCGGGGAGCACGTTCTCCTCGGCGTGGGTCGGGCTGGACGGCTTCAGCAACGGCACGGTGGAGCAGGACGGCATCTCAGCCAACTGCCACGGCTCAACGCCGCAGTATGCCGCGTGGTACGAGACGTTCCCGAGTCCCGAAGTACAGACCAGGATCGCCATTCACCACGGGGACTCGATCACGGCCACGGTCACCTTCAGCCCGTCGACCAGCAAGTACCGGATGGCAGTCACCGACAACACCAACCACCACCACTTTGCGGTGTCCCGCAAGTGCAAGACATCCGTCTGCAAGCGCACATCCGCCGAGGTCATCAGTGAGGCGCCGACCATCATCACGAGCAGCGGCCCGACTCAGGCATCGCTGGCCGACTACGGCGCGGAGAGCTTCGCCTCCATCGCGATCACCAGCAGCACTGGCCGAAGTGGCGGGATCTCCTCCACGCACTGGAGTCCCACCAAGATCGTCGAGGTCGGGATCACCAGCCATGCTCCGATCGCCTTCCCCACATCGCTGCATGGCCCGTCGTTCGACAACTACTGGCTGGGCGAGAACTAGCTCCTGATGGCCCATGGGTCCCGGCAGCCGACCGGGAACCCATGGGTCGGCCGGGGGCACTGTCCAGGCCACGCCGGGCACTGTCCAGGCCACGCCGGGGCACTGTCCAGGCCACGCCGGGCACTGTCCAGGCCACGCCG
>Ga0209871_1000201_pt1 | contig 17752 bp, 18 predicted proteins | sample OrgsoiDNA2013045_FD_185795 | JGI IMG/M metagenome (GOLD analysis project Ga0209871, IMG submission 185795) | Permafrost soil microbial communities from the Arctic, to analyse light accelerated degradation of dissolved organic matter (DOM) -... | ecosystem: Environmental > Terrestrial > Soil >... | reverse complement strand
ATGACGTAGCAAATACTGGACGCCCGCCTTCGCGCGCGATGAGGGCTGGGGGTATGACGCGTTCACTTTGCGACAGATTCAATTTTCAAAGAGGGCGAGCTCGATTGGTGTAGCTCGCTCGATGTCCGCTACGACTCCGATCGCGACCAAATTCTGCTGCGCAGCGAAATGACGCGAAGTGCCCATAACAGAAATGTCGAAGATGCTGCGATGCGGCATCGGAACTTTCGTCCATCTGTAAGATTAGGTCGACTATGGGGACACGCGATCTCCCCACGAGGCGACATGCCCAAGTATCGCGTTTCGCACTTTGCGAGGCGCTCTGTCATGTCCGCTATTCACTTCCGTTCCATCAAGATTGCCCGCGATCCAACCCCCGGTGTTCTTGGCCGGGGGATCGTGACGTCGTGGCTGTCTGTCACTGCCGATTCAATCAGGAACTTTCAACCCTAGCGCAAACTGGGAGAGTGTGATGAAGGACAGGTTCGCAATTTTATTGATCGCTGCTCTATCGGGCACGCCAACTATCGCAAACTCTGCCGAAATCGATTGGAAAAGAGTCGATGAGGTACTCAACAAGACCGCTGTGGTCTCGGGAGACGTCCACCGTTACGGACTACCGCGTTCCGATCTTCACGTCACCCTTGACGGCGTGACCATCAAGCCCGCACTTGCTTTGGGTGGCTGGGTCGCATTCGCTCCCATGCACGGCGAGGCCATGGTCATGGGTGATCTGGTATTATTGGAAACTGAAATCACCCCCGTGATGACGAAATTGCTCGAGGGTGGTCTCGATATCACGGCAATTCACAATCATATTCTGCGGGCGTCGCCTGCAACGTTCTACATGCATGTCGGCGGGCACGGTGATCCGGAGAAAATGGCAACCCTGATTCGCTTGGCGCTTTCGTCAGCTAGCAAGACACCATTTGCTCCTCCCGCGACGACGGCAGGACCTGCACCTACCGTCGATCTGGACACCGCAAAGTTAGACGAGATCATGGGGGTTAAGGGCACAGCCAATGGCGGCGTGTACCAGTTCGGAGTGCCGCGCCGTGACCCGCCTACGGAAAGTGGGATGCAGGTAAACGCCGCGCTTGGCGGAGCTAATGCCATCGGCTTTCAGCCGACCGGCAACGGCAAGGCCGCGATCACGGGGGACTTTCTAGTAACGGGCAGCGAGGTCAATCCGCTCATCCGCGCGCTGCGTGCTGGTGATATCGAGGTAACGGCGATTCACAGTCATATGCTCGACGAACAACCGCGCATGTTCTTCATCCACTTTTGGGCCAACGACGACGCCGTCAAGCTTGCACACGGAATCAGAGCTGCGTTGGACAAGACTGCGGTGGAAAGCCAATGAAGGAGAAAGCTGGATCGCCGGTCGCTGCAAAAACCATAAGGAGCAAGTAATGAAGACCTCTCTCATAGCTTTAGCATTCGCCGCCACAGGCACGCTTGTCATCTCGACCGCCTCCGCTCAACAAGTGCGACACGGATCGATTAGCAAGATCGATGAGCCGAATGGGACCATAACCATTCAACAGACGCCAGACGGCACAGTCGGTACGAGCAATGCCGCGAGTTCCGATTTCAAGGTGCAAGATGGCTTGTTGTTCAATGCTCTGCGTGCAGGCGACAAGGTGACATTCACCGTCGACGACATTAACGGAGCAAAGACTATTACGAAGCTCCAACAAGAATAGAACCCGATTTCGGCGCGCTTTGCCGAATTGAGCGGCCCTACATACGCGAGCAGCCGTCATGATTTTTTGCAAGATCGGGACTGCGGTTTGGATAACAACGTCGACTGTGGCCATGGTTCAAACGGGCGGCTACCCCGCAAGCCCTTCGCACGGAATTGTCGGTGCTCCACGAGGAGCCCGGAGCGATCAAGTGCAATAGAATATGCGCGAAATTTGGGGAAACCTTCGGTGTTTCGCGCGTTTGCCAGAGGGGGAAACAACAGGAGGATCAGTTCATGCGAACCTCAATTCTCGCCATAATTGTCGCTTTTGGAACCACGATCGTCGTGCCAGCTCTGGCTCAGCAGCAGCCAACACCCGGCCAACAGGAGGAAGCGGATAAAGGCATCAAGACCCGCAACTCCGGAGAGTCCGGATATGTGAGCGAACAAGAAAAGCCGGGTGCTTCTAGCCATGCTCCCGGTCAACCGGATACGAAAAGCAACCTGACAACGACGGGTACGAGCAGTGGGACCCAGGACTCCGGAATCGCCGGAGATGTGAAGGTGCGCGAACAAGAACAAAAGCCTGCCTCTGAGACGGGCACGGTAAGTGGGACGAGCAACGCCCACAGTTCGGAAGCTCCCGGCAAATCCCGCTAGCAAGTGGCGCGCGGGCGGACGGTGTGGGCCTTACAGCCAACTGCAAAGCCGGCCTGGGCTTTGTGGGAGCCTGTGCGACGTCTGGACGCGCGCACCCCGGTTAGCGTGTGTTGATCCCGATCTTTGCTGGGACACGGACATGAGATTCCGCTTCATCGAAGATCGCCGCGCCGACTACCCGGTAACGATCCTGTGCAGCACGAATATTTTGAAATTTGCTGATTCGAAGCGTCGATGCGGCTATATAGCGGCCGTCGGGGCTATGTTGGAATATCAGATTGTTGGAGTATCACTTGTGAGTCAGACGGACAGAACGATGCGAATTGGTCGCAGGCCATTATTCGACCGACTCGCCGTCTTTCCTCGCCTAGGTTTGGCCAATCTGCCGACCCCACTCGAGCCGATGAAGCGACTGACGGCTCACCTCGGCGGACCGCGGCTCTGGGTCAAGCGCGAAGATGCTATTGGGCTCGGTTTTGGCGGCAACAAGTTGCGCAAGCTCGACTACGTCCTGCACGAAGCACTTTCGAGCGGCGCCGACACGATCGTCTCGGGTGGCGTCGTGCAATCGAACAGCCAGCGGCAGGTTGCGGCGGTTGCGGCAAAGCTCGGCCTCGCCTGCCATCTTGCGGTCTACCACGGCCGAATAGAACCGCCGACGCCGGAATACAAGACCTCGGGCAACGCGTTTCTCAATCGGCTGTTAGGCGCGCACCTCCATGACGTGCCGTGGACCGGTGACCGCAATGCAGCCATTCGCGCGCTCGTCGGCGATCTCGAAGCCCGGGGTCACAGGCCGTACTTTGTGCCATACGGGGTCTCGAATGCGCTCGGCGCAGTCGGTTATGCCATGACGATTTCCGAGATCGAACCGCAGGCGGCGCTACTCGGCTTCGCACCAACCGCAATCGTCCACTGCACCGGAAGCGGCGGCACGCAGGCTGGTCTCGTCGTCGGTGCAGCCGTGGCAATGCCAAACACGCGGATAGTCGGGATTGATATCGACGCCGAGCCTACGCGGGTGCGAGCCGATGTCGTGGCGCTTGCGCGAGAAGCGTCCAATCTGCTTGATGTTCCGTTCGACGAAGCAACGGTGGAAGTCGTCGCGGGGCATGCGGGACCTGCCTACGGAGTCCCGCACGAAGCCACCATCGAAGCGATCCGACTTGCAGGCCGGCTCGAGGCTCTTCCACTTGATCCGGTCTATTCAGGCAAGGGGCTCGCGGGCTTGATCGCCCTGATCCGCCAAGGGCGCTGGCGCAAGGACGAGGATGTTGTCTTCTTGCACACAGGCGGCGCGCCGGCGCTTTTCGCCTACCAGAGCGCACTCGGCATCTGAAACTGGACATCCTCCTCGCCGCTGTCCAGCGGCCCGCGCGTGAAGCAGCGATCCGCGATTGCCATCAGGGTGAATGTCCGCGGTGAGTCAGAACTCGGACTTCGGTATTGAGAGTCCGAACAAGCCCTATGGTGCAGGGCTGACTCTTGACTTAAAATGCCTGCCAGCTCAGGCGGCTAGCAGAACGGCGGCCTGATTATGCCGGAGGGCAGACCAGCTCAACCGTCTCCTGAACACCGTCGTCAGGAAAAACACCGCGAAGGACACCCGCATATGAAGGCGCTCGTGCTGGAACGAAAAGGTGAACTCTCGCTTCGCGACATTGATCTTTCGCTCGAGGTCGGACCGGACGATGTCAAGATCGCGATCCACACGGTCGGAATCTGTGGTAGCGACATTCACTATTACACACACGGGCGGATCGGGCCCTATGTGGTCGACGCGCCGATGGTACTGGGTCATGAGGCGGCAGGAACGATTGTCGAGGTTGGCAGCCATGTCGTCGGCCTGAAAATCGGCGATCGGGTCTGCATGGAGCCGGGAGTTCCCAATCTCGCGTCCCGTGCCTCGAAACTCGGGCTCTACAACGTCGATCCCGCCGTCCGCTTCTGGGCGACACCTCCAGTGCATGGCGTGCTGACGCCGTATGCTGTGCACCCGGCGTCGTTCACATTTAAACTGCCGGACAATGTCTCGTTTGCGGAAGGTGCGATGATCGAGCCGTTCGCGATCGGGATTCAGGCCGCCACGCGCGCGCGCATTGCGCCAGGGGATGTCGGCGCCGTGATCGGGGCGGGGCCGATCGGCATCATGGTGGCGCTCGCCGCACGCGCGGCCGGCTGCTCGCGCGTGTTCATTTCCGATCTGAGCCAGGAGAAGCTGACGATCGCCGGTCGCTACCAGGGTATCATACCGGTTCACGTCCCGACGCATGCCTTGGACGCGGTGGTGGCGCGCGAGACCGCGGGGTGGGGCGCCGACGCGGTGTTCGAGGCAAGCGGCAGCCCTCAGGCCTTCGACAATATCTTCGACGTGGTCCGGCCTGGCGGGGCGCTGGTGCTGGTGGGGCTGCCGGTCAGCCCGGTGCGGCTCGATATTCCTGCCGCGATCGCCAAGGAGGTGAGGATCGAGACGGTCTTTCGTTACGCCAACGTATTCGATCGGGCCATCGACCTGATTGCATCGGGAAAGGTCGACCTCAATCCGCTACTGACGAACACGTTTGCCTTCAAGGACAGTATCCGTGCGTTCGAGCTGGCTGCGTCCGGCCTGCCGAGCATCGTCAAAGTTCAGATCACCCTTCCCGACGAGCCGCATTGACGCCATGTGCAGACCAATCAACGATGCCTCACAGCAAAATGCCGATATGGCGGGATGATATCGACGCGCTCGCATTCCAGCCGGCCGATCACGAAGGCCTCTGCATGGTGCATCGCCGCGCGTTCCGGACGCTGCTGCGAGCTGTCCCGTCGCCGCGACAATGCGTGGACTTTTACCACAGCCATCAGGACGCGTTTCAGGCGGCGGCCCGCGCCAAGGTGGTTCGCGCCGGCGTTGCGGAAACCGCCAACTTTCACCTCACCAGCCGGGATGTGACCCGGCAGTTGAAAAATTAGGGTCGCGCCGGCCCGGGTTTTCGGCTAAACACGGTGATCTTCGACGAGGATCGACATGCAACAGTCCCAGACCGCCCATCTGCCCGCTATCGCCGCCGATTCGAGCGCGGTCGTTCAAGCCGTGCTGGCGATGGCCCTTGGCCTTTTCATTGTCGGCGTGGTCGGCTTCTCGCACATCAGCGCCGTTCATAACGCCGCGCACGATGTCCGCCACGCCAATGCGTTTCCCTGTCACTGACGGACCATGCCGGTTTTCAGATCTATCGTATTTTCGGCCGCGCTTGCCGGGCTGATTGTCGGCGCGGTGATTTCGGTTGCGCAGTTCGTCGGAACGGTGCCGCTGATCCAGAAGAGTGAAGTCTACGAACGCAAGGCCGCCGAGGCTCCGCCGGCCGCGCATGAGCATGTCGACGTCCCCCACGATCACGCCCTGGCTCACAACCATGAAAGCGAATGGGAACCCGAGGACGGGTTTCAGCGCAACGCCTTCACGGTCGCGGCCAATATCCTGACCGCGATCGGTTTCGCGCTACTGCTTACCGGGGTCTATGCGATCCGGGGCCGGCCGGTGACATGGCGGGAAGGCCTGCTGTGGGGGCTCAGCGGCTTTGTGGTGTTTACCGCGGCGCCCGGTCTCGGCCTGCCGCCGGAATTGCCGGGCATGCCGGTGGCCGAGCTGGCGGCGCGGCAGACCTGGTGGATCGCCACGGCAACTGCAACCAGCATAGGGCTTTGCCTGCTGGCCTTCCGCTCCGCAGCATGGGCTGCCGTACTTGGCCTAGGTCTGATTGCGCTACCGCATCTGATCGGCGCGCCCCTTGCGCCGGAATCCCACAGCGAGGTTCCGGCCGCGCTGTCGCACAGGTTCATCGTAGTGGTAACGCTCACGAGCCTGTTGTTCTGGGCCTTGCTTGGCGTTTCCACCAGCATCACCTTTAGACGTATCTCGCGCCGGTAGAAGACGTTGATGATGTGGCCGGAGCTTTATGCGCGCACCAAACCGTGCGTTTAAGCGAAGCAGGCGCGCACGGGAATATCAGCACCGAGTTCACCGCATCCGGTCCCTTGACGGCAGCGTTGCAAACCTCCCGCGATAGACCCGCGCAAAATGGCTGGCGTTGGCGAAACCGCATTCGGCGCCGATCTGGACAATCGGCAGGCTGGTCTGCCGCAGCAGCGCCTGGGCCTTTGTCAGGCGCAGCGCCAGGTAATGCTGGCCGATGGTGACGCCGAGGTGTTTTGCGAACAGCCGTTCGAGCTGGCGGACCGAAACGTGCGCGGCCTTCGCCAGCGCTGCTCGCGACATCGGGCTGGCGAGCTGCCGCTCCATGCTGCCGATCGCGGCAATCAGGCTTCGGTTATTGGTCCCGACACGCTCCAGCAGCGAGATGCGCTGCGTGCTGTCGCCGAGCCGGACCGCCGTCTGCAAATACCAATCGCTCACCCGCGCCGCGAGCGACTGGCCGTGATCCCGCCGGATCAGCGCATGCATCATGTCCAGCGCGGCCACGCCGCCGCCGCAGGTCAGACGTCCCCGGTCGATCTCGAACAACGTTCGCGTGGAGACGAGATCGGGAAACGCCTCGGTGAAGGCGGGCAGATGCTCCCAGTGAATGGTGCAGCGGACGCCATCGAGAATGCCCGCCCTGGCGAGGATGAATGGGCCGCCCGAGACACCACCGATCTCGCAGCCGGACCGCGCCAGCCTTCGCAACCAGGCAATGGCCTTGGCATCGTCGAACGCGGCCGGATTTCCTCCGGCGCAGACCAAAACGGTGTCGAACTTTATCTTGTCGGCAATGGTGTGATCGGCCGTCACCGACAGGCAGTTCGAGGCCGCAATGGCGCCGGCGCCGGTCGAGATATGGGACCATTCGTAGAGCGTCCGGCCGGCCAAAATATTCGCCGCCCGCAACGGCTCGACCGCGGACGCGAACGACATCAGCGCAAAATCGTCGATCAGCAGAAAGCCGAAGCGGTGCGGACGGGACATGGCGATGTCGCATTTAGAACATTTGATGTCGCTAACAGCGTATAGCCGGTTTTGTTTCCGCGCGAAAGTCGGCGTTCGAATCCAACCGGCCCGGTCGCACCATGCGCTATTCGCTGACATCCCTGCTGGTCAACGCGCTCGCCGGCCACAGGGGCTGGAAGCCGCAATGGCGCGACGCCGAACCCCGCGACGAATATGACGTAGTCATCGTCGGCGGCGGCGGTCATGGCCTTGCGACCGCCTATTATCTTGCGAGGGAGTACGGCATCACTGACGTCGCCGTGCTCGAAAAGGCATGGATCGGCGGCGGCAATGTCGGCCGCAACACCACGATCGTCCGCTCCAACTATTTACTGCCCGGCAACATCCCGCTTTACGAACTCTCGATGAAGCTGTGGGAAGGACTGGAGCGGGATTTCAATTACAACGCGATGGTCAGCCAGCGCGGCGTGCTGAACCTGTATCATTCCGACGGCCAGCGCGACGCCTATGCGCGGCGCGGCAACGCGATGCGGATTCACGGGGTCGACGCCGAACTGCTCGATCATGACGGCGTGCGAAGACTGTATCCCTTTCTCAATTTCGATAGTGCCCGGTTTCCGATCCAGGGCGGCCTGTTGCAGCGTCGCGGCGGCACGGTCCGGCACGACGCGGTGGCATGGGGTTATGCGCGCGGCGCGAGCGACCGCGGCGTCGATATCGTGCAGAACTGCGAAGTCACCGGCTTTGCCATTACCGATGGCCGCGTCACCGGCGTGCAGACGTCACGCGGGTCGATCCGCGCCAACAAGGTTGCGATCGCGGTCGCCGGCAGCAGTTCGCGCGTCGCCGCCATGGCTGGAATGCGGTTGCCGATCGAGAGCCATGTCATCCAGGCCTTCGTCTCGGAAGGGCTGAAGCCGATCATTCCGGGTGTCATTACCTTCGGCGCGGGGCATTTCTACATCAGCCAGTCCGACAAGGGCGGGCTCGTGTTCGGCGGCGACATCGACGGCTACAACTCCTATGCCCAGCGCGGCAACCTGCCCGTGGTGGAAGATGTCTGCGAAGGCGGCATGGCGTTGATGCCGGCGATAGGACGGGCGCGCATCCTGAGAAACTGGGGCGGCCTCCTGGACATGTCGATGGACGGCTCGCCGATCATCGACCGCACGCCGACGCAAGGGCTCTATCTCAACGCCGGCTGGTGCTATGGCGGCTTCAAGGCCACGCCCGGATCCGGATTTGTCTTCGCCCATCTGATCGCGCGTGACGCGCCACACCCGGCGGCTACGCACCTGCGTCTCGACCGGTTTCGCACCGGGCACCTCATCGACGAAAAGGGCCAGGGCGCCCAACCGAACCTGCATTGAGGCGCCATGCGTATCCCCTGCCCGTTCTGTGGACCCCGAGACGCAGCCGAATTCAGCTATCTCGGCGATGCCGCGCCAAAGCGGCCCGACACCGCCATCGCCAGCGCCGACATCGAAGCGGCGCTGTACGACTATGTCTATCTGCGTGACAACCCGGCGGGGCTCCTCAGGGAATACTGGTATCACGGGTCCGGCTGTCACGGCTGGCTCGTGGTCGAGCGCGATACCCGCACGCATCGGATCATCGCAGCGTCGATGGCGCAGGCGGAGCCGTCGCCATGAGCGGCCCCCGACGTCTGGCGAACGGTGGCCTGATCGACCGGACCAAAACCATCCGCTTCAGCTTTGACGGCAACCCGCTGCAAGGTTTTGGCGGCGACACGCTGGCATCGGCGCTGATGGCCAATGGCGTGCGGCTGGTCGGCCGCTCCTTCAAGTATCATCGGCCGCGCGGGATTTTCTCCGCCGGCCCCGAGGAGCCGAACGCGCTGGTCGAACTGCGCTCGGGCGCGCGCCGCGAGCCGAATACCAAGGCGACCACGGTCGAATTGTTCGACGGGCTGGAGGCCACCAGCCAGAACCGCTGGCCGTCGCTCGCCTTCGATATCCACGCCATCAACCAGCTCGCGGGCCCGCTGCTGGTGACCGGCTTTTACTACAAGACCTTCATGTGGCCGGCGGCGTTCTGGGAGAAAATCTATGAGCCCGCGATCCGCCGCGCCGCGGGCCTCGGCCGCCTCAGCGGCGAGGCCGATCCCGACACCTACGAAAAAGCCTATGCGTTCTGCGACCTGCTTGTGATCGGCGCGGGTCCGGCTGGATTGGCCGCGGCCTTGACCGCCGGGCGCACCGGTGCGCGCGTCATTTTGGCCGAAGACGATTTTGTTCTCGGCGGACGGCTCAATTCGGAGACGCATGAGATCGACGGCGCGCCGGGCACGATCTGGGCGAAGCGCGTGGAAGAAGAGCTCGAAACATTGCCGAATGTGCGCGTCATGCGGCGCATGTCGGTGTTCGGCACCTATGATGGAGAATACGGCGCGGTCGAACGGGTCGCCGATCATGTTCCGGTGCCGCCGGCCTTCACACCGCGGCAGCGGCTGTGGAAGATCGTCGCCCGCGAAACCATCCTTGCCATGGGCGCCGTGGAGCGCGGAATCGTGTTCGGCGGCAACGATACGCCCGGCGTCATGCTGGCGTCGGCGATGCGCACCTATGTCAACCGCTTCGCGGCAGCGCCGGGCCGGCATATCGCGGTCTTCACGGCCAGCGACTATGGCTGGCGCACCGCCCTCGACCTTGCGAAGGCCGGCGTGACGGTGGCATGCGTCGTCGATACCAGGACGAAAGTCGCACCGGAGGTGGTTGCGCTCGCCGGCGATGCGCCGGTTTTTCTCGGCGGACGGGTGACCGATGCCCGTGGCGGCCGCGCGCTGAAATCGATCGCCGTCCTGGACGCGACCGGCAATCGAAGGACGATTGCGGTCGATGCCCTCGCCGTTTCCGGCGGCTTTAATCCGGATATCGCGCTATCGACCCACCTCGGCTCAAAGCCGGCATGGTCGGAGCCAAAGGCCGCGTTCCTGGCCGCCCAATTGCCTGACGGCATGGCCGTCGCGGGTGCCGCGGCCGGCCACTGGACTCTCGCCGAGGCCCTGCACGATGGAACGGTGTTGGGGGCCGACGCCGCGGCGCGCGGCGGCCGCCGGCCGCAGGGCATGTTGCGTTACCGCACCAGCGACGAGCATTACGCGGTGAACGCATTCTGGCACGTCGCGGAGTCGCGCAAGAAGGCGTTTGTCGATCTGCAGAACGACGTCACCGACAAGGACGTCGCGCTTGCGGCACGGGAAGGATTTCGCTCGGTCGAACATCTCAAGCGCTACACCACGCTCGGCATGGCGACCGACCAAGGCAAGACCTCCAACGTCAGCGGGCTCGCCATCATGGCCGAACTCACCGGGCGCACCATTGTCCAGACCGGCGTGACGCGGGCGCGGCCGCCGCATGTGCCGGTCGCCATCGCCGCGTTCGCGGGCCTCCACACCGGCCGGCATTTCAAGCCGACCCGCCTCACCTCAGGGCATGGCTGGGCCGCCGCCCAGGGCGCGACCTTCGTCGACGCCGGACCGTGGCTGCGCGCGCAATGGTTCGCGCAGGCAGGCGAGACCGATTGGCTGCAGAGCGTGACGCGCGAAGTCAGGACGGTCCGCTCGGGGAGCGGATTCTGCGATGTCTCGACGCTTGGAAAGATCGCGTTGATGGGCCCCGACGTCGGCGCGTTGCTCGATCGCATCTACATCAACACGTTCTCGACGCTGGCGGTCGGCAGGGTGCGTTACGGCGTGATGCTGCGCGAGGACGGTTTTGTGATGGACGACGGCACCACGGCGCGGCTTGGCCCCGATCACTGGGTGATGTCGACCACCACGGCGAATGCCGGCAAGGTGATGCAGCACCTCGCGTTCTGCCATCAGGTGCTGTGGCCGGAACTGGACGTGCAGATGGTGTCCGTGACCGAGCAATGGGCGCAATACGCCGTCGCCGGCCCGCGATCGCGCGAATTGCTGCAGCGCCTGCTCGGCGATGCCGCCGATCTTTCCAACGCGGCGTTCCCCTATCTGGCCTGCGCCGAGTTTCGCCTCGGGCAAATTCCGGCGCGCCTGTTCCGCATCTCGTTTTCCGGCGAGCTTGCCTACGAGATCGCAGTCCCTGCCGGATACGGCGGCGCGCTCGCGCGCAGGCTGGCCGACGCCGGCCGCGAATTTGGTGCTACGCCCTACGGCACCGAGGCGCTGTCGGTCATGCGCATCGAAAAGGGACATGTCGCCGGCAACGAACTCAACGGCCAGACCGTCGCAGGTGATCTCGGCCTCGGCCGCATGATGTCGACCAAGAAGGATTTTGTCGGCCGCCTGATGGCCGCGCGGCCCGCGCTGGTCGATCCGCAGCGGCCGAGCCTGGTCGGGCTGAAGCCGGTCCAGTCCGGCGATCGCCTTCGCGCCGGCGCCCACTTCATGGCACGCGGCGTTGCGCCGGCGCCCGAAACCGACCAAGGCTACATGACCTCGACGGCCTTCAGCCCGACGCTCGGCCACTGGATTGGACTTGGCCTGCTCGCGCGTGGGGCGCAGCGGATCGGCGAGTTGATCCGCGCCTACGATCCGGTGCGATCCGGCGACGTCGAGGTCGAGGTCGTATCACCGGTATTCGTCGACCCCGCGGGAGTTCGCGTTCGTGCGTGACCTGGTCCATGAAAGTGCCTTCGCCGGCCTGCGCGCGGCCGGCGCAGGCGATGGCGTCGTCGCCGTCGAACGGGTGGGCCTGGCGATCGCCACCGTGATCCAGCGCCGAGTTCAATCGCGCGAACTTTCCGCGACCGTGACCGCGAATTTTGCCATCGATTTGCCGGCCGGGGCGGAATGGACGGCGAACAATGGCGTTGCCTGGCTCGGAACCGGACCGGGCAAATGGCTCGCCCTCAGCGAGGCACGCGAAACGGAATTCGTGGGCAAACTCAAAACGAAGCTTGGGGAATTTGCCTCGGTGGTCGAACAATCGGACGGCCTTGGTGTCCTGCGGCTGACCGGTCCGGCGTTATTCAGGACGCTGGAAAAGGGCGTCCAGCTGGATCTCGCGCCGGGTGCCTTTCCAACCGGATCAGTCGCCGTCACCAGCATTGCGCATATCGGCGTGACCTTGTGGAAGGTGGACGATCAGCCGACGGTCGATGTCGCCGTGGCCAGAAGCCTCTGCAACAGTTTCCTGCATTGGCTGGAGGCATCGGCGGCGCCGTACGGCCTGACGGCGCTTGGCGAACAAGGCTGAATTATCGTCGGCGGTCATGCGGGATGTGTTAGGGAGGAAAATGCTTCACCAGGGAATCTTCGATGAAAAGGCAATCCAAGCCACCGCTCGCGGAAATGGGCCGCGACCAGGCTGATTATCGGACCGGGTCAAACGCGCCGCATGAGGGCGTACGGAGCCTGGAGCGCGCACTGGGCGCCAAGATCCGGGTGATCCGGCGCGAGAAAGACCTGTCGGTGCTGGATCTGTCCAATGCATCGAACATATCCGCGGGCATGCTGTCGAAGATCGAGAACGGCCAGATCTCGCCGTCGCTTTCCACGCTGCAATCGATTGCGAGCGCCCTGAACGTGCCGCTCAGCCTGTTGTTCGCGGCGTCCGAAGAGCGGCGCGACTGCTCCTTCGTGCGCGCCAGGCAGGGCGTCGTGATCGAACGGCGCGGCACCAAGGCCGGGCATGTCTATCAACTGCTTGGACATGTGATCGGCGGCGACGTGGTGGTCGAACCCTATTTGATCACGCTCAAGGAGGATGCCGAGGCCTTCACCGCCTTTCAGCACGCCGGCATGGAATTCATCTACATGCTGACCGGCGAGGTGATCTATCGCCATGGCGACAAGACCTATCGGCTGCGTCCGGGCGACTCCATCCTGTTTGATTCCGGCGCATTGCATGGTCCCGAGACGCTGCTCAAGCGGCCGATGACCTATCTGTCGATCATCGTTTACTCGAGAAGCTGAAGGCCCCGACGGTTCTGCCAGTACAAGGGCACCATATGCTTACTTTCTTATCAGGAAAATAACATTCCTCTTGGTTGACGAACGCCGTTTGCCCCGTCTAGAGTTGGTCCCACCAAAGGATCAAGCCCATGTGCGGCATTGTAGGACTGTTTCTGAAGAACAAGAACCTTGAACCCGCGCTCGGCGACCTGCTGTCGCGCATGCTGGTGACGATGTCTGCGCGCGGCCCCGACAGCGCCGGCGTCGCGATCTATGGCGCTGGAGATGACGACAAGGTCAAGCTGACGCTGCGCGTGACTGACGCAACCTCTATGGACGACCTGAGAAGCGAACTTTTCGCCGTGGTGACGTCGGCGTTCGACATCAGCATCAGGTCCAGTCACGTCGTGCTGTCGGTTTCGCGCTCGGACGCCGCGACCGTGATCCACTGGCTGAAGACCCATAAAAGCGATCTGGAACTCGTCAGCGTCGGCGAGAACATGGAGATCTACAAGGAAGTCGGCCTGCCGGAACATGTGGTCCGGGTATTCGGTCTTTCCGGCATGAGCGGCACCCACGCCATCGGCCACACCCGCATGGCCACCGAATCGGCCGTCACCACCAACGGCGCCCATCCGTTTTCGACCGGCGAGGATCAGTGCCTGGTCCACAACGGGTCGCTGTCAAACCACAATGCCGTCCGCCGCACGCTGCGGCGCGAGGGCATGGCGTTTGCAACCGAGAACGATTCCGAGGTCGCGGCGGGTTACCTGACGTGGCGGATGCGCCAGGGCGCGAGCCTGCGGGACTCGCTGTCGTCCAGCCTCGATGACCTCGACGGATTTTTTACCTTCGTGGTCGGCACCCGAAACGGCTTTGCCGTCTTGCGGGATCCGATCGCGTGCAAGCCCGCTATCATGGCGGAATCCGATGACTATGTCGCGTTCGGGTCCGAGTACCGCGCGCTGTCGGTGCTGCCAAACATCGAAAAGGCGCGCGTCTTTGAACCCGAGCCCGCGACCGTTTATGCGTGGGAACACCGGTAATGCCGACGCACGATCTGAACGTCACCGCGGTGCGGGCGCTCAACGAGGCACTGCATCGGCTCTCCCCCGATACCAACGAAACGTTCTGGCAAATCGAGAACCCGCAAGGCAAGCACGCGATCGGCGTCGGCATCGATGCCCCGGTCGAGGTCGAGATCAACGGCCATGTCGGCTATTATTGCGGCGGCATGAACAAGCGGGCCAGATTGCGGATTCGCGGCAATGCCGGCACCGGCGTGGCCGAAAACATGATGTCCGGACTGGTTCACGTCATGGGCGATGCCAGCCAGTCGGCCGGCGCCACCGGTTGCGGCGGCCTGTTGATCATCGACGGCGACGCCGCCGCGCGCTGCGGCATTTCGATGAAGGGCATCGATATTCTCGTGAAAGGCTCGATCGGCGCCATGAGTGCCTTCATGGCGCAGGCAGGATGCCTGGTCGTGCTCGGCGATGCCGGCGACGCGCTCGGCGACTCCATCTATGAAGCGACGATCTTCGTGCGCGGCGAGGTCAAAAGCCTCGGCACCGACTGCATTGAAAAGCCGATGACGCCAGACGATCGCAATCGTCTGGCCGACGTGCTGCGCCGCGGCGGTCTCAATGGCGAGGCCGGGGTCGGCGACTTCCGGATGTATGGATCGGCCCGCCGCCTGTATCATTTTCATATCGACAATATCGCATCCTACTGAAGGGAGAATTCATGGCCGTGCCTCCCGTCAGAACCGAACCGCGGTTTTCGTCGACGTTCGACCGCTATACGATCTCGGAAATCCAGCGCGCCGCGGCGACCGGCATCTACGATATCCGCGGCGGCGGCGCCAAGCGCAAGCTTCCCCATTTCGACGACCTTTTGTTTCTCGGCGCCTCGATCTCGCGCTATCCGCTCGAAGGCTACCGTGAGAAGTGCGGCACCGACGTCGTGCTGGGGTCGCGCTTCGCCAAAAAGCCTATTCATCTCAGGACGCCGGTGACGATCGCCGGCATGAGTTTTGGCGCGCTCTCGGGGGCTGCCAAGGAAGCACTCGGACGCGGCGCCTCCGCGGTCGGCACCAGCACCACCACCGGCGACGGCGGCATGACGGCGGAAGAGCGCGGCCATTCCTCGTTGCTGGTCTATCAATATCTGCCGTCGCGCTACGGCATGAATCCCGACGATTTGCGGCGCGCCGACGCCATCGAGATCGTGATCGGGCAAGGCGCCAAGCCCGGCGGCGGCGGCATGCTGCTGGGCCAGAAAATATCCGAACGGGTGGCGAAGATGCGGACCCTTCCGGAAGGCATCGACCAGCGCTCGGCGTCGCGGCATCCGGACTGGACCGGCCCCGACGATCTAGAAATCAAGATCGAGGAACTTCGCGAGATCACCGACTGGGAAAAGCCGATCTACGTCAAGGTCGGCGCCAGCCGCCCCTATTACGACACCGCGCTTGCGGTGAAGTCCGGCGCCGACGTGGTGGTGATCGACGGCATGCAGGGCGGCACGGCGGCGACGCAGGAAGTCTTTATCGAGAACGTCGGCATCCCGACGCTGGCAGCGATCCGGCCCGCGGTGCAGGCGCTGGAGGAACTCGGCATGCACCGCAAGGTGCAACTGATCGTCTCCGGCGGCATCCGCAATGGCGCCGACGTGGCCAAGGCGCTGGCGCTTGGCGCCGATGCCGTCGCCATCGGCACCGCGGCGCTGATCGCGCTCGGCGACAACAATCCGCAGCTGGAGGCGGAATACCAGGCGCTCGGCACCACCGCCGGCGCCTATGACGACTGGCACGAAGGCCGCGATCCCGCCGGGATCACGACGCAGGATCCCGAACTGGCGAGGCGGCTCGATCCCGTGCTCGGCGGCCGGCGATTGGCCAATTTTCTCTCGGTGCTGACGCTGGAAACCCAGACCATCGCCCGCGCCTGCGGCAAGAGTCACGTCCACAATCTTGAACCGGAAGATCTCGTCGCGCTCACGGTGGAAGCCGCCGCGATCGCCCGCGTCCCGCTGGTCGGCACCGATTGGATCCCCGGTCAAGTCAGGTACTGACGCCCCCTTCCCATGGTCATCAAGAGGACCCCATGACAATCGATCTCGTGCAGGCGGCCAAGGAAAAGGGCATCAGATACTTCCTGATTTCGTTCACCGACCTGATGGGGACGCAGCGTGCCAAGCTGGTGCCGGCCGAGGCGATCGGCCAGATGGTGAAAAGCGGCGCCGGCTTCGCAGGCTTTGCGACCTGGCTCGACATGACGCCCGCGGACCCCGACATGTTCGCGATTCCCGATTCCAGCAGCCTCGTTCAGCTGCCCTGGAAGCCGGAAGTCGGCTGGCTTGCCGCCGACCCCTGGATGAACGGCAAGCCGGTCGAACAGGCGCCGCGAAACCTGCTCAAGAGAGTGAAGGCAAAGGCCGCGGAAAGCGGCATGCAGCTCAAGAGCGGCGTGGAATGCGAATTCTTCCTGATCTCGCCTGACGGTACCGGCATCAGGGATAGCGCCGACCGGCAGGCCAAGCCTTGCTACGACCAGTCCGCGCTGATGCGGCGCTATGACGTCATCAGCGAGATCTGCGACGGCATGCTCAAGCTCGGCTGGAAGCCGTACCAGAACGACCATGAAGATGCCAACGGCCAGTTCGAAATGAACTGGGAATATGATGACGCGCTGGTCACGGCGGATCGCCACGCGTTCTTCAAATACATGGTGAAGTCGATCGCGGAAAAGCACGAGATGCGCGCGACCTTCATGCCAAAGCCGTTCTCGCATTTGACCGGCAATGGATGCCACATGCATGTGTCGCTGTGGAAGGGCGCCCAGAACCTGTTCGAGGATGAGCAAGGCGAGCTCGGCGTCTCCGCGCTCGGCTACCACTTCATCGGCGGCATCATTCATTCCGCCGACGCGCTGGCCGCGATCCTCAATCCGGCGGTCAATTCCTACAAGCGGATCAACGCGCCGCGGACGCTGTCGGGCGCGACCTGGTCGCCGAATTCAGTGACCTATTCGGGCAACAACCGCACCCACATGATTCGCATTCCGGAAGGTGGACGATTTGAACTTCGCCTTGCCGACGGCGCCGCCAATCCCTACGCCATGCCGGCGGCAATCCTGGCGGCGGGCCTGGACGGCATCAACGCCAAGCGCGACCCAGGCAAGCGCCTCGACATCAACATGTATACCGATGGGCATCTGGCGGGTGAGGTCAAACGCCTGCCGCTCAATCTGCTCGACGCGCTGCGGGCGCTGCAGGCCTCAAAACTCCTGAACGAAAGCCTCGGCGAATACGTGCCGGCCTATCTCAAATTGAAGCACCAGGAATGGGATGATTTTTCGCGGCATCTGACCGACTGGGAGCGCGACGCCACGCTCGATTGCTAAAGCACACGTCGGATGGAGATGGCCGGGAAAAATCCCGGCCATCTGTTGCCATGCCGACGCCGAACCTTCGCTCCGTATCATTCAGCCGGCGCCGCGAGCGGTGTCTCCGGGTGCGAGACATACTCGGTACTGGCGCCGAACTTTTCAACCGCGAGAAATCCGACAGCCATCAC
>Ga0209871_1000200_pt1 | contig 17776 bp, 14 predicted proteins | sample OrgsoiDNA2013045_FD_185795 | JGI IMG/M metagenome (GOLD analysis project Ga0209871, IMG submission 185795) | Permafrost soil microbial communities from the Arctic, to analyse light accelerated degradation of dissolved organic matter (DOM) -... | ecosystem: Environmental > Terrestrial > Soil >... | reverse complement strand
CGCTAGCATCGGCCCTGGTCACCGCCCCAGCACCGCTGCGCGACCAGGTGCGCCATATCCCGCCTGAGCGCCGGGCCCGGGCATGGGCGGAGCTGATCTGCCCGCCAGCCGCTGACCGGCTGACCCGCGTCGTACACCAGACCCTGATCCGCCTGGGCCTGAGATGATCTTGTGCGTGCCGCGGCGAGGGTGCTGCGCTGGCTGTCTGGCCTGGATCAGGGTGCGGGGGATCGCCGTGCCGGTGATGAGGCGGCTGGCGCTACGTGGACACCTGCGGGAAGCCGACCGGGCTGCGGTTGCCGTCCTGGTCCACGGCGCGCAGGCCGAACTGGACGTTGTCCTTGGAGATGTTGAGCGTGACCGTGGTGACGTTGCCGACGGGTATCGCGCTGGTCCATTCCGGCGACGTGGTCTCGCGCTGCACGACCTCGTACCCCGTCAAGTTGGATTCGGGGTTGGCGTCCCAGCTCAGCATGGTGAGGTTAGTACCGGACAGGGTCCCTGGCGGCGTCGTGTGGATCAGCACGTTCTTGGGCGTGCTGGGGCTGGTCGCTAGCGCCCACAGCGCGGCCGCGTTCACGCGCGCTACCCGGGCGACGTAGTTGAAGTCCACGTACCGGATCAGGTCGCCGAACTGCACGCCGTTAACGACCTGCGTGTTCTGGTGCTCGTGGTTGAAGTTCTCCCGCGGCTCGGTGAACCTGGCCGCCGGGTAGCCGTGCCCCTGGAACGAGAGAGAGTCGGTGCCGCGCAGGTACCGGTCGCGCCGCCAGATCAGCCGGACGTTCATGCCGGTCAGCTCGAGCGGCGCCACTTCCCGGACGAACCGGCCAAGCTGACGCGATTTCCCGTCGTTCTCGCCGCCGACCGACTGCATAATCGAGATGTCACCTGCGGTCGCGTTCGTCGGGATGCCCTCCAGGAACATGCGCACCGTGAATGGGTCGGGCCTGGTCCCGTCGTGGGCCTGGCTGGCGCCGACGATGTCGTTGCTGAACATGCCCTGGACGTCGGCGCTGGCCGTCGCCATCTGCTGCGCCATGAAACTCGAGCCGTAAAGTCCCTGCTCTTCTCCGGCGACGGTGGCGAACACCAGGGTGCCGGGGAACTGGCGCGTGGCGAACACCCTGGCGAGTTCCAGCACGGCCGCGACACCCGAGGCGTCGTCGTCGGCCCCAGGTGCGTCGCTGGTGAAGTCCAGCACGTCGGTCACCCGCGAGTCCAGGTGCCCGGTCACGACGTAGTACCGCTGCGGGGACGCCGTCCCCTGCAGCGTCGCGATGACGTTGGTGATCGTGGTAGGCACGGGGATCCGGTTCGAGACCGGCTGCACGAATGTCTGCTGCTGCACCGTCATGCGTCCCGATGAGGTGGCCGCGATGGCCTGCATCTGCTGGTTGACCCAGGCCGTGGCCGCGCCGATGCCGCGCACCGGGTCGGTCTGACTGGAGGCAGTATGCCGGGTGCCGAACTGAGTCAGCCGGAGGATGGTGGCCTGGATGCGGCCCGGGTCGATCTCACGCAGCACGGCCCGAAGATCATCGGAGTGGTTACGCCGGGTCAGGGCCGGCGCGCGGTCGGCCATTGCGGCGCTGGCCGGTGCGGCGCTGGCCGGTGCGGCACGCGAGACGATGGGAGCAGCGACTGCGGTAACGGCCGAGGCGGACAGAAACGCACGGCGGCTGGTGCCTTTACGATCTTGAACGTCATTGTTCTCCATGCCCAGAATCAATGACAGACCATGCCCAAAGTCAAGCGTTTTGTCATGGCCAAATCGTGATCATTCACCCAGGATCCAGGAGGCGATTGCGCCCAGGTCATGAGTCGCGCTACGCCAAGGGAGTGACGTTAAGGCGGCAGCCCAGGTCAGACCGGCCAGCCGCGTGAACGCTGAGCTGGAGCGCCTACGGGAACTTTTGCGTCAGCACGGCATCGAGGGGCGCATAGTCAGCCTCCCACGGTCTGGCAGCTAGCCGGATGGCTGTCCGGCGAAACCCGTACGCTGACAGGCCGCCGGTGTGCCCGTGGTGGCCATCGAGCACGTTGGCAGCACCTCTGTCGACGCCAATCAGGTGCCATCGCACGATGCGAGGACCGCGTTCGAGGACGTGGAGAGCATGGCGGCGGGCCCAGGTGGCCTCAGCACGCTGTACGCGGCGCTATGGCATCGGCCTGCCAACGGCCAGGGCTCCTCTCAGATAGTGACACGGCCCGCCCGAGCGGCCACCGCCTGTCGCGGCTCCGGTGCAGCTTGAAGACGAAGAACCCGGCCAGCACCACGCCTATGACAGCAGCGATGATCGCTCGCGGGATACCGTACCCGGAGTTCATCAGGTCCAGGCAGACGTTGACCCCGAGCCAGGCGGGGAAAGCGACGAGCACGTACAGCGCGATCACCAGCGGCCCCCAGTGGCGGTCGGCGAAGGCCGCCTCTCGGGCCGTCGGCCCCCCCGTGCGCAGGACGGCGTCCGGACGGGCTCAGGTAGTGTTGCCGTGTCCAGCAGCGGAGGTACCGAGGAGGTGAGACCCATTACCGCCAGTTCAGGCCGGGTGCTCTCACCTCACGGCCGCGAGGTCCGTACATAGGTGACCGGGAGAGCGCCCATCGGCATCCAGGAAGGCGCTCTCATGTCAGCTGCTCTGTCATCTTCCTCTCGATCCGCTATTGTCATCAGGCTCCGGGCCGCCGGCTGTGTCTTCGCCGAGGACGAGGCGCAGTTGCTCATCGCCACGGCTCGGACGCCAGCCGAACTCGCCGCCATGGTGGACCGGCGAGCCGACGGCCTGCCCCTGGAGCACGTCCTTGGCTGGGCTGAGTTCTGCGGCCTGCGGATGGCCGTGGACGCCGGGGTCTTCGTGCCTCGCCGCCGCACCGAGTTCCTGGTCCGCCAGGCCGCTGCCATGGCCAGGCCAGGAGCTGTCGTGGTTGACCTGTGCTGCGGCTCGGGCGCGGTGGGCGCGGCGCTGGCCGGCGCGCTGGGCGGGGTCGAGCTGCACGCCGCGGACATCGACCCGGCCGCCGTGCGGTGCGCCCGCCGCAACGTCGCTGCCGCCGGCGGTCAGGTGCACGAAGGTGACCTGTATGGGCCGCTGCCCGCCACGCTGCGGGGCCGGGTTGATGTCCTGGTCGCCAGCCCGCCCTACGTGCCCGCTCAGGAGGTGGGGCTGCTGCCCAGGGAGGCGCGCGTGCACGAGCCGCGGGAGGCGCTCGACGGCGGCGCGGACGGGCTTGCGGTCGTCCGGCGGGTCGCCGCCGGGGCGCCGCTATGGCTGGCAGCGGGCGGCCGGCTGCTGGTCGAGACCAGCGAGCGCCAGGGACCGCAGACCGCCGAGATCCTCGCTCGCAGCGGGCTGATCTCGCGGGTGGCCTGTTGCGAAGAGCTGAACGCCACCGCCGTCATCGGGATCATGCCCGAGCCGCCCGGGCCGTCCTAGCACCGTTTCTCCCTGCTGCTGGGCTTTACCAGGGGCAGATGGTGCTGCAACTGGGGCCGGGAGAGCTCCAGCCATGTGTCGAGTACCTCGGACTCGGCGTAGTCCGTGTCGACCAGGAACAGCCCGCGCGTCGGGCAGGTGGCGCCGAGCTCGACCAGCACGGGCTTGAGCAGCATGTCCGCGGCCAGCGAGTGACGCCAGTCGCCGCCGAGCATGAGGGGCACCGCGGTCACCCCGGCCAGGGCCCCGCCGGAGATCCGGTCGAGGAACAGCTTCAGCAGCCCGGTGTAGGTGGCCTTGTAGGTGGGACTGGCGACGATCAGCAGATCGCTGGCGGCCACGGCCGCGATGGTCTCGGCGACCTGCTGGTCGGCCCAGTCCAGCAACGCCGCCCCGAAGTCAACCAGGTCCACGCTCAGGTCGGCTGGCTGGCCGGCGAGCTTGCCGGCGACCAGGTGAGCGGCCTGCCACGTGCGGGAACGGGGCTTGGGGTTGCCGACGACGATCGCGACGCTCACCGGGCCGCCCACTCGTGGGCCAGCAGCTGATAGGACCGGACCCGGTCGGCATGGTCGTGGGTGATCGTGGTGATGATCAGCTCGTCGGCACCGGTCGCGTCCTGCAGTTGCCCGAGCTGATCGGCGACCTGCTGCGGGGAGCCGACGAACTGGGTGTCCACGCGGTCGGCGACCAGGGCACGGTCGGCGTCGGTCCAGGCGTGCGCGCGGGCCTGCTGCGGGGTCGGGAACGCGATCGCGCCCTCGCCCGAGCGGATGCTGCGGACCCACAGGCCGTAACCGGTCGCGAGTTCTCTGGCTTCCGCTTCGTCCGGGGCGACCACGACGTCGGCGGAGACGCTGAGATAGGGCCGGTCGAGGGCGGCAGAGGGCTGGAATGCGGCCCGGTATCCTGCCGCGGCCTCAAGCACGGTGGCAGGCGTGATGTGGTAGCTAGCGGCGAACCGCAGGCTGTTCGTGCCGGCCACCTGCGCGCTTTGCCCGCCGCTGCTGCCGAGGATCCACACCTGCACGTCGGCGCCCTCGCCGGGGACAGCATGTGCCTCGACGCCTTCGGCCGAGCGATAGCTGCCGCGCAGCAAGCTGAGGATCTCCTCCACCTGCTCTGTGTAGTCCTGGGGTTCTGCGCCCGGCTGGTGAAGCAGTGTCTTGCCCAGCGCGAACCGCGGTGACCCGAGCAGGTGCCTGGCCGAGTAGCGCGGCGGGATGCGAAGCCCGTTCGGTGCCCGGCCGTCCACGACCTGCGTAGCTCCGGTCAGCGCCGCGTTCCTGTCGGCTGGAGGCCGGCCGGCGGACCGGCCGAGGCCGAGGTCGAGGCGGCCGGGGTGCAGGGCATCGATGAGACCGAACTCCTCGACCGTTGACAGCGCGGTGCGGTGACCGAGTTGCACCGCGCCGGATCCGATCCGGATCGTCGAGGTCGCGGATGCGGTGAGCGCGAGGACGACAGCGGGGGAGGTTCCGGCGACGCCGGGGTTGAGGTGGTGCTCGGCGAACCAGTAGCGCGCGTAGCCGAGACGCTCGGCTTGGCGGGCCAGGTCGATGCTGTTGCGCAGCGCCTCGGCGGCACTGGAGCCAGCGGGGATGGGCACGAGGTCGAGCACCGCGAGCGGCGTGGTGGACATGTCAGGTCCTTTGCGTTGCGGAGCCGGCGTACGCCGGCGCGAGGCCGAGGTGCTCGCGCAGCGTGCCGCCTTCGTAGTCGGCACGGAAGACGCCCCGCTCCTGCAGCAGCGGCACGACCGTGTCGGCGAATTCGTCGAGCCCGCCCGGCGTGATGTGCGGGACGAGGATGAACCCGTCGCTGGCATCGGCCTGCACGAAGCTGTTGATCGTTTCCGCGACGGTTGCGGGCGAGCCGACAAACGACTGCCGGCCGGTCACCTCGACCATCAGCTCCCGGATCGACAGATTCTCGGCCGCCGCCTTCTCGCGCCACCGCGCCGCGGTCGCCATCGGGTCGCGGTACATCCGCACGCTCGCCCGCCCTCGGGAGACAGTGTTCTCGCCGGGGTCGGGATCGATGCTGGGCAGCGGTCCGTCCGGGTCATAGCCGGACAGGTCGCGGTTCCAGAGCTGCTCAAGGAACTTGATCGCCGTCTGTCCGCTCACCTGCTGCAGGCGCACCTCGCGGGCGAGGTCCTGGGCGTGGCCGTCAGTGTCGCCCAGCACGAAGGTCGCCGCCGGGAGGATCAGCAGCTGATCGCGGGTGCGGCCGTGCCGGGCCAGGCGACCCTTCACATCGGCGTAGAAGGCCTGGCCGTCCTCCACCGTGCTGTGCCGGCTGAAGATCGCGTCTGCGCTGGCCGCGGCGAACTCGCGGCCCTCGTGGGAATCGCCTGCCTGGAAGATGACGGGGCGCCCCTGCGGGCTGCGGGGCACGTTGAACTGGCCGCTGATATCAAAATGGGAGTCCCGGTGCGCGAACCGGCCGGCGTCGGCATCGGCGAGGAACACGCCGGCCCGCTTGTCGGCGATGATCTCGTCGCCATGCCAGGAGTCGAAGAGCTCCCAGGTCGTCTGCAGGAAAGTCTGCGCCCGTTCGTAACGGGCATCCTGCGGCAGGAATCCGCCGCGCCGGAAGTTCTCCCCGGTGAACGCATCCCAGGACGTGACGACATTCCACGCCGCCCGGCCGCCCGACAGGTGATCGAGGCTCGCGAACTGGCGGGCCACTTCGTAGGGCTCGTTGAAGGTCGAGTTGATGGTGCCAGCCAGACCGAGCCGGTCGGTCACCGCCGCCAGAGCGGCGAGAACAGTAAAGGTGTCCGGGCGCCCTACGACGTCGAGGTCGTAGATCAGGCCATTCTGCTCGCGCAGGCGCAGCCCCTCGGCAAGGAACAGGAAGTCGAACTTGGCCCGCTCCGCGGTCTGGGCCAGATGCACGAACGAGCTGAAGTCGATGTGGCTGCCCGAGCGCGGGTCACTCCACACCGTGGTGTTGTTCACGCCGGGGAAATGGGCGGCGAGGTGGATCTGCTTGAGTGGCTTGCTCATGATCGGTCTCCCTGGCCGGCGGTCAGGCGGCATAGCGGTTGGCCGGGCGGCTGAGGCCGAGCAGCCCCCGCAGGGTGCTGGCCTCATAGGCCTCGCGGAACGCGCCGCGGCGCTGCAGTTCGGGCACGAGGCCCCGAGTGATCGCCTCGAGGTCGTGGGCGATCACGCCGGGGCGTAGCCGGAAACCGGACAGGCCGCCCGTCTGCCAGTCCTGCAGCAGGTCAGCCAGCCGTGCTGGCGTGCCGGTGAAGACTGTCGCGTCGCCGGTGTACTCGTGGCCAGCGAGATCGTCGAGCCGGGCCTTGCGGTCGGCGGCAGCGGCGTGGTCGTCGTCGAGGAACACCACAATGTCGCCGAAGACATGGACTATCTCCCGCGCGCGGTCGGCGGCCTGCTGCTCGCCGCGGATCTCGGCGACGATCGCCCGGGCGTGCTCAGCGTCCCGCGGGGTTACGTATCCGACGTCTGCCGAGCGGGCCACCAGCCGGTAGGGCACGCTCTGGTGCGCCAGCGCGCTGACGATCGGCTGTCCCTGCGGCGGCCGCGGGGTGATCGAGGGTCCCTTGACACTGAAGTACTCGCCAGCGAAGTCGATGTAGTGCAGCTTGTCACGGTCGACGAAGCGACCGGTGGCGACGTCCCGGATCTCCGCGTCGTCCTCCCAGCTGTCCCAGAGCCGCCGGACGACCTCGACATAGTCAGCAGCTTCGTCGACGAGGCCGGTGATCAGCTGTCGCGCCGACGGCTCGGCAATGTCCCCCGCAGGCATCTGCGGGAACGTCCGGCGGCCGAACAGCGCGGCCTCGTCCAGGCGAGCCGAGACCCGAATCCGTACGCCTGCCCGTCCGGTGCTGACGTAGTCGAGGGTCGCGATTGCCTTGGAGATGTGGAACGGCTCGGTGTGCGTGACGACCACGGTCGGGATCAGCCCGATGTGGCTGGTGAGCGGCGCGACCCGGGCAGCGATGAGCACCGCGTCCAGACGCCCGCGCACATGATCGGTGCGGGCAGGCAGTTCCTGACGGCGGGAGGGCTGGAAGCCAAGTCCGTCCTCGATTGTCACGAAGTCCAGCAGGCCGCGCTCCGCCTCCTGAATCTGCTCGACCCAGTAGCGCGCAGTGAGCAACTCGTCCGGGCGTGCCTGGGGCTCGCGCCACGCGGCGGGATGCCAGCCGACGCCGTCGAGCGCGACCGCCAGGTGCATCGGCGAGGATGCTGCGGACATGGTCACAACTCGCTCCCTGGTGGTCGACGGGCACGCCTGCGCACGACGCGGGGCTTCGGCTTCCTCGCGGTGCCGATAGCCCGGCCACGTGCTGGCTGCACTACGTCACCTCCGCCTCAGCAGGCCAGGGCTTGACGCTTGTAACCTGAGCAAATCATATGCCGCCCCTGTGTTCTCTACAATTTCTGTAGAGAAACCTGGGTAGAGCGGGCCCTGCCGGCAGGGCCCGCTGTCAGAAGGGCCTGCTGCCGGGAGGGCCCGCTGCCGGGAGGGCCTGCTGCCGGGAGGGCCTGCTGCCAGAAGGGTCTGCGGTCAGGACGGCTCGCTGCCCGGCGCCGAGGGCAGGTCGCGGAGTCTTCGCAACGGTCCGAGCAGCAGCACCCACGAGCTCAGCACGAGACCCACGAGCATGATCCACAGCGTGGGCCGGACGCCGATATGGGTGGCGGCCACGCCTGCCAGGACCGCTCCCACCGGGATCGCCCCGTAGTTGAAGACCTGACCGCTCGTCGAGATCCGCCCGAGCAACTCGGCTGGGTAGTAGGTCTGGACCCATCCCTGCCAGATGACGTTGCTGGCCACGATACCGCCGATGATCGTCATGCTGCCCAGGACGAACAGGGCGAGCCCCGGGCCCTGGTCAGCCAGCGGAATGAGAAGCCCGAACGGCGCGAGGCCGATCTTGCCCAGGAGCACGGCCCGGCCAGTGCCGATGCGGGCGGCAACCTTGCGTGCGACGAGGGCACCAAGGACACCGCCCAGGCTGGTCAGGGACAGCGTGACTCCGGCCAAGCCTGGAGTCAGCCCGACTACCCTGACGAGATAGACCACCAGAACCGCCTGGTAGCCGGTGAGCACGAGATTCGCCAGGCACCCGAAGACCGCGTTCACTCGAAGCAGTGGATCGCGGACGACGATGGCCAGACCCTCGGCGATCTCGCGGCGCAGGCGCCGCCGCGGCGCGGTCGGCCGCGGCTCGTGCACGCGGATCCGAGAAAGGCAGGCGGCCGAGACCGCGAAGCTTGCCGCATCGAAGATCACGCCGCCCACCGCGCTGGCCGCCTGCGCGATCAGCCCGGCAAGGCCCGGGCCCGCGACGTTCGTCACCTGCTCGCTGCCTTGCAGTTTCGCATTGCCCTCCAGCACGTCGTCCGCGTCGAGCAGTGCGGGCAGGAACGCGCGGTACGCCGTGGCGAAGAACACCTTGGCGACTCCGGCCAGTAGCGCCACGATGAGCAGTTGCGTGACGGTCAGCCACCCGACAGCCGCCGCGAGCGGCACGCTCGCAAAGGCCGCCAGTGAGACCACGTCGGCGGTGATCATGACAGGCCGGCGTGGCAGCCGGTCCACCCAGGCACCGGCGGGCAGGCCCACGATCAGCCAGGGCAGCCACGCCGCCGCCGTCAGCGCGCTGACCGCGAGCACGCTGGCATGCAGCACGGTCAGGGCGACCAGCGGCAGCGCCACCCCGCTGATGCTGCTGCCGAGGCTGCTGGTCGTCTCGCCGATCCACAGCAGCCGGAAGTCGCGCATGGCCAGCAGGCCTAGCCGCCGCGAGCGCGCGGGCGCCGGCTCCAGCACCGGGGTCACGGCTGGCCCGGCAGGCCGTGGGCGAACACGAAGACCGTGCCGCGTTCCTGACCGTCATCGGGCAGGTCGCGATCTGCCCACCGCTTTATCAGCGCGAGCATCTCCGCGCCGAGCTCGGCGAGCTCGGCGTCGGTGAGGCGCATCCAGCTGTTCGTGCTGAACGGCCCCGCTGGCCAGCGCGCATGCTCCTCGTCGGGTGCCTGGTCCCATTCCCGGACCCGCGAGACCTGGTTGTCGAGATCGAGCGACATGGCGGCACGGGCGACGGCTTCGGCCGCGGCGTCATCAGCAAAGTCCCTCGATGACCAGCGCAGGGTGGGAGCGGTTCGCCGCCACCAGTGCTCGCGCCGGTCGCGCGCTAGCTCGGGCACTTCCTCGATCAGGTCGGCGTCGGCCAGCGCGTGCAGGTGATGGCTGATGTTGCCCACTGCCTGACCCGTGCGCTGCGCCAGCACACTCGCCGTCGACGGGCCGTCGAGCTTGAGCAGGCTCAGCAGCCGCCGCCGCAGCGGGTGCGCCATGGCCGCGAGCACCCGTGAGTCCGTGATCTGGCGGATCTCATTGTCGTCCATTCTGACAACAGTACTTGCACAATGATAATTGTGCAAGAACTCTTGTGGAGAGTGCGATTAAACCTTGCCCAGGAAGTCACGGAAAGTAGTCGACCTGGTACGCCTGCGTTATCAATGGGTAGGTTCTGCAAGAGGGCGACGCAGCGAGCTTCGCCGGCATGACGGGGGCAGGAGCGCTCAGACGATGCCGAATGAGCTGCTTTGGGGATCGGCACGTCGCGTCGCCGCGGTGAGCGTCGCGGTGGTCGTCGTGATCGCGGCTTCGGTGGGCGTGACTCTCTCGCGCTTCGAATCTGCCCTGGCCCGCTCGGACGTGGCGGCCGACGCGCACGAGGACACGGTCCTCACCACGACGCTCGTCGCGCTCTTCTGGCACGAGCGCGAGGCGATGCGCGAGGAATTCCTCACACCGTCCCCTCATGTGCTCCAGGAGGTTCTCGCGGCCGAGGGACAGTTCGGAGCAACGGCAGCCACGCTGGCCCAGTCTGAGGCGTCCGCGGAGGCACGACTGCGGGCGCAGGCCGTGGCCGGAAACAAAGGATATTTCGCTTTCTTCACGCGGCTTCGATCGGCTCCGGAAAGCATAAGGACGCGTAACATCACCACGAACGTGCTGCTGGACGCGGCCGAGCCGCGTGTCCTGGGGCCGCTGAGCCAGCTCGTCCGCGTCCTGACCCGGCGCGCGGACTCAGCGCAGGCTGACGCCTCCTCGGCTGGCGGCCAGGCGCTCGGGATCGGAGTGGTCGCGGCGATCCTCGCCGTCCTGGCCGGCCTCGCATTCGCGATCTTCGCTCTCCGGCTGCTGCGCCGTGCGGCGGAACGGGAGAAGGAGCTGACCGGAGCGCTCGGGCGGCTGAACGGTCTGCTGGCCCGCATCCGCTCGACCTCGGCAGTGCTGGCCGAGGTCACGGGCGAGCTGCGGCTGGCGGCCAAGAATGCGGCCGCGGTAACAAGCGAGCAGTCCTCGGCGGTCGCGCAGACGTCCGCGACGATCGAGGAACTGGCCACGACCGCGGGCTCGATCGCTGACAACGCGCATGCCGTGTCCAGGGCGGCTGAGCGCACTGGCGACACGATGCGGGACATGCAGGAGAAGGTCGAGGCGATCGCCGCCCGTGCCTTGTCGCTCGGTGAGCGCGCGCAGAAGATAGGCGAGATCCTCGAGCTGATCAACGACATCGCGGGGCAGACGAACCTGCTGGCGCTGAACGCCGCGATTGAGGCGGCCAGGGCCGGCGAGGCCGGGAAAGGTTTCGCGGTGGTCGCGGCGGAGGTGCGCAAGCTGGCGGAACGGTCGGTCCACTCCACTGACTCGATCAGCGTGATCATCTCCGGGGTGCGGGACGAGACGAACGCGACGATCATGGCCACCGAGCAGGGGATGCACCAGGCCCGTGAGGTCGGCGAGCTGATGGGATCGACGGCGACGATGCTGGAGGAGTCGATCCTGGCCACCCAGCAGCAGAAGTCGGCTGCCGACCAGGTGGACAGCGCGATCCAGCAGATCCGGGAGGCGGCTGAGCAGCTGGCGGCCGAGCAGGTGCAGTGGTCCGCCACCGCCGAACGGCTGGACGCGCTGGCGGAAGACCTCGAGAGCGCCCTGCGCGACGACGGCGGGCAGCACAGCTCATGAGCGTGTACGTGCGGCTGCGGGTGGCCTCGGAGGCTTATGCCATACCGGTCGAGCACGTCACTCAGGTCGCCCCGATCGGTGAGGTCACGGCCGTTCCGGGATCGTCGGCCACCATGCTCGGGGTGCGGAACCTGCGCGGCCAGATCCTGCCGGTCATCGATCTCGCGCTGCTGCTCGGGATCCCCAGGACGGCACCGCCGGCTCACCTGCTCGTCGCCGAGGCAGGAGGCCGCCAGGCGGGATTTGCGATCGATGAGGTGAGCGAGGTCGGCGGGCTGGAGGATCCGACCGAGGAGACAGCGTCCGATCTGCTGATGGGTGCGGCGCTCGCGGGAGGCGACCTGATCGGGGTCATCGACGTGCCCCGCGTTTTCGACTCGCTGGAGGAGACGAAGCGGTGAGCGAGCTTGACACAGAGCTCACCGACATCTTCCGCGACGAGGCGGCCGAGCGGCTCGACCAGATGGAGACGGCGCTGCTCGCGGTGGAGTCCGGGGCCGCAGGTGCTGAGTCTGTCGACTCGCTGTTCCGCAACGCGCACACCATCAAGGGAGCTGCCGGGATGCTGGGCTTCGACGACACTTGCGCGCTCGCGCATGCCGTCGAGGACGTTCTGGCAGGCGTGCGCGGCACGGGGTTGTTCCCGCCGGAACTCGCAGCTCCGCTGCTGCGAGCGACGTCCGTGCTGCGCGCGCAGGTCGCCGGGGCACAGGAGCCTATTGACGAGCTTCTGACCGACCTGGCAGCAAGCGCGGCAATGCTCGCCGGGAGAGGCGGGAGAGGCGGGAGAGGCGGGAGCGGCGAGAGCGGCGAGAGCGCCGGGGGCGCCGGGGGCGCCGGGGGCGCCGGGAGCGCCGGGAGCGCCGGCGGCGCTAAGGACGCCGACGGCGCCAGCGGAGCTGAGGTGGCCGCGACCAGGGCTGCAGTACCCGAGGCCAGACCGCATGATCATGACGCCCGCGAGGCCGCTCCGGAAGCGCCCAGGACAGCGCCCGGACAGCGCCCGCTGCGAGTTCCTGCCGAGAAGATCGACCGGCTGCTCGACGTCGTCGGTGAGGTCATGCAGTACCGGGGCCGGCTGGCGCACTCGCTCGGCGGCCAGGCGCGGTTGTCGCGGGAAGTCGCCGATGTGCTGGACAGCGGCGAGCGCATGCTGGGCGAACTCAAGGACACTGCGATCGGGATGCGGACGCTGCCGCTCTCGGTGATCACGCGACGCCTTCCGGTTGCCGTCCGAGATCTCGCGCGCGCCGCGGGCAAAGACATCGAGCTCGTCATCACGGGCGCGGATACCGAGATCGATCGCGTGATTCTCGAGAGCCTGTACGATCCGCTTGCCCACCTGCTGCGCAATGCCGTGATCCATGGCATCGAGTCTCCGGCGGAGCGTGAGCGCGCGCACAAGCCCTCGCGTGGCCGCCTTGAGGTCCGCGCCGTGGCGCGGGGCAGCCTTGTCGAGATCGTGGTAGCAGACGACGGCACGGGCGTCTCGCCGCAGGTGCTCGAGGAGGCCCGGCGCGCAGGGTCGCTCACTGATGTACTCGCGCGAGCCGGATACTCGACCGCGCCGGAGGTGACTGACCTCGCTGGCCGGGGTGTCGGCCTCGACGCCGTCAGGAGCTATGCGCGGTCGGTGGGGGGCGGCCTAGAAGTCCGCAGCGAGCCCGGCCACGGGATGGAAGTCATCCTGCTGCTTCCGCTCGCGCTCGCGCTCCTTGAGGTCCTGCTCTTCGAACGTGGCCGGGCGGTCTACGGGGTCCCCCTGGTCGTGGTGGAAGAGGTCGTGATGGTGACGCAGACGCTCTGGCTCGAAGGGCGGCCTGCCGTCGAGGTTCGCGGGCGGCCGCTGCCGGTCGCCGACGTCGCTGCGCTTCTCGGCGCGCCAGCGCCGCCGCTGAGCGCCCGATCGCCTGCGCTCGTCATCTCGGCCGGCGGCCGCCATGCCATCGCGACATGTGACGCAGTTCTGGGCGAGGAGGAGGTCGTGGTCAAGCCGCTCGGCCCGCTCTTCGGCGGCATCGAGGGATACCTGGGCACGGCCATCCTGGGCGATGGCCGGATTGCACTCCTGGTCGAGCCGTCCATGCTCACCCGCGGGCCAGGGCGCGTCCCCAGGGTGCCCTCGCCGCCCGAGGCGAGCCCGGCACAGGCACAGGCACAGGCACCAAAGATCCTGGTGGTCGAGGATTCCTTCACCGTCCGCGAACTCCAGCGCACCATCCTTGAGGCCGCCGGCTATCCCGTCGTGACCGCGCGCGATGGCCGCGACGCGCTGGGAGTACTCGATCGCGACGCCGAGATCGCGCTCGTGGTCACCGACCTTGAGATGCCCGAACTCAACGGGCTCGAGCTGACCCGGGCGATCCGGGCCGGGCGCGATCGCTCAGCCCTGCCGGTCGTCATCGTCACCTCGCACGGATCCGAGGATGACCGGCGCAAGGGAGCTGAGGCAGGTGCCGACGCCTACATGACGAAGCAGGGCTTCGACCAGCAGGCACTGCTCGCGACTGTCGAGCGGCTCCTCGGCCGGAGACCGCGTGACGAGATGGACGGGGTGATGGAGTGACGACGCAGCGCGTGCTGGTCTGCGAGGACTCCCGCACATACGCGACCGCGCTCCGGCGCGTGCTCGAGTACGACGGCGATATCGCAGTAACAGCTGTCTGCGCTAGCGCCCGGGAGGCGATTGCGGCGCTGCCCCGCCTCCGGCCGGACCTTCTCACCATGGACCTGGAGCTTCCCGGTATGGCCGGGCTCAGGGCGGTCGAGGAAATCATGAGCTCCCGGCCGATGCCGATCCTCGTGCTCTCCGCCCACGTCGGGGGCCGAAGCGACAAGGCGGCGGCCGCGCTCGCCGCCGGAGCGCTCGACGCCGTCGCGAAGGATGATCTCGACCTGCGTGATCCGGGCGGAGCCGCGGGGGCTGCTTTTCGACGGCGGGTCAAGGTGCTCGGCCGGGCACATGTGATCCGCCATCCGCGTGCCGCGCTCAAGGCCGAGCCCGGTGCGGGCGGCTTCGCGCACCCTTCGTCGGTGATCGGCGTGTGCGCGTCATCGGGGGGACCGCAGATCCTCCTGCGCCTGCTAGAGGTGCTCCCGGCCGACTACCCGATCCCGTTCCTGATCGTGCAGCACATCGGCGCCGGGTTCACCGAAGGGCTCGCCCGCTGGCTCGACCAGAGCGTGCGCCTGCCCGTGATGGTCGCCGCGGACCGCGCACGAGCCGGTCCCGGGGTCTGGATAGCGCCCGAGGGCGCGCACCTCAAGCTCACTGCCGCCGGTCAGCTGGCTCTCGACCGCCGCTCCATCGCCGGACCGCATCGCCCGTCCGGCGATGTCCTCCTCGAAAGCATCGCCGCGGCCGCCGGGAAGGCAGGTGTGGCCATCGTCCTCAGCGGGATGGGCGCCGACGGTGCCGCCGGCGCGGCCGCGGTACGCCGCTGCGGCGGCCTTGCGATCGCGCAGGACGAGGAGTCCTCAGCGGTCTACGGGATGCCGCGGGCGGCGGTCAGCCTCGGGGTCGAGGTCATACTGTCGCCGAGCCAGATCGCCGCGCGCCTGCTGGGGCTCTGCTACGAGCCGCTGCCGGGGTAGCGGTGAAGAATTCCATCGCCCAGATCACCGAACTCGTCCAGCGGGAGACCGGTATCTCGGTGCCGGCGGCGCGGGAGCCAGCGCTTCGCGCGGCGCTGCGCCGCGCCGCACCCGGACTCGATACGGACGCCTTCCTTCGCGCGACGGCGGATCCGGCTCGCCGCCGCGGCCTCGTGGACCGCCTGATCGATGAGGTGACGGTGCGCGAGACGACCTTCGTCCGGGACCGGGGCCAGCTGGACACGATCGCCTGGCACATCCTGTGTCAGGATGCGGAAGCGGCAGGGTCGCAGACGATCCGGGTCTGGAGCGCAGGGTGCGCGAGCGGGGAGGAGGCCTACACCCTGGCGCTGCTAGCAGGCGAGGCGCTCGCCCCGCGGCAGGCTCCGGTCGACGTGCTGGGAACGGACATCTCGGGTGCTGCACTCGCGGACGCCGCGGCCGGCCTGTACCGCGAGCGGGCGGTGCGCGCGCTGGAGGCCCCGCTGCGCTGTCGCTATCTCGATCCGCAGCCCGACGGGTCGTACCTCGTCGGCGAGCGACTGCGCGCGCTGGTCCGCTTCCGCCGTCACAACCTCGCCAAGGATCCGATCCCTCCATCCGGCGAAGCCGGCTTCGACCTCGTGGTCTGCAGGAACGTGCTCATCTATTTCAGGCAGCCGCTGGCCGCCCGTGTGATCCGCGCCCTCGAGCGGTCGCTGCGCCCTGGCGGCGTGCTCGTGCTCGGTGCCGCGGACGCACTGCAGCGCAGAGCGGCACATCCTGCGGAGCGGCCAGGCCAGCCTCCGCTCCGCCAGCCACTCGGGCGACACCCGTCGCGTACCCGCCAGCAGGGGCTGGCCGCCGCCCTGGCCGCCGCGGACAAGGGCCACCGGGACGGCGCCCTGGCGGAGGTCGCATCGCTGCTCGCGGTGAACCCGCTCGATGCCGACGCGCATTTCGTTCAGGGCCTGGTACTGCTGGAAGCCGGCCAGCCGGCGCGGGCGGCTGCCGCGCTTCGCCGCGCGCTCTACGCTGATGCAGAGTTCGGGCTCGCGGCGTTCACTCTTGGCCGTGCCCACGACGCGATGGGCGAGGCGCGGGCGGCGCGGCGTGCCTACGAGCGTGCACTTCGCACGCTCGATCCGGAAGATCACAGGCACGAGCTGATCCTCCAGCAGATCGACATCGGTGACATCGCCGCGGCATGCCGCGCGCGGCTTGGAGGACGGCCTTGAAGATCCTTGTCGCGGGGGATTCCCCCACGGTCCGCAGGCTGGTGGCCGCGCGCCTGTCCGCCGATGGCTACGACGTGCTGGAGGCGGCGGATGGCGAGGAGGCGCTGGCCATGGCCCGCAGCCGCCATCCCGATCTCCTTGTCCTCGACAAGGTGATGCCCAAGATCGACGGGTTCGAGGTCGCCCGGGCGATGCGCGGGGATCCGGAGACGCGCGCGGTGCCGATCGTGATGCTGACGGGGCAGGCCGGCGAGGAGCATGTGCTCGGGGGGCTCCAGCTCGGCGTGGAGGAGTACATGCCGAAGCCGTTCAGCCCGCATGAGCTGTCCGTCCGGGTGCGGTGCGCGCTGGACCGCGCAGGGTCACGTATTGTAGGATAACACTAACTCTTAGTAAGAAGACGGTCACTTCGTACGGCTCGGGGGCAACGGCGAGTGAACGCATGACCAATGGCGAGCATGCCGAATCGCCGGGCCGGATCCTGCTGGTCGAGGACGACCCCGTTGCCGCGCACTTCGCCAAGCACGTGCTCGGCAAGCGGGGCGGGTTCGATGTCACGCACACGCCCGACCCGGCCATCGCGCTCCAGCGCGCCACGTCGCAGACCTGGGACCTGGTGCTGACCGACGCGGAACTGCCGGGCATGACCGGCCTCCAGCTCCTGGATGCCCTGCGCCGGGTCTCGCCGGCTCTGCCGGTCGCCGTGATCAGCGCTCACGATTCCACCGATGGCGCCGTGCGCGCACTTCGCCAGCGCGCTGATGAGTTCCTGCAGAAACCGGTGCGGCCGGACCACCTCCTGGCGGCCGTTACCGCGCTGGTAGCCAAGGGCCGCGCAGCCCGGATGGCGGCCCGCCAGGTCGTACTGGCCATCGGCGCCCACCCCGGCGATGCGGAGATCGGCTCGGCGGGCGCCCTGCTCGGTCACCGCGCCAGGGGGGACGAGATCTCGATCCTGACGCTCGCCCGCGGGAGCCGTGACGGCGCGCAGAGCACAAGGGCAGGAGAGTCGGAGATGGCGGCGCTCGTGCTGGGTGCCACCTTGTTCCTTGAGGATCTCCCGGACACGCTGATCGGGGCGGGCGAGCCGACGATCGGCGTGATCGCGGGGGTGATCCAGTCGGTCCGGCCGACGGTTATCTATACCCATTCGATTCACGATGCGCAGCAGGATCATCGCACCACCTGCCAGGCGGCCATGGCGGCCGCGCGGGAAGTGGGTCACCTCTGCTGTTTCCAGTCACCGTCGGCTACCGTCGACTTCCGGCCGACCAGCTTCGTGACCATCGACGAGCACCTGGAACGCAAGGTCCTGGCCATCCGGGCCTTCGCGTCCCGGCCCGAGGTGCGCGGCTACCTGGAGCGGGGCCTGATCGAGTCGTCGGCCGGCTACTGGTCGCGCTTCGGCGACGGGCGCTATGCCGAGGCATTCGAGGTAGTGCGGGACGCCGCCGCGACCGCCCAGCCCGGAGGTCCTGTCCCCGGCCGCGCCGCGG
>Ga0209871_1000198_pt1 | contig 18329 bp, 19 predicted proteins | sample OrgsoiDNA2013045_FD_185795 | JGI IMG/M metagenome (GOLD analysis project Ga0209871, IMG submission 185795) | Permafrost soil microbial communities from the Arctic, to analyse light accelerated degradation of dissolved organic matter (DOM) -... | ecosystem: Environmental > Terrestrial > Soil >... | reverse complement strand
GAAGGCAGTGTCATGTCCAGCGCGCAGTTGTATGACACTATCGGAGCCACCTACACCGTGACGCGGCGCACCGAGCCGCGGATCGCCGCGCGGGTCTGGGCTGCGCTCGGCGATGCGCGGACCGTGCTGAATGTCGGGGCTGGCACCGGCTCCTACGAGCCCCCCGGCCGTGATGTAACCGCGGTGGAGCCGTCGGCGGTCATGCGTGCGCAGCGTCCCGCAGGCGCAGCGCAGTGCGTGGCTGCCATCGCGGAGAGCCTTCCGTTCGAGGACCAGTCCTTCGACGCCGCGATGGCTTTTAGCACCGTTCATCACTGGCAGGACCCGATCGCGGGCCTGCTCGAGATGCGGCGCGTGGCTCGCCGCGTGGTGGTGTTCACGTTCGACGCCAGTGACACCGGATGGCGTCGCCGGTTCTGGCTTACTCGCGACTACCTGCCTGAGGTCGCTGACCTCCTCGTCGGCCGGCCTTCGCTGACCGCGCTGGCCCGCGCGATCGGAGCCCGCATGGAGCCGGTGCTCATCCCGTGGGACTGCGCTGACGGCTTCTTCGAGGCCTACTGGCGCCGGCCCGAGGCATACCTGGACGAGCATGTCCGTCGCGGAATATCGGTGTGGGCCAGAGTCGGGCCGGACGCCGAGCAGAGGGCAGTGCGCAGCCTCCGTGATGACCTCGCATCCGACCGGTGGGCCGAACGCAACCGCGACCTCGTCGATCTCGACGCAGCAGAGCTTGGCCTTCGCCTGCTTATCGCCTGAACCCGCCACAGCTGGGTACCACTTCGCTGCCCGAAACCACGGGGCGTTCTAGGTCCTGGCTCGCACCGGTCAACGGTCAGCTTTAAACCATCACTCCAAGATCACCTGGGAACCATGCGACTGCCCCACAGCCCAGGACGCACGCGGCCATGCGTCATGGCCAGCGGGTCTCCGTGTCAGAGCACTGACCCTGATCTCACCGTCGACTGGCTCAGCACCGGTGACACCTCGGCGTGCACCTTCACCTAGAGCATCGACTGGGCAGATGGAAGCCCAGCCCAGACCATTACGGTCAGCGGCCATCCCGTCTCGGGGGCCAAGCGCTGCTTCCGGACCTGGTTGTCACCGGGGCAGCTGCCGGATGCGGTGGCTCTTGGCGCGGGAGAAAGGCAGACCGGCCTTGCGTGCCTGCCCGGCAGCCAGCGCCCGGGGTGCCCGCTCAAGCGTCATTGTCGCGGATGACGCCCGCTGACCTGCGGGATCTGGCGCACCGGCGGGAGGATCCGCGGCACGGAACCTGGACGCGCCGCCGCAGGTCTGGCGGGTGCGGCGGCCGCAAGGCAGCGGTCCTCGGACGCTCGCAGGGACCTGCTAGTCCGGGTGCTGTAAGTCATCAGGGAAGGCACCTGGTTACGGAAGGTGACGATCTGCTCGAAGCCGGGTGTCGTGGCTTTGCGCATATCGCCGACTCGGGATGTATAGGGCCGACAGGCCGGTTGTCTCGCGGCGGGCGCCAGATCTGCCAGTTCTGGCGTTGATACCCGCAGCGGCTATCGGGAGCGATCTGCTGCGCCAGGACGATGCGGCGGCTAGGACGTGTCTCCCAAGTGCAAACGCCAGGTCACCATTGCGGCCAAGACGAGGTCGCCGCGGTAGACGATGTCATGCTTGTCGTGACTTGCCGCCGCGCATCTGCTGACCCGCTGCGGCTGTCGGCGGCTGGGTCTACTTTCGGTGCATGACCGTCCTGGGCTGGTTGCTCGACTCCGACCCGGCGCTGCGCTGGCAGGTGCTGCGCGATCTGGGCGACGCGCCGCCCGAGGTGGTGGCGGCGGAGCGGGCGCACGTCGCGACCGAGGGGTGGGGCGCCCGGCTGCTCGCGTTGCGCGGCGACGACGGCCAGTGGGCGGGCGGCGCATGTTTCCCGGCCGGCTTTCGCGGCGGCTTCTCCCGGGGGCAGCCCTGGACCCCTACCCTGCCCACCTTGACGCTGCTGCGCGATTTCGGCATCGACCCGAATGCCCGGCCGGTCCGCGAGACGGTCGCGCTGGTGCGCGAGAACAGCCGATGGGAGCACGCCGGGCAGCTGTTCTTCGCCGGCGAGGTCGAGCCGTGTATCAACGGGCGGACTGTCGCGATCGGCGCCTACTTCGGAGTGGATGTCGACAGCATCGTCGCGCGGCTGCTCGGCGAGCAACTCGCGGACGGCGGCTGGAACTGCGAGACCGAGAACGGATCGGTGCGCGCATCGTTCGCGACGACGATCTGCGTGCTCGAGGGGCTGCTCGAGCACGAGCGGGCCGCCGGCGGATCGGCGCGGGCGGCCGCCGCGCGCCGGCGAGGGCAGGAGTACCTGCTCGACCGCCGGCTGTTCCGGCGGCTGAGCACCGGCGAGGTGGTCGACCCGGCCTGGCTGCGGTTCTCGTTTCCCGCCTGGTGGCACTACGACGTGCTGCGGGCACTGGATTACTTCCGCGCCGCCGGGGACCCGCCGGATCCGCGACTGGCCGAGGCGATCACTTTGCTGCGCTCCAAACAGCAGCCCGACGGCACCTGGCTGCTGGAGGACACCCATCCCGGCGCGGTGCACTTCTCGATGGAGGACGGCGACGGGCACCCCAGCCGCTGGAACACGCTGCGCGCACTTCGGGTGCTGCACTGGTACAACGGCACCGACGGCACCGTTCGCTAGCAGCCTGTCCCGGGTTGCCGTCTGCGGCGAAACGATGATCCCGCTTCCACACCGTCTGCCACGGACCAAACCGCTCCGGCAGATCACGCCACGCCACCCCGGTCCGATACCGGTAGGCGATGCCCTCGACCACCTGACGATGATCACGCCACGGACCAGACCGGCCCACGCAGGCGAGTCTGCCCCGACTTAATCGCGGATGTTAAGCGTGAGCGTCGCTAAAGACGCAGACTCTCGGCATGACCGGCCGCACTACATCGGCTTCTGGCATGCCAGACTGGCATAGTCGGCCAGCCTCGGCGTCCCCGCACTGCTTGCTGACGGGTCGGCTGGCTGAGGTGCGAGGATGGGATGTCCCATGACTGATGATCGCGGGTTCCCTGCCCTTCTTTCGCAGGCGCTCGTCGCCTACACGATCGAGTTTGACGATGAGTTCGAGCACCGCATGCCGCATGTGACATCGTTCGGAGGCCCCGCCGGACCTGAGCCGCCGGTTTCGGCCTCTGGCGAGCCAATGCGACGTCCGTGGCTTGTGTCACAAGCGATGTGGTCCAACTTCATGCGGTTCGTCGAGAAGGACGGTGTGCCGCTTGCTGAGCTTGATGATCACACTGCGAACGTCGCTGGGCTTAAGCGGTGGGGATACATCCGAGTGGAGCCGCCGCTAGTTCGGCCGACCCGCGCTGGCAGCTGGGCTCAGGCTGTCTGGAACAGGCTGGACGGCGTGATCGATAGGCGGTGGCAGCAGCGGTTTGGCCCGGACGCGGTTTCCGGACTACGCAAATCATTGCAAGCCGTGATCGGCCAGGCCACGACCAAGCGGACCAGCACTGGCCCCGGCGGCACCGCCGCTCTGACCGCACTGCCGCTATATCTGCCGCTGGTGACTTACGACAACGGAATGAAGACCAAGTACCAGATCGGTTCGGATCGGCTGCCCGCCGTCAGCGCGCGGCGACACGTTCCTGACGTTTCCAGTCTTGACTTGTCCGCGTTGCTGTCCCAGGTGCTGCTCTTGTTCACCATTGATTATGAGCGCGAATCCGCGTTGTCGCTGCCGATTGCCGCCAACACCATGCGAGTGCTGGACAACGCGGGCTCCCGCCTGCGAGACCTTCCGCTGCTGGCGGCAGTCTCGCGCGTAGCAGTCAGCGTGTCAGTCGGCTATCTGCGCCGGCACGGCTATGTCGAGGTTGGCCCTGATCCCAGGGCGGGACGTGACAAGGTTGCGAGTCTGACGGCGCTGGGCCGCGAGGCCAGGGAAGCCCACCTGCGGCGCCGCGACCTCATCGAAGAACGCTGGCGTGACCAGTTCGGAGCCGCGGAGGTCTCCCGGTTGCATGACCGCCTGCGGCACCTCTTCGATCAGCGCGACGGCGGGCGGCCCGCAATGGCGCTCGGACTGACGCCCGACCCCGAAGGATGGCGAGCGCGCGGTCCGTACCTCGCCAGATCCAGCGCCATGGTCGCCGATCCCGCCGCGTCCTTGCCGCACCATCCGATGGTGCTGCACCGCGGCGGGTTCCCCGACGGAAGCTGACCGGCCTCTCGGCCCGGAGCCGCCGAGCGGTCTTTCCGCGCAGGCAACTACCGGCGAGCTTGCGGGCTTTCGCAGGGGTCATCGGGAACTTGACGTGCCCGAAGCCCTCGACCTCCAGGCTCAGGTCGCCCGTCCTCGCCGTTAGTTCCACGCTGAACGCGGCCTGCGTGTCGCCGCGCAATGTCCTGGCCAGCCGGTCACGCGCCGCCCTCGCCATGGCCCTGGTCCTCCCGTATCCCTGGGAGCCGCCATTTTCTTCTAGCGAGACTGTAGTGAACCGCCGTAAGCGCGAGGCACGCTTCCTCGGATTGCGGACGGACGTCGGTCCGCGACGATGCCCCTGCTGCGGTCAGGTGACGGCGATTACCGTGACGCCGACGGCGTCGTAGGTGCCGCGTGCCCGCGCATCCCGGGTGGCGAGGGCGGCCCCGTGCTCTTTGGCGGCCAGCGCCACCAGCGCATCGTAAACGGCACCGCCTGCGATGCCAAGGCGGCTGAGCGTGTCCGGCAGCTTACGGGCAAGTGGCCTGCTCAGCATGAAAGGCGCAGCGAAGCGCGCATTCAGCAGCCGGGCGGCGTCGGCTGGTGCTAGCCGCGCGTCGCCGGGCAGCCTGGTGAGAACCGAGTACGTCTCGGCGAGGGCGTGACCGCTGAGCGCGACCTCCTGCCCGCCCCACCATCGCACCACGCCCGCATGATCGTGATGTGAGCGGACAAGCAGCGGAACGGCGACGCTGGTGTCGACCGCGACCGTCACTTGCGGCCCGCGTCGATGAGGGCGAAGACCATGTCGTCATCGACCGGGGTCTCGGCGTCCGCGACGAGCACGCCGTCCTCCTCGACCAGGCGCGCGGTCCGGCCTGCAGGCAGGAGCTGCGCGCCGGCGCCATACGGCGTGATGTCGACCTTCGTGCCGGGCAGCAAGCCCAGCGCATCGCGGATGGGCTTGGGCAGCACAACCCGGCCGGCCTGATCGATGACTGCTTCCATGGGAAAACGATACCATCGAAATCCCGTAACCGCCCGTCCCGGAACGGCGTGCCCGGGGGGTGGTGACCGGCGACCGGCACGTGGCGCTGGCATGGAAGGCGCACTTACCATCTTGCCCGGCCCTCGGTGCTGGCGGTCACCAGCCGGCGACCGGGGACTGCGCCGAGGTCACCGCGCACGGCACGGAACTGGAACTGCGGTACCGGAGCGGCTGTACTGACGCTGCCGGGCTCGCAGCTTGGGTCGCTGCGATGTGCGTGTCTCAATCGATCTGATGTAAGCGTTCATGGCGTCCACGGAACTGGCCGACCGGTGAATGCCGCCAGCCGGTCGATGGCGGGTGCGTTGTCGCGGATCGGCTGCGGATCGGCGAATCGTCCGGCGCGCGGTTGGCTGGGCAGCTGGGCTCGAGCGAACGTGAGCGCCTGCTCGACGAGATCGTCGGGCAGCTCGGCCACAACGCCGGTGGCTTGGACAAGGTCCCACCCATGCGCGAGCAGATCCACGATGCGCCACTGCAGCCGCTCGACGCCGGTGGCAACGCCCACCGGCGTCGCCTGGCTTCGCTCCAGAACCCCTGGGCGGGCGGCGGCGGCCTGCAACGCTGCGGCAGATCGATGGTAGGCTCCGGCCGGATCGGCGCCGAGCCGGCCGGCCCCACGTGCGGGCATCGGGCTCTCCTCGAACAGCGCCACGAACACGAGGTTCATCCCGACGAGATGATTGATGACGTCTCGCACACTCCACTCCGTACACGGGGTCGGCGCAGGCCACTGGTCGGCAGCTATGCGGTCGATCACGTCACCCATAAATGCGGATGCACGTGCGAGACCGTCGAAGATCGCAGAGTTTGTCACTCGGCGAGGCTACGACACGACCGACCCGACGCCACACTGGTTTTCGGCCGGTGATCAGTTCGTGACATTTCGGGCTTTGTGAGCCCAGCGCCGCTGGCGCCGGGCGGGCTCGGCCCAGCTGGCCCTCGCCTGGCGGCGCGGAAACCGGCGCTCGGTAGTCCCGGGTCAGCGGACTAGATCTCCCTGGCGCGCAGCCGGCGCACGGCGAGTATGAGCGCAGCGGCGCTCGCGGCGATGACCGGGCCGACTCGAAGCGAGCCGAGAAGCACCTGCGTCTCGTACCAGGCGCCGAGCGTGCCCAAGCACGTAGGCAACCGTCGCTGCGCCCGCTGATACGGCGAAGCGCGGAGCACAAGCTGCCACATCCCGTTTACCCTGGTGCGCAGGAACTCGATGAGCAGTCACCAGGCGACTGCCACAGCACGCCGCCGATCTCGGCACCGCCCCCAGATCATCGACCGGCTGCGCGCCGAGTACCAGACACCTGCTGGTCCTCCACTCCGACGGCCACGACAGCACCTCCGCGCTGCGCCTAGAGGAGCAGCACACCGCGCGACCCGGTCACCATGTGGGTCGTCCGCCACGGCGACGACCTGTACATCCGCGCAGTCAAGTCCGCGACGGCTGGTACCGCGGCAGCAGCGAGTTCCCTGGACGGCCGCGCGGAGCCGGTAGATGCCGGCCAGGGGCGGTGCGCGGAGCCGAAACCAGCCCCGCGCACCGCCCGGCCGCCTGTGCGTGCGTTACTCGGCCCCGAACGCCGCCATCTCGGCCTTCTCGGCATCGGTCAGCTCGCGCGGGGCATCGCCCTTGGCGACCTTCGCGCTCTGCACCTGGTGCCGGATGCCGTCGACGATCTCGGGGTTGGCCAGCGTGGTGACGTCGCCGACGTCGGTGAAGTTGGACACCGCGGCGATGACCCGGCGCATGATCTTGCCCGATCGCGTCTTGGGCATGTCGGGCACGATCCAGACGTTCTTCGGCCGGGCGATCTTGCCGATCTCGACCTCGATCGCCTTGACGACCTTGGCCTCCATCTCCGGTCCCGCCTCGGCGCCGGGCTTGAGCGCGATGTACATCTCGACCGCGCGGCCGCGGATGTCGTCCACGACCGGCACGGCGGCGGCCTCGGCGACCTCGGGCACGGTCAGGGCGGCCGACTCCAGCTCCTTGGTGCCGAGCCGGTGCCCGGCCACGTTGATCACGTCGTCGACGCGGCCGAGGATCCTGAAGTAGCCGTCGGCGGCCTGCACGGCGCCGTCGCCGCAGAAGTACGGCCAGTCCCGCCAGTCCTTGCTGTCGGGGTTCTTGCAGTACTTGCGGTAGTAGACGTCGATAAACCGCTCGGGCTGGCCCCAGATCGTCTCGAGGATCCCCGGCCACGGGTTGCGGATGCAGATGTTGCCCGCCTTGCCGCTGCCTGCCTCGATGACATTGCCGTCCTCGTCGTAGATCACGGGGTAGATGCCGATCACCGCGGGCCCGCAGCTGCCGGGCTTCATCGGCTTGAGCGCGGGCAGCGTGCTGCCCAGGAAGCCGCCGGTCTCGGTCTGCCACCAGGTGTCGACGATGACCGCCTCGCCCTTGCCGACCGCAGTGTTGTACCAGCGCCAGACCTCGGGCTCGATCGGCTCGCCCACCGTGGTCATGTGCTTGAAGTGGTAGTCGTACTTGGCCGGCTCGTCCGGGCCGACCTTGCGCAGCATCCTGATCGCCGTCGGCGAGGTGTGGAAGATGTTCACCCCGAGTTTCTCGGCGATCCGCCACGGGCGGCCGGCATCGGGGTAGTTCGGGGTGCCTTCGTAGATCACGGTGGTGGTGCCGAGGGCCAGCGGCCCGTAGACGATGTAGGAGTGCCCGGTGATCCAGCCGATGTCGGCCATGCACCAGTACACGTCGTCCGGGTGAATGTCCTGGTAGTACTTCGACGTGCCGGCGACATACGCCAGGTACCCGCCGGTGCTGTGCTGGCAGCCCTTGGGCCGGCCGGTAGTGCCGCTGGTGTACATGAGGAACAACGGCGCCTCGGCCGGCATGGACACCGGCTCCACGACATTCCCGCTGTAGGAGCTGATGACCTCGTCGATGAACCAATCGCGGCCGCCGACCATCGGCGTCTTGGAGGCGTACTCGCCGGCATGGCGCCGCCAGACCAGGACCTTGTCGACCTCCTGGCCCTGCTTGAGCGCCTCGGCGACCGCCTCGTCCGCCTTGACCTTGTGGTCGACAAGATCGCCGCTGCGGTAGTAGCCGTCCATCGTGATCAGGACGCGGCTGCTCGAGTCGGCGATCCGGGTGCCGCAGGCGTTTCCGCTGAAGCCGCCAAAGACCTGGGAGTGAATGACGCCGAGCCTGGCGCAGGCCAGCATCGTGATCGGCAGTTCGGGCACCATCGGCATGTGCAGCGTGACCCGGTCACCCGCCTTCAGGCCGGCGAAGTCACGCAGCAGCGCGGCGAACTCGTTCACCCGGTCATAGAGCTCGCGATAGCTGATCCGCACCGGCTCCACCGACTCCGGCTCGGGCACCCAGATGATGGCGCCCTTGTCGGGAGTAGCCTCCGCATGCCGGTCAACGCAGTTGTACGAGGCATTCAGCTTGCCCCCGACGTACCATTTCCAGAAGGGCGGGTTGCTGGTGTCCAGCATCGTGTCCCATGGCTTATCCCAGGTCAGCAGGTCCGCATATTCCTTGAAGCAGTCGGGGAAGTTCTCCTCGCTGAACCGGTCGTAGATAGCGGGGTCGGCGGCGTTGGCCTGCTCGACGAACGTCGGGGGAGGCTGGATGTACTCCTCCTCGCGCCAGTGCACCGCGATCTGCGACTCAGAGGCCCCCTGCGACTCGGCCTCGGCATCAAAGCTTTCTTCTGTCATTGGTCGTCCTCCAGAGCGAAGATGAATCCCGCACAGCGGATAGGAATGCCTTCGTCAGGGGGAGCCGTGCCCGTCAAGGCAGGCCCCGCCGCGAGGCCGCTCTCCCCGGCGGGAATGCCGCGGGCGGCATCAGGGCAATCGGCGGCCCGGCCGCACACCGGACGCTCGCTGACAAGCCTGCCATGCCGCCCTCGCTCGCTGGGGAGGCTCAATCGTATCGCCGCTGGACAACAGCGAACAGGGCCGCTGGCAGCTGATCCACATGCCCGGAATCTGCGCGGACCGAGGTTGACATCGCGCCGATCGACGGTAAGTTGCTGCGCAGTCCAGCACCGGGCCAGCCGGTCGGGGCGGTCAGTCGGCCCAACCGAGCTGTGCCGCGAGGCGGGCGCAACGCCGGTCTCGTGCCAGGCGCAGCGGGGAAGGGGGCTGTAACTCGAGCCCCAGCTGGGCGGGGGGTTGGACCCGGGAGGGGCCCGGGCACTCAGTAGACAACGGAGGGCGAGCCCGTTGCCGACGGGACGAACTCCGGTTCGAAGGGATGTCCGGGCCCACTTCCCTCTGCCGGCCGCCGTTGACGGGCCATGCCAGGGATCGGCTGCCAGGACGCCAGGGATCGGCTGCCAGGACGCCAGGGATCGGCTGCCAGGGCGCCTTCGGGTACTGTGCGCGCATGCCATACCGAACTGGCTGGGAACCCCGGTCCAGGACCTGACGTTGGCGACCTGTGTACCGTCATCACCCGACGTCGGCTTGAGGCAGGAAGATTTGACCGCATTCGACCGACCGCGCGGCCCGCTGGGCCAGGTGGCCGTCATCATCCCGACCTACAACGAGCGGGAGAACCTGGAGTCGATCACGGGCCGGGTCCGGGCGTCGGTTCCCGATGCCGACATCCTCGTGGTCGATGACAACAGCCCCGACCGCACGGGCGAGATCGCCGACAAGCTGACCGCCGCCGACCCGCACATCCACGTGCTGCACCGGCAGGGCAAGTCCGGTCTCGGATCCGCCTACATCGCCGGCTTTCGCTGGGCGCTGGATCGCGGCTACGGAGTGCTGGTCGAGATGGACGCCGATGGCTCGCATGACCCTGCTGAGCTGCCGAAGCTGCTGACCGCACTGGCCGATGCCGACCTGGTGATCGGCTCGCGCTGGGTAACTGGCGGCACCGTGCATAACTGGCCGAGGTCGCGAGAGGTCCTGTCCCGCGGCGCCAACGCCTACGCCCGCATCATGCTGGGCGTGCGTATCCGCGATGTCACCGCCGGGTACCGGGCCTACCGGGCGCAGACCCTCCGCAAGATATGCCTGGACCAGGTGCTCTCGCAGGGTTACTGCTTCCAGATCGACCTGACGTTGCGGGCCATCCGGGCGGGCCTTGAGGTTACCGAGGTGCCGATCAGCTTCACCGAGCGCACCCTCGGCGCCAGCAAGATGAGCCGGGCCGTCATCGCCGAGGCGCTCTGGCGCGTCACCCAGTGGGGCGCCGCCTCGAGGCTGCGCCGCGGCCGGGGAGGCCGGTCAGGGCATTGCCTGGCCCCGAAGAACCAGCAGCATTAACCAGGCTGCCGGGTGCCCGCGAGCCCCGGCAGCCGCGGCCGGCAGGCCGTTCATGCCTGAGGTTTCAGGCGCTCTTGCGATGACGGGTGACGTGCGGGCTCGGCGCGGCGCGATCGGCTCCCCGCTGCCCCCTGATCACCGCCAGGCGCTCAGCGAGCACCTCTTCCAGATCGGCGACAGTGCGGCGCTCCATCAGCATGTCCCAGTGGCTGCGCGGCGGCTTGGCCTTCTTGGGCGCGGGCAGGTCACCGGCCGCCGTCATGGCCAGTGCCCCGCAGACCCGGCATTCCCAGTTCACCGGGACGTCGGCCTCCGCCGCGAACGGGACGCTGAAACGGTGGCCCTTGGGGCAATCGAAGGCCACCTCCTGACGCGGGGCCAGATCGGTGTTACGGTCGTTCTCGTAGCTCGTGGCTCCAAGGCGGGTCCCGCGTAGTGCGCGTTCGGCCATAAGTCTGTGCCTCCCAGGCGCTCAGCCGTCCTCTTTGACAACGGTGAGTTCCCGGACAAGATTCCCGCCCGGCCAGCATTCCAACCCCGCAGTGCCGTACAGATAGCGAATACTGACGAAACCGGCTCAGTTGGCATCCCACGGATGCCACTGGCCGCGCGCGCTCAGCACGTCGCGGAGCAACTCGGTCTGGTCGGTCATGATGCCGTCGACGCCAAGATCCAGCAGGGTCGTCATGGCCTGGCGTTCGTTGACGGTCCAGACGTGCACCTTCAGCCCCGCTTCGTGGGCGCGGCGCACGAACCGCGCGGTGGCGACGGAGACGGGAATCTGCGCGCAGCGAACCGACAGGCCAGCGAACCGCGGCGCGAGCACCGCGGCCGGCACGGCCAGGCGCATCGCCCCGATTCCCACCGGGGAGGTTGCCATGCACACCGGCCGCCGCAGTGCGCGCCGCATGGCCCGCAGCCGCAGGGCGGAGAACGACGTGATGCAGACGCGATCCCAGGCGCCGGTCCGGCGCAGCACGCTGGCCAGCGGGCCGACGGCCGGTGCGTCCTTGACGTCGATGTTGAAGCGCACCTCCGGCCAGGCGCCGAGCAGGTCCTCCAGCAGCGGGATCGGGTCGGTCCCGGCGATCCGCGCGGCCGCCACCGTGCTGTGCGGCAGGGCGGAGATCCGCCCCGAGCTATCGGTGACGCGATCGAGCGTCCGGTCGTGGAAGGCCATCAGCGTGCCGTCCGATGTGGCGTGCACGTCGGTTTCCAGGTACGCATACCCCAGGCCGACCGCATGCTCGAACGCGCGCCAGGAGTTCTCGGGGAAGTGCCCGGCCCCGCCCCGGTGCGCGAACGCGATCGGCGGACGGCGATCAAGGAAGTCAGGCGGCACTGCCTCAGTATGCCGAACGGCCCGCCGCCCGCCGGTCAGCCTCGCTGCCACTCCCGGCGGCGTGCCTCGGCCAGGGCGATGGCGGCGGCCGCGGCCACATTCAGCGAGCCGACCCGGCCGGTCTGCGGGATGTAGGCGACCAGGTCAGCGGCGGTCAGCAGGGCGGGGGAGCAGCCGCGATCCTCGTTACCCAGCGCCAGGCAGACGTCACCGTCCAGCGGGGCCTCGTGCAGCGGCGTGGCGTCCTGCGCCAGCTCGATGGCGATCACCCGCAATCCTGCCGCCCTGGCCGCCGCGGCGGCGGCGGCGGCGTCGCCGGCATGCTCGAAGGACAGGTAGCGATCGGTTCCCAGCGCCGTCTTCCTGGCCGACGGATGCTCCGGGCCGGGAGTGTCCCCGCACAGCCAGAGATGATCGACCCCGAGCGCGGCCGCCGTCCTGATGATCGATCCGACGTTGAACGGCTGGCTGACCGAGTCGAGCAGCAGGCAGATCCTGGCCTGGCTACGGCGGCGCCAGGACCTGTTGAGGCGCTTGACATCGGTGGCGCCGAGCTGCCTGCCGCTCATCTGGCCACCCGCAGCAGCCGGTAGCCGGACCGCGCCGCCGCCCGCTCGGCCTGCCAGCCGCACTCCGCCAGCCACCGCTGCAGGGAGTCGGATCCCAGGTGACGCTGGACGACCAGGTAGGCGGCCCCGCCCGGCGACAGCCGGGCCAGCCAGTGCCCGAGCAGCTGGTGCAGGGGTTCCTTGCCGATCCTGATCGGCGGGTTGGACCAGATCAGCGCGAAGCTGCCGGGCACCGCGGGATCGCCCGGCTGTGCGCAGCGGACGTTCGGCAGCCCGGCCCGCGCCGCGTTGCGCACGCACAGCTCGAGGGCGCGCCGGTTGACGTCGATCGCCCAGACCTGGGCCGCCCTGGACCGGGCCGCCAGGACGAGGGCCAGCGGACCATAGCCGCAGCCCAGGTCGAGCAGGCTGCCCGCGGCAGGAGGCCGCGGTGCCTCGTCGAGCAGCAGCCGGGTACCGGGATCCAGCCGGCCGGGCGAGAACATCCCCGAGTCCGTCTCCAGCTCCAGGTGCACGTCGGGCAGCAGCACGTGCACGCTGCCTGGCCGGTGCGCCGCCGCCGGCTGCTCGGCGAAGTACTGCTGGCTCACGCCGTACCCGGGCCCGGGCCAGGGCCCGCCTGGGCCGCCGCCCGCCCCTGGTCACCGGACTGCCCCCGGCCGGCAGGCCCCTGGCCGGCAGGCTGGTCGCCGGCGGCTGCCGCCAGTGCGGGGCCGATGTACCGGCGGCTGACCCAGCGCTCGACCACGAACGTCAGCACCGGGATCGTCCCGGCCAGCAGCACGATCACCGTCGACGGGCTGGCCACCTTCATCCCGACCAGGCGCGTCATCACGAACGCCACGACGACATAGACGATGTAGAGGAACCCGTGCGCGGTGCCGACGTACCTGACCACCACCAGGTTGTGCGCGAGCACCTGGAGCGGGATGCCGACGAAGCACAGCACGATGAGCACGATGCCGGTCACGTACGCCATGACCCGGTAGCCGCGCACCGCCGCGCGGAGCGCACCTGCCGTGCGGAGCGCGTCTGCAGCCACCGGTAGTACCTCCTCGATATCGTCGCGGCCGCCGGCCCGCGCCTTGCCCGCTAGCGCAGGCCGTGCCACTTGCCGTGACCCTGGACCTGCTCGTTCAGCCGGCTCAGGTAGGCGTTGTAGGCGGCCAGCTCAGGGTCGTCCTGCTCGCGGACCGCCAGGGTCCCCGAGCCCGAGTCGCCCAGCGCCGGCAAACCGGCCCCGGCGGGCAGGTCAATCTCGCTGGCCTCCTGGTCGCCGGAACCCGGCGGCCGGAATTCGTCGAAGATCGTCTTGACCCAGAACACCACGCCAAATACCGCGAACACTGGCCACTCGAACGTATAAGCCCAGCTCAGCGGGTTGCCGGACTCGGCGCGATGAAACTGCCAGTCGCCGAGCCACAGCATCCCCACCACAGCGACGACCGTGAACGCGTGCCAGCCCAGCCACTTCGGGCGAAAAAGGAAATGCCACCGTGGCCTGGCCTGCGCGCTGGACATGATGAAAGCCTAGCGCCGCACTGGTGCGCCGCCTTACCGGGTGAGCCGGGCCTCAGCTGGCACATCAGCGAGTCAGTGCCAACGGGCCCGGTGCGGGTCAGCGATAATCGAACCCATGTCTCTCGCGGATCTGCTGCCGGGCCGGTACAGGATCGCCGGCCGGCTGCCCGGCCGGCTCGAGGACCTGCGCGGTCCGGTCAAGGGAGTCATCGTGCTGCCCAGGCACATGTCGTGGCCGGGAATGCGCGAATGCGACGTCGCCGACGACGGCCCCAGGCGCAGCATGTACGGCGTGGTGCTCACCCGCGGCCAGCGCAATGACGTGGCTCGGTTCCTCAACGCCCGGCTGCTCCGCGAGGACTGGCCGCTGATCAGCTCCTCGCTGGACCCCAGGCTGCGCCGCTGGTGCGAGCGGCGGTTCGCGCTGCCCGGCGCCGGTGATGCCCGCGAGTCGCGGGGATAACGCCCCGGCAGCGCGCTGCGTGCTGCAGGATGACTACATGGGGTCATCGACCAGCTACTCAGCATGACGGCTTGGGAAAGCAGCAGGCCGGTAAGGGTCTATCTCGAGCGCGGCAGGCAGCATGTCCTGGCCTGCGCCGCCGACTGGCCGGGCTGGTGCGGCTACGGTGCATCGCAGGAGTCCGCGCTGGCGGCGCTGGCCTCCCGCGCACCGCGCTACGCCCTGCTCGCGGAGATGGCGGACATCCCTTTCCCCGCTGACGCGCAGCGCACGTTCCAGGTCATCGAGTGGCTCTCCGGATCGCCGAGCGCCGACTTCGGCGCCCCTGGCCTTGTCCCGGCCTGCGACGGGGAGCCGGTGGACGCGGTGACGGCACAGCGTCACGCGACGCTGCTGACCGCGGCCTGGGCCGCGTTCTACCAGGCCTCCGGCGGCCGAACCACCAGCAGGCTGGTTGATCACGTGATCGGCGCTGACGTCGCCAGCGCCCGCAAGCTGGGCCTGCGGCGCCGCCGGCCCTCGATGCGGGATGCCGCCGGGCTCGTCGCCCTGCGCGAGGACATCACCGCGGTCATCGGCAGGCCCTCGGATGGCAGGCCCGTCGCCCCGCGGGGCTGGCCGGCCCGCTACGCGGCACGGCACATCGCCTGGCATGTGATCGACCACATGTGGGAGGTAGAGGACCGCGGGCCCGCCGGCAGCATCCACGGCCGCAGGTACAGCGCAGCCGTCAGCTAGGCAGCTGGCTGGGCCGCTGGCGGTCCGGACGGAGCACGGCGGGCCCCGGCACGATCTGCCCGCTGCGGCGCAGCCGCCGGGATTATGCCCCCCTAGCGCACCCGGCCCGCAGCCCTCGTGCCAGGGTGTCGCCATGCGGAAATACGTCATCATGGGCGTGCAGGGAAGCGGCAAGGGCACGCAGGCCGGCATGCTGGCCGAGGATCTCGACCTTGTGCACATGAGCGTCGGCGACATCTTCCGGTGGAACGTCCAGCAGCACACCAAGCTCGGCGCGCATGTCCGGCGGATCATGGCCGCGGGCGAGCTGGTCGGCGATGACCTGGTCGAGGGCGTGGTCTCCGACCGGCTCACCCAGCATGACTGGAACTACGGGTTCGTCATCGACGGCTTCCCGCGCAACCGCCGCCAGGCGGAATTCTTCCTGGAGAGCTACGACATCGACGGCGTCATTCACCTGGACCTGCCCGACAGCGAGGTCCGCCGCCGGGTGCTGGCCCGGCGGCTGTGCTCGGGCTGCGGCATGGACTACAACCTGATCGCCGACAGCCCGCGGACCGACGGGAAGTGCGATTCCTGCGGCGGTGAGCTTGTCACCAGGGAGGACGACACTGAGGAGGCGCTCGCCATCCGGCTCCGCGACTATCACGAGAAGACCAACCCCGTGCTCGACATCTTCCGCCGCAAGGAGTACGTGATCACCGTCGATGCCCGGCCGGACCGCGAGAGCATCCAGCAGGCCATCAGGGACCGGCTCGGCCTGCCGCCGCACATCCCCGCGCAGCAGCCCGAGCCTGACCGCCGGGCCTGATGCGGATCGTCGTCGCGCCCGACTCCTTCAAGGGCAGCATCGGCGCCGCCGCAGCGGCGGCGGCACTGGCGCAGGGCTGGCTCAGCGTCCGCCCCGCCGATCACCTCACGCAGTTCCCGCTGGCCGACGGCGGCGAGGGAACGCTGGAGGTGCTGGCGGCTGCCACCGGGGCCGGGCGCTGGCATCCGGCGGAGGTCACCGGGCCAGGCGGCAGGCGCGTGGACAGCTACTGGCTAGAGCTTCCCGGCGAGACTCACGTCGTTGAACTCGCCCGCGCCAGCGGACTGCCGCTGCTGGCGGCTCCTGAGCCCCTGCACGCGCACACCGCCGGAACCGGAGAGCTGATCGGCCGCGCCCTGGACGCGGGAGCGCGGCGGCTGCTGATCGCGCTGGGGGGCTCGGCATCGACCGATGGCGGCACCGGCGCCCTGGCTGCCCTGGGCGCCCGTTTCCTCGATGCGGCCGGGCGGGACCTGCCGCCGGGTGGCGGGGCGCTGGCTGGTCTTGCCGCCGCGAACCTGTCCGGGCTGCGGCCGCCACCGCCGGACGGGGTGAGGTGCCTGACCGATGTCCGGGCGCCGCTGCTCGGGCCGGCCGGCGCCGCGGCCGTGTTCGGGCCCCAGAAGGGCGCGGATGCCCGGCAGGTAGAGATACTGGAGGCGGGCCTGGAACGCCTGGCCGACGTGCTCGGCGGCGACCCGGCCGTCCCCGGCGCCGGGGCCGCGGGCGGCGCGGCCTACGGCTTCGCCACGGCTTGGGGAGCCGCCCTCACGCCGGGGGCCGCGGAGCTGTGCCGGGTTGCCGGCCTTGACCGGGCCCTGGCCGGCGCCGACCTGGTGATCACGGGCGAGGGAGGCTACGACAGGACGTCGGCGGACGGCAAGGTGGCCGGGGCCGTTTTCGCGGCCGCTGACCAGGCGGGCGTGCCAGCGGCGCTGGTGGCGGGGGTGATCGCGGCCGTGCCGCCGGCACGGGTCGTGCGGGCCGTCGCGCTGGCCGACCTGGCCGGCGGCGCTGCCGATGCACGGGCGAGCCCGGCCCGCTGGCTGCGGGCGGCGGGCCGGATGCTGGCGCTCGATCTGGGCGAGAAATGCTGATGAACAGGCCCGAGGACCTAGCCTGGGCCTTGTGCGAGAGATCGCGGTCTTCAGCGGGACTGCCCATCCGGCCCTGGCAGCAGAGATCTGCGCGCAGCTGGGGGTGCCGCTGCATGGGGCGACGGTCCGCCGTTTCGCCAATGACTGCCTGGAGGTGCAGCTGCAGTCCAACTGCCGGGAACGCGACGTCTTCCTGATCCAGCCGCTGGCCGCGCCAGTCCAGGAGCACCTGGTCGAGCTGCTGCTCATGCTGGATGCGGCGCGCGGAGCCTCGGCAGCGCGGGTTACGGCAGTGATCCCGCACTACGCCTACGCCCGCTCGGACAAGAAGAACATGCCGCGGGTGTCGATCGGCGGCCGCCTCGTCGCTGACCTGCTGGTCACCGCAGGTGCGAGCCGGGTGCTCACCATGACGCTGCACGCGCCGCAGGTGCACGGGTTCTTCTCCGTCCCGGTCGACCATCTGCATGCGCGCCGCGAGATCGCCGCCCATTTCCGCGACCGGGACCTGACCGGAGCCGTCGTCGTCTCGCCGGATCTGGGCAACGCCAAGCAGGCAGCGGCGCTGGCCCGGATGCTCGGCCTGCCGGTCGCGGCAGGCGCCAAGGAGCGGCACAGCGACGAGCGGGTGACGATCACCTCGATCATCGGCGACGTGGCCGGGCGCGACGTGATCGTCCTGGACGATGAGATCGCCCGCGGCACCACCATCATCGAGCTGCTCGGCAGGCTGCGCGAGCACGGCGCCCGCTCGGTCCGGATCGCATGCACGCACGGCCTGTTCTGCGACGGAGCGCTCAAGCGGATCGCCGCGTGGCCGGAGGTGCTGGAGATCGTCTGCACCAACACCGTGGCGATACCCGAGAGCGAGCGCGGGCCCAAGCTGCACGTCATATCGCTCGCGGCGGCGCTTGCGGAAGCTATCCGGCGGATCCACGAGGGGGAGTCGGTCAGCGCGCTGTTCGACGCCGAGTGACTCGCCGCTCCCGGCCGACGGGATGTCGCCGCGCCGCTACGATGCTTCTTGTCAGATGCCGGCCGTAGCATCGCCATCGTGGCTGCTGCTGAGGATCGCGTGGGGATGTTAGAGATGCGCGTAGACAGGCTGGAGACCTGGGCAGGCCCCGGCCAGGCCGAGGCCTTCGCCGCCAGCCAGCAACAGCTGCGCGCCGAGCTGGCCAAGATCCAGAGAACCCAGGACCAGCATTCGCGCATGCTCACGGTTCTGGCGTCCGACGTGGCGGAGCTCAAGGCCGACGTGGCGGAGCTCAAGGCCGAAGTGGCGGAGCTCAAG